>Ga0193694_1000009_pt1 | contig 43171 bp, 59 predicted proteins | sample L3s1metaG_FD_160567 | JGI IMG/M metagenome (GOLD analysis project Ga0193694, IMG submission 160567) | Soil microbial communities from a riparian zone of the East river system, Colorado, United States - L3s1 | ecosystem: Environmental > Terrestrial > Soil > Riparian zone | place: USA: East River... | reverse complement strand
AAAAACAAGACGATTTAGAAATGGATATTGAAGATTTGGAAGATGACGTTAGAGATGCGCAATATGAAAGCAGACGATTATCTCGTTTAATTGAAAAACTTGAAATTAAATTTGTTAATTTAAAACCAACACAAGAACAAGAGGAAATTTACATTCCAGAATTTAATCCTAATCAATTAACTTTGTTTTAAAAGGCATTTCCACAAAATAAAATAGGTATATGGAAAAGAACATAAATGATTATCTGCCTTTTTATTTGGGGTGTGAGTGTAAAAGTAAACATGGGACTATGATTTACACGCTTATTTCTGTAAGCAAAACTCAATCTCCTATATTAAAAGATAAGTATGGTAACGAGTGTGTAATATTTGACTTTAAACTAATCCTTCGCCCTTTAAGTGATATGACATTACAAGAACAAGAGTATTGTTACGCCATAGGTCACAAGAGGCTTAAAGGTGGTATTGTGGAATTATTTAAAGATAAACTATTTGACGCTACTCAGTTCCATTATCTTCTCTCCAAACACTTTGATTTATTTAATCTTCACGAAGCGGGATTGTGTGTGTATAAATCAGACTTAAAATAAAAATGTTATGAGTAGTATACTTGAAAATGAAATAGAGAAAATAACAGAAGGGGATTATTTGGCTGATAAAGCTAAAATATATCAACTAACTGCCGATGTTGCTGTAAAGTTTGGGATGTATATAGGTAGCACAGGGGCTTACTTATTTGACAATACCGAGCAAATTACACATAGTGAATCAGAGCATTTTTTTCACTTCATCAATAATATATACAAGCCATGAAGCATATAACTGAAATAAACTCTATAAAATTAAAAGATGGTACTATTATAAGTGTCAATGATAATGTAGTAGAAAAAGATACCAATTTCCATCATATACCGTTTAAGGTGCAAGGTATTTTTTTATCAAACTTGGGTTATTGTTTTTATATGGCAAATAATAGTACAGGCAAATATTTTGGCAATAGCCATGAAGTTAATAATTATAAATTATACAAGCCATGAGTAAAAACATAACAGACGAAGAAATTGAAAAGCTGGCTAAATCTGAATATAAGTTAGGACGGTTATCGACATTACCTCAATGCAACAAAGCCCACATGAAAAGAGCCGCATTTATTAAAGGCTTCTTTTATCAACCACTTCCAAAACCACCAAATAAATAAGCCATGAGTGATGAAGATTTTGGACTTAGTACTTTAATTCTTGTATCAAATGACACGCAACAACCATTTAATATCAAGTACACTCACAAACGTTATACTGCCAATAGAATTTCTTGTACTGTAACAATGTTTGGCAAATCATTTACTGAAGTTGGAGAAAACTGTACATATAAAGCAATTGTTAATTGTATAGAATACGCTGTTGAAACTTTTGCAATGTTCGCTGATTTAAAACCTGCACTTGAAGAGAAGAGAATGAGAGAAAACAAACTTTGCCAACCTTGTAAATTTGAACTGTGAATTCAATAACAGAAACACGAACAGAAATAGAAAACGGAATCGGCATTTATGAAGTAAACATGAAACTTGAATTGTCTCCAGATGTAAGTTATGCTGATGCGCCAAAGGTAATGGCGTTCTTTACAAAACTGGAAGGTTTTGTTAATAAACGCTTTATCGAAGTACGAAATTTTCACTGCACTAAAAGCGTATATGAAAATTTCGTACTAGTACATTTTTTTCATTGTGGGAAAAAGGGTGAGTTACTTGAATTTGAAAATGAGATTAAAACATTAACATCCCGTTAACATTTTAATCCAAAACTTTATCGTACATTTGTGTAACAAATTAAAAATTATGACACACATTCCAGGATTAGACAAGTGGTTAACTACACCACCAGAAGACAACGAAGAAAGCTTCGATGATTATGTAGATAACGTAATTGCAGCAAATGGCGGCGATTGGGAAGACAAATGGGAAAGCATCGCACGAAAAAGTTATGACAATTTGGAAACTTATGCAAAATGTGCAGACAGAATCCAAGAATACGAAATGGAAAAAGCAATCGAAGGGAGGGAATATCATGGAGAATAATCAACCAGTTCAAATGTATTACTTTGTATTACAAATGAAATCAAGTTTTGGAGAAGATTGGTATTTGAGCTCTTCTATGCCTTGGGAAAAAACTGAAGAGTACTTATTTTGCGTGTCTAATCACGAAAACGTTGTCGCTGTAACGAAAATAAAAGAAGAGGATTTCCACAAAGAAAAAAATATTGATGTTTAAATTATTATTAATTAAACTAAAACTAAAAATAAAAACAATCATGTTCGAAGAAATAATAGACGGCATCATGTTACAGTATCATCAGAAATACGTTGAAAACAAAGATAAGATTGATGCTGAAGACGATGAGTTTTCAAAATCAAAAACAAGAAGACAAATGAACGAATTGGTATCTGCAATAGTTATCTTGTATCAAAATAAAAACAAAGGGTATAACTAATGTATACAATGACAAAAACCGAGCTTTGGAACAGAACGCAGTTAGCGTGGGAAAGCCCTAACTGCATATGGGAGCTCGAAAGAAAAAATGGTTTCGTGTGGAAAGAAGATGGTATGCTATACGCGGTTCCAGGAGTTGCTGTAATGTGCGCAGGCCTGGAAACATTTTCTGAATACAGGGATATCCGAGCAATCCAACTCGATGTTGAATGGTCTTACTTAATGTTCATGGAACAAGCGATATGTTTCTTGTTTGACGGAAACTTACATGGCTTCAACCATTGCGTAACTTCAGCACACGAACCGAAACTTGTATTCAAAAAACCGTATTTTTTCAGATTCAAAGGAATAGAAACGATAAAACAGGTACTCACAATGTAAGATGTATGAGATACAAAATAACAGAAACGCAAAAGCAATTTCGAAAAGAATTGTTCAAATCAGTAAAAGCCGGCAAGGGAACTTCGCCGGCATTTAACGTACTGTCGACTGCAGCATTAGAAGAGGCGGCAATCCGCAAAAGAGAAAAGATGATGGGTATCGTCTTGTCACGAATTGAACGTGAAGCTACAGCTAACGTTGGCGACTACGCAATCATAAGAAAGCATTTCGATTCAGGCAGAACGCTGCTATTACATCGAAAGGGTAAAGCTTGGACATCGATGAAAATGTATGCAAAGCGTTTTCAAACCAGAGACGAAGCCGAAGCAGAATTAAATCAAACAAAGAAACTTAAAACATACATATATGGAGTACTTAATATCGGTAGGTAGCCAAACCGAACGCAGTGAGGCTAAAGGATTAATCACATTCAAGTGGAACGTAAAGGGCAAAGATTTCAATTTCGAAAAGGTAATAGCATTTTCGGTAAACGAATTCGGCTGTTACATTCCAGAAATCGAGTCACGAACATGGGGTGGAATCGGAGTAATGACAATAAAAGAAGCAATGGGACTTCCAGATACATTTTGTTGTTGCAATCCAGAGCACACAGAAGAAAACATGGACTCAATGAGTATCGAATTCGGTAGGAGAATATCAAAAGAAGTCCACTTGCGCCAGCCATTCGTGAAGACCGAACGAAAAGACACGGTTTCCGCAAAAGAAAAAATATCTGATGATGGTGCTATTGGAAAGGTAGATGGTAGGTCAAGTAAACGTATGTTATCTGCCAATGATGTAGATATGATTAAGTCTTCTAAAGAGAGTGATTCCGAACTAGCTAAAATATTTTGCGTTTCTCGTGATTATATCAATAAAATAAAAAGAGGAATAAGAAGATGACTGAATCAGTTTTAAAATGGTATATCCGCAAAAAGAAAAAAGGATGGGTTGAAACTTATTATAAATCTTCGTCTTCTTGGAGATGCCATGCTCATCTGGCTTTATCGTTTGAAACAAAAGAAGACGCTTACGAGGTTTTTTTTGATATTGATAGAAAACCAGGATTTGAATACTTATTGGTTAAACTTGATGTTAAAGAAGAATATTATAAATGGCTTAAACATGGGAGACGTTAAACCGAACGAAGTGAGGATATTCAACGCTAAACCGAGGATAGCACAGTGCGTGGTAACAAATTTGATATTGGTTACCACTTGTAACGCATTGAATATCAATATGTTATGTAATTGTGGTAAGATGTATATATTATTATATTATAAAGTGGTAATCGTATTTTGTAGACATATATGTATTCATGTCTTTGTCTACAGTATGTCTACAATATATGAATACAATTTCATTTTATATTTTGTGCAACATTTCTCCTACCCACACTACTACGCCATAACGTGTTGAAAATCAATAAATTACAACGTATGTAGCTTTTTTCAAAAAAACGTGTTACCACACATATTAAACTTTTCATAATATGATGGAAGAAATTATCTATAAAATGTTATATTTTGCCAAAATTGGCGAAAAAATCAAGATAAAATCGGAAAATTCCGAGAAAGTGTTCAGAAATTTGCTATATGTGAATCGTGTTAAAAAACGCAAAAGGAGTTTCAAGATGGAAGAAATTAACCAAAAAGAAATGCTATTATGGCGCTCAAATTAATCCCACACATATTTTTTCTTTTGCGGGAATCAACTAAAAATCAACCAAATATGAATGAAGAATTAAAATTGCAAGCAGATTGTACAACATGGTTTCAGAACAACATGAGCAGACATCGAAAGAAATGGCGGCGAGTTAAAAACGAAACCGACTTAAAAGGAAAACAAGGAATGATAATGGGGCAGCTAAACAAAGCAACAGGAATCGTAGCAGGAACATGGGACTCATTTTTTATTGTGGAACCTGTCGTTTGGCTTGAGTTTAAGGGAGCCAAAGGTGTGCTGAGCAAAGAGCAAATTGAATTCCAAGAAATGGGTTACGAAGTTGGCTGGAAATTTGTTACTGTTAAAACGTTGGAGCAATTTAAAGATGTATGTAAAAGTTTATTTAACTAATTAAAACACGATATGAAAGCTAACAAGGATGGAGAATTAGAAATGGGAAATACTACCATAAACCATTGGCAAGTACAGGCATATGCAGGAGATGGTTCTGCAGAACAGCTTTGGGAAAGCGCCAAAATGTACTTCATGTGGTGTGAGAACAATCCTATATACAAACAAGAAATGATAAAACAAACAGGCGAAGTTGTTAACTCGATATGTCCAAGACCATTCAATCTTCCTGCACTCGCAATACACTGTGGAGTGACGCCTGGTTACATCAACGACATGGCAAGAAGTGTGAAGGCAGGGATGCTACATTTAGTTGCGCAAAAGATCTTACAGGTTATATACTCACAAAACCTGGAGTATGCTATGGTCGGAATCTTCAATCCGGTTATTGCTGCAAAGAAACTAAACCTGGGGGTTAATGATGAACAAACCAAAGTTGCGGCGAGTATCAACATCGAAGTAATAAAAGGTAATGACATACCAGGATTAGCCGACTCTGAATTTGAAAAGACTGGAAACGAAAACGACTAATCTGAAAACGTCTTTTCAGAAATTACCATTGATATTTTTTCTTTTGTGGAAAAACCCTAAAGGTAATTCAGTTTTTAGAAACTGCAGAAAATCGTGGCTTCCAATATACGAGTAAATTCGTACTTTAGCATTAGCTTAACATTAACATAAAGTTTTGCTAATTGTGAAAACTTTAGCGTTAGCATAAAATTAAGTTAAATTTAAACTTTAACATTTATCTGGGATTTGAACATATAACAAATATAATGTTAAGTTTTTGCTTATTTATTACTATTAACAAAAATATAACACTGTGTTAGTATCGAGTTAAATTACTGCATACTTTTGAATTTTAGGCTTTTTTTAACGTCATGCTTTTGAAAAAATTTTTAGCGATTTATTAGGATGAAAAATTTTGATTTAGCGATTTATTAACTTTGAAAATTTGGAATTGTAAAAAACAAATTTCGAGTGTTATAGTTTTGCTAAAAACTGAATTATTATATAATATGTTATGTTAAGTTGTAAAATTATGTTAAAGGCCTTGATTATCAATCAGTTACAAATCAATTTAAGTTAAAATTAACTTAAAATCCTATAAATGATATTATGTTAAGTAGAACGGCATTTTTATGCTAAGATCTTGTTAAAATCCTGGAATTACTTGTTTTTTACAATACCAAATCCAGGATGTTAATGTTTAGTTAATACCGGCTTTAACATTTCTTTTATTACTGGCAATTTGTCGTGACTTTATGTCATGGTGTTATTTGGCGTTTTAATGCGTTTTACGGCAAAAAACTATGTTTGTGTATATTATCATTGACTTGATGGCGAACGTTGAAATTTGGGCAAATTTGGTATTTTATTTATATGTAACTGGTTGAATATCAACGCATTACAACGATATAAAAAAAGTAAAAATTCGATGGCAAAACTCAGTATGTTAACAGTATGCTAAACAGGCCTGGTTAACACTTTCTTAACATTTTAACTCGTATATACGCGCACGTACACGTGTATTATATATGTATATATGGCAAAAAGATCTTAACTTTTGATTAACGATTCATTGTGATTATTTTAACGATTACCAGTGTACTTTTGTGTAACAAATAAAAAATAAAAAATATGACAACTTTTAACAATGCTTTAACAGTCCCAGAATTATGCGATATTAAAAACATGGCAAACGAAAAACTTGATATGTATATAAATAATCTTAATATGGCAACCGATGAAGTTTTGATTGATATAATAAATGATTCAATCAATTATACTAAAGTTTTGCTATCAAAAATTGAAAATATGATACACGAACAATTAACAAACTCTTAACATTTATTCACGTATATTTGCATAACAATTAAAAAATAACAAATGAACTTAACAATCGCAATTTTTAGCATCTCTTTAGTAATCAACGTTTTAACTTTAATTTGGGCAATATTGCCATCACATAACGAAAATAATTATATCAAATTACCCAGTAACATTTAACAAATCATTAACAACAACCAATTGAAAAATACCATACTTTTACATAACAATTAAAAATTAAAAAAAATGGCAAACGTTAACAAAATTAAAAAATCAGAAAATTCAGAAATTATGGAAACTTTAACAGTTGAACAACCAACAGAAAACCAAGAAATTGTGGAAAATACTCCACAAGAAATCACAGTTGAATCATTAACGCAACAAATCAAAGATGCTAAAAAAGAACTAAATGTTCTTAATGATACGCATGACTTTGACGAAACAAATCCCGAAATTATTGCTAAAGAAAATGAAATTAGCAAACTTTTAGCTGAACGTAAAACGTTGGAAAAAACTAACGAAAAGTTAAAACTCGAACGTGAATTTAACGAAAAACTTGAAATTGCAAAAAATGATTTATGCGACAAACTTGGAATTTCTAACGAAACTTTAACATCATTAATCGAACAATCAAAAGATGTTAAAGACACGTTAATATCCAGTTTTAACACAGTTTTTGGTAAAAAAGTTTTGCACGTTGCGGAAAACACAACTGGCAAAAACTTAGCAAAACAAAATGCTAAAAGTAACGGTGGGGTGAACATAACCAAGTCTGTTAAGGATATGCTAACAGCCGGAAATGATGCAGAAATAATCGTTAACTTTATCTTAACAAATTCGGATATGGATGAAACAAAAGCTAAGAAAAGGTTAAATGACATTCGCTGGGGATGGGAAATAGAAAATGGTTTACGTGAAAAACCAAGTAAATAAGGTTAAATTAATCCTAATAAAAACTGGGGAAGAAATTCCCCAGTTAATTTGTTTCACGTGAAACCAGGATGCTAGAAAAAAGTTAAAATTGAAAGTCGTGTCCCTAGTCCTTACACAACTCCCTGTCAAACTTTCAACCTGTTAGTAAATAAATTTGGTTGGTAAAAAATTTACTCGTACATTTGTATTATGAAAAATTTAAGCACGCCCGCTAATTAATACGCTTGATACCTCGGGAACGACAGCGTTATTAATCCCGAAGTATCTGAATCGAAAAAAAGGATTAATACAAAACAAGCGGGTGAGAAACATTAGCCTCGCTGCGCTCGGTGGATATTATCGCAAACAAGCGGGTACTTAATTTTTCCAGTTCTTTTACATGACCATCGACATTTTTTCTTTTGTGGAATCAAAGCCTTTAATCTTAAATGGAAACAGTAACTTATTTGAACGGTAAAATCGTATGCGAAGTTATGGCAAATGGATGCCATGAAGTTCTAAACCGTAAACCTAATTTTCATGGTTATCCTCGAATTACTTTAAATGGAATTAGGCAACATCTTCACCGAGTTGTATTTATGGTCGAAGTTCTTGAAATTGACGAACTTGATTCAAATGTTTTTGTACTTCATTCATGTGACAATAGAATGTGTAGTAATACCGAACATTTGTTTCTTGGAACAACGCAAGATAATACGAAAGATAAATGCGAAAAAGGAAGACAAACAAAAGGCGAAGGGCATATTAGTTCTAAACTTACCGAACCCGATGTTAAGTTGATAAGAAATTTATACAGTTCAAAAATGTATACTATAATCTACCTTGCAAAAACGTTTGGAGTTTGTTTTAGTACGATAGCTCGTATTATTAATTACAAAATTTGGACTCACATATAACTTATGCGTGTTTCTATAATTTTCGAAGAAACCCTTGCCTTGATGAAAAATTCAAGAAGGATAATTCATCAAGGTGGACAATCTGCAGGAAAAACGGTTAATGTACTTGCTGCGATTGCGACTGTTATGGCTTCACCTGAAGATTACGGTTTTCCGAGTAATTCAACCGCTACGATAACATCGATGAGTTTTCCTCATCTGAAAGCTGGTGCGATTAGAGACTTTGACAAATACATTTTACCTGAATTTAGTCAAGCTATCAATCAGTACCGGAAAAGCGACCATACCATTATCTGGCAAAGTGGCGCTGTTTGTGAATTTAAAACCTACGAAACCGAGTATGATGCTCGTGGACCTCGTAGGCAAATTTTGTTTGTAAACGAAGCTAATACCTTTGATTACATGACTTATTGGCAGTTAGATTCGAGAAGTCTCGTATCTATTTTAGACTACAATCCAACCATTAGATTTTGGGCGAATGAAAAGGTAAAGGAAGAACCTGGTACTCAATTTCGGAGGTCTTGGCACATACATAATTCTTTTCTTTCAGACCGACAACATGAAGAAATCGAGGGAATTAAAGACCCTGAATTGTGGAAAGTTTACGCTCGTGGTATTACTGGTAATGTGAAAGGGGTTATATACCCAGATTGGAGTATGGTTGATTCTATTGAATGGGAAGACCCTTTCTTTGCAATAGATTTTGGTTTTACCAATGACCCTACAGCAATCGTCAAAGTTGAAAAAATTAAAGAAAAAATATACGCCGAAGAAATTGCTTACGTAACAGGTAGCATGACGGCGAAAAGAATTAAATCTTGTTTGGAAGCTAACGGATATGATGATAACAGTATCATCTACTGCGAACACGAACCAAACATGATTAAGCAAATGAAATTGTTAGGTTTAAGAGCCGTTGCTGCCAAAAAGGGACAAGGTTCCTTGAACGCCGGTATTGAGAAATTGAAAGAATACGAAGTCTTTTATATCGGGAGAAACATCAAAGGAGAGCGTGAAAAGTACATTTGGGAAACCAATGAGTTAGGGAATCCTACTAACAAACCTGTAGACGCCCATAATCACGCCCTTGACGCTATCAGATATGCCGTATACAGTCATTTCTATCGTGAATAATGAAATAATATATTTGCAGGTTGGCGAACAGGATGGAGAAACTAGTCAATGACTTGTAATTACGGAACAACGTACTTGACTTGGCACGTAAACAGATTGTGCCACCTGCATTTTTTCTTTTGTGGGAATAAAAAAAAATAATTATATGGAAAAAACACTTGGAGAAAAAAGAGTACGTACAGATTTCAATGTATCATCAAGTTCAGATATTGACAAAGTGAAAAGACTTTCAGCAGAACTTATTGATTCTGTTGATAAGATTTTACCTAATCCAAAAGATGCCGAACAAGCAAGATTAAAAGCTCTTGCATTGACATCTTACGAAGAAGCTGCAATGTGGGCAGTAAAAGCTTTAACAATTTAAACTTAATGTTATGTACATACCTAAAATCGGAGAAAGAGTTACGATGGATACTGTTCTGGGAAACTTTAAGCAGTACAGGCGCAAAGGTGTAACCGAAATGCGCCCTTATATCAAAGGTGAAGATTTATCCAAAATCAGCGTTAACAAAGAAGATAACCCTGATAGAGATATGGGTATGATAGCAAGGAATCCTGCTAACAGCAAAGACCAGTGGTATGTTTCCAGAAGGTATTTTGAAGACAATTTCGAAGATGCTCAATAATCCCTACTCTCTGAAAACCTTACGAGAGAAATTACCGTGCATTTTTTCTTTTGTGGGACAAGAATCCGAGTTAAACGAATACTCGTACTCGGATTCATCTTATTAATTCGCTTTTTTCTTTTGTGCTCGTTTGTTATTTGTTATGTTTTATTTTTTAGGTGGGTGGCTTCGTTCACCACTCACCTTTTTTAAATTTTTTAATAATGTATCGAGTATACCGTAAGTTCTTATTTTTGTCTATATTCTTCGTTGATTGCGAAGATATCATTTGCCTGCCAGACGATGGAGTTGTAATCTGTAAATTCGGAGGAAAGCCTATTGCTATTTTAGATAAAAACAAATTTTCCTATGCCAAGAGAATCTTCGTGGATTTCCCAAAACACAAACAACTATAACAATCTGTTTGGGAGTATTTCTAAACATATAACTAATTCAACACCAGTTGATTTCATTCCTATTGACAATAATAGCAATACTATTAACGTCAAAGAGGAAGCTGTATGGAAAGGTCTTGGCACAAAAGAAATGCAATTTTGGGCATACTGTTTTTGTTCACCACTAGCTTCTGTAATTGACAGACTTTCTGATGCTGATATTAATGGCGAACTTATGTTTTTACGCAAGTCCGATGATAGCGATTCTAATTCAGCCGCTGTACGAAAGATAAAGGACTTACTAATAAAACCTAATCCGCTATCAGACCAATACGAATTTCGTGCAGAACAGGTTACTTATAAACGCACTTACGGTTATGCTCTTGTTTACGCTATGGGCATGACAGACGACAACCCATCAACATCTTCTTTTTTGTGGAATCTCAATCCTTTTTATTGCGAACCAGTGCGCAATGACGACTTCAATCCTTTTGTTACCAAAAGTTGCAACCCTATTAAAGAGTGGAATGTACGTATACTCGGTAAAGACTACCAAATACCCGCAAAAAAAATATTAATACTTAAGGATTCATACCTGCCAAGACATAGAGATGAACTCGGTTTACCTATATCCAAAATTAGCGGTCTTGATTGGGCGATAAGTAATATATGCGCAGCTTTTGAAGCAGATAATGTGCTGTTACGTAAGAAAGGCCCTCTCGGTTTCATTTCACAAGATGGCGGAAAAGACCCTGTTGCAGGTTACGTACCTTTAAGCCCCAAAGAGAAAACTGAGATTCAAAACGATTTGCAACAGTATGGTCTTACGTGGGCGCAATGGCAGTACGTAGTTACAAGGCAAAGTCTTCGTTGGAACGCTATGTCTTATAACGTAGGCGAACTTCAAACGAAAGAAACCATACGTCAAGGCACAGATGCTATTTGCGACAGATACGGTTATCCTGCGGAGTTGATGAGTGGTAAAAATGCAACCTATGAAAATCGTACCTCTGCTGAAAGGTATTTGTATAACTCTACCGTCATTCCGAGTAATCGTAGAGATATGCACAGAATTTCTGATTGGCTTGGACTTTCAGATGATTATATTTACTACGATTACAGCGATTATCCTGCTATACGTGACACTAAAATCGTGCAAGGAACTGGAATAAAAGATTTGTCTACTGGTATTCAAATTCAGATTATGGCAAATATAATCACTTTGAATCAAGCAAGGCAAATGTTGGATATTAACACAGTTCAAGGAGATGATATCTACTATTCATCTGAAGAATACGCAACGAAGTATGGCGCTAATTCAGAACCGCCGCTACCAACTCCGCCTAATGATAAACCAGCGCCTACTGATAAACCAACACCATAACATTTTTTCTTTTGTGGATAAAAAATAAATATGAACGAGGTTAGTTATTTGAACGGTAGAGTTAAATGTGTGGTCGCTGATAGCGGTTGCCATGAAGTTGTGAGTCATGTACAAGGCAATAATGGATATGTTCAGTTAAATTATAACAAAAAATTAAATACAGTTCATCGAGTAGTTTATATGGAGTATGTACTTTTTGTTAATGAATTAAGTGGTGATGTAGATGTTTGCCATACTTGCGATAACAGAAAATGTTGTAATCCAGAACATCTTTTTCATGGTAGCAGATTGGATAATGTAACAGATATGGTTGAAAAACGAAGAAATTCAACAGGTAAACAACATGGAGATACTTGTAGAGGAGAAAAACAAGGGTTGTCTAAATTAACAGAAAAAGAAGTTGTTTTAATGAGGAGTTCTTTTAATTTGGGTTTGAAAACTCAACAAGAGTTATCTGAATTATTTGGAATTTCAAGAAGAACTGTAAATAGTATTATTAATTATAAAACTTGGACTCATGTTTGATAAACACTTGCATCCGAAAATACTTGAAAGAAAATTAGCTTCTGGTAACATAATGAAAACAGAAGCTGTTTCAACTTCTGTTGCTAAACCAGAAGATTTCCTTTCATTACTTGATAAACGTCAAGTACGTGGATATTCTTCTATATGGACTTCAAAAAACTCTCATGATGAAAGGTTTTTGAAGGGAGCGTATTCAAAAAGCGTTCAGGAGCGAGGTCCTGAGTCAAACTCGCAACAACCGATAAAATTTCTTCGCCAACATAATAGCGGAGACGTTTTATCGTTGTTCGAGGAGTTGTACGAAGACGAAATTGGTTTAGGTTTTAAAACAAAAGCGTTAGACCCTGTAGACAGCGCAGACAGGGTTTTAATACAACTTCGTTCAGGCAGTTTAAATAACTATTCAAATGGTTTCTTGCCAATTTGGAAGACCGCTACTTATGACGACAAGACTGACACAATAATTTATCCAGAAGTTAAACTTTTTGAAATAAGTGTTGTTGGTCTTGCTTCAGACTCTGAAACATTTACCTGCCGTACACTCGAAGAATTTAATGAAGAACAACTCAATTTATCAGATGAAATTGAGTATTACATAAAGTCATTGCCGAGAGCTCAACAACTCGAAGCAAGATTCCTTTTTACTCGCCAAAAAGCACTTTACGAACAGAAGCCGAAACAATCACTTCATACAAAAGAGCCGCCAAAGGCAAAATCAATTAACTACGATTATTTACTTCAAAATCTTTAACATGAAAAAACAATTCTTTAATCCTGCAAGGGCGAGATTCGTGAACCCTATCACAGGAAGATCTTACATATCAGACCGTAGTCTTCGTTTCGGCTCTGCTTGTTTTCGCACTGATGCAGGTGTTGCTGAATCGGAAGAAGAAAAGGCCGAAGATCTTTTGAAAAAGTTGAGAACCACAGCCGAAAAAGAAATGAACTTGCGTGGTGCAACTAAAGAAAACATTGACAAGTTCAATGAAATGCTTGAAGGATGGGGAAAACTGCCTGTAGAAGCAATAAGGGCACTTTCTGATGAAAAAACAGGCATTTTGAAAACAGTTCAGGAACTTTCATCAAGGGTTGAAGGTCTTGAAACTGGTGGAAAAGGTGGAAAGGGCAAGAACCTTTCTATTCGTGAACAAATCCTTGCGTATCAGGAAGAAAACAAAGAAGTTTTCAATCAAATCCGCAAACAAAGAAAACAGGTTCCTTTACCTGAAATTGAATTATCTATGCGTGTTGCAGATGTTCCTCAAACAGCAGGTGTTTCGCTTGGTGCCGGTACTATTCCATACGCTATGGGTTACACTCAAGAACCTGGCTTGAACGATATCCCTGCTAATAATTTTGTTTTCTGGAATACTGTTCCAAAAGGCAGAACCTCTAAACCTAATGTTGTTTGGATAAACAAAACAAACAGAGAAGGTGCAGCAGGTTTCATACTTCCTGGCGTTCTTAAACCTTATATCAGTTTCGATATTCAATCTTTCACCGCTGCTCCTGTTAAAGTTGCCGCTGCCGATAAAGTTACATTGGAACTTTTGGAAGATGTTGACCAATGGGAAAGCTGGATAAAAGACGAACTTCGTTGGCAGGTTCTGTACGCTGTTAACACTAAGTTGATGGCAAACCCTTTGACTCCTGGAGAGCCAACTGGTATCAAAAACCTTTCTGTTGCGTACACTGCAACTGGTATCAAAACAACAAATCCTACGAAAGCTGATGCTTTACGTGCCGTAGTTGCTCAAATCCGTTCTGGTAATTTGGTTGGAGATATAACTATATTCATCAATCCTCAGGACAGTGCAAATATGGATATGGAAAAAGCAATAACTGCCGGAATGTATATGTTGCCTCCGTTTATGACAGCAGATGGAAAGACCGTTTCTGGTGCAAGGGTTGTTGAAGATGCAAACATTGCAGTTGGAACTTTCCAAGCGGCTATTTTAAGGTATTACAAAATCTTAATTTATAAAGATCTCGTTATAAGTTTCGGTTGGGAAAACGATGATTTTCGTAGAAACTTGTTAACGTACCTTTGTGAAATGAGGTTTGTTCAGTACTTTAACAGCCAGTACACTGGCGCTTTCGTTTGGGATACTTTCGCAAACGTGCAGTTGGCGATAAAATTACCTTAATTAAGTTTTTTTCACCTTTAATAATATTGTTATATGGCAAAAGTTTCAAAAGAATCAAAGTCGCTTAAGGCGAAACCTGTAAACATCAAACTGGAAGAATATAGAGACCAGTTCGTTGCTTTAATTCCTACCGAATCAGACCCTTATCATCCTCAAGGCGTGGTTTACAAAGCTCATCCTGACGTAGCAGCAAAGTTTGTTGCTAATGGATTCGCTGATTATGCCGGAGAAGAATATGAAGAAGGAGACGATGTTAATGATATCGAGGATATCGATGAATACGAGGAAGAAGAAGAGCAACAATAATCACCGTATTTTTTCTTTTGTGGAAATAACAAAAAAGTAGTATGGCAAACTTAGTAACATCTGATTTTTTCGTTGTAGAGATAGGTATACCGAATATCAGTAAGCAAGAAATAAATGAAAGTCTTAACGTTTTTATCGGTAAGTACGAACAAGAAGTTTTGTTTGCTTTGTTTGGTTATGAGTTGTTGAAGTCTTACAATGCTGATTCAACTACAGATAGATTTTTGAAAATAGTTAATGGTACTGAATATTATGATGGCACGAAAAAGTGGAATGGACTCGTTTACAAAATAAACGACATCAATTTCAGTTTAATTGCTAATTATATTTATTACTATTGGTTAAGAGATAAGCATATCTGGAATAGCGGTATCGGTACTATAAGGCCTGCACCAAATCAAGCCGTTAATATATCTCCTGGACTTAAGATGGTTTCAGCTTGGAATTCGTTTTCGAGTGATGTGTGCGAGTTTATCGACTACATGAATAATTCTACAGAGATTTATCCAGAATGGAATTCAGTAAATATTTGGAAATTCAGACGTACTAACGACTTTGATATTTAAATTATGAGAAGTACTGTTGAAAATGTAGAGAGCGTTTACGTTGTAGATATTGTTGAGGAAGTGGTGGCTAAAACCGCCACTGACCTCGACATTAACATTAACTTTGTTTATGGTGATTCAGTTGATATCTTGAAAAATTTGAAAGATAAAGATGGAAGTATTACGTTAAAAGATTCTAAGTATGTACTTTTTGCGATGTATATGCCGTTTCCGGAAAGACGTGGTGTTCAACTTTATGCAGACGTTACCGTAAGGAGAATGACGATTGCAACTCTTACAAATCAAGATGATGAACCAAAAGCGAGGTATACAAATGTTTTTAAACCTATATTGTATCCAGTATACGAGAGGTTTCTTATCAACTTCGCAAGAAGCAATTACATATCTTGTAAGCATCCAAACAGTATAATTCATACAAAGACAGACGTCATTGGCTATATTAGAGTAGAAGGTGTTAACGACTTTGTTGATTGTATCAACTTAGACAATATTCAATTTTCGGTTAATCAGCAGAAGTTCTGCTAAAATTTTTAAACTATGGCAGCAATAATTAGGTCTTGCAAAAGTTCGCAAGCTCTTAAAAATACAGGCACTGGCTCTAATTTGTTTCCTGCGGCAACTGCTATGATATACGTGGTGAGTCCAAAACTCAAGTTCACACTTGCAGAATTGAATACACCCGATGTTGTAACTAAGTTTACCGAGTGGATTCATGCAGACGGTGATGATAAAATCTATCCACTTTTTGGTAATCAAATACCTATTAGTGGTATAGCAAACACAAAAGGAACTGATAACACAGTTACTTTGGATAATGGTGCTATTATTTTTGTGTCTTACACGCAAACCGTAAAAGTTTTTTCTACAACTGATGGCGGATTGTGTTTCGCTAAAGTCCTTAAAAGTTTCAATGGTGCGCCTATGGCTGTTATTGAAATAGACATTAAAGGTAATATTGTTTGCAAAGACAATCACGATGGAACTTACAGTGGATTGAAAGCAAATCTTTTCGCACCTGCAGTTGATATGGCGGACTTTAAAAATCCTGCCAAGTCGTATTTTTCTGTTGGGTATCAACCAGATTACTATGTTGATAATGCAGTAATGTTGCAAGACGGAACTCCATTGTTGGACTTAGTAGGTTTGGCAGACCTTCAACTGGTTGATGCGCATGGAGGTTCAGCAACAACTCTTCATGTTAAGTTAATTGACACTTGTTGCGGTGATGATGTAACTTTGGAATATGGACAAGTTCTTGCGGATGCAGACGGTTTCATTGTTACAAATCCTACAGGTGGTGTAATACCAGTTACAGGTTCCACTTACGATGCAGCAAAGAATCTTGTTGCACTTGCTGGTGTTTATGTACTTGGAACTGAATATAGCGTTAGTTCCGCTCCTCCTTCTCAATTATTTATTGATGGAGCTGAAGGTGTGAATCTTATAGCTGGAAAAGTCAAAGCAAGCGCAACTCAGGATGAAGGTAATGATGAAGGCGAAGGAGAAGATGTTCCTGAGAATGATTTGCCTGAAGATGAAGAATAATAACTCGCTTTTACCATGATGTGTTGTTTTTCCTTAGGAGTGTGTAGTAAGGTACACACTCCTTCTTTTAAAATTATTTTATGGCACTTACTGGATTAAGAAAATTTATAACAAAAATTCAGCGTTTTAATGCCGAAAGAGAACTTCAAAACACACTTGTTCGTGATTCAAAAGATATTGTAAATTCTGTAAAAATTAATTTGTCAAGAGGTCTTGATGGCAATGATGAGCCGGTTTATTTGATAAGACATGGTTCAAAGCAATACACATATGCAATAAGAACCATTCAAAACAAAGACATATTTGGAGTTGGTCTTGGTTCTGTTACTGAAAATATAACCAATTATAAAAGTGGAGCATTTTATAATTCAATTTATCTTCAAGTTAATTCAGATGGAACATTTCAAGTATTAAGTTCTGATTCAAAATTTGAATTGATTAAATATAGAAGCGGTGAAGCTATAATCAATTTAAGTCCTACTATGGAATTGTTTTTATTGGAAGAAAAAATAGCTCCATTATTGCAAGCTGAAATTGATGAAATATTTAATGAGTGATTATGAAATGCGAAAAAGTTACAATAGAGCAATTCATGGATTGCTGGTTTAATGATGATTATGAAAAGATTTCAGTTCAAGACTTTGAATTAATTTATTCTGAATATATCGACTTGGCAGGTCTTTATCAAACAAAAGCTTTTGAATTAACCGCTTACATAAATTATCTTAAAAATAGAATTCATGTTTTAGGAATCGTAGTCTTTTCTCAGAAAATGTATTTTGAAGTTTTCAGAAAACCATACATTGAAGGTCTTGAACTCATAAAAGAGAAATTCGGACTATCATATAACTGGGATTGTAACGAACAATCGTTATTTTCTTTTTTGCGGAAATTAGAAAATACGATACGTACCAAGAAAATTGAATTAAACAGAAAAGAGCATGAAATTGAGAAATTGAAACAAGAAAAAAAAGAAGGCAATGTTTCAAAAGTTCAATCAAGGCATGAATTTATAAGAATGTTAAATTCATTAAGTAAAAATGGTTACAAGATAGAAAGGGATAAAACGACTGTAGAAGAACTTGCTTTAATAATAAAAATGGTTACAGAGGAAAGAGACAAATACGAAACTGAACAAAAAATGAAAACAAGATGAGCCAGCAGAACTTACTCGGAATTGGTTTCAATGTAGCAGAACTTGATGCACAATCTAAACAAGTTGAAAAAATTGTTGTAGATTTATACAACACTTTAAAACAATACGATAATGTAAAGTTATCTCCTGTTGATGTTACTGGTTTGCAACAGCTTACAAATTCTATTCAACAACAACAAACTCAAATTAACAATCTCGTACAAAGCGTTAATAGTCTTGGTACGGCTATGATTAATTATAACTCAACACTTGCAACAACAAATACAACTGCAGCAAATGCAGCAACAGCTATAAATAATTCTACTTCATCTATAACTGGTAATACAAACGCTATAAATGCAAACACTAGCGCTACAGGAACAAATATAACATCTGCTCAAAGATTGGCTCAACAATTAGGTAGAAATGCACTTGCTGAAAATGATTTATTGAAACAAATGAAGTTAAGGCGTGCTGAATTAGAAAAAATGTATTCTAATGCTGCATTAAGCGGTGCTTCAAAACCAGAACAGGCCATATTGTTTACTCAATTAAGAGATGTAAATAGACAAATAAACACAGTAGAAACATCACTCGAAAGAGCAGGTTCTTCAGGTATTGCGGGTCTTTCAAGAGGACTTGGTTCTGTTCTTGGTAATGTTAGACAATTGGCATACATTCTTCCTGGAGTTGGTATGGCAGGTTTATTCAATCTTGCATTTGAAGCAATAGGTGCTGTTATACAACAACTTGGATTTTTTGATGATGCTGTAAGCAGAAGTGCAGAATACGTTAAGAAATTGGCTGATAATCTTAAAGATTTCAAAGATACATTATATGAAATAAACAATTTGCATTTGAGTAGTGATGTATTTGGAGTTGATGATGCAAAGAAAGCATTGGCTGATGCTGTAGCTTCTGGTAAAAATTATACAGAACTATTATCGTACAAAAAAGCTGTACTGGATGCTGAGAAAAAACTTGCTGATGATAGGGTTGCAGGATTGGGCGCATCTCAAGAGGCTTTAAATAAAATCAATGATGATATTTATAGACTTGATACAAAAAGATTAGGTCAATTACAAACAGTTAAAAATTTAAGTGATAAAATATTTGAAACTCAAGGTAAAAGTGTAACCGAAGGTACTGGTCAAACTATGGATGAAATTTTAAGTGAATCTACAATAAATCCACAAAAAGTATTAGCGAAAATACACGATATTACTACAGGTATAGTTCCTGCAACAATTGAAAAAGCTCTTGATGTTCATGGATATACTTCTGAACTCGAAATTGAATTAAAAAAATTAACAGCTCTTGATGCTCAATTGACAGAAAGGAGAAACACACAAACAAAAACAGAAGATGCGTTAAAAAGTCAAAAAGCTGCAAACAATAACATTGATGCAAAAGCATTAGAAGATTCAAAATATTTTTCTGATGAAGAAAGAAAAATAAGATTGGATAACGCTATTAACACAGCTGAAGGAATTAAAGCTATAAACGAAGCTACGCTTAAAAATCAAACAAAATCAGAAAAAGAAAAGCTTGATGCAATTAACGCAATTGAAGATGCTAATGTTAATGAAATAACAGCAAGATACAACAACGTTTCAACAAAAATCGGAGTAACGGAAGCTGAAAGAAATGAAGCATTAAATCAATACAATTTAGCGTTAAAGAAAAATGCAATTAAAGCATCAGAAGATTCTGAAAAAATTGTTACAGAGTTTTGGACTAAAAGAAATGACATAACACACAAATCAAGAGAACTCGATATATTAATTCAACAACTTGCAGACAAAACCGTTCTTGATAACGAACAAGAAAGTTATCAAAACAGAATGAATGCTTTGATTGATTATACCAATGATAGGGAAAGAGTTGCGTTAGAGCAATATCAATCAGACGTTTTGGCAGCAAATTTGCTTCCACAAGAATTACGTGATTTAAAGTTAATTCAATTAAAGAAAGAATACGATAAACAGATATTGGATGCAGAAAATGGGCTTCGTAAAGAATCTTATGACATTGCAGAAAACTGGTATCGTAAACAACTTGATTTGGTTAAAGATGCGAATGACGTTGAAAGAACCGAAGCGCAAAATGCTGCAACTGACTCTTTGTTAACGTTAACAGAGCAATACAACAAGAAGGAAATATCGCACAAAGAATTCTTGAAACGTAGGGAAAAACTTGAACATGAATCAGATGTAAAAATTGCAAATGCAAGAGTTGCAGATGATGAAAGCGAACTTGCTAGATTGATTGCATTGAGGGATGAAGTTTCTGTTAAATTAAATGCTGCATCTTCCGCTTTTTCAATTGCGAGTATGTTTGGTTCTAAGAGGGGTGCAGATAGTGCTCAAGGTGAAATTGATGATTTAACTAAAGATTACAACGATTTAACTCATCAAATTGGAACTAAAAATGCTGAATATTCAAAAGACAAATTAACAGCAGCGGAACTTTACGACAAGAAACAAGATGAAATGAGGAAACGAGCCAATGAAAATTGGCAAGAACTTGAAAAAGATGGATTTGATATTGTTAAAGAAGCGACTGATGCTTATTATGAATATCGTTTGAATAAGATACAGGAATTAGCTGATGCTCAAGACGAAGCGATTGAACACGAGATTGATGCGATAAATAGAAGCACGATTTCCGCAAAAGAAAAAAATGCGTATGATATTCAGTTGCAAGCCGAAAAGACTGCATCAGATGAAAAATTTGCTAAGGAACAAAGGAAGATAAAACACGACCAAGCAATTTTCGATAGAGATATTGCACTTGCTCAAATGGAACTTAATATAGCCTTATCAATAACTGAAGCGTTAGCAACTGGCGGACCTGCTGCTATTCCATTAGCTATATCTTACGGTGCGTTAGGTGCTGCCGCATTGATTAAAGCCGTTGCCGTTAAGATACCAGAATATGCAACTGGTGGTACACATCAAAAAGATGGTCTTGCAATATTCGGTGAAGCTGGACACGAGTTGGTTAAAGAACCTAACAAAAAGCCATTTGTTGCAACTAAACCAACTTTAGGATATTTGGCAGCAGGTACTGAGTTAATTCCGCTTTATGACATACCGAGTTTCAGCGACAGACCAGATAACTCGTGGGCTCAAACATTGTATCTTGGTAAACAAATCGCCAAGAATAAACATGAAATAAAGAACATATTTAAGCCAAAGATAAGTGTAAACTTGTACAATTATTCATATACTCAAAGAATACTACATGGCAAGGGATAGAACAAGGATGCGGAATTTCTATAGCTTTATTCACAATAAAAATGGGCAATATTTTTCTTTTGTGGATAATGCCTTAGTGACAACTGATTATGAGCATAGACAGCCACTCGAGTTCAATCCATCGAACTTGAAAGAAATGGTGTTGTCTTTTGGAACTAATAAAACATATTCATCTGGCGTAAGGTCTTTGTTAATTAATTGGTTAATGGTAGGCGATGGTTGTGAGATAATTCGCAACTTGAAGTATAACGGAAAAGGTTATGGAGAAGAAATCTATTTTGTAATAGAAAGATTCAATCCAAATGATGATTCTTATCATGTTTACTACGAAGGCAGATTTGATTTAGCGCAAACTAAAGATACCATGCGTGGGTTTGAAGCACCATGTTTAGACGATTCTGCATGGGGATTACTTAGTCAAAACGATAGCGTTAAATATTCTATTGATTGTACGTCTAAAGCAAAAAACGCTGTTCCTATTCTTTTTGATGGAATTAGTTTGAAATCAAGATACACTTGGCAAACTGTAAATGTTCAATTCAAGATACATAATGACGAAGGTATCTTATTTGACCACCCTATAAATTTACCATTGGTAAGTTCTGATGGTGATAGTTCTGGAATTGTAACTCAAGGTCAATCCTATATTCCAGAAGATGGAGGACCTTATAGTCAATCTAACTTCATGTATAAGCCTAATAAGATAAATCAGGCGCATTTATGGGGAACATTTAGTTATCAGGCTAAAAGTGAAAATGCTGGAGATGTTGGAACACAATTAACTGTACGTACAAACTTTAGGGTTATAAAAATTGCAAGTAATGACTTTCATATAAACGATACATTCATTACTCAAAGAATGAGTTTTGATGTTACTATTGATTTACAAGCTGGAGAATATATATCTCTATTTCTTGGTGGCGCACATTCAACACAAGCTGCTGGCGACAACGATTGGGTTATACTTCCAGATTTGACTAATGTGTATATCGAAACAAGAACTAAATCAGACCCTACAATTGTTTACGGAAGAAGACCTCTTGATGTGTTGCAAGAAATTGTTGAAAAAGGTACTAACGGAAAGTACAAAGCTGATTCTATTTTTTATTCCACAAATAAAAATAAAGTCATTACGTGTGGTAACGCTCTGAGAAGTTCGACCAACGCTATGATTCAGTCTTCTTTTAATGATTGGTTTAGGTCTTATGATATTGAAGATTTCATTGCTTTTAGAATCATAGACAATCAAATATGGATTGAGCCACTTACTGTTGTGTATGACGATAGTACAAACTTATTTGATGTTGGCGAAGTAACAGACTTTGAAATATCTGATGCTTATGATTATTTGTGCAATGAGATTGAGTTGAACATGAACAAACAAGACTACAATCATACAAGTGGTAGACTTGAGTTTAATGGCAGAAACACATTCTTTGCTTATCAATACAACGTTAAGAATAAACTTTCGTTGATATCTCCATATCGAAAAGATTGTTATGGAATGGAGTTTATTCGACTCGATTATCAGCAATTAAGTACAATTGATGATTCTGGAGATACTAACGTTTTCATGGTAGAAATTACTAATCAAACTGGAGTTGGTGGTTCTAATGTTTTTAACTTTGAAAGCTTTGATATAAACCATTTACCACTTTCGCCTATAATATATTATCCTAAAAACGGAGATATTATACTCAATAACAAGCCGATTGTTAGAGGCGCTTGTCAACCAAACACACGAGTTAATATTTACGTAGATGGAGTTTTCGATGGTTTCACTACATCTGGTGCAACTGCCAATGGACTTTGGTCTTATGATATCCAAACTGCATTAGCCGAATATCAACAAGATGTAAACGATGGAGTACATTTAATAGAAGCAACATTTACTGATTTGACAGGAGTTGAGTCATCTGTAAGCGTTACTATATTAAATGGCGTACAAGCAGAAGCGTTTGAAAACGTACACGATGGAGATAGTTTATATGATAATCTTCCTATGTTGAGAGGCTTTATGGAAAGCGGAAAAACATTAGGTTTGCTTGTTGACGGAGTTACAAAAGGAGTTTTAACAGGAGATGGAAACAACAGATGGGCTTTTAGAATACAACAGCCGCTAACTAATGGCGCTCATACTATATCAATAGGTACGGCAGTAATTAATGTGAATATTTTTTCTTTTGTGGAAATCCCGCTAATAACTTCATTTAAAGACGGAGTTCAATTAGTGAATAATTTGCCACTTGTCGAAGGCGTTGCAGCACCGTCAACTACAGTTAATCTATATTTGGATTATTATCCAGACGTTAAGATTGGTACTACAACAGCTAATGCAACAGGAAACTGGTCATTTCAATTAGTGCCATTGTTTAAGACAGATGGTTCTACTGTGTTAACTCCTATACCAAACGGAAATCATATTATATCAACAGGTTTATCAATTGATAGTGTTAAAGTGAATATAACAGGTTTTACTTTGAATAGACCAGCTTATACATCTATTGAAGCTGTACTTGATGATTCTGTTTTTAATACTCAATTAACTCCAAAACATAATCTACTTAATAGGATGAGGTATTGGAAGTCAATATTTTTTCAACAACCAGACACTATTATCAAGTTTGAAACTGGAGATAAGAATGTCGCTTTTTCAACTACATTAAATGGCGTTACCACAAAAGAAAATAGTGATGTTAAAATTTTTGATTATCAAGATTTACCTATATTCCTTCCTTACATCTTTAATTGTACGGTTGAAACACCTTTTTTCTTTGCGGAAACCATAACTTCATTTAATCAAGGCGGATTAGTAAAAATGACTCATAAAGGTTTTGATATATGGTGTTTGCCAATAGGTAAAATGACTGTTGAAGATGTAGTTCACGATGTGCAGAAATGGAGTCTTTTGATTTCTGCAAAAACGCCATTAAGTACTTTATTAAATTTATCAAAATTTGTTTCAAACTTAAGTCTCATGGACAACACAATTTACAGAAGCGACTACAATACGCTACACATGGTTAAGTATAATATTGGAGTTGAAGAACCAGAAATACACGAAGATTGGTTTGAGCACAGAAATGATAGATGGGTGAACAATCCGATTTACATTCAGAAGATTCGTATTGATGATGGACTAATAGACCAAATTATAACCAATTTTCCTTATCAAAGAACAATACAATTAAGAGCTTTTGATGGATGCGGAAAACTTAAAGCTACTTACGTTTACGCACCTGTAAACCCTTCGCCAATTCAAGCGCCTGATGTATTACAAGAAGTTACGGTTGATTTAGAAGCTTTAGGTGAAGGAGATTTCTATTTTGTAATGTTTGTTGATTATCTTGCAGCGGCAATATCTGAACTTGTTTCAATAAGAAAAGAGCATTATGGAACTATATTTATTGATGGCGCAAGCAAACTTAACAAAACGAATGTTGTATTTAGTAATGGTTGGAGAGCGAGAGTTCGTGTTGAAGGATTAGTGCAAAAATGGATTGGAGATATAGAATCTATAATTAACGAAGACGAAATTGGTAATTTCGATAATTTGAACGCTATATTATCAAAGAAAAGAACTGTATTGTTTGGAGATGGAACAGGTATTCCAGATTGGCTTTATCTTAAAATTTGTAATATTATTCTTTTGGACAATTTATTTATTCAAAGAGTGGGTTATACTATATCTCCAGATGCTTCAATTGAACCAACTGATAAGATTCCAGGTTATCCATCTTATCAATATGCTGTTAATTTCAGATTGACTGATAATATTCAAGGATTTAACTTCAATGAATTTATGCCTTACAATCAAATTATAGATAACGCTATAATGGCAGATGATGATAGGTATATAGATGCAGAAGAAGAAAAACCATTACTAAGAAATTAAAATAATTAAAAATAAAAATATGGCAGATACTAATATAACTGGTGTTAAAATAAGTGATTTACCTGCCGCAAATGCGGTTACAGACCAACACTTATTTGCAGTTGCAGACAAAACAACTGGATTTGCATATAAAGCAACTCAAGAACAATTAATGTTATCTATTGGAACTAACGGTTTTAAAAGTGCTATTCCAACAACAAATCCAGTTGGTGCAGTAGATGGAGATGTTTATTTGCCGACTGTAGTTGGAACATATACTAATTTCAAAAATCAGAGTGCAGTAGCTTTGGCATTTGCTGTAACTGATGGCATTGTCTATTTCGTTTACAATGGAACTTATTGGACAAAAATAGCGAGTACAACAGACCTTACTAATTATGTTCAAAAATCTACTTTAAAAAATGATTTTCTTGCAGTTGCTGTTAAAACAGTTGGTTTAGATGGAGCTATGAGTAAAACATTTAAGGATTTAATTGACACTCGGACTCTATATGGCTCTTACGCATTGCAAACACTTACAACAGAAAGTGGTTATGTGGATGCAACCAATGGAAATTTAGTGGTGCAGGTTGATTACTTAAGATGTGTAAGCATCGTTGTAAGTCCAGGCCAAAAATTAAAATTTACAGCATCCAATTCCGTTGCGGCGGGCTGGGCGGGTTATGATAAGAATGGTGTTTATATTGCAACTTTAGATAGTTATGGTTTGCCTTATGGTCATTTGTGGAGTAATACAAGAAAATCTGCCCTTGATGGAACTGCGGTAGCACAAACAAGAGTTGTTTATACAGACCAAGAAATTACTATACCTTTTGGTTGTTATTTAGTAAAAGGTTGTTCTGCTACTGCTGGCGTTGCTCCTACTTCACCGTTAATCGCTTCTTTGGAAACAGTTGATGGAACATCATCTTCTATTAAGCAAAAAATAGATAAAAATACAAAAGATGTATCAACTAATAAACAATTGATAGACGGTAGTACTTTATATGGTTCTTATGCTTTACAAACTTTGACAATGGAGTCAGGTTATGTTAATGCACAGACAGGAGCATTGGTTGCAAACACTTCATGGCACAGGTGTATAAGCATATCAGTCGTTCCAGGTCAAAAATTAAAATTTACAGCAGTTCATTACATTGACTATGGAATTGCAGGTTATGATGCAGCTGGAAATTTTCTGGCTGAATTAGATTCATACGGTTTGCCTTATGGTCATTTATGGAGTAATAGCAGATATGCAGTATTAACAGGCACCATACCTATTAATGCAAGGAATCTTTTTACCGACATAGAAGTTTCCATTCCTGCGAACTGTTATCTTATCAAAGCGAGTTCTGGAAATACTGGCAGTGCACCGAATCAGGCACTTATTCTTTCACTTGAAGTTTATGGAACAGGGTCAATAACAACCAAAGATAAAATTGCAGGCAATCAAACCGACATAGCAAATTTAAAAAATCAGGATTCAGGAAATAAATGGGTGGCTCAAACACTTACCTTAACGACCAATAGTAACATCATTGCCAATACTGGTGTTATAAATAATACATCTAACTGGAACAGAACACAAATGATTAAAGTTGTTCCAGGCCAAAGAATAAGATTGACCATGAGTAATTCTGTTACTTATGGTTGTTCTGCTTATGATATAAATAACGTATTTTTGCCTACACTTGATGCTTATAATTTACCTGTCGGTAATTTATGGAGTAAGCAAAGATGGACAGCCATGACAGGCATGACACATCCTGATGCTAATACTGCTTTTGTTGGTCTTGTACTTACTGCTCCGGCTGGCTGTTATGGAATAAGGATTTCTTCTGTTATGAATACTGGTACTGAACAATATTGGCAGCCACCAGTAGTTGAACTTGAAGTCGCTGACACGGCAGTAAAAACTATAAAGAATCAGGTTGTTGATAATTCAACAGATATTGAGAATATTAAAAAACAGTTATTAACTGTTACTGACCTTACCTTAACAAAGAGCGCAACAGGTGCAGTAAGTACAGTGACGGGTGTTGTTAATACAGGTACAACTTGGGAAACAAATGATTTAATAACAGTTCGTGAGCCGAATGAAGTTGGCAAAGATATTTATGTTTATTATACTGGTGTGTGTACTGGTTCAAGGAGCAATCAATATTCACCAAGTGGACTTGCTGGTTATGATGCAGCTGGAGTATTCTTATCAACTTTAGATAGTTTTGGTATTCCAGAAGGTGCTTTATGGGATTACGATAGGTTTGTGCAGAATGGTTTTAAGCCTGACAGGACAAAAAATTCAGGGCAGACTTTTGCATGGACAGATGTGCTTGTAAAAATTCCTTCAAACTGTTATAAAGTTCGTGGACAAGGAACTATAACAAACGCTGTTATTGGCACATTTCCTTTAAAATTAAAGAAGGCTGTTTACAACCCTGCAAACTCAATTAATACCAGTACAAATGCTGCAAGTATTGATACTGTTTATATTGACAATGTTGCTGCTAATGTTATTGGATGGTCTCAGACTGCCGGAAATCCTAACACTGCAAGATTTACTTTCGTTCATTTTGGCGACATACACTATTATAGTTCAAACTACGCTGTCAATCACGATGAATTAAACGCTTTCGCAAATGACTCTCTTGCGGCTTCTAAAATTAATGCAATACTATGTACAGGTGATATAAGCGAAGGCATTGCAGGTAGGGGTAAAACTGCAACCATGAACGAAACAACTGATTTTTCCAACAGGTTTTTAAACTCACTGACACCTGTAATGTACTGTCCAGGCAACCATGACGACAATGTAAATTTTGATGGAGCAGGTTTATTAAGCAAGGCAAATGTTCTTAATAACGCTATCACAAGGGCTGAACTGTATGCTAAGTTCAATGGTGCTATTAAAACAAAATATGGCTTGCTGCAAACAGTAACTGACAAACTGTATTCATATCAGGATTTCGCTGAATATCAGATAAGGGTTATTGCCCTTGACAGGTATGAAGACCCGCTTGTGGATGATGGAAGCGGACAGAATATGTTGCGCTATAAGAACGCTGCTCATGCCGGACACTGGTACAGTCAGGCACAACTTGATTGGTTGCAAACTACACTAGCTTCGATACCTGCGGGATGGTCTTTACTTGTAATGACGCATGGCAGTCTGGATTTTTCTACCACAGATTTTGCAACTCTGACTGCTTTGCAGGGAACAGCATTTATACCGACTATTATAGACGCATGGATACGTGGTGGAACTTATAATCATAGTTACACTCATCCAGTTTATGCAGATATGAACACGACAAAGAATTTTAATTTCACAACCAGAGGTGCAGGAAAGTTCATAACGTATATAGCAGGACACACGCATTGCACTGGTTGGAGTTTCGTTCCGGCTTTTCCAACACAAAGAACAATAGTTGTGTCCTGTACTTTTACTGGTGGTATGGATGACGGAACTACACATAAAGTTTGGGGTCAGGCAAGAAGCAGCTTAACGATAGAATTAAGAAATGCCTTTCATATTATATCCGTTGACACAACGAATAGAAAATTATTTCTTACTTTTTTTGGCGCTCATAAAGACCTATCAGGAAATGTAACTACCGACTCAATTGTTCTCCCTTATTAATTTTATTTTAAAATAAACATTTATGCCTTACAGAAATATAAAAACCATTGATTTAAGCAACGGCAAAACTTACAATTTTGGTGATGTGATTACTGATAAAGAATTTGAAGAACTTGACGAAGAAAGTAAAAAGATGTTTATCGAAAATGTTTTCGATGAAGGAGATAGGGGCGACAGGAACGAAGAAGGGTATCTCGCATTCAAGATAAAAAATATTCCAAGACCGAAATGAAAAAGTTAGTACCAATGATATTTTTTCTTTTGTGGAATATCTGTATTTTCAGTTGTTCGCCACAAAACAAGATACATTGGTCGCAGAAAGTTGTCACAGTTGAAAACGACTCTATAAGTACGACTGTTACACAAAAAGAAAATACCATTGATACTGTAAGGTACAAGCGGTCTACTCATTATGAGCAAAAGTCGCCACGAACTCTTAGTGGCAAATGGTATATAATAACGGCAATTGCTATAGTCTCAATAATTTTTTTTCTATTCAAAAACTAAAATTTAAAAAAATGAAGTACTACAGAGCTACAGAAGACGTGACTTTGAAAAACGGAAAAAGTTATCCAGCAGGTCACGTAACATCAGAAATATCTTATGATGGCTTACCAGATGATGTAAAAGGTAAATTTGAAGAAGATGAAGAAACAACTGGTAAATTCGGAGAAGTTCCTCAACCAGATGAACCTGTTGATGAGAATCTTGAAGATGAAGAATCAGACGACAGCGAAGAATCTGCTTAATCTATCTTAATTGTATGGTCGGAGTTAAAATCCCGACCATATTTTTCTTTTTGTGGGAAACCAAAAAAATAAGCAAAGGATAGTTTCGATTTACGGCAAAAAAAATGGTTTGTGTATATTCATACCAAAAAACATTTTAACGTCAACTGTGAGCGTGAAACATGGCAAAAATGAGCGTGAAACGTACATATATATAATACGTAAAAAATAAAAAACTTGTTTACTCGTGGAACATTGTTCGTGGAACATTTTTTGGTATTTTATCATTTCATTAACATTTCATTAACACCATTTTAACATACTTTTTTGTATATTTGTAATTCATTAAAAAACAATAAAAATGAAAGCTACAGCACATTTAAAGAAATTAATAGAAAACATTTTCGAGTCAAAGAAATTTTTTGAATTAGAATTAACAGCAGCAACAGATGCTTTTGATAACGAAGATGAAGATTCTGATGATTACGAAGCTTTGGAAAAAGACGTAGATTCTATAAACGAAATATGCGATGACCTTGACGATTTGCTTTTGAAAATAAAAGAATCTTACGACCTGGAAGAAACCGAATAAAATGATAGAATGGAACAATTATAAAGTGTTCAAATTAAAAGCCGAACGTTTCCTTCAAGAAGGTTATTCTAAAAACGATTATATACAAATTGAAATACTTAAATTCAAATTAAACAGAATATCTAAAGAGCAATCAATAGAAAATATCATAAACATACTTTCTGATGGTGAACACTTTAAACCATTATCCACAAAATAAAAATGTTGCATCTGTCGAAAGACCAAGCGAAAATTTAGACGAGTAACCTTTATGGGATAAAGTTAGGAGCGGTAGTCGGCTCATTTGCAACATTTTATTTAAAAAGTAAAACATGAATCTAACGAACTATCAAGCATCAATGATTATCGCAGACGCTCAAAAAAGAATAGCCGATGCGATGAAAGAGCAAACGGAACTTGAACCTTCCGTAAAAGAATACTACAGCGCCTACATTGCGCTGAAAGATAAACTGGATTCCACAAAGAAAAAAATATTGGAAGATTCGGATTTACTCGAAGCTGCGTCTAATGTATTGAACGGAATAAAGACAGGTAAGGGATTTCAAGTATTGCGTGGAGAATCTCACCTTGATATGAAAGAAAAGGAAAAACGCAAGTACAATGGTGTACGTTACAAGTGGATGGAAATGGGAATTGAAACGCTCAAGAAATTCAACAAGTTCGTAACTGTAGATGAATTATGGTTAGCTGTTGTTCAAGAATACAAAATACCAAAAGGTAAAGAACGAAATAAATCAAGATGGAGTTGCATAAACACAATATGGAAAAGAAGTGAAAAGATGTATCAGTTTCAAGGTAAAATTGGTTTAGTAGAATGGACTGAAGAAATATCTAAATATTGGAGAAATGCAGTTTAAAATAGGAAGAATTACCATTGAATACGAAGTTAAAGAAAATGGTTGTTGGAATGTAATTAATAGGTCTTTCACTAAAGATGGTTATGCTAGAATTAATATCAAAGGAAAAGCATTGATGGTACATAGGGTAATTAAAGGTTCTCCTGAAAATATGTTAGTAATGCACACTTGCGATAATACTAAGTGTATTAACCCAGAACATTTACAAGTTGGTACTTATATTGATAATAATAAAGATAGGGATAATAAGAATAGACAAGCGGTTGGAGAAAATCATGGTCAATCAAAATTATCTGATAAAGATGTCGAATTGATAAGATTATGGTTTAGTACAAGATTTAAAACTATATTGGAATTAGTAAAATTGTTTAATGTGAGTCATACAACAATATATGAAATAGTTAAAAATAAAAGATATAAAATATGAACAACGGAGAAAGTATGCAGGTTTATGAATCTGACAAAGCGCAGATTGACAGTCAAATAACAACAGCTAAAGCGTACCCGAGAAGTATCCAAAGATTCTTGGATAATTGTAAAGCAACCGTATTATCAAGTAAAGAAACAGCCGAATCTTGTATTTACACCGTTCCTCGTGGAAAGGGAAAGATATCTGGACCTTCGGTTAATTTGGCGAAGATAATGATGCAATTCTATCAAAATTTCAGAGCTGGAGCAAGAGTTGTTGATGTTGAAAACAAGACGTTGTCTTGTGAAGCTATTGCGTTTGATTTAGAAAACAACGTATCGGTTAAGGTACAAGTGAAGCGTTCAATATATGGCGCTACATCTGGAAGGTATAGTGACGATATGATAGTTATTACAGGTAATGCTGGAAATTCAATCGCATTAAGAAATGCAATATTTGCAGTAATACCAAAAGTGTTCGTAGACCAAATATACGAAGTTGCACAAAAGAAAATCATTGGCGATGTTAGTACTGAAGAAAAATTGTTGGAAAAAAGAACAAAAACAATTCAGTCGTTGAAAGACAGATTCAACATAACCGAAAAAGAAATACTTTTCGCAATCGGAAAAGAATCAATCGAACACATTACTAAAGAAGATTTGCTTACACTTGCCGGTATAAATACTGCCATACTCGATGGTGACACTTCGGTAGACCAAGCGTTCAAAGGTAAAACTAAAGATGCTCCACAACAACAACCAAAAGAAGACAGAATTATAACAACTCTTCAACGTTGTGAAACAATACAGCAACTTGAATCTTTCAAAACAAATTTAAAAACTAACGAACAACGCTCAGCTTATGAAGATTGTTTGATTGCACTAAAAAATAAAAACAAACCAAAATGACGAGTTTACAATTCTTGAGCTTTTTGATAATATTAAACATTGTACTTCTTGAAATGAACAGACGAGTACGTAACAAAAGAAAAACAAAAGCAAAATGAAACTTAACACAACAAATTACGAAGCGAAATCATTGGGAGAATTTCTTGGCATTTCAAAAGAACGATTAAAAGAAATTGCCATTCTTGCAAAATCAGATGTTGCTGATTATATAATCAGCATTAACGTAGGTCAAGAAATTGGTGTTCCAGAAAACAAGCTATTTGAAAGTTTGATAAATAAATGCGATAACTTTGAAGAAGCGTTGTTTATTACGTTTTTCTTTCAAGGATATAGTAGACATAATAATTGGAGATTCTTCAGTAAAAATATTTGAAAATCAAAGTTTAAACTAATGGGAAAATATGATAATTGGTTAGCGAGAGTGAGTTCTCTCGGACATACAATGCCGGCTGCAATATTTGGAAAAGACGTATATGATGCAGCAAACTCAAAACAAATTGAAATGTACGGCAAAATGATGAAGTGTCAAGAAGAGCTTGATGCAATACAAAATACCACAACTGCAACGTGGAAAAAGAAAGATGAACAAACAACAAAAATCTCTGATGCTTTTTATTTACAACGTAGAATCGTTGAAGAACTTAGTAAAAACATTGATTCTGTAGAAATTTCAGAAGGTTGTAAAACTCATATGCTCGATATTTGGATTGCTAATGAATTTGGTAGACATACAAAAGATATTAAAAACAAATACGTCGAGAAAGGTTTGCAAATGGAAGATTCGGCTATTATAATGTATAGTATTTTAAGCGGAGATATTCACGAAAAGAATACTCAAAGAAAAGATGATACATTTATAATGGGAGAAATTGACTTTGAAAAAGGAGATGTAATATACGATACTAAATGTTCTTGGGACATATTCACTTTTTTCAAGAACATTAAATATTTAGACAATCCAAATTCAAATCCTTATTACTGGAACGCACAAGGATATATGAAACTTTGGGATAAACCGAAATTCAAAGTTGTATACACTTTATTGGATACTCCAGAAAAATTGATTGAAAATGAAAGAAAGAGAATTGCTTATGATTTTACTGGAACGGAATCTATGCTTGAAGAAGCATATGCGGAACTGGATAAAAACATGAAATACTCTGATATTCCAATGAACAAACGTATAATAGAAATCGATATTGAAAGGAATGAAAGCGATATAGCTAAAATTCCATTGGTTATAAAAGCTTGCAGAGCGTATTTAAATTCGCTTGAAGGGATAATATATAAAAACTTAAAATAAAAACAATGAGTCTAAAATGGATTAAGTCAGAAAATTTTATCGTAGATGCAAAAGAAGGGGATGTTATTTGCTTATTACCACAAACAGAAGATAAGCTTAGGGATAAAATTATAGAAATAGCTCCCGAATTATTCGCATCAGTTATTTCTTTTGTGGAAAACCTTGACAACGGTAAATACACAGCTAAGTCGGCTTATAACGACTTCAAACAAATACTTGAACGTGTTCCAGAAAATATGATAGACGATGCCAAAGCTATGTCAGTATAATGACTTTGCGATACAATTCATATCGCAAAACGATACTAATGATTTCAAGTTTTTGAAAAAGTACCATTTCGCAATTTTTGAAGAAGGAACTTTTGATAGAGCAATCATTTTTGGAAAAAGTAAAGACCAGCTTATATTTGATGCAAACCAGTATATGCAGCAACTTGGCAATTGCGAAAAATACATAATCGTAGAAAATGGAATACAGTTAATATTTCTTTGGACAAGCCTTAAAGGTAAAGCCGAAAAGATTAATATGCGAGGTGGAAAGAAAGAGCTTATGGATTATCTTTTTCTTACATTCACAAAGAAAAAATCAAGATGTTTGTATATAGGAAACTCACATGAAGCTCCACTTGCGGCATGGAGAAATTCTGTTAACTGCGATGTGATTTATACAGAAGAAAAAATTATTGATAAATTTCTCAAAAGTACAGTAGAGCAACTAATACCTTTTTAATCCTTTAATATGAAAACCAAAGAAAATAGAAAAATATTGACAGCTGAAGAAGTTGTTGCAGAAGCGAAAGCGAAATACAAAGAACATACAAATGCTGATATTAAATATCAAGTGCATTATTGTTTAGGTTGGTTGAAATCACAGTATGATATAGTTGCAAACGAACTTCGTGAACTAAAAAATAAAAAAACATGAAGCAAACGGTAAGTGGAAGCTTGTTCATTTTAGAATTTAATAAGCTTGATTCATCTTTCATCAAAACTGTGGCGTTTGATGGAAAAACTGAAATTTTATCAGTTGTATTGCAGAACGATAATACTTATAATTATCAAAAAGTTCCATTTGAAACGTTTATAGAATTTTCTTCAGCGGCTTCTCCTGGAAGCTTTTATAATAACAACATAAAAAACAAATTTTCACACTTAAATTTAACAAAAATGGCAGAGAAAAAAGGTAATCAACCTAACAGAATTAACAAAGCGTCAAAAGACAAAAGATTTATTAAAATGAGTATTGATGTAAGCAAACTCAAAAGAGAATGGTTTTACATTTCAAAGGACAAAGAAACCGATGAAATAAAAGGTGTTTACGCAAAACTTACATTATCTATGTTACCAGATGGTGAAGTTGATAAATATGGTCAACTCGGTTTCATCGTTCAAGATGTGCCGCAAGAAATTTCTAAAGCCGAAATGGACAAACCGAAGAACGAAAGAACTCGTGGCGAAATTCTCGGTAACGCAGAAGAGCTTGAATGGGCTCGTGAAGAAACAAAACTTACAGCCGTAACAGATATTGATTCTGAAGAAGCTGATGATATTTTGGACAACTTACCATTTTAATTGTAATCTATTTTTTGGTGTTTTTGTCATAAAGTTGGTGGTAGTCTTGCCACCAACTAAATTTTTTCCCTTTTTGAAAACAAACCAAAGTGCCAGTACGTAAGTACTGGTTTTTGGGTGAAAATAAAATTAAGTTATGAGCAGACACAAATGCGACCAATCTTTTTATTCCACAAAAAATAAAAGGTATCACTACGGAAATATCATAAGCCAATATGAGTTCAATAGCTTGAATTTCATGGAACAACGTAATTTTTTTCCTTTTGTGGAAAAACCAAAAGAAGATGAAGACGATTTGAAACCGACCTTTTCAAATTCGTCTTTTGATAATTCGCTTTATCCAGATGGAAGAGATTTTGGAAATTCAATAGATAACGATACTTTTACAAATAACTCCGATGATGGGAATTTAGATTTCGGTGGTGGTGATAGTGAAGGCGGTGGCTCAACAGGAGAATGGTAAAACTTAAAAATATTAATATGCTATTTTTAAACTTTGGAAACAAAAAACTTCCTACAACTATACAAAATCCGTTTGATAAAAAAGGTATAATCTCTATTCATGTGTATTTTGATGATTTTTGGAATAATGGAAATTGGAAAGCTTCAGGTAGAGTTAAATTTAAAAACGGAGAAACTACTGGTGAACAAAAATTTGAAGGTAGAAGTTTTGATGATGTTGTAAGTCAAATAAAAACTATGATTGATAATCTATAAACTCTGGTTAGTATTTATCGGTTAGCGAAAGCAGTTCCCGATATTCTTATCGGGAACTATATTTTTTAACGAAATAAAATAACTTATGCACAAATTTCCTGCAAAATGGACAATGAAAGATTCTATATTTACTAAAGATAAAGGTAATGTTTTCAGTTGTTTTTCGTGTGGCGGTGGTAGTACTATGGGTTATAAACTTGCCGGTTTTAATGTTCTCGGTTGTTGCGAAATTGACAAAGAAATAATAAGAACTTATCAATCTAACCACAGTCCAAAATATGCCTTTAATCAATCAATACAGTTTTTTAAAAAACACATTAAAACCAGGATTGAAGAATATCCAGATTTAACAACTCTTGATATTTTAGACGGTTCTCCACCATGTTCGAGTTTTTCTTTAGCCGGTGACAGGGAAGAAGCGTGGGGCAAGAAAAAAGAATTCCGTGAAGGACAAAAAGCGCAAGTATTGGATACTTTGTTTTTTGATTTTATCGAATTGGCTGATTTTTTGCAACCTAAAGTTGTAGTTGCGGAAAACGTAAAAGGGTTATTGATGGGTAAAGCAAGGGAATATGTAAAAAAAATCCATAGAGCATTTGATGAAGCTGGATACTATTGTCAACATTTTCTTGCCGATGCTTCAAAAATGGGAGTTCCACAAAAAAGAGAAAGGGTGTTTTTCATTGCTCTTAGAAAAGATTTAGCACAACCATTTTTAAAGACAGTGGATATGTTCAATATTCAGCCATACATAAACATGGAGTTCGCTGAACCAGTAATTAAATTTGGTGAAGTTCGTTCTGAAATTGGTAAAGATAAAAGTGATACTGAACGTGGTGGACTTATGGAGCACGTACAATTTGGAGATAAGTGTATTTCTGATATAAACCAAAGATTATATAAGAAAAACTCTGGTTTCAATTCTATGATAAGATATGACGAAGAAGTTTGTGGAACGATAACAGCTGGTGAAAAAGATTTTCGTTATTTCGATAAAATGGCTTGCACAGATGAAGATTATATAGTTTGTTCAACGTTTCCGCTTGATTACAAATTTGTAAAAAAGACAGATGAATCTTTTGTAAAGTATCTGTGCGGTATGAGTGTTTGTCCGGTTATGATGGCGCAAATATCAAGTCGTATTTGGGAATACTGGCTTTCTAAAATACCAAAACAATGAAAATAATAAACTTAACTCAAAGTTTTATAACTGTTGTTGATGATGAAGATTATTTTCGTTTAATGAATTTTAAATGGAAAGTTTTCGATAGTCGTGGTATTTTGTATGCTTACAATACAAAATATGGAGCTATGCACAGAATGATACTTGATGTATGTGATAAAAATATTAAAGTAGACCATATAAATACCAATGGACTCGATAATCAAAGACATAATTTACGCATAGCAACCCATTCACAAAACGGTTGTAATAGAAATGCACAATCAAATAATATAAGTGGATTTAAAGGTGTTTCATTTAGAAAAGATAAACAAAAATGGACTGCTGAAATTCAAATAAATAAAGTCAAAACCAGATTGGGATATTTTGACAATAAATTTGAAGCAGCAATCGCTTACGATAACGCTGCAAAGAAATTACATGGAGAATTTGCTAATACAAACTTTTAACATATGAATTACTTAATACGATTGCTTAAAGGTATTTTAATAGGTTCTTTTTGCGGATACGTTATATCGTTTCTATGCAAAATATATCAAGAACAACTTTTCAAAAGTGGTGGAGTTGTATTGGCGAGAGAACTTGTTTTTTACAAATCTATTGGTTATGTTATTGCAGTTTTAATATTATACTTGTACATGACAGCAACGGCAGAAACGGATAATTAACATTTGTTTAACAATTCTTTAACATTTTATTTGCATACTACTTGTTATATTTGTATTCAATTAAATAATATAAAAATGACAAACAAAGAAACAGTTAGCGCAGTCGCCACGTTCAGCAAGTTGGTTGAAATTGTGACAACGAGCGGTTCTAAAAAAGCTGTGGTCGATGCTTATCAGGCATTATCCACAAAAGAAAAAATCAATTTGTTGGTATACTACAGATGTAGAAGTGTAGACCAATTTTTCCTTCACTTACGTAATTACGTAGAAAACACATTAGCGAGATGATTAAAACTGTTGCGTTGGAGAGAATCGTTAACGTAGTTAATCGTGTAGTGTACGCTGAGAAACATGAAGAACTGAAACTAATCAAACACCATGACGATGAGTTTTCGGTTTACTACAATGCAAGGTTAGAACAAACCTTCATAACACGAAAAACGAAAGTAGCAGAAATCGAAGAACGTGATATTATTTTCTTTGTGGAAAAACAAATAAAAAAAGAGAAACAAAGCAACCGTAAAAAAGATGTTGGAAACGATAATCAAGGAAGCTTATTTTAAAACAAAATCATAATGAGTTTATGAAAATACAAGAAAGGCATTACCAAACCAACATAATAGAAGACGTTGTTAGGAATTTAGGAAAGCATAAAAACGTCATGCTTCAATTACCAACAGGCGGTGGAAAAACAGTTTGTTTTGCACAGTTAGCACATAGGTTTTTTCATAAGACAGGAAAAAGAACATTGATACTTGTTCATCGCCAAGAATTAATGTATCAAGCTCAAAAGACAATGGAATTGATGTTCCAGGAACAAATGAGCTTAATTAAAGCTGGAACGAACTATGTTAAATTCACACCGGCTTTCATAGGAATGGTTGAAAGCGTAAGCAAACGACTTGATTCAGTTTCCGCCGAAGATATGAATATCGGTTTAGTAATTATTGATGAAGCGCACAATGCGAGTTTCAACAAAATAATAAGACATTTCACCAAAGAATTTATTGTAGGCGTTACTGCAACTCCATTAAGTTCTTCCAAAAAAGAACCGCTTAATAAATATTATGGCGCATTGGTAACTGGACCTTCAATAAAAACATTAATTAAGTTAAATTATCTTTCACAAAATATTACTCGTGCTCCTAAAGAAGTAATTGATAAAGCGAAATTATCAATAGCGTCAACTGGTGATTATGATATTCAGTCAATGGCTGAAGAGTTTATGAAAACCAAATACGTAATGAGTACGTATCAAGCTTACAAACGTTTCGGTAGAAATAAAAAGACAATCATTTTTAACGTTAATGTAGAACATTCAAAGGAAGTTACTGAAATTTTTGAAACTTTTGATTATCCATGTAAGCATATAGATGCTACTACATCTGATGATGAAAGAGCAAAAATACTTAAATGGTTTCACGATACTCCAAATGGCATATTGTGTAATGTAGGTATAGCAACACTTGGTTTTGATGAGCCAACTATTGAAATGGTAATTGTAAATAGAGCAACAACTTCAATGCCATTATGGCTACAAATGTGTGGGCGTGGTTCTCGTTATTGTTCTCAAGAATGGTGCGATGAACACCAATTTAAGTATCCATACGAATTAAAGCCAAAAAACAATTTCCAGATTATAGACATGGGCGGAAACTGTATTTCGCATGGCGACTGGTGTGATGATAGAGATTGGCACTACATATTTGATAATCCAGAATCTCCAAAAGATGGTATTGCGCCAATGAAAGAGTGTCCAGAATGTGGTTGCTTTGTTCATGCTGCTACTTTGATATGCAAAATGAATTTACCAGAAACTAATGAGTTATGTGGTTACGTTTTCGATAGGAAAAAATACGAAGAACAAAAGAGACTTGAAGAATGGGTTGTTGTAACAGAAGACCCTGACTTAGAGAAACTGTTGCGTAATGTAAAGCATGGTTCTTACAATGCGTTTTTTGAAGCAGCTATTAAAATGATAGACCGTGCTGAAGAAAACATGGTTATGGATGGAGATAAAAAGAATCAATTGTTTGAACTTTATTTTTCTTTTATAAAAAAATGGTACACTCACGCATTTCCAGGAAAATACTTCAACGAATCTTGGCATCGTGAATTGGCTAAGTACAACTTTAATAAATATTACGATTTCAAAAATATTAAAAAATTAGAATATGCAACAGCAAGTTAAAAAATTAAACGTAAAAGAAATCAGAAAAGAAAAAGCTATTTTGATTGATAAGTTAAAAAAAGAAAATCATAAAAATCCTTATCCAGAAGCTGGAAAAATTATAAACGAAAAGTATGGAAAAGGATGGGCTGAGAAATATCAACCAAAACAAAGTTACGGTTACGATGAGTGGTGGCAAGAAAAGAATATGGATGGTTCTTTCGCCTACAATGGCGTTACTGAAGATTTTTAATTCCACAAAAAGAAAAATGATTGTTATGAATTAATTGCTAATAACCTAAAATACAAAAAGTGCCAACAATAAGTCTATTTGGAAATATTAGGAGTACAGCTCCTCTTGATAATTTAGATTTACACGCTTACTTTCATGCGGTTAGAATTGGTGAATTTGAAGATGAAATACATGAAATAAGAATTAAGACAAACGAAAAAGAAAAGGATGCTTTAAAACGACAGCTTCAACGAATAACGTTTTCTGGAACATTCAGTAAAAGAACTAACGATGGTTTGCTTGAACATAGCTCAATAATCGCAATCGATTTAGACGATTTGCAAGATGCAGAAATGACTAAGCAATTATTGAGTGAAGATAAATACGTTTACGCAGCATTTGTAAGTTCGGGCGGGAAAGGATTAACTGTATTGTTTAAGATAAATGGCAAAAAACACAGAGAATCGTTTCTTGGACTTTCTGAATATTTGCTATTGAATTACAATTTATTAGCAGACCCAGGAAGTGTATCTGTAGTGAAACCTTTTGGTGTAACTTTTGACCCTTTCATTTACATAGCAGAACATTCTGTACCTATTTTTTCGACTTACCCACAAGAGAAGAAAGAGGTTAAATTACCGAATTTCGTTTACATTAAAGATGAATTCGAGCGATTGATTTCTGAGATATCGAAGCGAAATATCAATTTGTGCGAAGATTACAGTCAATGGCTCAAAATTGGTTTTGCTTTTGCATCACATTTTGGTGAAAGCGGTAGAGATTATTACCATATCGTATCTAGTAAAAGCTCAAAATACAATCAGAAAAAGACTGACGACCAGTATAAATACTGTTTACGCAAACGAGATTTCAATCTTGATTTGGCTACGATGCGCACTTTTTATGGATTTTGCAAAGATGCTGGATTAAATATAACATCTGAGTTTGCAGAAAAGATACGAAAAGCAACAAAAAACGGCAAAGCTGCTGGATTAACGAAGGAAAAAATTACCGAAAACCTTTTTAAATTTGAGGGAGTAGAAAACGCAGGAGAAATAGTTAGTCAAATATACGATTTAAACTTTGAAGTTTCGGAAGGAGATTCTGTTCTTGAGCAAATTGAAATGTATTTATCTTCTAACTATACGTTCAAAAGGAATTTGGTTTCAAGATATATTGAATTTGGAACTGTTCGTTTAGAGCAAACCGATTTGAATACTATATTTATCAGCACAAAGAAAATAATAGGTCAAGCGAGTTATGAACTTTTTGAACGTTTGATGTTTAGCGATTTCGTACCAACTTACAATCCAATAAGAGACTATTTCAAATCATTGCCGGAGTTTGATTTAAAAAAGCCGTCACCAATAACAAGACTTTCAGAAAGCATTATTAACGATATTCAGCCATATACAGAATATTTTTTAAGGAAATGGCTTGTTTCAATCGTATCTTCAGCATTTGGTGTACATAGTCCTTTAATGTTCGTACTTTCTGGTGCGAAACTGGGTAAAGGTAAAACTGAATTTTTCCGTAGACTTACACCTGCAGAGTTAAAACCGTATTATGCTGAGAGCAAATTGGATGCAGGTAAAGATGATGAGATACTTATGTGTCAAAAACTCATAATAATGGATGATGAAATGAGTGGTAAAAGCAAAAGGGAAACTGATAGATTGCGTGAAATAACTTCAAAACAGCAATTTGATTTAAGAGAACCATACGGAAAGATAAATGTTTGCTTACGAAGATTGGCTGTACTTTGCGCCACAACGAATTCAAGAAACATTTTAAAAGACCCTTTTGGTAATCGTAGAATTATTCCTATACCGGTTGAAGACATAGATAAAGATGTTTACAATTCGATTGATAAAAATGAAGTGTTTGCAGAAGCGTACACTTTATGGAAATCAGGTTTTGATTGGGAAGTAATCAAAGATTCAGACAAAGATTATTTGAACAAATATCAGTTTGAATTTGAAGCCGAATTTATGGAAAAAGAACTTGTGCTTAAGTATTTTACGTATGAAGGCGCAGATACACCTATGACTGCATCAGAAATTAAAACAGAATTAGAAAAATTAACAAATCAAAGATTAAGTCTTGAAATGATTGGTAGAAATATGGCTACAATAGGATATACAAAAAAGTCCGTAAGACGAGATGGACAAATATCTAAAATGTGGATAGTAAAGAAAATCAATCGTGGAGGCTACGAATCACAAACAACAGAAAACAATGAAAAAAGAGATGGTTGGGAACCTATCCCAGGCGAGCGCTTTTGAGAAAGATTTTAATGAATTAGAAGAACGTGAACGACTTGAATTTCTTGCTAAATTAAATTATGCAATGCTTCACATGAATTCTTGCTATAAAATGGCAATAAATATTATTTCTTTTGCGGATAAATATGGAGTTTTTGACGGTGCAAAGCATGGCGTAGTCGAAGCAAATGCAAAAAGTTTTGATTGATTTTGGGGCGTTTTACGGCAAAAAAACGTGTTGCCATACATTTATATCAATTCGTTATTTGCGTTTAGTGATGGGCGTGAAACATGGCAAAAACGAGCGTGGAACAATGTTTTATGCAATCGGCAAAACAAAAAACAAAAAGGCACTTTCCACAAAAGAAAAAATATATGTTATGAACAAAGAGTATGACGAGCTCAAAGAAGAAATGGATGAAATTCTTGAAAAACAAGACGATTTAGAA
>Ga0193694_1000008_pt1 | contig 51440 bp, 64 predicted proteins | sample L3s1metaG_FD_160567 | JGI IMG/M metagenome (GOLD analysis project Ga0193694, IMG submission 160567) | Soil microbial communities from a riparian zone of the East river system, Colorado, United States - L3s1 | ecosystem: Environmental > Terrestrial > Soil > Riparian zone | place: USA: East River... | reverse complement strand
TGGAGGGTCTGTGCAACTAATGGCTTGGTGAGGATTTAGCTACTAAATGGTTCGCGGCTGCTAAGAATGGAGACATTGAATCTCGTTCGATGTTGCAGAAGTTCGGAAATACAGTGGATGGATTGACTGAGAAGATTACTAATAGAGAAGAGCCAGTTACGGCAGAAGATATTGGGAAGATTGCGAAAGCGTTTACTGATAATGTGCGAGGGACATATGATGCGAGAGGATTACCGAGTGTAGCTATTAAAGGACAAGCTGCTCCGTTCCTCTCGCTGTCGAGGTGGAGCATTGAACGATCCAATCACTTCTACAAAGACGTAGTTAAACCTGCACAGCAAGGTAATTGGAATCCCTTGCTTAAGACAACGTTCGCTGCTCTGCTTTCCGGTGCAGCTATCGAACAGCTGAATGAACTACTCTCTGGTAAGAAAGGCCAAGACCCTACTGTCTCTGAAGTGTTGGCGAATTCTGATCCTGAGAACGTAACTGCTAAAGCTATCGGGTTAATGCAACTCGGATCATTCGCTGGAATCGTATCGGATGCTGCGAAATTCGGTTCAAACATGGCGCAAGGCAAAGACACCAAGTTCTCTACGCCAATTAGCTTTCCAGCAGGTGCGTTAGCTGAAGAGGTAAGTAAGGATATTGGTCATACTGTTGACGCTATCCGCCAAGGTGAAGACCCGTTCAAAGTGTTACCGTTACTCGTTGAGAGCTTAGTGAAATCTAGCTTTCAGAATGGACGTTACCTACTGAATAGGACAGATGATGAAGACGCGCAACGTAAAGAAAGGTTCCGCGACTTACGGACGTTCGAAGACTTGACACACAAACCGGATGGTAATAAAGGTCAAGTAGATACGAATCCGTATTTAGGAATAGATGCTCGTAACTTCAAGCAAGAGACTGATCCTGAGAAAGCGGCGGGTAACTTACCTGCTATGATTGATGACTTAGTTCGTAAGTTTGCAGACAATCCGGTGGAACTTGCAAAGAAGTTACGTTCTCTTAAGTCTAACAGTTACGATACTATGCCATCACCTGAAACTGATACGCAAGAGTTCGCGAATTACGTAGAATACTTGAAGAGAACGAAAGGTGAGGAGAAAGCGAAAGAAGTTCTTGAAGATTACTTCAAGATGAATGCAATCAATAAAGCGAAATCATCTATGATCCCATCTACTTAGCAGAAAACGGAATAAATAAAGTGATGTTCATCGGATTACCTTCTGGTATCTCTTGAACTAGCGACTTAACCACGATGTTAAACAAATGTTTACTTCGTGGTTTTTTGCTATGCGTAAGGTGCGGACGGATGAAGTTGAAAATAGGTATCTGTTTCCAGTAAAGGGTTCCGTAGTTGCCGGAAGGGTCCATCATCAAAACACCGTAGCGTTTAGACTCTTCTTTAGAAGGCACTTTACCCTCTATTATCTCTGCGCGAGTGATGATAGTCAATTCGGTGACTCTGTTAAATTCATCGAACGCATCGTTCATATTCGCTGTTGCCATCTCATGAAATGATGGTTGAGGTTGGTTGTTCATTTGTTGTGGGTGTAGTGGTTGGTTTAATGTAATACCGATTCTGCGCATCTGTCTGGACTTCTTCACTATACGTCAAGTAACGCATAACTTCTGTCATATCTGTCTCGCTAACTTCTCCGATAAATTCTATCCACAAATCGCGGAATGTTTGGGGTTCTGTAGACTGAGTTAAATACTTCCTCACTGCACGTATAGTAGGTGCGAGAGGATTCTTATTCCCGAAGTTCAATGCGTAGTGCATCTTCGTTTCGAGTAAGTCTAGGAACTTCATCGCTGCTTGGCATTCTTCTAAGGTGATAACCATATCCAACTTCTCCATGAAGTGGAATGCCATTGCCATCTTCTGGATGTGAATATTCTTACGGGCGTAATAAGATTCTAGTTTTAGATTATTGTTCGGTCTTTTATAAGGATGAATCTTATCCCACCATTCATTCAGATATGTTTCTGCGTCAGGGGTATAAGTTACTTGACCGTAGAGTTTAGTGAGCTTCTTGAGATGCTGGAGTAAGTGTTCCCTCGCTGCTACCTGTTCGACGTTAAACGGCTTGATGAAAAGGGAGTTGTGACGGTTGTTATTCTCGAATACAAATATGGTTCTACTAGCGAATCCGTCATCAAGAAGGGAATCGTTGAACGCTGATTCCATAAACTTCGGTGTTGTTCCGCCGAAGAAATTAAGGCAGCATTTCCGTATACGATCAACACCTTGCGTTTTGGTTTCATGTGTATAATCTCCGCAATCGTAAGCTACTAACATGAAGTTAGTTACTGCTTCAGCTTTCTTCTTGAACAGAGAGGATAGTTCTTCTAGAGAGAAAGCTAAAGAACAATGAGTATAAAGTTGGACCTTACCAGTAGCATCTGTGTAGTTAATTCGTCGAGTGGATTTAGCCATTACACTGACAAGTGATTCATAGGTAGTAGAGTCTGCGGCAATAGGAACTAGCAGAGGATCTTCTACTGGTTTCTTAGAAGCAGATTGCGGATTGTTCGAAGCGAGCATTTCTGCGCTTATATCTACAGCTGCTTGCTTAAGCGCATCTTGATCTAAGTCACCTTCAGCATTCCAGTCTTTCAGCTTGTGATGCTTCAGGCAAGCCGCGACCTGTTTAACCACTAAACCCTTACCTACTCCGGGTCTTCCGACGGGGACTAAGTATTGGTTACCGAAGATCGGCATCTGCGGTGGGCCAACCCATACGCGACGTTGAAGGAAAGCGGAAACTAAGTAGTATCCGCCTGCATTAATAAAAGTATCTGGTGATACGATATCTTTAAGGAAGTAGCGCCATCGTTCTAGGTTTGTTTCCACGCGTTGGTTGTTGGGATAAATGTTATCTATTGCAGCATAGCTTGATATTTAGTAATCAAGTCTTTGACCATCGCACCAGCTGCTTCGTAAGGGTCCGCTTGGAATGCCCTTTCATTAAATGCAGTATCTATAACACGAGTATCGCCTACTGACATAAGTTTTACTCTCACTATAGTCTGGTAGAAATCATGTATGTTAGTAGTTGAATAGATCGCTGCAACTGGTATTCTTTCCTGCACCAAACGATCTTGTAGTATTTCTAATCCTGAATCTGAAAGTTTCATATAATGTTAAGCAGGAAATGCTATCTCCTGTAGTCCTTCAAAGTTACCGTAAGAGCCGTCTTCGAGATAAGGAGCTTTACCTCCCTTTGCCCAATTAAATCCTGCTTGCGCTTCTGATCTCATTCGGAATTTCTCACCTCGGAAATTCGTAAGTTCCTGCTCCATGAATAGGCGCATAACTCTTCCACACTCTACTTCTTCACCGATTGGACATTGACACAAATAGGAATCGTGACAGTTGTTTAGCAAGTCCCATGCCAAACTATGTGTCTCTATATACTCCTGTAGATTAGTGAATGCAACGTTCGTTATAGTCCCTACAGTAGATTGTGGAATAAACGCAAGTGCGTCTTTCAGCATATCTGGATGGATGCGTCCAGTGAATTCTCTCGGGAATCCTTGCAAGTTGTATAGAACTTTATCCTTATCAAGAACATTCCATACTTCAGCGTGCCATTCCATTATCTCATCGAATAGTCCGTGATAACCGGATAGATACCCGTCTGCTTGTTTCCTTGACAATACAATCTTACCTTCGCTCTTCTCCAGAACTTGTAGTTGAAACGTTCCGCCGCGCATCCCATAATTCGACGCATGACAGATCATCTTCGCTATGTAGTAATATCGTTCTTGCGCGGACCACTTATCACTAGACGCGATGATCTCTTTAAGCTCTTTGAAACCTACTAAGGTATTCAGTTTGGTGATGTCAGTTTTAACTGCTAAATCTAGAAGCGCCGCTTTCTCTGGATACTTCGCGGCAAACTCAGAAGTGAATACGTGAAGAGCAACGAAGATATGAGGCTTGATCTTGTTCAAGAACAGTTCGCGGAACTTACCATGCCTACAGAGATAGGCGACTATCAGAGCCTCAGCACCTGATTGGTCAACCTGAACGAACATCTTACCTTTACTACGTTGCTCTTCACTAAATATAGAAACATCCCTTCGTCTCTGGTAATCCCACATCTTCTCAAGAAGTAGGTTATCCCATATTCCATCCCATCCATCTGGCACGTAAAGAGAACGCAGGTCGTCACTAATATTCTGTAGATTAGTTCCGAACCCGAACAATGCTTTACTAGCAAGTCGTAGCGTATCTGTTCCTGTTATCTTGAAGATACAGGTGTTACGTGGAGTAGGGAGGATGAGCATAGCTACTTGATAAGATATGTAAATGCAATGTCATTGAACATAGCATCAAAACAATTTTCACAAAATGAGATTATTTCATCTGTTCTTATCGCAACTGTTCTAGATTGTATTGTTCCAGTTTCTGTAAAACCGTCTCTTGTAACTTCCTTTAGAACATATTTCCTATATGGAGAGAACTCATAGTTGTGATACTTGCAAAGTTTATTATAGCAGAAATGACTGGGGGAACTCATATTTTATTTCAACTTACCCGTTCCAAAACATTGACCGCAAGATACAGATGGATCAAGATTAAGTGATCCAGTTCCGTTGCACATGTGACATTCTTTCTCCACTAGGTAATATTCGTAAACAGTAGTCTGACTTAACCGCTTATCGTTCCTTACGTTACGATCTCGGCGTGAGACTATCTTAAGTTTAGCTAGGTTTGTAAGCGTAGCAGCTAATCCAGTATAGCTAACGTCCTTAAAGATTAACCGCATCTCGTGCAACGTTCTAGCGTCAGGTGCTACTCCAATCAAGTAGCTGCTCACTCGTTGTTCAAGTGGTGAACCGTTACCTTTAATTCCAAAGTATTTCTTTCTCATTGTTTGAATGGGGTGAACTTAAGTGAACCGCTCGCCTTCGCTAACCTTCTGTAAGCGAGGCAAATATCTATAACAGGATTCTCATATTTAAGCCTTAGTTTGAGCATGGCTTTTTCATCTAATGAAGGTCCGCGAGTTCCGTCTTTACGGGTCTTACCTCGTTTAACTATCTTATATCCGAGAAGTTTGTGAAAGTAATTGACACATTGCTTGTTCGACAGCGGCATCGACTTATCGCTTTTACTTCTGATCTTCTTAAGAGTATCCTCACCTACGCAAACTTTCAACATGCGTAAGTATTGCATCATCATCCGATCGTTATGCTTCATCTTCTCTTCGAGAACGGATTGGCGATAACGGATACCTGTAAGTTCAGCGATTAGGTAAGGACGTATAGATGCCATACCTTGATCGAACGAAGTTTGGACTCCTTTGTTTACAGCAGCGTGACGTATCATTGCACGATGAATGCGTATCATAGTAGATACGTCCTTGCCACAATACTTCCACAACTTCTCTTCTGCCATGCTATTTTGCGGACACATGATACCCTCATCTTTGTGGAATATCTCATATGTCCAGAGGGAGGTGCAATGTCCGAGTGACCTCTCAACTTGCATGTAGCAACGATGCTGGCCGATCATTGTATCAAAAACAGACTTACCAATAGCAATACGATATTTCCAAGCAAGCACAATGAAATCAAAGCCAGCTCCGTTGTGCGCGACGGCGGTGTTATCTCGCAACGAAATAGCAAAAGCTCTGAGAAAGCTGGCAAATTTAGTATAAGCCAAAGTATAGTTATACCGTAAAATTGGGACCACATAAATTCGTTTAAGGTCGAAAGCGAAACCGATACATAAAATGTTCCGAGAGAAGTCAGTCTCAAGATCGAAATACAAGAATTGTTTCTTAGTTGTCAGTAACAACTTAACTACTACATCCAACGAAGGACATATGATATACTCCGGTTCTTCGATATCTTCTTTCGGAAGCTTCCCTCCGTTCTGGATAATGCGGAGAGTCTTATCTATATCTTTCTTCAGCCAGAAAGCAAAGTTCTTCCTGCTAGTCTTACCATGCCGCTTCTTCTCATCCTCTTCTTTACCTTCTTTCTCATCCTCTAATTCTTTTTCGAGGAGATGCGGATTCAACTTCGCTTCATGGTTAACTATGTCTTGCGAATCTTGCGGAGAGTAGCTTGCGATTTGCACTATTCCAGTATCGCGCTGAATGATAGGAGACCCGCGCAATTCTCCGAGAGAGGAGTCAACTCGTTCAGGTATCCAGCTGTGCATAGCTGATTCACCAAGTAGGAGGATGGCGCGAGTATTAGGAAGGAGTGGAGTTTTATCTAAAGCTAAACGGATGTCACAATGGAATCGAGTGGTGTGCGGTTGGAGGCATTCCGCGAAGAATGTTCCACCGTTACCAGTCAGGAGTTTGTCCTCATCATTGCGCGAAGGATTAGACATTACAACGGTGAGTCCGTTATAGTTAAACTTCGGAGGATGGCGGAAGAGCTTTAGAGTGGCGTCTGGCATTATTCAAAGAATTCTTCTAACATCTTTTCATACATTACTGCACGATCATACGATCTGTTGTCAGTAGGCGGTGCACTCCATTTATTATTACCGGAAAGTCCATCTTTTAAAACTAAACGTTTACCGCAACGACAGTCTTTTACAGTAAAAACTGTAAAATTAGCTTCTATCTCTTTCTTAGTAAACCAGTGTATATGAAACATAATCAAGTAGCTTGCGTTGCTCTGATAAACGTCATCGGATTCTTCATTACAGTATTACGCAATGAGGATTGTTTGCGGTTATGTTCCATCCAAGATTCGAGTTGCTTGTTACTATCTAGCTCCGCATACAGAGCAGCCATACGAGCTTCTTCAATCTGGTGCCAAGAGTATTGGGCGACGGTTGCGGTTCTTGTGGGAGATGACATATGTTGTTAATAGGTTTATGATATAACACTGCTACGAAACCATCGGGGAATATACAGCAAGCCTTTGGTTGTAACAGTGTTACTTTAGGTTTAGGTTGTTCAGTTGTTGTTTGCATTGTTAGGAGAAAGCGGCAAGCATTAGCTTCTCGGTGTAACACTTGCCAGTAAAACCGTGACACTACTACACTACAGATTAACTACTCTTACAGAGTGGTTGCGCCAAGGATACGATCGAGCGTCGGACGATAGTAAACTTGTTTCACTCCATTGTAGATAATGGGATCGCCCATCTTCTTGCCCGCTGCTTTATCTTCTGGAGTAAGCTCCTTACGCATCTCATTCGCTTCCGAAGAGAGCATAGCTTCAGCGAGCAGACCTTTGCAACGCATACGATCATCACTGAATGGATTTTCAGTATCGAATCCAACTTCACGGAGTTCAGGATAACCCAACTTTTCGTAATGATCGAACACTTGTTCAGCTGCTTTAGCAGTCAATACGACATACTTCTTAACTGTCTTACCTGAGATATCAACTTGCTTTCCGTCAATGTTAATGACAGCTTGAACCTTACCTTCTCCATCGCGCTTACCTACGATTTCCCACTCTTGGGTAATCATATTGTTACCGGATGAATTAGATACTCCGTATTCTTCCGAAACGCAACGGATAACGTATTGGTCACCGTAGAGTTTGATGCTACCACCGAGTTGAACTACGTTTGCGCTTGAGTCTTGACCTGTGATCTTAGCCATATGCTTTGTAAATGATAGTTGGGGATATCAGCCACTGGTTGTTTTGTTAATGGGTAGTTGAGCAGGATACCCAGCCTAATCTCTAGTCAAGTTCTGCTAACGTGCAGAGCTATCAAGAGAAATTGTTTTAGTCTTCTTTATGATAAAGATTGTTTTCTTTTCTTTATGAGCTTCTTTAATCTCAGCAGCAATCTTACCTTTGAAGTCTCTTATTATAATACCTACCTCTTGTCGTTTATTGTGTTCCATATTTAAGTGAACTATAGTTAGCGGGAACAAAGTAAGTTGTCTTATCGAACATAGCTCGTGACTTAGCTTTGAACACAGCGTCACTCTTAACTTGCCAGTGCCATTCGGTATCTACCACTACATCCTTACCATCCTTCTTTTCCTTCTTCTCTTTAATTGTCATCCGAAAGAAGTCAGAGAAGTATATTGGAATCTTATCCACGAACCGACCCTGCATAAGAGGGTTAACTTGTCCAGTGAGATTACCTTTCTTATCGCGCTCGGGTTGTTCGTGGAAATTCACGACTACGTTACAAGGTAAGTTCTTCAACATGTTAATCACATTCCGTGCGTAGTCTTGTTTCCTGCCCCAGAATGCAAACTCATCAACCTCACCTTTAGAGGTCGTGACTGGTTCTTTATCAGTCTGGATATCGAACGCATCTTGTAGAGTTGTCCACGTATCTACACCAAGAGTCCAATCGCTAGGGATGAGTTTAGCTTTGAACTCTAACCAATACTCAAATGCGTCTCTTGCATTCTCTCTTCCGGCGCAATTATCTTTGCACCATTTCGCATCGTGAAACCGGAGATCGTTCTGGAACTCTGGATGACGTTGCAATCCATTATCGAAGTTCGCAACTATCAAGTTGGGGAAGGTGAATAGCGATTCAGTTTTACCTGAATTAGCTGGACCTTGGATACCTAACATGATCTTCGTTCTGACGTTAAGAGTCGATGGCTTAATACCGATTGTCGCTGGATCGAATGTAGGTTTAGCTAGTGGTGCTATTGCTGGCTCTGTATTGAATAGTGGTATAGTGCTCATAGTGTCGTTCTATTTATTTGCGTTGTTGTGATATGCTTTGTAAAATTCAGATGTGACTCTCTCTTGAAATGATTCAAGAGTTCCATTGTTCGTAATCACTGCATCCCATCCGTGGAAATCGTTAAGGTCATTTTCGCTAGCGTGATTATCCACTGGCATATCATACTGTTTCCTTTCAACTTTCCAGAGGATACCACCTAATTCCTTTATGATATCAACTTCATTCTGGAACCTTACGTCAGGAACAGTGATGACTACAGTGGATGTGGAAGTGCGAGCTTGAACTTCTTTCACCCACTTGTTCGTCCAGTAGTTTACGTCATGCTTCCTACGTAACTCAGTCCCCCACCACTGGAGGATAGTTCTATACAGTGCTTTCTCTTTGTTTATATACTCTACTTCTACCCCAGTAGCGAGAGCGACTTCTTTCTTAAGAGCATCCGCAAAAGCTATGCGTTCGTGCTTATCGAACAGACTACCAGTAAATATCTGCGCGATAGTTTCGGAAGCTGTATCTTTACCAGAAAGTTTATGTCCTGCAATTCCTATTAATAACATGGTTGGTTGTTGGTTGGTTGTTGGATTAAAGACTGATTTAACTACAGCAAGTGCAGCTAACATAGAATATCTAGCTGTTAGATGTGGAAAATATTCCTTACCACAGTATTCAATAGCCCAAGGTATGCTACCGTATGTATGGTTTTGTTGCATTCTTTTTAATCTTTTGTTCAAGCCTATATATTTTACGTTCTAATTTCTTAACCTGATTACGTAATAATACATTCTCTAATGCAAAGGATTGCACCACAGACTTTTGTCGTTCTAACACAGTTTCTATTGATTCTCCGTGTAAGTTCATAAATTCAAAGGATCATACGGACGTTGGATAAAGGAATGTTTCATGACTGTCTGGAACCCTAAATCAGTCGGCGCAGTGCAAGCGTTCCAGTATTTGCAGTTACCGTATTTCGTTTCGCAAGAACCGTAGAGCATACCGTAACGGTCAGGTAACTTACCTGCTTTTACCATACGGATTAACGTGTGGATATTCCCATCGAGCAGACGTTCGAATTCAGCTAGTTGCACGTCACTGAATACCATCACATCACTGCGGACTATCTCTATTCCAGTTCCGCCAGTAGTTTTAGGTGGCGCTTTGTGGAACAATCCATCAATGAAGCAACCGACTGGAAGTTTGTTTACTTCTTCCCATATACCACCGAATGCTGCATACTTACGAATGATCAATCGGTAAAATAGCATCTGAGGTGACATCAAATACGATTTGAGATACTCCTCTATCTTATACACAGCTGTCGTCTTGTAGTCACCGAAAGCGTATATACCATTATCGAACTTCCCGACTCTATCTATTGTCCCGCATAGAATGACTTCTACTTCATCGTCTGCGTAGTATGGATAAGCAAATTTAATTTCAACTATAGGCTGACTATTACTATCGCGGAGAACTTTGAACCTATCTCCTTCTGCAAACGTTAACCATTCCATACATACTGATTGTAGGAACTTCTTGTCGAGGTAAGTCTTGTTCGACTTCATTATCATCGGCTTCTCTGCGTAATACTTGGTAGCTGCCGCGAGTGATTTAACACTATCGCCATTCGTCCGTTCCATCTCTGATGCGAACAAATGAAAGGCAGAACCGAACTCTACGTCATTGTTATTCAGTCGCTCTGTATAGCCACCTGCTACGGTAAGATAGGTTCGACGTTGGCATTCCGATTCCTTAATCGCTGATGCGTTATACCGTATGATCTTCTTACCTGATGCGGTTACTTCGAGTGTAATAGGAATGTCCATAGTAGAGTTCGGTTGTTATTATGACCTCAGAGATTAGTCAACAATATACTTAACGTTCCGGCAGATTAACCAGTTGATCGTCCTCTGATCTACTTGGCGGATACGATCTTTCTTATCCTTCTGCTCAAGATCAACTACCATTGCGCGACCCCACGAAACATCATACTTAAGAATGTAACCAACGAGAGTTCTCTCTTCTCCGCGCATACCTTCAGTTACTTCCTTCTTGATAGTCTCGTTCTTCTTCAGAGTTCCTTTGTTCAGGACTTTATCGAGGACATCTTCAAGCTTAGGTTGCTTGTTGAAGTTGACAGTGAATATAGCTTGTCCGATAGTTCGGAAGATTTCGATAGCTTCAGTGCGAGAGACGTTACGAGTTTCGAGAACTTGGTTTGCAGTATGGCATTCTTGCTGAAGAATATTATTACTGATGCTCCATTCAAGTCCTGCTTCATTTGCTACGACGATACCATCGTAAGAGACAGACTTCACTTCCATGTAGGAGATACGTGAGAGTTTATCGCCGGGTTTTAGTTGAGCGATTTCAAGGCGATTCGATGGTTCAGTTTGTGTTACTGGTTTCTTTACGTCGTATACTTTAGTTGGCATGTTGGTCGTTCTTTCTTTTGTTTACTTCATTCCATCTTTCATAGCATCGAAGTCACCACCGAGATTCATTTGCTCAGCGATCTGTCTGATTCGTGCTAGTTTATCTTCTGTCGCTGTAGTCTTTACAGGTCTAGATAAAGTTGGTCTACCTCCAGTTGGAACTGGATTCTTTCCAGTTATCTTTCCCTTCCCTATTTTATGCGGCTCAGGAGCATCGAGACTAGCATTAGGATCAGGGCGAGTAACTGCAAACATGGGTGCAAAGAATGCTTCATACTCTGCTTCTGTCATTGCCTCTAGACGTTCGGGAGAATTGTCGAGGAGTTGGTCGAGGGTCATGCTAAATTATATTTTGTTTTTATAGCGTCTCTCATCAATTCAACATCGGCTAACCTAAACTTGTTACATTGCCAGCAAGATGTTAAACTTATATTTCCAGCAGCTCCACAAGCACAAGTCCAAAATATTCCATCTTGGATATGAGAGTCCACTGATCTACAGAGAAGAGGAATACCTTCCAATAAACAATGGCTCATAACCTTATTTCGCAAACGGATTCTCTGGATCAATGCACGCTATCTTCACTTCTTCGTGAGTAGCTTTTACTAGGAAATTCCTGAGCGTTACGAACTGCTCCTTGATAGAGGTAACTTCATCAGGTGTCAGTGACAGCTTCTTCGCATGGAACAATGGACCACCTGCTACAGCAGTTTCTAACCACGTCTCTAACTGCTCCTTCCATTCATTGCGCTTCTCGAAATCCATCCGCGCTTTCCTCTCAGCTTTCGTTTCTTTCTCTGGTTCATCCTCTAAGATATCTACTCCCGCTGAGAGTGAAGTATCGGGTGCGGAAGGATCAGCTACCCCTTCTTTAAGTTCCATACTAATACCTAAAGTGTGTTTCCTTTTAAGGGAAACAGCATCGCGGAAGATACGGTATTTCTTTTCGGGAGTATCGAAGTGGTCTATCAGATACATGAACGCTTGAGATATCTTCACGTATAAAGAACCATGAGAGATGTTAGGGAACGCCGCGTATTTGAATACGCGTGGCTTAGCATTAGCTCCATCAGCAAGCATCCCATCAACGATAGGTTGAAGTTCTTTCGCAAAGTCTTCCTTGTAGTAAGAGGCAACTGTCCGTTGCTTCCACCTATCAGGTTTCTCTTGCGGAGTTTTCTTGAAGAGACGTTCGTCGCGTAGCTGTTGCATAAGCGTAGCGAGGTCTGTCTTTAGTTGTTCTTTTTCTGGCGGAGGTTGTCGCTGGTCAGGCATAAGACTAAATGTTAATGTGCAATGGTTGTTCGTTCGGTAGCTTAAAGGTGCATCCTACTATCAGTCTTGGACATCAGCGGTTCCAACATGGAACATGAAGTGAGTTGTCTCAGGACTCAGATATCAATCTGATAGATTAAGATGCACGTGTAAACTACCGACGGAGTTGTTAGCAGTAATGAAACGGAATCGAGACCACTTACTAACGCGTCCATCGGTCGTGGTATTATTGGTTCTGCGGTTATACCTTCCGATTGTCTGACAGTGATTTAGTGACTGAACGTATTCCCAAATCTATATAGTCATCGGGATAGATAATCACGCCACTGTCAGTGTTTACTTTCTTCACCACCGGAGTTGCTTTAGTATCAACTGTAGGCACATGATCTTTGGGAAGAGCAAGTGCTTTAGTGATATCTTCAGCAGTCGCATCGCCACTCTGCAATTTAACTCGCAGGGGAGTGATGTGATTGTGAATGAAGAAGAAAGGGTTATGTCCAGCTTTACCAGAGAAGTCTTTAGTGAGACGTGTCTCTACTTCGTCAAGGTGAACGAGAGCTTGTGCAGCTGTTGGTGCAGGCGCAGCTACTTTAGTTGTTGCAGGAGGTGCAGTAGTTCCTTTTGTTGGAGCTGATACTGGTGCAGGACTTGCGACAACTGGAACCACTGGTGTAGGGCTAACACCAGCATTAACAATAGTAGGAATAGATGCAAGAGCTTTAACTTCTGGTGCATTAGAAGGAGGTGTTGATGTAGGATCAGGCATAAGATATTTAACGGATGATTGTTATTGGTTGAACTCTGACGACAGAGGATGTAAGCAGGAACCATGCCAACATTGAATATGCACTAATCAGTCTGCCCAATCTGCTTGTAATTTAGCAGACTCAACTTCTGTAAAGGTAATTGTCTTCTCTATGCCTTCATGCTTCACGATAAGTAAAGCAAAGAAAGGATCGCCTATTGTAGCATTGAACATTGCGAATGGTTCCGGGCTAATTACCAATAGTAGTTTACCCTCTCCCATGTTAGGTAAACTCTTTGCCTCATCTAAAATTTCAAGAAGTGATTTCATATTTTATCTACCCAACACTTGAAGTCTACGGATGATTGACTGCACAGACCGGACGTTACCTACTAGGAGTTTCGCTTCCGCTTGTTTCTTCCAGAACTCTACTGTGTATACCTCTTCACTTAATGAATAGTCAGTAGGTTTCGTCGTAGTCCCGACTAGAGCTTTCACAATATCAGGAACATCATCGAGGCGTGCTCCAATTGGCTCTGTCCTCAACACGAACGTAGCTAACCTATAGTATAGATCGAGTCGGAACTTATTCTTAGCTACGCACTCATCCAGATTCTGATGCGTCGCTGCTACGAACCGGCAGTTAATCTTCTCATCTATGTTACCTCCTACCTTACGTATCACTTTCTCTTGTAAAACGCGGAGCAACTTAGCTTGAAGTGGAAGCGGAAGCTCACCTATCTCATCAAGGAATACCGTTCCATCCGCCGCCTCTTTAAACAATCCAGCCTTCGCTTTAATAGCTCCGGTGAACGCGCCTACTTCATGGCCGAAGAGTTCAGATTCGATAAGATGTTCAGGCATACCTGCACAATTAAGTGCGATGAACTTACCTTTACGTCCGCCGTGTAGTGAACGAGCTACTAGTTCTTTGCCTGTCCCTGATTCGCCAATCACTAAGACGCTATCGTTCACAGCTGCAAGTTTGCGAACGTCATCCTTAAGGGTGAGCATCCGTGCATCTTTAGTTATCAACTTAGCGAGCCATTCTTCTGTTGCGACGATAGACATATCCATCGGATCATCTGTCCCTGATGTCTCTCCTTTCTTCACGAAGCCGAACTTGATCTCCATCTCTAGAGCTTCAGCTTTCATGTTGTTAGCGAGAAGCATCTTGATAGTCTTCTCTGCTCGCTCTCGTTCTTCTTTAGTATGTATTGCTGGCATCTTGTCCTTGGTGGTTGTTGGGGTAGACATAGTTAGTTGGTTATAGTTATTTATGAAATGTAATAGCGCCCTATTATAAAAGAAATTAAATTTTGATTTCCAAGGTGGAGTAAGACAGCACGATTGTAAGCAAAGCTAACTATACGACCACTGCTATCATATAATATATAATAATTGTAAGTCATAACAAATTCATCTGTGCGTTTACTGGTTTCATCTGTTTTGATTTAGTGTTTACTTTAAGTCGCGCTAAATATGCGCCATAAATTTTAGCTGCTCTCGGACCACGAACTTCTATAGAATGATTGTTGGATAGCTGGAGTTTGCAGACTTGAGTGAAGGTGTCGGGTGTGACGCGTCCAACTTTAATCCAAGTGTAGACTGTCCATGTAGTATACTGACCAGCATGAAACAGTTTCAGTAAGTCCGTTAAGTTATAGCGTTCAGCGTTAATGTAAGCGTATCCTAACTTATCTGGATCACTATTCAACTCATGATAAGGATAACTCCCATCCCTCCTCCAAACTAAATCGGCGTATGATACTTTACCTAGGTCGATGATTGTATTCTTGGTTGCGAGTTTCATCCTAATTTAATTCCTTTCTTTTCTAAATGTTCTAACCATGCAGACTCTATGAGTTTTACATCACGAGCTACTGTTGAGTTGATCGGTATCTGATTTCTAACGAAGCGCCAAGCATAACGCACGTTCGATTCGGTCTGACGTTTAAGCGTAACGCTACTACCTACCTCAGTTGGTTTGATGGTAGTCTGCGCGCACAATAAGTAGTAGACAATCTTACGTGCATCCGCTGCTTCAGCCGTCCTGCGATTACCCTTAATGAGGTTCGCTGGAATGTTAAAATGTTTTGCGGTAAACTCAATTAGTGAGTTGATAACTAAAGCATTAGTTCCTTGCACTAAGTAAACAGTTGCGATATCACCATCTGCTATGTCAAGCGAAGAGAGCATAGCATCTATCTCGTTACGCATGTTGTATAGTCTAGCATATAGTTGTTTGGTTGTCATAAGCTGATGTGGTTACTTTCCTTTCTGTTCGTTCTCAGTGAGATAGGAGTGGAGTTTACCGTGAAGGTTTGTAAGGAAATCAATGTCTGCCCTGTTCGCGCTTCGACCGTCTGAGCTTGGACCAGACAACGCTTTATTCCTACAAACACATACCAGTTCAAAGCACTCCCTCAAAATCCTCAACGCTTCTTCGAGTTTTGATGAGGGAATGTAGGATTCACCAGCCGAGGAGGAGAGGGCTTTCGTCATTGATTCCGTTGGAAGCTCAGACCATTTGCGAATATTACGAATACACATAGCACACGTATCAAATCCTTGTTCTTCGAACCATTCGACTTTCATTGCGTGACTGTCAGAGTAGCAAATTCCCAGTGATTTTTTAGCACTTGTTAGTGCATCCCTCATCTCGCTGTTTGCCACGTTTATGGCATCTCGTTCTGCAATCATTGCATCGTAACCCCGCGCTCTTTCGAATGGTAAATCTGTGCGATAACGCAACAGTTGATTCCGCTTCACCATCTCATCATGACCAGCTTTCCACTTATCCCTCTCCTTCTTCAACCCCTCTGTTGCTTGGTTGAGGGCTGAGACGCAAGCAATGCGAACCTCGTTTTCAATGGAGTCGATTAGTTCTGAACTGATGGGCCAGTTTTCCAACAGCGTCGTCTGTCGCCATTCTTTCGAATGCTCTCTCGCTATTTCCTCGTTTGTCATATGGTTACTTCAATTCAATTAAGGTTGGGATGATGTCTGTTTCACTGACACCGACAGCAATCGAAGGTTCATTTAAATTAAGATACTGCATCCACACTGCTCTTACAATATCCCCAAGACTTTCCACCTCAACCACCGCAGTCCGGAAGAAAGGATTGTGCTTACCGACTACAGTATATTCAACTAGGTATTTCTTTTTCATGATAGTCTCAGTCTATTGTTAAGTCCCGCCATCCTACAAAGATAGGTATGCGAGGAGAGTCTTTAGTGCCGTGGGCTTGATAGCGAAACTTCGCAGTCTTACCTGTGTAGAACTTTTGGTTGCGCCATACTTCACTCTTCTGCGCATGTGTCATAGCACCAGCAGAGAGATAGAATTCTTGTGCTGTATTGAGATCGCGAACAAACATTGTGCCGAGTCGGCCAGCACCTATTTTATTTTCGGCATGACTTGAACGTTCAGTGTAACCTTGTGCGTCTAACGTTGCGACGTTAAGGTTATGCTGCTCTTCAATGAAGTTAATTACCATCGCCTCTCCATCCTCAAACCGTTTCAGCTTAGTGAGGTATCCTTCTCGTTTAGTAGAACGTCCGCACTTGTATGGTGAGTTCGGATCGCGTAGCATTAGACCTTCGAAGCCTAGTAAGAGATGATGCGCTTCAAGTTCGGCTAACCGTTGTGCGTCATGGCACCACGTAGGTATGAGAGGTAATACATGTGGTGCAGTAAACGTTGAGGATATTAATAGCATCGCTCTATTACAAGCAGGTTCCGACTTATGCGTTACGTAGTCAAAGATATAATAGATGAACGTAGGTTCCCCTTCTTCTGTCATTACTTTAGATTGCACATCGTTATACTTATCCATCTTCCCGTCTGTGAATGTAATCAACTCACCATCCACATTGTCAGGTAGATTTGCTTCAGCTAACTTACTACGAATGTATAGATTAGGTATCCTCTTGAACTTCCGCGAAACTAATTTACCATTAATCTTCAACGCCCGTATACCATCAAGCTTAGGCGTGACGAGGACAGGATAACGGACTTCGGTTTCTAGATCGAGCGGTCCCTCCTTGAGAGGTTTACCGTAAGCTAACATGGGAGAGGTTATCATAATCAATAGTTATTTCCAATGCAATCATTGATTACTACGATAGGTATACACATAAATAACCACCACGTAGTTACTCGATACTTGGCCGTGTAATTCTTTTTAGCTTTTGTTTTGTATGTAACTGATTTGTATAGTATCATATTTGATCCTATTGTTCACTGTATTGTTGTGCTCTGTTATTCCAAATCTCCTTCTCTATCTTAGCGATAGTTTCGATACTCAGATACTCCAGAACTTCCTTCTCTGCCATAGCAGGCAATGCTGCTCCGAACTTCACGGAGGTTATCTCTATCTCTGCTTCGCTATCAGGTTCTACTTGAACGCCATGATCGAATCCTCCCTGTTGATGTGGCCAATAGGTATAGAGAACTGTCGCGGACTTCACTTCACCTGTGTGCGGATCGGGTAGAATTGTGTGGTATGTTAGTTTCTGTTTCATTCGTCATCATCCTCTCCATCACCTCCGCCACCTATTAAGAAGTCATCGTCGTCATCGGGTGGTGTAGTATCAGTCGGAGGCTCGACACTATCTTGTGCTGGTTCATGATAACCTACTGCTGATCCCGGCACTTCAGCTACTGTTTCCACTGCTTCATCATCCCCACCTTTCGCACCTATGATTACATCTTCCCAATGCTCACGACTGCGAACTACCTTCTTCAGACACTTAAGTTTCTGCGAAGTGATAAGTGCTACTCGCATCTCAATCGAATGGCGATAGAACAATATCGTCTGGAATGTCTCACTCTCCGAGGTTAGACGTGGACATCTACCTAGACCTTGGACTAACTCAATTGCTGAGTATGTCGGGGAGAGGTAAACTCGACGCGGTCTACCTTTAATTACGTCGCGGCCATTGTGCTTCTTCGAGTGGTGAAGTGATAGACCTACTCCACCTGACTTGAATGTGAATAGGCAATAGTCTGTCTGTCCCATCTGAAGTTTGTCTATCTCCTTCTGTCTGTCCTTCTTGGATTGTTTACCTAGCCTCAGTATCTCTTTCTCGAATGCTTCATCGGATGGGTAGTTACTATCTGATGCCATCAAAGGGTTATCTTTAGTAGCCTCAAGAGACTCTTCCTTTTCATACTCTTCGATGATGTCATCAAGATCGAATCCATCGGTTGATAGGCCAGCATCGATGAGGTTCTGTTTGAATTCTGAGAGAGACTCAGCAGAGACTTTAGGTTTGCGCTCCGCATTCTCTTCCTCTTGTTTCTTTTTCTTCTTGACATCTTCTCCTCCTCCCCAGATGATACTGATCTGGTCACGTGTTACGTTGTAGTCGTAGTATAGTATCTTTACTACCTTCTTAATTGTATGTTTGAAATTGACAGCTAATACTCCTACCATCCCAGCGCTTACCGCTTCATATACCCGCTTCGCTAAGGTATGTGAACGTATCAACTCAGCAGCTTGACGGAACTTCAGGAACTGCACGAGGATTGCGAACCTACCTTCAGGTGATTCCTCATCTAGCTTAGCCTTCTCAGCTAGGTATCGTTCCCATGCTAGATCATATGCTGCTTGTTCCTCTTTCGTTTCAAAGTCTATTAGCTCTACGTTATTGTGCGCCCTGTGTTTCGGGCGGACGTTCTTCACGTCTACTACGTAATCGATTACATACTCCATCAGACGCCCCATTGCAGCAGGAGAATGTTCGTTCGGATCAGCAGGTGATGCTACTGCTTTACTGAACTCGGGCCAATGTAAGTTGGACATCGGCGCATCGTGCACTACCCCAAACGTATACCTTAAGCGAGTAGCTACCGTGAAACACTTAGCTTCACTCACCCTCGTGAACGCTGTAGCTGAGGAGAATATCTGCCACGTATTCGGTGAGTCTATGTTGTTATATGACTGAGCAATCTTAGACTGAGTGGAGTCTTCGTTCTTTAACACTTGACACTCATCCCAGATAATCAATGCGGGGAATACATTAGCCTTCCACTTGAACACTATATGTTCTTCGCCTCTCTCAACTATCGTCTGTTCTGTTACGAACATCGCTCCGAACTTCGCCCTCAACTGATCTATGTTGATGACAGTGATGGTGCTATCAGTATCTAATCCGAACTCATTCTTCAACACTCGTATCGTCTGTTCAACTATAGTTGCTTTCGTCACTACGATAATCGGATACGGAGAGTGTGTCTTGTTGTGTAGAAAGTTAGAGTTAAGAATACGCCGGAGGAACTTGCCAAACATGTATGTTTTGCCTGTCCCTACCGGCGCATTCAGTAACACACCGCGCTTGTTCTCAACCATCACACTATAGCACAATTCAGCAGCAGCTTTATCTTGGAAGTTAAACAGTTCTGCGCTTTGTCCAGCGTCAGATATGGTATAACATCCAGACGTAATCGCCCTTGCGATCACTGCCTTTGCTGTATGTGCGTCTCTTTCCTTCTCTTCTTCATCAGTTGGTTGTGATGTAGATGTGGCTGGTTCGTGAGTAACAGCTATCGGTGCTTGTCTTGTTGTCTCTGCTTGTTGTTCGGGCATTGCACTGGGGGTAGCAAATGATACCGATTCAGGAGGAGCTACTTGTGCATTTGTGTGGGGAAATTCTATACCTTCGTAGGTATGCTGGGTGACTGTAGTCGGATACGTGAACGGATGTGTAGCCGAGTAGTAATCAGCGTGAGCTTTGATTGTTTCGTTATGAACAAATGATTTGATCGTGTCTGTTGCAACCAATGAAAGCAATTGTTCTTTCGGATACGCATAATCTATTACTCCTTCTTGATGCCCCGCTTGGATAAGCATATCCCTGAGAGTATGTATCTTCCCGAACGAACGGAAAGATAAGAGACGATTCTGGAGAACTTTCAATCCAGCTATCGTCTTCTCTAACTGCTCAGCTGGGGTAAGCGGAACAGTTGATTTAGCTTTGCGGGGTGGCATAGGTTAGGGTTGTTTTTTAACGGGAGTTTGTCCATCGAAACAAACGATGTCGCTCATCGGTAATCGTTTTGCAATAGAGATGTCTATTATGCAGGAGGTGTCCGATTTCCACACTCTGGTAATGGTTGCCTTCTCATCAACAGACAGGTGAGATCGAGAATCAACTCTGTTTATTTCTTTTGTGGCAATTACCACGTCTCCCACTTTATAATCTGGAATCGTTTCCATGCTGTCAAAGTTACTTCTTAAGTATGAATGCAATCACCATCCCAGTGATACACAAGTATCGGACGATGATGATAATGACAACGGCGAGTTGGGATTTTTCCATATGTTTATTATTTTATACCAATTTGTAATCCATGCTGTGTAGCTCTTACTTCAATGTTACTAGCTTTATCTCCACCTGTATGAAAGAACGTAGATATATCAATGAACTCAAGTTCTTCATCTTGATCTACACCAATCACTTTTAGTTGACGATCAATTTCATTCTTACATTCTTCCCATGTCATAATTCAATTCCAGTTACTCCAAATTGTTTCGCGAGAGCATAGTTCTTTGTCGTTATCAGTCGCACCGCAAACGCAGTAGCTGCATCACTCTCAAGTCCTAGCTCCTTCCTTAGCTTCTTCGCAAGTTCATCTATCTTATCCTGCTTATGCACCATATGTCGCTTCTCTTCTGCCATCTGCGCTCGGAGTTTAGTGTTCTTCTCTACGCTATCCCTCCAATGGTTAATCCACCACACTTGCGGAGCAGTAATTATGTATGCGCCGAACCCTTGAATAGGGTCGCGGAAGATTGAAGCAGTGAGTGTTCCGTCTTTGTTCTTATCCGTAGATGGGAACTCAACGTGGCACAAGTCTTCTCCTCTATCTATCAGATGAATCAACGTCGCAAGTTCAGGGGTAGTTTCAACAAACAGATCATCACCTATTAGGATGTTGAGAAACTCAACGAGTGGGATGGTGATTTGTTTATCGGAAATACGGGGATGACGAAGGTTATCAGTAGACATAATGGTTGTGTGTAGTTGTTTAGTTGAGCACTAAGAGAGACTTTCGCAAGAGAAACAAAAGACCCTCTACCTATTGCTAAGTAGAGGGCCATGCACAACTAACTACAAAATGAATTGTGAGTATGCTAAGAAGGTGTTTACAGTAGTTCTATTTCAACTACCCAGACGAGGCTCAAATACTTTGTTTTGCTCATTCACCCTTCTCATACGCTTTAGCTGCCTCGATATACAGCATACTCACAAAGTGTTACTTACCCGTAGCAGTAGCGGCAGCTTCAGCAGCTTTGTCTTCTTCAGACTTACGGCGCTTGCTACCGATAGCAGCATTGATGTTCTTCACGCTGGTCATATACTTCTTGAGCAGCGGGAGATGAGCATCATTATCTGCATCCAACTTGGACATATCATCCAAGATAGTTTCACGACGTTCCAGCAATTCCTTGATGGACTCACCACGAGCGGACATAGTGGTGGCGAAGTCAACGAACTGCTTCTCGTCGAACGTGCCATCATCAGCTGTTGCTTCACTTGTCCAACCTTGCGCTTGGCGATTGATGTAAGCTTCACCAATAGAGATGAGAACATCAGCACCGAGGAACTTCAGGATGGTTTCGAGCGTTTCGCCGTTGACTTCAGGTGCGAAGTAACCTTTACCTTTAGCATCACCACGGAGAATCTGTTTCTCCACGAATGGAACGGTCACGTCGTTACGTGATACGTTGATGATACGTTTAGGTGCTGAGGTTTCAACGGAGGTTTCGTTCTGTGTATTGTCTTGATCCATAACTTTATTGTTTCTGAGTTTAACTAACTGGCTTGCTATTAACTAACGTTAACTAACAACTAACATTGCGTATCACTACATTCTATTTTGTTCTGCACGGTAACGTAGCAATACGTTAATGCTACCGCGCTGTCGTTCTCTATCCCAACAGACGTAAGTTGTTTGGGATGATTGGACAAATTGATTAGTGGATATTCGCGACTCACTTAACTGACAAAGAACAGCGAGATCAATTAAACTATCAGCGAATATCCACTAGCGAATAACCTCTAAGCAAGAATCATGCCAAGGTTAATTAGATACTGATCTAACCTATTCCAGATCATCATCACTCGCAGTGATTGGTGCATTATCAATCTGCACTGGAGCAGTTGTTCCGATGTCTTCATCTTCAGGAACATACGCAGCTACTGTATTCATCACATCAACTAATGCTGGTGCGATAGTAGAGATGGTCATCAGTGCTGATACGTGCGCAGCAGTGAATGCTGATACGTAACGCAGAACATCAGCTGTTCTTGTCTCGCGGTAGAACTTCAGGTAAGATGGTAGTCGTGAGTCACCTTCAATGGAACCTTCAATGGAACCATTTACTGCAATAGCATTTCGATTCTTACCGTGTCGGATCATTGCGGGAACATCGAGATGGAACTGGTGTCCATCATATACTTCGTTGAACGGAACAACAATAGCGAGAGGGTCAGCGATGATGATGTTCTTACTGCTAGCAGAACCTGACCGATGGATGATTGAGTCTTCAGGTATGTTACCTGTTGCAGTATACGGAGTATAATTACTCAAGTCAATTTTCGGTCCGAGCACTGCTTGCATCATTGGCAAGAAGTATTTCTGAGCAGTTGCTCTATCCCACTTATACGCCATCAGTTCAAGCGTATCGCCAACCGCTTTTGCTTTCTGTTCGAGTGTCTGACCTGTCTCTTCTTCAACTGGTTCAGACGTAGAGACTGGCACAACTTCATCCACTCTATTGAAGTAGTCTGGGAAGTTATTCTTGTTCCACGAATTAGTGGCTGAAATGATTTGCGGAAGAACTGAGAGTGCAACACGGAGAATGAACTGTTGACTCTTCAGTGCTTCCCGCAGTTGAGGTTCGAATGTAGATTGAATGAACTCGGGCATAACAATAGATAGTAGTTGTTGTGTAGTTGTGGTGTAGTTGTGTGCTAGAAGCGTAAGTGCTTCAGTCTGCCGCAAATGTTTGGAGAGTTAACCTAGCATTGTCGGCAGAGTGTAGAACTGACCTTACTTTGCGATGTCAGCATGAGGAACTGGACGTTCCTCAACCTTATCGCTCGGAATATACACAGCTGTCCCATCGGGATTCAGTTGCATATACTTGCACGACGTAACGAGTTCACCTGTCTGTGCATCAGTGAACCCACTCTTCTCTCCGTTATTCTTGAATCCGAAATGCTTCAGACCTTTAGGTTTAAGTGCAGCACCGACAATCAGATCACCTTTCACGAGTCCGATGTAGAACTTCCCATCGATTCCACGTGAACCGCAACCACGGACACCGTTATCGACACCATATGAACCGAGCGATGGGTTAACCATCACGCCGGAATTGTAGTGTCCATTCGTGTTCATCTTGCTATCCTTATCAACGAACGCCCACTTGTTCTTGTTCCGGTCACGTTGAGTCAACGCGCCACGGATAACTCGATTCTCGAACTCTTCATCATTCACTCCGAGAATAGGGTGAGAGGATGGTTTGCGAGTGATCTTCTTCATTACTTTCTCGGTGAGTGTTTCAGGTTTCTTCTTAGCTGCTGGTTTCTTTGCCATATGCTTATTTGTTTTTAGTGTTAGTATGTTCGGACAATCCTACAATCAAAACGTTTGAGAGTAGGAAATTCTTTGTGTTAAAATTCTAGTGCTGGTGGTTGCTTCTTATACCAATGAACAGCATGACCGAATGCTACGTACGACCATGTGCAATAACAGTTTGGTCCATAAAAATCTATACGTTGAAACTCCCAGATAGGAAACGCTAAACGCCAAACGTGTAATCGTTTAGTAAAGATTTGGATGTTAATGAATGGCTTCTTCATAATGAAACTGTTGAGAGTTTCAGTCTACCCGCGAAATGGAATTAACCATTCGAGGTAGAACGAAACTATCTACTTAGATGTCAGCCATGAGGTAATAATATCCACGCTGGAATCCGTAATGAATGGCACTGCACAGCATACCGATTATGAATGCAATACACACTAATGGGACCAGTAATATTCTAAGTGTCTTTTTCATAATAGTTTACAGTTGCGGATCAGTCTTCGCTTCAGCACGAGACTCCTGCTCCTCTTTAGTTAATCGAGTAAGCAGAGACCTAAGCAGGTTTCGCCATTGATGTTTAGTGAGATGTTCAGGACGCATGGTAGCGAACATGTATTTAGGGATACGTGGCATAGTAGGTTATGGTTATTTAACTGTTGTTTTCGAACTCAGCAACAGTTGCACCGAGAGATTTACCTTGAGCGGCAGAAAGAATCAGCATTGCAGAAGATGCTGCATCCTGTTTAGCAGCTGCTTGCATGGTCGATTCGAGATACAGCTGATCGCCATCCACACAGAGTTTACTTGTCTGACACTTCTCACACTCATCGACGTGCGCATTGAACCTTACTTCACTTTCGCTGAGAGGCTCAGAGGGTTGCGGCATCTTACTAGCCATGATCTTATCAACCAGTGTTCCCGTTTCGTTATCCTTATCGAAAGCAGCAAACACAGTGAGGCAACCATTGTATACATCTGCCCATCCGATACCTGTTGCGATAAGGTGCCAGCTAGTAGCTGTTCCTTTAGGTGGATTGAGGATACTTGTATCTCCATCATTTCCCCCACTTCGTGGGGCCCGTATGTATGCTGCATCACGATTCGTTGATGTCTGTTTCAACCAGACATTCCCTACTCCGAGAGTTGCTTCGAGTTTCTTTAAGCAATTCTTTTGGGAGAGGAACTGAACTGGTGCGTTAAGTATTACTGTTGAAGGTTCTGACATATACTTATGACTTGTGTGTAGTTAGTTGTTATTGTTGAGCGTGACTAAGAGAAAGTATGTGCTAGCAGGATTCGTGCCAAGGTTAAATATGTATTAATTCTGAGTATCAATGATATAATCAACAGAAACATCATTAATACGTAATCCACAATCAGGGAAATGCCTCTTAATAATGTGTTTTTGCTGTTCTACTAGAGATGCATTAAGTAATACGCTAGTTGTGCCGAGGCTTTTAAGCATAGCAGCAACTTCGCAATAGATATAGTGCGCACCCATCCCAGTGCGCAGACCAGTTGAACTTTCAACAACTTTATGATGTTTGATTAACGAACTAGCAATCAATTCTGCTAATTGTATTTGAAATGCGTTAAGTTTCATACTTCCTTCCATCCATCGTTAATGTTGCACCAGCCGAACCATCCAGCTCCGTGTGATTTAGTTTCTGTCAGACAGAATTTGTGCTTCTCGTTAGCATCAATGGTGAACTGTTCGCCTTTATTAACAGCTAATGATGTGCGAATTGACTCGCCATTAGACAGCTTCAATTCTGTATAATGATCACGCGTCGCTTCGATAGTGATAAATTTAGGTTTCTTAGAGGACATAAGTGTAATAGTGAAGGTCTAACATGGTGTAACTGATACTCTATCATTTCCCCCACTCAACCCTTCGGGTTTCGCGGGTCCCAACTGAGAAGGTAAAGTCTGCTCTACTCACAGCAACATTGTAGTTGTCTGAGTCGGATGCTGCTATGAATAGAGAAGACCATACTAGATTAAAGTATGGTTTAAGAGGTAGGATTAGAGGTAAGTTTACTTTGCGGCTTAAGTAAATAGTTCAAGTATTCGCTTCGCTAGTTCCTCTATCGTATCTTCACCATATTTAGGCCATACGATATCAGAGTTAGCTAAGATTGCTTCGATTTGATCTTGTTTATCCATAAAGATATGTGATTGAGAATGAACTCTTTCCCCCCACAGCTCCCGCTGCGGGTCCCACGTGAGAGGTTAATTCCCTCCACAGAGTTGTCCTACTTCCCAACTCTCCATTTCGACGTAGAGCGTATCGTCTACGATAACGGAGAAAGGATTCTTACTTGCTGCTTCTGGGAGGATGTTTGTATAGTTGATGATTTCGATGGTCATAGCTCATGTTCCATTCAGTCTGTTAGACTAACTAACTTCTGAACGGAAAAGAGCTATGCAACGTTTATTTGTCACGTTTGTTGCATAGCTTGTGCTTAACGTCAACATAATGACGTTCTGTCTCTATCTGTATATGAAAGTAGCTGTTATCTTAGCCTCGCGCAATAGTCCATGTTAGAGCATGAATGTCTACGCCAAGATTAATTTAGGCATAAGTTTGCCTACTCCTTTTCTGATAGAAAAGAAATCGTAATGCATGATTTGTTTCTGCATACGCTCGCCATTCGCTGTTTCGACACTCGTAGCTACTAGGCTGTATTCTAACTCCACAGGGAATGTTAGAACCAAGTTGAGGTTTATTTACAGAATCGCGCGAGTGATATACTGGCGATTGTCTACGAAATAAACAAAGAGGAAGGAACACTAGATTAGAACTTTCATTCTATCTAATGTTCCCTCTTGCTTTATTTACTAGCTTACTCCTTAATATCAACCAAGTCTTTCTTCAATTCAGTTTCTTCTGATTCTGCCTCTTCACGGGCTTTCTTAATGTGTCCCTTGATGCGCTCAGCATGTGCTTGAAGCTTTCCGAGCTTCTCAAGTTTCCCTTCGATTTTCTTATCAGCTTTGACTTTCTCATCAACCGTTTCGAAAGGTTGCATTTCGAGCTTATCAATACCAAACTGACATTGTTTAATGTCCCAAGTGACATCTTTCAATTGGAGTTCAAAGGAAGTCACTTGCTCGAATTGCATTGCTTTAATACGTGAACTTGTTCCCGTCTTAAAGTCGTGCTTAACTCGTGTTGCAGTTTCGCGCACTGGATTAAATCCAGCGTCTTGCATCTTATTGAACCTTGCGACTGGTAATCCCCAAACGATAGTGCGGATTTCCGTTGCGACGTTATCAGGTAACCGTGTGTTAGCAGAGAGTCCGTTAAGAGAGCGAATCTCATCACATACTTTCGTAAAGAGAGTAGGCGCATGAAAGTTCATTCCATCACGTTTCCCGCGAGCCAAACTTTCCACTATTGCGTTTAGGCGCAGAGTGTCCAGCGGATTCGCGCTAACATCAAATGGAGACCGCGCAAGGTTCGTAGCTTGTGTCGTAATTGCTTTACTCATAGTAGTGTGACTAGTCACTGGAGTAGCGGGCGAGTTATTCGCATCTATCGCGCTACTGTATCAATGACTAGTCTGCTACCATGAAGGAGCAGATCATACAGAAGAGATATGAAGTAGAGTTCTAGTGCGATATGCACTAAACTACAGACTTGTCTGCCAAAGAACAGGTGCCACTCAGGGCTACTCCACTACTAGCAAAGGCTATGCCAACCTATAATATATCTCATAATCAACATCTAACTCATTGATTATCAACTACTTACAACTTTGGCATACTCCATGCAATCCTCCCGTCTTTTGTCCTATTTTTAGGCACTGTCCTATGGACATGTCTATTTTCTGGAATACTACTAGTTTGGCATCCTTCCTGCTTCCCCAGCACCTAGCGTGCCAAGTTAGCTGATATGCGGTGGAAAAGTTAACTGAGCAGGTCTTATGCCAATACCCCCTTTTATAAATCAATAATATTAATTTAATATTACAAGTTTTTTTTTCTAGGAACTATATAATATTTCTCAAAAAAGCAGTAATCAACTTTAACGTTAAAGTGAAAGGCAGCAGGACTGCTCCATTTAGTAGTTGACTAGTCATCTATCTGCTATATCTAAGTAAGATACCTAACTTGCTTATCATTACTTACCCGATAGGATTAGTGTAGTATAGCCGCCGCCCGTCTGATACTTCCATTACCTAATCAACTTACTAATGATTAGCTATCCTTATCAGTAGTAACTCTAATCCCGATTAGTAGTTCGCCTACTAGGGGGTGATGTCCCAGAACAAAGTGCAAAGACGTATACACCCTGTCTCTCACAAAATTCCAAATTTGAGAAACTAGTCAGTAACTAAAGTAGTCGTAGCATTAGAGGTAAAGGATAGGAGGTAAGATAAGGGTGGCACGGGAATTGCTAATAATAGAGGTATGGAAAATCTATCAGATACGCCTTTGATCCACCCGCAAACCGAATTAGTGGTTAAGGTGATGCGCGATTATCGGTTCAGCAGCGAATCCATTAAGGCAGTGATGGGTTGTCCGATGATGGTATTCGGATTGGGCATTGTTAAGAGTTCAGCTATTCCTCTTGACACCCCGCCCCTCCCCGTTCAATAGTTAATACCTTAATTGCAATGAGGTGATTTATGACAGCAGCAAATCAACAAGTAGTAACATGTTATGATGAGCTAGGTATGACGCCCGAAGAGATCGCGGCGGAGTATCAATGGGAAGTCTCGGCTGTAAAGATGATACTAAATCAGTCTTCGCCTAAGTTCAAATCTGAGAATGGAAGTAAGCCGCAAGCTGATTTTACCCTACAGGAACTCGAAGACGTAAAGAATGTAATCATCAATTTAGCCCTATACGGTGAGGATGAAGCCATACAGCTGAAAGCGGCTAAGTATGTCCGCGATGATTCCAAAGGTAGATTAGATATGAAGAGCGTCAAGACTCTGAACGTCAATATCACACAGATCAATTCCCGTATGCAGAAAGCGCGTGAAGCTATGCAACGGGCAAGAGAGTCTAAAGTATTGGTTGAACGAGCTGCACCGAAGGTGATTGACATAACTTCCGTCGCCTCAGTTCCAGTTGCCGAATTAGTATCTTAACGATATGTCCAAGCATGACCCTCAGATTAACGTTCGACCTTTAACCCTAAAGGACCTTGCAGATTTTGGAGTAGAACCCAACGCGCAAACTGCTAAATCGCTTGCCGCCAACCCACCAGACGCACTAACACAAGAGAAGCAGCTACCTAATGGAAATGAGCAGCCAGATAAAGTAGCTGTTAATACGTTAGCTTCCCAAGACACGATAAAGCAAGATGCAGGTTCTACTCTCGGGGCCCCAGCGCCTCGCGGGGAAATGGGGGCGAGTCAAAGGCAGATAGATGACAACAACGAAGAACCTAAAGCACAAGCTGATTTAAGTGCTAATGAGGTCGCGGCAGAAGGAGAAGTCTATAGCAAATACGAGACGATAGATTTCGAGAGTCCGGCGGAACTAATTAACTTCTACGACGAGGGATTGAATAGTGGTCAAGTTACCCTTCATACGTGGCAGATGGAAGTGAGCGATGAGTTAGCTTGTCTTGGTGGCAGAACTAAAGGTTGGAAGCCCACGGCAATAGACCCACTAAAATACGTATTAGTAGCAGCTAATGGAAGTGGAAAGGATGCTTACGTAATGGCACCTACCGCCGTTTGGTTTATCCTCACACGGATTCGCGCAAGGGTTATTTTAACATCTTCATCTGGGACTCAGCTTACCGCGCAAACTGAATCTTACATTTCCGCACTCTGCCATACCATAAACGCGTATCACGGCGAACAGATATTCAAGGTCAAACAGAGGTATATCCGGTGCATGAAGAGTGGTTCAGAGATACGTCTCTTCGCAACCGATGAAGCGGGTAAAGCTGAGGGTTACCATCCGTTCCCCGATCATCCCGGCGCAGAGATGATGATTGGTATTAACGAAGCTAAGTCCGTTAAGGAAGAAATCTTCCAAGCTCTTACACGTTGCACAGGATACAATTACTGGTTAGAGATATCCACTCCTGAAGAACCAAATGGTCACTTATACTATGCTTTCACTCACTGGTTACTCGCACGTCGCGTTACCGCATTTGAGTGTCCGCACCTCGGGCAGAACTACATTGATGATGCTAAGATGCAGTATGGAGTAACGTCTGCATTTTACCGTTCGATGATCCTAGCTGAGTTTACGTCACTTGGCGGACAAGTAGTATTGAATAGGGAAACAGTAGATAAATGCCTTGTGCGAGATGTCCAATGGCAATTCAAACATTGGCAGAAACGTATCGGAATTGACTTAGCCGCAGGTGGTGATGAGACAAGTCTTCAAATTTGGCAAGGTAATAAGCGCATTGAGAAAGTAGAGTTCCGCGAAGAGGATACTACCATTACCGCCGAGTTCATTGATACTTGGCTGAAGTCTAAAGGGATACCTAAAACATCTGAGTATATCAATGCAGACGATGGCGGTATAGGTCACGCTATCATTGATATGCTAGTGAAGATGGGATGGAAGATCAACCGTGTATTGAACCAGAGTGCAGCTATCAACAAGCGGATGTTCGGAAATCGTGGAGCGGAATTGTGGTTCAGGTTTGCTAGATTAGTGGAAGAAGGATTGATCGTATTACCGAAAGACGATGAGAAGTTACTGGATCAGTTATCCCACCGCTATTACAAGCAAGCATCTGCGCAAGGACGTATAACTTTACAGTCTAAGAAAGAAGCTAAAGCGGAAGGTTATCCATCACCCGATCGTGCAGACGCAGCTATTCTTTCGTTTGCAGGATTAACCATTGAGGACTTCCTCACAGATGCAGTGGGCCCCGCCGCAGGTGGGGGAAATAGTCCGCGTCCGTCTCGTATAGTTTCTCAAGAGGAATTAGTCTCTCAGATGGGAGATGCGAAATACGCAGCTCTAGATAAAGCTATGGGATATGACATGAACGGACACGTAGATAACTGGGCAGCTTACGATTTTGCCACTGAGCAGACGGCACAGAAAATGCTTAGAAAGGCTAATGGTAGCTTATCTTGTGCTCTAGCTGCTATACGCAATCGGAACTAACTAAAAGAATTTTACTATGCCCTTACTTCCAAACAACACAACAGCAGCTAGCGATCTATCACAAATGGTAGATGCAACCGAAGTCTCACCCGAAGAACAAGCCGCGAAGACTGCCGCTTCAGAAGAACGCGCACAGTTATACGACTACCAGAAAGCAAGCGTTCGGCTGAAGCAATTAACCTCTAAATGGAGTAGCGAAGTAACTGCTACGAGGGTTCGGCGAGATACACGTAACGTTGATGTAAGTGCTAAAGAGCTGCGGGATAAAGGAGTAATCAACTCCGACGAAACGATTGTTCCGATTCGCATCATTGATACTAACATCTCTCGCGAACAACCTCCGTTCGTCGCTTACTTAACTCAATCACGTCGCATTGCAATCTTCCGCTGCGTATCTGATCCATCAGTTAAACCTGACCGTATCGAAACAGAATTCACGAACGGGATGACATATAGTGACTGGCAGACTCCATTATACAAAACTCTTGATGGTTCGCAGACTCATGGATGGGATGGAGTTGAAGTAGTATTTGATATCTCGAAACCACTTCACGTAGGGTTCGAACATATCGGCCACGAGAAACTTATCTTTCCGCTCGATGCGATCAACTTACAGAACTGTGCGTTCATCATTCGCGTATTCAGCGTAACGAGATTGCAGTTACGTAAGTTCGTAAAAGACTATGACTTCGCTGATGCGGAAGTGCAGAAGATACTTGCGAAACTTCCCGAGGGTAGCTACGATTCTACTGTTAATATTCACAAAGTATTCTTTAAGTGCGAAGGAGTTGTATCAGTTGCGTGGGCATGTTTAGATACTTGCGACAACTGGTTAAAGGCTCCGACTAAACTGTATCTAGGTAGACAGCAGCAAGTTCAAACAATGGTTGAAGTGCCGACGGGTCAAGTCACGCAGACGCTTAACACAGATGGAACTATGACTGCTACACCAGTTACAGTTCAGCAACCTCAGGTATCTTGGCAAGATATCGAAGAGACTCAATATCCAGTCTTCATTCTCCCTTACCGCGAAACGGAACAAGAGGAAATTGCAACGCACAAAGGTAGAGTATTCCTCGATGGTCATATGCAGGAAGCATTGACAGCAGTTGCTAGTTCATTTGTGAATGGATTGAACCGTGCGTCTAACGTCTATTCTTCTGTTACGACTGATAATAGTGGTTCTACTGGTGCGCCTAAACAGCTAAATATGCGATTAGAGCATGGTGGAATTTACGATAAACCGCTTACTTTTTGGCATACTGAGTATCCCGATCCATCAGTGCTGCAAGGTTTACAGTATTTCATCACACAGAATCAGCAAGAGAGTGGACAAGTAGACTTTGCCGCAAGCAATCGTAAGGATAGCCGGAAGACAGCAGAAGAAATCAAAGCTGCGAATCAACAGGCAAGTCTGCTGAATAGCGTAACTATTACTTTGTTCTCTACGTTCATACGTAATATCTATAGCTTCGCATGGTTAATCGTCCAGTCGCAAGCTCTGCAAGATAAGGTTAAGTTCCTTCTAGTTGAAGCTCCGTCTGATCCTAATAGTCTCATTCCGCAGCCTAAGACATACACTAACGATCTCGAAGCTATAGAACAGATTTATGATATCCGAGCAGCGGGTGACGTAGATGTAGTTCAGAGAGCGGAGAAACTTCAGAGGATGCAACAGTTCTGGGCTATCGTTGCGCAAACTCCATTAGCATCTCCGTTCATGGCTGAGATGCTGAAGATTGCGTTCCCTGAAGATGGTCAGAAGTGGGAGAAGATGCTAGAGCAAGGTGATCCGAAGAAACAATTAATCCAGACTCTTTGGACAATGGTTCAGTCTATGGATAAGAAAGGGATGACTCCGCAAGAACAACAACAGTTCCAAGGTATCGCTCAGATGGTCCAACAAACATTAGCGCCAGTAGAAGGAGGACAATAAGTATGAACGTAGCAGATGTATATAGCCAAATAGCGAACAGAGCATTGCATGAGGAGAAAGAAGCGAAGGACGCAGCTCTCCAACAAGACATAGCATTAGCTCTCCAAGAGAAACAGCAGGAGACCGATCTTTGGTTAGCACATCCGCTAACTATACAATTTGTTGGTGCGCTTGTCGCATTTGCCAACAAGCTGAATGAAGAAGCTAAAGAGCAAGCTCATTCAACGTCCGAAGTCAGTAGTCAGTTAATGAGAACGAAGTTAATAGAATCAACCACAATCCAAGAAATACTAAGTTATGCCAGAACAAACAATTGCAGATACAACACCACTCAACGAGTCGCCAGTAATTCAGGTAGATAGTTCAGCTCCAGCAGCTACCGAACAGCAACAGGCAGCGATCAAAGAGCCAGCTGTAGTTAAAGCAGGGGAAGAGATCAAGGATTCAAAAATCACGTTTGAAGATTTCCTCGAAATCCCTAAAGAGAATCAGACTAAGGATGAACCGAAGAAGACAGTTGCGACGGCTGAACCAACTAAGGTAGTAGTCGAGCCAGCGGCAGCTAAAGTTGATCCTGCTACGCCGCAAGGTAGAGACTATTCTGAAATCGAAGAAGGAGATCAGAAGCTCTTTCGTGATATGTCCAAGCAAAGTTTCGAAAGGTTGAAGCCGATCTACTTGGAACATAAACGACTCGCGGCAGAAAAGACTCAACTCGCGGCAGAAAAGACTCAACTCACGCAGAAGATCGTTGACCTTGAGAAGGGTAAACGTCCATTGCCGGAAAGTTATTTAGAGCATCCTGAAGCATATACTCTTACGGAAGAGTGGTCTAACGGAACCTCTCAACTTCAGAGTGCAAACTTGGAGAAGCGCCACTACCAACAACAACTCATCAATATCCGCGAAGGTAAGAAGTGGCAGGAACTGCACGTTAACGAGAAGGGTCAATACTTTCTCGGTAAAGAACAGGATGCTACGCCTACCGCCGACGTTCATGTATCAAATCAGTTGCAATTAGCTGGTCAGATTGTGAATGAAACAAGTGCAGATTTGAATCGTATTAGAGGTTCATTCAGTCAGCGGCATAGTGCAGTTGTGCAGGGAGTGCGTAAAGTTGAAGATGAATACTTCCCTCAGTATAAAGAACTGAAAGAAGGTGATCCTCATAAACCTGCTATTGATGCAGTAGTGAATGCGTTTCACGCGAAAGGATTTAAGAATAATCCGCTTGTCGGATTACTGGCTAAATCATACGCGCATGTTAAGGCTCTTGAGAATGAGAATGCTAACTTGAAGCAAGCGGCTACTACTAAAGCTGCTATCCAAGATGATAAGAAGAAAGCTGGTCCATCAGGTGGAGAACTCCAGACAGTAGATACTAAGGTGGGAACTAATGCTATCACGATGGATGACTTCGAGAAAGAGTTTAGCCGATAGTTAAATACACGCTAACTTCATCTCCTACCACTAACCGCTAACTCTTCCAATGGGTTAGCGGTTTTCTTATGTTGGCATGGTTCCTGCTATATAGTTAAATGACTCTACGAGGGTTGGTCACCTCACTACCTCTACCAGTGCAAGGGTATGCACAAACGTTTGTGTTAGAACGTTCTTTTAATCTAACAATTTGTTTGTCTTAACTTTAACCCTTTTGCATTATGCCACTGTATCAAGTCCCTGCAATCGACCAAGCTGCTTCGAGCGGATGGTCTGAACAGGATATCAATAAATATAACGCGCTTCCTTTCTTCCTCGAAAAGATGGCGCTCAAGTATCGCGCTAAATACGGTATTTGGTCTAAGTTCGTCGGTAAGATTCCATGGTCCGCTAACATGGGACCAATCATGAAACGGGTATCTAAAGAACCGTCTCCTGTCCAACGTCAGTTTGCGTTCCCTAATGAGATCTCGCAGATTCCGATGAAAGATGTTATCGGCGTTCGCGAACGAACTGTTACGGCATTTGTCCGTAGGCATCGTTTCGAATCTCAGAACATGAACTTCGTTCCGAGCTTCCGTGACTTCCTTACCGATCACGTAGCCTTTACCTCTAAAGATATCAATGAGAAGATGCTCCGCTTCGAAGATGTATTCATTCGTGGGCATATCTTCCATCAATCTCCGTATGTGTTTATCCCTAATGCAGCGGGTGGCGAACTAGTTGACGCTCCGATGGGAGATGGTAATCCGCAAGGAACTACTGGTAAGTCTACCGCTTGGTTGCAGTCTATTCTGCCTACTATCGGTAACCCCGGAAACCTTTCGCTGAATGCCATTAACTTGGCAGCGACTATCCTTGAAAACGATTTGCGCATTGCTCCGTTCTCCGGTGGCAGTTCGAGTGCTCCTGAGAATCAAGGAGTTAGTGATATGTATTGCCAAACGCTTTCTTCTGAAGCATGGAATCAGTTCATCTATGATCCGTGGTTGAAAGAGAACAAGAGCATTGATCTGAACATTGTTACTGATGGTTTCAAAGGTAAGTTGTTCGGTCGCGTTACTTGTAAGATTGAAGACCTTCCTCTTCGTATCGCTGCGGACGGAACATTCCCTGAACCGGAGACGATTCAGTTGAATCCTGATGCGTTCAATTATGGTGAATCCATCCCTAATCCAGCATATGTTAATGCTCCCTTTGAAGTAGGGTTCCTTAACGGTGCGCAAGGTTACCAGTCTATCGAAGTTGGCGCTCCGCCTAAAGACTTCGCTGGTAATGGTATGCCGAATGGTTTCGGTAAGATGATCTGGAATGGTGAGATTGGTATCACTAAGAACATTCTCCTTCCTGTTCTCGTTGATGGTCTGCCATCATTCGAAACTAACATGTATGGCGAATACCTTCGCTTGTTTGCACAAGCAACGTATGGTATTGTCGGAGAACAGAAACGTTCTTCTATTCCGATGATCTTCAAGCGTAAACGTGGCGCTCAAGCTGAACTCGCTATCTAATCTAACTTTTTGGTTGGCATAACTGGCAACCATTGTTGGGGGAGTGCTGAGAGTGTCGTTCCTCTTAGCACTCTTTCTAAAAAAGAAAGAACGAAACTTTCCTTTAACTATAGTTTGATTATGAAATCTCTGTTTAAGTATATCTCTGTTCTCGCAGTTGCTCTCGGATTGTCTGCCGGTAGCATTAAGGCTGCATCGTTCACTACTAACGTTCTGACTGGTGTTGGTATTACTAATAATATCTTCACTACTCCAGTTCGTATCACTGGTATCTCTGTCGTTACTACGAATGCAGGTTTGAACTTGCTGTCGTTCTATGACTCGGCTGGTGCTACGAATACGTATGTTGCCGGTGCGTATACTAATCTGGTGACAGCCACTACGAATTATACTGCGTTGTATACTAATACGCTCGGTGGTGTTCAGACTAACTCATTCGTAGGTATCTGGACGTATTCTAATGCGGTTGCTGCTGTGACGAATGTTTTGCCTACTCTTGCGAACTTTGCGCTGCAAGGTGCTGCTTCAGATTCGCGAACTGGGTTGCAACTGATTACCACGAAGGGGCTTGCTGTTAAAGCTTCTACGAACGCTACACTTGTAATCACTTATACGCCTGTCCTTAAATAATTAACAAGCTGGTCACTTGTTTGTGCGGTAATAACTCGGGAGTTAGTCTTGTTTGCGCTGACTCCCGAGTTTCTTTTTAGCAACAACTAATTTACTTTCCTCTTTACCTGTTATGAACTCTAATGCACAAGCCGCGTTACCACCAGTTGCCGTTGAAGAAGGTTTACAATATAAGTGTAAGACTTTACTGGATGCTGTAGTTGCTGTTGGTAATAGTATTAACGTTGATGCTCGTTCGTATAAAAGTTTCACTGTCTTTCATAGATGCGTAGGAACTTTAACTGTTGCTATTCAAGGACTATCACCAACTGGTGATTGGACTACGCTCGATACTCGCGACGTTACTATTGGAACTGGTAGTATCGCAATTCAATTCTCTGGTCCTTTTGAAGCTGTCCGTGTGATAGTTAGCGCATATACTTCTGGTTCCATAACCTCTAGTATTGCCATGTCAAAGGTATAATACTATATGCCATCACCTAGCGTATTAAATGCAGCAAATACAGTGCAGCGAGCTAATGTTCTATTAGATGCTTCTGCCATTGTATCAGCGAATCAGCTAGTATCTGCCAGCTTAGTAGCTCCCTTTATTACGCTTGACTTCTTTGATGCTGGAACTGGCGAAACTGCTATTGGACTATCTGATTTACCTACTGCTATTACCTATATTCTATATGCGGACGGTGTTCAACAGAGCACAGGACCTTATCCTGCTTTTGGTAATCCGCTCAACTTTAATCAACCCTTGGGAAGAACTGTAGTTTACAAAGTGAAAGCTACGTATACTGCTGGCACTTCAGATTTCTCTAATTCATTGCAGGTAACCACATAACAAATAACAAAATACATATGGCAAGCAGCACTCCAATACAAGTAAAATTAACCGGCGTCGAAGATAACACTGTCGACTTAACAGGACCAATCAGTTCTAGCGCACAATTGATCGGAGCACTCACTGTGTGGGATACTGATTATAAGTGGCTTTTAATTGATCTCGGTGGAACCATTGATCTTATTCATGTCCCATCGTCACCTACACCTACCTTAACACAAGACCCTACTGATGGCCATCTGGTATTCAATCGTAATGGATTCGGCATTGGTGGACGCGCAGGTGATAGTTATTGTTTAGCGTTCATGGTTGTCATTAACGAACCGTAATTGAGTTAATTTAATTATTACCATATATGTTGCACGAACGTATTAAAGAAGCTTTCGATATAAGCACTGCATCATTCTTTGGTGGTGCAGGAATACATTTCGCAACTATCACAGAAGACCCATCCTTCTCGAAAACCGTAGGAGCTATAACTATAGCGATCGGTATCTGTAAATTAATTGAGATTTTTACTGGACGTAAGATTCATACGTTCTTTAAAAAGAAAAAGAAATAAACCAACAAAGAAAGTAAATAACAGTTATGCCATTCAAAATCGATCAAGCAACCGTTCAAGGTATCCTCCGACATCTTCTATCATTCGGTGGTGGATTACTTGTCGCAAAGGGTCATGCTTCTGTAGATCAAGTCGCATCCCTTACAAACGTAATTACCGATCCTCAAACGATTGGTGCAGCACTTACAATCATTGCGATTGTCAAATCATACTTCCATAAGACGGAAGTTGCCGCGCAGGTATCTACCCTTACGGGCGCACTCAATAGTGTGGCAGCCGTGCAAGCTGGACTTGGGCCTAAATAATTATTCGTTGCATCATATGGAATACGGAGCAATCATCTTACTTCTGCTGAAGATCGGTAGTATGCTCTTGCCCGTATTCCTTTCTATTCGTGCAGAACATAACACACCGGAATATAAAGATACCAAGGAAAAGGAGAAACTTGACAATGCTATTGCGACACACAATGAAACTGTTGTTACTCTTGAACTTAACGCTATGCTTAACAAGCTGCGTCACTAAGCGAGTAGTTATTCCGGCCGACTATAATGTGGTATGGGACAAGAAACAAAATCTGTGGTTAGTGCCGGATGCAGCGATGCGAGATATCTTGCGGAACTTAGACAATCAAACAAAGAAAGTTACTACGAATGCCCCCTCTAATTAAATCACCGAGTGAATGGTCCCAATCGAGGGAAGCTAGTAAGGTAGCGGGGAAGATGCGAGGATACGTTACGCTTCCGGCATTTGATGCAGGCTTTGTCCCACGAGGTGTAGTAGATAATAACTCATCTTTGATGCTTCAATTTAATTATCAATTGGATAATAACTTTGTATTTAATAATGTATCAGCGGCGTTTAATGAAACCGATCATGTATTTATGCTGTGTGTTAAATACGTTACGTATAATTCAGTCGCAGCAGGTTCAGATGTACAGCAAGGGAGACGAGTTTTTAGATACATGCTGTGGTGTCCTCCTAGTTACATGATTTATAGAAGTCGTAATGTTGCAGAAGATTATAAAGGAGAGGTAATTAAAAAGAATTTTAGTCTGGAAATATGGTCTTTTGGCTTTGATGTGGATATTGATAAGGATTATCAAATGGATGTCGCGTTACCTTTAGATACTTCCATTAAAAAAGTTCGGCGTAATATTAACGACGATTCCACTCAAAATTTATATACGGGTGTCTCTATAGATCGTAACACCGATCTTACAATTCCTTTACCATGTCCCATGTTTTCAACTCAATTTTCTGATACTTCAGTTGGTCCAATTAACAATTTATAATAAACTATGACTGATATTGACTTTACAAATGGCGTAGACTTTACAGGTCAACCTAACGTTACAGCAGCTAACCTAAATGCTTCAGTAAACGCAGCAAGCGTAGCAGATGACCGCGGCTTAGTCTTAACTACAGCCGACGTTGGCGTAACTGCTACAGTTCCCAATCCAGCAACGTATCCTAAGTTAGTTCGCTACCTATGGAAACGCGTAACTGCAACTTCCGTTATCGTTTACGTATGGAATGATAATGCTGGAACTGACGCTACCTTCCTCAAGTGGCAAGGTATCTCTGTCGCGAACATCGCACCGAACAGCATAGCTACTGCACACATCCAAGATAATGCAGTGACCTCTGCAAAGATTCTGAACTTAGATTGGGCCAAATTAACAGGTGTCCCGCTTTCATTTACCCCCGGCGGTAATGCTGGTGGAGCATTAACTGGAACGTATCCGAACCCTACTTTGGTTGCGGGTGTAGTTGACGAGACTGCGCTAGGTGCAAATGCAGTTAATGTTGCGACTAAGGTTAAGATGACAGGAGCTGGTTCACAACTACTCCGTGCGAATGCAGGGAATACAGCAGTTGAGTTCTTCACTCCAGTCTACGCATTCCAAGTTGGAGGTTACAGTCACACGTCAGCGAATACTCTCGACAATGCTGCAACTACTAATGGTGCAGCATCCAACTATACAGAAACATTCGCGCATGGTTTAGGAGTAGTTCCTACATATGTTCGTGTTTGCATTGTTTGCGTAACAGCAGATGATACGTATGCGGTAGGTGATGAGGTGGACGTTGATAACATCTTACGTAATACCGATGGATTACGTCCTCGTATCAACCATGTTGCAGATGCTACGAATATCTCACTCAGTTATTTGGCTACCGTTCACGGATTTAATATCACAAAGAAAACTGGTGTTGCATGGGGTTCTGAAATCACTTACTCCAAGTGGAAGTTCAAAGTTTACGCTGCTGCTTAATACCTAAACCGAAACCATTATGGCATTTCGCGATATACTATTAGACTTCATGGCTCATACGGGCCTGAAGGTAGATCAACGGACGTATGCTACGCGCATCATCAATGGTGCAGCTGAAGAATTATATAACAAACCATCGTTCGATCCGGCGAATTGTTTACGTGAGCAAGTGTTCTCACTGGATACGAATGCAATTAACCAATGCACCTTACCGTATTACGTAGGTGCATTACGCGGAGTTCGTGAGTATCAGACTGGACTCCGCGCAGATATGCACGATATGCGTCCGCGCTATACTACTCAAGGTTGGCGCGAACAGTACGATAAGTGGTTAACATTCCGTAAGAAACATGAAGTTGCCTTAGCAAGAGATATTGCGAATGAAGGTCCGCTTACGCTCACGCTTACCGCCCCTGCCGCCGAAGCAATTAATGTTAATGTGGTAGGTGCATCCTCTGTTTCTGCACGCGTAATTGAGGTAGTTGCGTTTGCGGTAGGAGATACGGTGAAAGCCACGAGTAACAGTTTCAACTTCATTGAAGCTATCGAGAAAGATAATCTCACTACATTCGATCTGAACGTAACGGATATTGATGGCGTCCTGTTAGCATACATTGCGAATAACCAATACAAGAGTAGATATACTCTGATTCAGATTCCCGATTACCCGCAAGTGATTAACGCAAATGACACTCTCTACATAGAGGTTATTTATAAGTTGCAATTCTCCCCATTCAAGAATGACTTCGACCAATTCCCCGCGACGGGATACGATAAAGCTATCTATTGGAAATCACTGGAACATTGGTTCGCAAGGAAAGAAGATAAAGTTCAAGAGATGCTGGCGGCAGGCGCGAAGTGCGCTGAAGTGTTGAATGATATATCGGTAGATAACGAATCACAGACGCAGAAGAAGATTGATTTCGGAAGGAATCAATATCTCGGAATCTTTCCTGAAGTTCCGCGTAATTCTCCTACGTCAACTGCACCATCTAATCCTTATCCTGATTGGCAATAACTTACGTATTATGCAAGACGTTCAACTAGAACAAGAATCTAAGAACTTAACCTTCTTGCAGACTTCGTTTGCAGGAGGGTTAAATCAGTTAACTGATCCTACTCGTTTACAGGAGAACGAGTATTTCCTCCTACTCAACGGAAGGACGCGCCATGATAAAGTAGAACCGATTAACTCCCCTCTACTCGATGCACAATTACCTGCTGGATTGAAACTGCAAGGTAACTATGCCGCAGGGACTATTCAATTAGTGTTCGTAGATGGTAGAGCGTATTTCCGTGATCTCAGCAAGACAGTCGCGTTTGCGGTCATACCACTACTTCAGATGCAACCACTCGTAGATAATATCTACTGTGAGATGGTTCCTACGTCTACGTTGAATTTCAAACGAACAGCATCAGGTCTTGATCTTAGCTCGCCGATAACTGGTATTGCACAATGTATTATCGTGCAAGATGGCTATTCGCAACCGTGGATAATCAATGCGGATGGTAGTGCTAGACTGGCGAAGACTTTTGAAGAGTGGACTGACGAGGAGAGGGAATATATTCCTGTCGGCACATTAATGTGTTACGTGAACGGTATCTTGTATATCGTGAACGGTTCTCAGATATACCGATCAGTGACTGGACGTCCAACTGATTTCGCTGTGAACATCGCAGCGAATAGTTCATTAGCAGGTGGAGATGCGACTACTACTGCTATTAGCGTAGACTACGATGATATTACTGCGCTCGCTAAGATGAACGATCAAGGTGGTAGTTTGTTCGTATCTACGCACAGAAATAGCTACACGGTAGCACCTGACTTCACTACACTAATTTGGGGCGAACCTCAGTTTAGAAACACGTATCTCTTCAACACAGGTGCTTTGAATCACGTCTCTTTCGGCGATCTTAACGGCGACTTTGCGCTAATTGATAGCAGTGGTATCCGGTCGTTCAATGCTGTTCAGCAGTTCAAGGTGCAAGGTAATAACTCTCCGTTCAGTGCGAAGATATCACCACTATTTAAGGATATCGTTCAAGGAGCAACTGCTGTAGGTCAATACGATAACTATGTCCTCTTTGCTGTTACTACCATTTACGGAGCTGCTGTTCTTGTATACGATACTATACTATCTATTTGGGTGAGTGTTGACATTTACTCTGGAGTGCAAGCTATCAAGCAATTCGCAGAAATCAAGACAACAGACAATAGACGTATTCTATACTTCTCCACCGTAGATAATAAACTCTACCAAGCTTTTGCATCTGACCATGTGGAGACTTGCGCTATAGTTGCAGGCGAATGGTGTTCTAATGATCCGCAGACAGAACATAAACCACTCTCGCTAAACATCGTTTTTAATGATATTACATCTGCGGGAGTTGTCCGTATCGTCTCGTTTATTGACCGCTTACAGGATCAAGTTATAGATTCTATATTACCCCAAACACTCGATGCTGAAAATCCGATTGCGATTATTCCATTCAATCAATCCTCGCGAGATACAACTAAGATCATTTCGTTTGACCTTGGCGAATCGAAGCAGGGTTGGAAGTCTGCATTCTATATTTCGTGGGATGTTAAAGCTGTTCTGACTCACATCCGTTCGGATGCGAAGAGATACAAAGCGATGAACAGTGACGAAGCAGCAGGTGATATGTATAGAGTAGAAGCAGCGGCTTCTGGTGTTATCACGACTGGCCCAACGCTAGCTATCTCTGCCGTCACTATCACGCCAGTTCCTGACTTACCACCTGAACAACCAGTAGTGAATCCGCCTAACGATCCTGTGTTACCTACTGTTCCGCAAGGATTCGTTGGTGTTCCTACGATTGGTCCGCTTACGAATACGCTATCGTGGATTGAATCCTCCTTCGCTACCGGATATAAGATCAGCCGTTCGGTTGATGGTAATACGTTTACCGACATTACAACTATCGGAGCAGCTTCTACGGTTACGTATGCTGATACCGGAATCGTTGCGGATACCACGTATTACTACAAGATTCGCGCGATCAATGCAGCCGGAGAATCCGCAGAGGCGAACACTATCGTAGTAGCTTACACTGCTCTTATTCCTGCCATACCTACAGGGATAATTGTAATACCTAATGTAGTAGGCGCACGAAATGATATCGTATGGAGCGCGAGTGCGAGAGCTGTTAATTATACAATTAGCCGTGCCACTACCGCTGGTGGAGTTTACACTGACATTGCTGTGACTCCGTTGCTGAATTATTCAGATATCGGATTGCTAGAACTAGGAACGTATTACTACAAAATCCGAGCGACTAATGCTATCGGAAGTTCCGCGAATAGTGCATATGCCAGTGCAACAACATTAAGTTATTACTTCTCGTTAGGTTCTGTTGTTGTTCCTAACTTCGCTACAGTTACTGGATTGTCAATAGATGCAGGAACGTATCGCATGACGTATAAGCAAGGTGCCATGAAAGGATTCGCGGGTGGCTGGACAGGTAATATGGGTGCTACGATAGGGTTCTACCTGAAATACAATAGTAGCACAGTCGCTGTCAAATGTCCCGGAAACCAAGGGACGTTTGCAACTCAAGCTGCCGTCGAAGCTGCTAATCTGGCTGACTCATTATTCATTGACATAGTTCACACTGGAGGGACTATGACACTTGACTTCCATGATAATCCGCCTGATTATGGTGATAATGTGAATGGCAGTCCTAATCCTACTTACCAGTTGCGCCGCATATCTTAAACGATATGGCATGAAACATGCTCTACTATATCATAGCGCGAGTTATATGGAACCACTAACGTTCGGAGATATAGTAGAGTATGTTTGGAATCATCCAAATAAAGATGCCGTCTTCGCGTTGTGGACCAAGGATCAACTCATCATAGCATTGAAACAAGCCAGCGATACGAATTGTCTAGCATTAGAACGAGATGCTAGCGGATATATAACTGGTGTAGTATTCGGAGAGAAGAATCCGAATACTAAAACGATGTGGATTAAAGGAGCTATCGTCACAGCAGGTCGCTGCAAACTACACGCGTTTATGCGTATGTTCATGCGACATTATCCGACTTATAGGATAGCTGCTACTCGACATGGTAAACTTTGTATTTACGATACAGAACAATTATGCAGACTTTTGAAATAAACTTATCTCTCGTTCTAGCGCATAGTGTAGTGTGCGAAAGTAAAGATACGCATTCACCGAATGGTGTAGTTGATGATGCTCGCGCAGGTGGTGATCCTCCAGCACAGCCTGCACAAGAAACTACAAAGCAAGCAATAGGATCGTATGTTAAACAGTATCCTAACCTAATCAACGCAACAGCAAAGGGAATTCTACCTTACGAAACAGCGAAAGTTAGTGCAGCTGAACAATTACTCCCACGCTACTCCGACCTAGCGGGAGGAATTACTAATGCAATATCCGGTGCAGACTTAACCTCTTTACAAGGTAATGGTGGTAATGTAGTCAGAGCAGCAAACGATTTAAACCACGAAGTTGATCCTGAATATTATGCATCCCGCGCTAATTCTTCTGCTAGTCTTGATAAGCTCATTAATAGTATCGATCTTAGTGGTGGTCTATCACCTACTGAACGTGAAGAAATCTCGCGTGGTGTTAACCGTTCGTCTCTTGCTTCTGGCAATTTCGGCAATGGTAGTGCTACGTCTTCTGTCGCTAATGCTATGCAGTTCGGGCAAGCTGGGCATGATCGTGTGGAACAGAATAGATCAGACCTATCGAAAGCTCTTGCGAATGCTGCAACGTTAATTCCAACGTTCCGTTCTGGAGTTGATCCGTTCAAAGAAGCTACTGGTAAATCTTCTATGGGAGACTTTGGTGCCTCTCAGATGGGTCAATCTACGCAAGGATTATCCAATAGTCTATTGAATAATACTTTCGGTGCAGCTTCTCAGACAAATCAAATCAATGCTGATCGTCGCGATAACCTTGACCGCGTTAACGAAACGATGAGTTCAATGCCCAGCTATTCAGGATAGAAAACGAAAAGAACGACAACCATTATGGCAGAACAAGATATAACTAAACCATTTAAGTATCAAGAGCTATTTAAGAAGTTCGATGAAGTGCTGGGTAAAAAACCTGAAGCACTTCGTTTCGTTATTGCTTATGGTCGCTACATTGAAGTAGTGGATGATCTTGTCGATGAACCGAAGAACTTAACGTTCATACGGAATGCTACCGAACAAGCTGCTTTGTTGTTCACATCAAACTATTGGTTAGCTAATGGCCGCGAATTGATTCTAGTAGAGCGGGTGATCCACATGGTCTATTTCGCTTCCGTCAAATGGGAAACTGCAACTGAATTATGGAAACAGCGCGACGCTAAAGTATTATCTCATGCGGGGTATTTCATGCTGTTTGCAATTCTGCTCTTGGAGTCAGGAGATCAAGAACGTTGCCAAGAAATGCTCCTCGAATTTATGGAGAAAGTCCATGCTGAACATTATGGTGATCTACCACCGGAGGTAGCTAATGCTTAGCAAGTGGTTTAACTCTCACGAAGGTTGCCGTGGGGTTACTTTATGGCGCGGCAAAAAGAAACACGTAGAACTTTGGTATTGCCCAAAGAACTATCAGATTGCAGTTCACTCCCATCCACAAGAAGATATTGAATTGATGTATGTATTTGGTAAAGCTACTTTTGTTCGGATTGATTTTCGTAACGTGTATGAACATTTACGACTCAATAGATGGTGGTTTCTTCACCGCTTTACAGTCCCAGCAGGATGGAATCATTACTTTACTGTTTCTAACTGGCCTCTTGTCTTTATCAACATCGCAACGTTCAAAGAAGGAAAAACTCCAACATCAGCATCGGTAGACTTTCTACCGTCTGAATTACCTCATTTACAATTTAACGATTAAAATATTATGGCTGGAAAATCTCGAATGATTAAACGCGGTTCCGGTGGATTAAACATCGGAGGTATCATCGGTGGACTATCTGATGCTTACGGATGGGGCAAAGATGTATCTGCCATAGACGCAGGTGATGTCGATCCGAATGATAGTTCTTTTGATGCACGGACGCAGACACGTTTCAAAGCGAACAATGGATTATCTAAAGGATATGCGAATCAGCTGAATCAGGATCAGATTCTTAACGACCAGCAAGCGCAAAGTGAATTAGCACAGCACAAAGCATTAATTGACTACAATCAGCAAGCTAATAACGCTAATGCTCCGCGAGTTAATGAATACTTCGGGCAAACTCCATCTGATGTTCCGTTCGATGATAGTAACTATGACGCACGTAGCATGGGACCACAATATCAGTATGTAAATGCTGGTGGTGGATTTCGTGCTAACGCTGATGCTCTTGCGAATGCAACCAATTCAGATAATGCTATCGCGCAGAATCTGGGAGTTTCTACGCAAGACCTCCCTGCAATGCGCCAATCCCTCGTGCAACAGGCGCAAAGTAAAGTAGGTGCTAATACTGCTACGCTAAATAACACCAGAGACTTTGCGCTATCGCAGGCTCCTTACATTGGCAATGTAGCTAGGACGGCTGCTCAACGTGATATTTCTGGCAACCAGTCTGGTGCACTGAACAATAAGCTAATGGGTATGCAATATAGTGCAGCTATGCCTGCTGCTGCTGACGTTGTTACTTCTGGACAAGATACCGAGATCGGTAAGAATAGACTTACCGCGTTGAATAATGCACAGCAACTTGACTACTTTAATGCTAATCCAACACACTTAGCTGATGCAGCGAATGCGGAATTAGCACAGAAGAAAGCTTCGGCTAACTATACTAATCGTGAAGCTGATAAACCTTTTCCGCTTGGTAATGGATTAGTGCAGATGGCCGATGGTAGTATTGTATCTGCCGAGTTAGTTCCCAATGATCCTACGCTTGCTAAGTTTAGTAAAGTGCCACAACTTTCAGTTGTTAGGCCTGCTCCTATCAAACTTGCACCTATTCCAGCTGGAAGTAACGGACCAGTTAATGCAACTTCTCCTACGGTTAATCCATATCCAAGAAAGTCAGTTGCCATTCCTCCTGCCGTGCAACAAGTTATTGCAGAAGCTATAGCGCAAGCTGCACCTGAACAAACTACGAATGATTACTACACTTCACCGGATGCTGTTCATGCCGGTAAGCCATACAATCCTAGTATTAAAGCTGCCACTGGCTATAGTTCTACAGGTTATAATTCTAAACGTAAATCCGTAGCTAAACGTTACTAATTTATTTATGCCACTTTCTCAAGAAGATATTCGCAATACCATTATTAAGTCTGGGTATAATCCAGATGACTATGATGGCGTAGAATCATCAGATGGTCAAGTTGAACTTCGTCCTAAGAACAAACTACAGCCAACTGTTAGTTCATCTCCTGCGCCATCCACTCTAGTGGAACAGCGTAATCAAACAGGAACTACCGAAGCTCCTTCTATGGGTGGAGCGTTCGGACGTAGTGTTATTCGCAATGCGCCTGCTGCTGTTATCGGTGGCGCTGGATCGGTTGTTGGTGGTGCGGCAGGAGGTGCTATGGCAGGTTCCGTATTCCCCGGAGTTGGAACTGCAATTGGTGCTATTCTCGGTGGTGCCGCAGCTGCTTACGGAGCGAAGAAATTACAAGACCCACTACTCCATGCAGTATTACCACAGGAATCATATGATGCTTATAAAGCTCGTGAAGCAGCTGATACTACACAGCAACCGCTTGCTAGTAAAGTTGGCGGAGCTGCTTCTATGGTTGCTGGCGGTCTCTCTCCTTCTCCCTCTAATCTTGGTGCTGGTGCTCGTTCTGTTGCTCGGTTACTTCGTGGCAACACGCTCTTGAATGCCGAAAGAGCAAACCTAGTTAACATCGGAACTGGCGCAGCTATCTCTCCTGCTATGCAAGCAGGTGAATCTGTGCTTACTGGACACGGAATACCATCAGCAGGTGACCTACTTGAATCTGCTGCGATGGGTGCATTGATGAATAAGCCGAATGCGATTGGTGTGCGGATGGGGATGCATCCACAGCCGGAAGGTCCGATCATTCCAGAGGTTATCGGAAATCGGGATACCCTAAGTGTGAATGGTATTAATGATAATTCGGCAAGACGTAAAACTGCAACTGCTCCTGCGCCAGCAGAAGTTAGTGTTCCTAACGTTGGCATCCGCGAATTGACTCCTGATGCTAAAACAGGAACGGTTGAACTGTCAGATCGTGGTTTGCTTAAAGCTCAGACAGCAGGTAATCCTTATGCAAGTAAAGAATCACTTGATGCTACGTTCCGTCAAGAGCATCCTGACGTTGATACGATGGCTAATGAAGGTGGCTACGTTCCGCATGAAACACCTACTGAATCTGAAGTAAGATATGCAGATTTCGTAAAAGCTCAGAAAGAACTAGCTCAGCAAGAACATCAACGTAATGACTTAGTTAAGCAGGAAACTGAACAACTGAAAGCTGAGAACGAACAACGTCAATTGCGTATGCGGATGGGTAGTAAAGGAACTGCTGAATCTATCATGAGCGAATCGCTAGGACGTAAACCTGAGGTTCGGGATACTCAATATCAGCATCCAGTAAGAGATGAGAATGGCAATCTGGTGCAAGACTACATCCCAGAAATTGAGTCTGGTAAGTTGCCACAAGTTAGTGCTGAAGAGTCTGCGCACGATTTAGAGATGCGCAGGTTAGAAGGTAATACTGGAGATAAATACCAAGAAGAGGGAAGACCGAAAGTAGCAGAAGAAGGAAAAGCTGCTCCAATAGATAACTGGGTTCGCAATTACGCACAGAAACTCGGAGCATTGCGTAACATTAAAGTTCAAGAAGGTAATGTCCCAGAAGGTAAATCCGGTAGCATTAACACTGCCCGTGAAGGTATACAAGCTCTGGTTGCGAACATTAAACCGGAAGCACCTGATACCTATCCTCATGAAATCTCACATGGATTCTTTGAAGATTTAGCAGGATCACCTAACGTGAAAGACCGTGAGCTTTACCAGCGTGCGTTAACTGCTATTGAAGGTTCGTCAGAATTCGCGAAATATAATGAGAAGATTGTTAAAGCTGGTCATGCACCTGTAGACGCGAATGAATTCTTAGCACAAGCAACTGGTGAGAATGTCATTAAACAGGTATCTAGTAAGGATACTTCTTTCGTTAAGGATTTCGTAAGTAACATCCAATCTCGATATAATGACAAAGCTAGCGTAGATAATTTCGTTCGCCGTCTTAGCAACAAGGTTCGCTTCGATGCTCCGTTCAGTGAAACGCATCCAGAGGGACGAGTATATAAGTTAGGTAAAGAAGGGTTGAGATATCAGTCAGAAGGTGCGCCTAAGCAGGACGATAAGAAGACTGTCCCAGAATGGTTGCGCCAAAGAATGGATGAACAGATTGCAAAAGGATGGAATCCTAAGTGGCCATTTGTGCAAGCTGATCTGCACAATCAATCATTCATAGAAGCTATTAAGAGTGATCCAACTATAAGTGATGCAGAAAAGTCTAAGATTTTATCGTTTGCACCAGATGGGTCTAATGCTGTTAAACTTGATTTGCCTGAATCACAGAAAGACGCACGTTACATCCAAGATTGGAACTTTGGCGATAAACGATTGAAGATGTATAACCTGAACAAAGATATCACCGATCCATCTACAGGTGAAGTGTTGCATCCTAAAGATAGCACAGTGACAGAGAATACTCTGAAGAAGTTTGGGATGAAGTATCAGGATGAGGGTAGGCCGAAGATAGGAGAAGAAGGTGGAGATAAACCTAAGAAGAAAACTCCGATGGATGAATTGAAACTCATCGGATTTAAAGACCAATTGGAGGGAAACATTGAACAGCGTGTAGAACGTGCGAAAGAACTGTTCAAACAGTCTGGATTAAAAGTAGGAGATGTTTTATATTCTCCGAAAGGAACAGCCATGACTATAACTGCTAATGGTATTTCTACTGGAAAACGACACAATCCAGAACTTGATGGTAAGCCAACTGTCTATGTTAAGTATAAAGATGCTAATGGTGACGAAGTTAATGGAAGCGCATTCTTGCATATGCTATCTTACGAAGACCCGTTGGAAGGTGCTAGATACCAAGATTCCAATCGTCCGAAAATTAAAGATGATCCTGCTATTGAAGGCAAACAATCTTTCCTCTCTGCTCTTACTTCCCGTATCGACAAAGTAGCAGAAGTCTACAAATCTGATACCGCTAAAGAAGTAACTGCTAACTTGCATAAAGTTCTGCAAGAGACTTCCCGTCTCGAAGGTTTCGGCAATGAACTAATCAATGCAAGGAAAGGTTATACACCTGAAGAGATTCAGCGGGAGAACGAATACTCATACAAGAAATCGCAAGGTGATAAAGAAGACGTAGGTTTCGAACTCACTCCTAAAGAGAGCGAGCTGAAAGATAAACTCGATGAACTCTATCGCCGCAAAGGTCAAGAGTCAATCGACTTAGGTATGAAAGTATCTGCTGGAGATGACAGGTTTCGTAGCATGAAGCTTAACGAACAAGGTTATCGTCCGCCTATGTTAAGTGGAGAAGTCGCGAATGAATGGGCAACTAATGGACCGAAGTCTGAAGAGTATGATAGCCTATACACGGACTACCTAGAGAAGCAAGGAGTAAGTAAAGAAGAAGCTCTGAAAGAACTGGAAGATTACAAGCAACAACTGGGTAATCGGAAGACATCATCTGCTGAATTCGGCGCTCTTCGTAAGGTTAAAGGTTCCGGCTTACCTTACGAATTAATCGAGAAGAACGCTAACGTAGCAGCTAATCGTTATGCGCGTAGAGCTGCGCGAGATATGGCAATGTTTAAATATCTAGAGAATGATCCACGAATGGTGAAAGCTTTAGGTATTGAAGACCAGTATGGAAATAGATATGAAGAGAAAGCGGGAGATGGTTTAGAAAATGTTGATAAACTAGGTCATACTAAAGAAGTCCGTGATGCTCTCGAATCTGTTCGTGGTGAAGATGCGCCGGAAACTCCGCGAATCAATTCTGCTATTCGAGCAGTCGGAAGTAGCATCATGGGAACTGGCACAGCAGCACGTAACTTGCTTCAGAGTGGTGTGACTATCGCTCCGTTCAAAGGAGTGAATCCGAAGTCTATCGTAGAAGCTATCATGACGATGAATGATAAAGCGCAACGTGCTTACGCTAACGGCGCAATCAAATCATCGTATAAAGACTTCGATGCAGCAGGCCACTTTGAAGGTAATCCTGATAAGGTCGTGCAGTATATCGACAAGTATGTAAACTTCATGCGTAAGTGGAGTGGCCGCGACCTATCTGACCATTTGGAGGGTCTGTTCAACTACTCGCTTGGTGAGGATTTAGCTACTAAATGGTTCGCGGCTGCTAAGAATGGAGACATTGAATCTCGTTCGATGTTGCAGAAGTTCGGAAATACAGTGGATGGATTGACTGAGAAGATTACTAATAGAGA
>Ga0193694_1000007_pt1 | contig 53502 bp, 74 predicted proteins | sample L3s1metaG_FD_160567 | JGI IMG/M metagenome (GOLD analysis project Ga0193694, IMG submission 160567) | Soil microbial communities from a riparian zone of the East river system, Colorado, United States - L3s1 | ecosystem: Environmental > Terrestrial > Soil > Riparian zone | place: USA: East River... | reverse complement strand
CTGGTAATCCTGGTGAAGGCGCTTTCGGCAACTCCGGACACTAAAAAGCCGCACCCCACGGAGGAAGGGATGCGGCTCAGTGACGCGAGGACTACAAGCTAATTGTACCACTTCCAGGGTCAGCCGGAGCGGAGTACCCACCGTCCACGCCGAAAGGACCCTCGTACATTACCACGTGTGTGGCATTGGGAGGTGGCGGCGGTCCCTGTAGTTGGAAGTTAATCACGAATGGCGGAAGCACTCCACCTTGAGCATCCAAGGCGTTCACAGTGACATCCACCGAGACAGTAGCCCCGGCAGCGATGCTATCGGGACGGGATTTGAGGCAGTAACGATCATCAGTTCCTACCACCTTTGCAATGTAAGAGTGAACGGTATCACTCGTGCTGATCGTGCCAGTGATGGCCCTGTAAGTATCAGAGTCATCCTTGCCAGCGATGCGGAAGAGTGCCGATCCATTTGGTGCAATAGTGTTCATGTGCTACATAGTACCAAAGTACTGCATACCTGAAAGTGTAATGATTACAGTTTTCTGTGTTACTATGTCTACATGGCAAAAGCTGGTAAGAGCGGCGTAGTTGAGAAGTCGCCTAATGCTCAAACAATTCGATTCAGGGGACAGTTCATTAATCTGTCGGCTATTGCGCGTGCACAACATCTTGACGTGTCCTATCTGTCACGTATCTTCAGGGCACAGCGTACGCCTTCTCTCAAGCACTGCATGAAGATCTCGGCCATCCTAGGCATGACATTGGACGACTTTGTGCAAGGTCTACAGGACCGTGCTGAAGAGATTGCCAAGAGCAATACAGATGTACTACAGATGCACAATCAGCGCATCGCCAAAGAGGATAGCTCTGACATCGACACCTTCAAACGTGGTGGAGTACCTGCCCCACGTCTGCCAGCGTTTAGGCCCGTGCTTAAGCGCGCATAAACAAATCTCAAAGTATTTTACCACACCTCTTGACAACTAGGCAAAGGTTAGATACCATAGTATTGCGTGGAGAAGATACGTACACCTCAAGATATCGGGCTACCTGAGAAGTTTGATAGCTGGCGTCCCAATCAGGAGACGGGCTTTGAATTCCTCAGAACCACAAAGACCAGAAGTAAGGTCTTGTGTGCTCCTACCGGCTCTGGTAAGTCTGCCCTTGTTGTAGCTGATGCCCTGGAAAGCGGTGAGCCTACCGCCATTGTCACGGCTACCCGTGGTCTACAGGATCAGTACATGGCTGACTTCTCATCCATAGGGATGGTGGATCTGAGAGGCCGTAATAATTACACTTGTGAGATGAAAGCTGGCTACACCTGTGAGGACGGGTATGCCGCTAAGTGTGGCTATAAAGGTACGGTTGCCTGCCCTTCGAGTAAGGCTGAGATGAGGGCATCTACTTCCAGTCTCATCGTCACCAACTACAGCAAGTGGACTGCGAATAAGCGCTTCGGTATGGGCCTCTCGCACGTCAAGAGGGTGATCTTTGATGAGGCTCATCACGCTCCTCAAGCTGTAGCTGATGCTATGCAAGTGGTTCTCAATCACAAGGAGATTGAGGATACACTAGGCATCCCATTCCCTCGTGGCTACGACTCGGATGATATGAATGTGTGGCGTGCCTGGGCTGGCAATGCCAAGCAGTACGCGGACTCTGAGCTTAAGGCAGCTTACAACAAGCTGGAGAATGCCCGTGACCCTAAGCCCGCATGGGTCAGGCACTACACCCATATGCGTAACTTGTGCCGCCGTCTGGGTATCCTCTGTCTGGCTAAGCCTGTGGACTGGATTGTTGATCAGACTGAGCTTGGATACAAGTTCGATCCTATCCGTCCTGGTCGGTACACTGAAGCTACTCTACTCCTTCAGGTCCCTGATGTTACCTGGGTGTCTGCCACCATCCGGCACAAGACCGTCCAGATGTGCCACCTTCCCAAAGAAAGCTACACGTTCAAGGAGCTACCCAGTGATTTTGATCCTCGCCGTTCTCCTATTTATTATCTGCCTACCATGCGAGTGGACTCGAAAGCTAATGACCTTGGTTTACTTTGGGCTGTACTTGACCGAGTGGCTTGTAGACGGCGGGATAGAAAGGGCGTCATCCATAGCACGTCGTATGATCGGCAGGGAGAGATCAAAGAGAGATCTAGATTCGCGCCGTCTATGATCCTGAATAAAAAAGGTGAGCCCATTGACAGATCAGTTAATGAGTTCTTTCAAGCTGGTGCAGGCTCCATTCTGGTTAGCCCCAGCGTATTTGAGGGCTTTGACTTCAAGCATGATCGGGCACGCTGGCAGTTCCTGTGCAAGATCCCATTTGAGCCACCAAGCAAGATCGTGAAGGCTCGTGAGGCTGTGGATAAGGAGTACCGCCCCTATCAGGCTATGCAAGCCCTGGTGCAGGCTATTGGCAGGGGCATGAGGGATAGAACAGACTGGTGCGAGAACTTCATATGTGATGAGCATATGGACTGGTTCTATCCCCGCTTTAAGCATCTGGCCCCGGATAGCTTCAATGCATTCATGCGAACCATAAGCGTTCTGCCCGCTCCGATGAGCTGGTCAGCGTAATTATTACACTTTTATGGCTAGCGAATTCACAATTTTCAGGCTTGAGAAAGTAGAACGAGCCATCAAACTTCTGAGGGAGACGATTGAACGCAATTGCCCTCCCAATGATGCAATCGAGAATCACATTACCGATTGTGAAGTAGAAGTAAGCATGTTACGGAAACAAATCAAACAGGAGAGTAAGTAAACGTATGACGCCTCAAGACAACGGAGCACTGAATTTCGGCGAATTGTCTTTCTATTCGGGGACTACATTCATTCCGGATGGTCAGTACATCGCGTACCACAACGTGGTCATGCATCAGGCCACAGACAAGACGACGGGACAGAACAAAGGCATTGCCCGTCTGGGAGTTATGATCGACTTCTACCCCTTGGCCAATCCCACAGAAGAGAACAAGATTCAACAGTTCTACTCCATGGGCACCAAGGCGGCTGAGTCCTTTGCCCCGAACCCAGAGACGGGTAAGGGTATCGTGCGTATTCCCGGCGGCGGTAGCAAGGGCGGCAAGGGTGGAATGTTCGAGGGAACCAACTGGAGTCTGTACCTCCAGTCTCTGTATAACTCCGCTATGCCCGAAGGCGTTTTCATCAACGATGTAAGCGTAATTGACGGCGTTTGGATTTATGTCACCAACGTGGACGAGCCCGAATCGCGTAAGTCCATGAAAAACAACATGCAGGAAGTAGAACAGGATGCCAACCGCAAGCCTATGAAAGTGGCTGTAGTGTCTGAGATCCTGGATGGAGGCAAGCCCTGGGAAGGTGGCGGCGGATTTCCTGCGGCTACTCCTGTTGCAGCCCCCGTTGCGGCTCGTCCTGTGGCTGCTCGGCCTTCAGTTGCGCGTCCAGCTGTTGCGACTGCACCGCGTCCCGTGGCTGCTGCGCGTCCCGCTGCCGTCGCTCCCCGCCCCGTCGCCGCTCCTAGGCCCGTGGCGGTACCGGCTCCTCCCGCGCCCGTTGCTGCGGCTGCTCCTTCGGCCGATTTCGAGGATATCAAAGCTTGGGCCAGTGCTGGAATCAACGACGTTTTGACCAAGAATCTCAACGGCTTGCCCCGCACGATTCTTCGCAACAACGTCTTCAAGTACCTGGAGAAGCAGGCTGGTAATGATATGGCCGGTCTGGTGATCTCCAATATCTTTGAAGTTGAGGATAACCTCCTGATTGCCCTGGGCGAACTGAACTACACCATTCAGGGTCCTGCGGTCGTGCCCGCCGCGTAAAGACTGCGGGGCATCTCGGAGGTGCCCCTTTTCTTTGGAGGCAGCATGGTTCAAGAGGACCGTACCAAGCTGTTCAACGAAGCCTACAGGCTTGACAACCGTAGCCGTCTCTGGGTTCCCAAAAAGGACAGAGACGGCCTCAAGGTGATAACGGCTGAGAGGCTTGAGCGGCTAAGAATGAAGGACAGTACAGATGACCTGTGCGTTCTTTTCACTGAGGCTGAACTAGCCAGAGTGTCAGAGTTCTTGAGGGAATTAGCAGCCAACGACGAGTCGAGGTTTTATGATCGTAAACGTCAGCACCGATAACTATCCGCTGTTTCTGCCCGCGCCTAAGACTCCGCGCTCTGTCGGCACGCATGTCTCATCTATCATCAGGTGCATTGCAACTGAGGCGGGCATCCTTAAAGCCGAATGGGCTGAGGAATTATCCCTTGTGGATGTCCGCACCATTACAGATCCAACAGCAATACTGCGTATCAGCATAGGGCTGGCCATTGAGCAGTACTACATACCAGAGATCCTCAGCATGTACGGGGTTGAGGATCACCCGCCGGAGCTTCTGTACGATGGCGTCTACATGACGCACGACGGCCAAGACGAAAGCGTAATAATTACGCTCAACGAGCATCTCAAAAAGAGCGTGAGCCTGACCAAGCGGGTTCATGAAGTCAAGGCCACTTACAAGAGCACTAAGACAGTAGGCAATCTGGAGAACCAATGGATGTGGCTGGCCCAGATGAAGGCTTACTGCATCGCAGTGGGTACACGCTTTGCCGTGATGCACTGCTGGTTTCTCTGCGGTAACTACAAGTTCCCCATTACACCTCAGCGCGTTGTCTGGGAGATTGAGTTCACCCAGGATGAGCTAGACAATAACTGGAATCTACTTGCCGACTACAAGAGGGAGTTTGAAGCAATGCTCCAGCTTGAAGAGGCTCACAGGATCAACCACGGGAGATTTGAATAATGGCTTTACCGGCATCATTTGAGAGACAAGGCTTTGTCTCGCCCAGCATGACACGGCACAAGATCAATCTGGGTACTGTGCAGAAACCTATCTGGCTCAAGCCTCTGCTGATGGGCAGTGATGGTATGTCAGACAGCGGTAAGACTGAGTTCGGTCTATCCGTGCCTGGAGTCATACAGATGGTTTCAGTGGATCGTAATTTCCAGGGAGTGTTCGACAATCCTAATCCACCGGCTCACCGCAATCCCAACGTGGGCATCAAAGTTATCCAGCCACCTTTGCAGGGTCAGGCCAAGACAGCAGACTATGGGGAGTACTACAAGATCATACGGTCTGGCTTCTATGAAGCGCTGGAGAGCAAGGACTCCACCTGTGTGTTTCTTGATGGCGACTCGGATTTCTGGGAGATTCACATCCTGGGCTACTTCGGCAAGACAACCCAGATCTACCCCCAGACTCGCTATGCCGCACCATACGCGGACAAGCGGGCTCAGATTGCCAAGGCTTGGGACTCTGGCAAGATTGTGATCTTCTCCAACAAGGTCAAGGACTCTTATGAGACTGTCTACAAGGCTGACGGCACGCCAGAGAAAGACCCTGTGAACGGTGAGGATATGCGGCGTAAGACTGGCGGCAAGGAACGTCAGGGATTCAAGGATCAAGACTACCTGTGGGACATGCAAATCAGCCACATGCACAGGCCCGCACGCACACAGAAAATGGGCGGTCGCACGATTCAGGTTCCCATGGAGTGGGGAGTCAGGATTAACAAGTGCAAGCATGACATGGAGAAGGTGGGCGCTGAGTTGTGGGGTGATCAGTGCAATTTCCGTGGTCTGGTGGAGCTTGTGTACCCTGAGGTTCCACTAGAGCGGTGGGGTTTCAAAGCGTAATTATTACGGTTTAAGGAGGATCTTATGTCAGTTTGGTATCTATGCCCATCAGCCCGACCAAGACGTGAGGCTGAGTCTTGCCTACAAGCGTGGCTGGACTTCGGGTGCCGCGTGATGATTATCAGGCAGGGAGAGCCTCTGGTCTTACCCATATACCAATACCCTGTGGACTTCTACGCTGGCTGGGCAGTGAGCAACAATCACTTGATTAGAACGGTGCTCTCGATTGATGAGCGTGCCGATTGGTTTGTGTGTGGTGGGGATGACTACTGGCCTGATGAGCACTTTGATTCTCATCTGGTGGCTAATCAGTGCAGAGAGTATTTCAAAGGCACTCTTGGTGTTATGCAGCCCACAGGGGATCGCTATGGTGACGGCTACATTGACACGGCTGCTGCCTCACCTTGGATAGGCAGGGAGTTTGCTGAGCGGTCCTACAGCGGGCACGGCCCATTCAGGGATGAGTACTTTCACCTCTACGCCGACACTGAGCTACAGCAAGTGGCTACCAAGCTGGGAGTGTTTGGGCAGCGTCCCGATATCAAACAGGAGCACAAACACTGGTCACGCATGGGCAATCCCAAGCCTCTATTCGCAGATGACCTATACAACATCTACGGCCCTAGGGACAAGGCCCTGTATGAGTCTAGGCTTGGCACTGGATTTCCCGGGCACGCACTAAGGAGGAAATAGTGATACTACGCCAAGGCGACATGTTTGAATCGAAGCCTGACGTTCTGCTAGTCACTGCCAATGCGTACATCCGCAATGATGGCGGGCTTGTCATGGGCAGAGGGGCAGCATTCCAGCTGACTCAGAAGTACCCGGAGGCTCAAGCTGAGTTTGGCCGTCTGGTGAGTGGCTGGGCTGCAACTAACCGCAACCAGCCGTATGGCGTGCTGGCCTCCTTCAAGTGGGAGAAGCCAGTGCTGGCTATCTTTCAGGTCAAGCACCACTTTCGTGATGAGGCTGATCTAGGGCTGATTGAGAATAGCGTACGGTGCCTCACTCTGTGGGCAATCACTAAGCCCTCTGTCAAGTTTGCTGTCAACTTCCCAGGCATTGGTAATGGTCGGCTGAGTGATGATGCTGTGCTGCCGCTGCTGAAACCGCTGCCAAATAACGTGGAGGTGTGGACGTATGCTAACCGGCTATAAGTATCCAGGAGTATTCATACCTACTGTGTGTGTGGTTAGGCCAAATGGTGATCGGGTTTACATAGTGGCCAAAGACCACCACAGCGCCACGAGTGAAGGGCATTTTATTGACCGATCTGTGCCCGTGCTCACCCGACCTGAAGTGTACAGAAAGTACACTCGTACGCGCAATCGCAGGAGCGCGTCAGTGTCGTTTCGCCATGTCAACAGGTACATGGATCATTGGGACCTTGAGGAGATTGCATGATCTACGTGGATTATCGGCGGGGCAGTGGCAGCGATGGCAAGGGGAAAGAGCTACTCCAACCAATCATACGCAAGCTGGGGATTGCCTGTGAGTCTACTGAGTTGCCCTACGGTGATGTGTCCTTTGAGGGCAAGGGTCCTAAGGGTCCAGTCACGGTGGGGATTGAGCGCAAGACCCTCAACGATATGCTCAACTGCATCGATGACTCGCGCTTCTCTGGCCACCAGTACATAGGGATGACTAAGCTATACAGCCGTGGCCACGCGTTCATGTGCCTTGAAGGTATGTGGTGCCCAGGCAATGGCAATGGGTATGATGGCATCCTCATGCAGGGATACCGCAGCGGTCAGTCCTGGGGTCCGCTCAAGACTAGCGCGGGTGGCTCTAGACGGGTGCTCTACTCCAAGCTGTTCCGGTACATGATCAGCGTGCAGCGTGCAGGTGTAATAATTACGCAATCCAACGATCTGTATCACACTGCGTACAACATCTGTGAGATGTACCAGTACTTCCAAAAGAAGACTCACACCAGCATGATCGAGATTCACAAGCCCGCGATTCCAGTGCTGAGCGGCAAGCCAAGTCTGGCTCGTAGGTGGGCGGATGCCCTGGATGATATTGGGGTAGTGTATGGCACCCAGGCGGCAGCAATGTTCAAGACTGGCCATGCGCTGGCCAACTCGGATGAGTCTGACTGGATGCAGATTGAAGGGATAGGACCAGCAACAGCAAAGAAGATTGTAAGGGAGATAAGAGGATGGCGATAAGTACAAGACATTTCGTGCAATACATTCTGGAAAACGCCAATGCTTTTAAATGGACTATCCAGGGATTCGGGATGCTAAGGACCTACATAGGCAAGGAGCACCGCTTACACGTTTGGGACAGCAGGTTTTCCGTGCCTAGCGTGTCTGTGATCCACACTCACCCATGGGATTTTGCATCGCAGGTGATAGCTGGACGCTTGCACAACATCCGCTATGAGCGGCTCATGGGACAGGGCAACACCCACATGGAGCAGACCATCAAATGCGGGGAAGGTGGAGGGCCTTGTGGTACACCAAAACCGGAGTACTTGGCCGTCAGTTGTGCAGAAGTCATAACAGAGGGCCAGTGGTATGTCCAGACAGCGAATGAGATTCATGAGTCTAGGCCAGAGGATGGCACAGTAACGCTAGTCAGGCGTGTAGTCAAGAGTGACCCTGACCACGCTAGTGTGTTCTGGCCTCTAGGGCAGCAATGGGTAAGCGCTGAGCCCAGGCTAGCCACCGCGCAAGAAATTACAGAGATCACTACCGCATCTCTGATCAAGTGGTTCTAATGAAGTGCATTATTGCGGGCAGCAGAACGATTACCGACTACAGGCTGGTAGTGCGTGCATTCATACTATCCAGCTGGGCTCTACAAGTGACTGAGATCGTATCAGGGCACGCTGCCCGCAGCAATGTCAACGGGGTCTGGGTGGATAACGTTGACCGGCTGGGAGAGAGACTAGCTGTGGAATTCCGTTATGGCCTTAAGGTTTTCCCTGCGGACTGGGCAAAGTTTGGGATTGCTGCTGGAGTCAAACGCAACACAGAGATGGCAGCTTATGCCCATGCTCTGGTCGCAGTGTGGGATGGGAAGAGTACAGGCACTTATCACATGATACAGACAGCAACAGCCAAACAGCTTAAGGTATACGTCTCGGAGGTAAGAGTTTGAGCGACCGCTGCGCCATGTGCCCCGGCACGTACAAATGCATAAAAGGCTCAGGCCCAGAGCGTAATAATTACGGTTTGTGGATCGGTGAGGCTCCTGGTCCAAGGGAGGAGCAGAAGGGCGAGGTGTTCTGTGGTCCTACTGGCAGAGAAGTCAATGAGCATTACATGCCTCTATCTGGGATCAGACGGCCCAACGTGAGGGTAGTCAACGCTATCCAGTGTTACCCTGACACACCCAAGCACAAGCTTAAGATGGACAAGCAGCCCCATAAGGATCTGCTATTCTCCTGTGCTGAGCACCATCTGTACCCTGAGATCCAGCGCAATCAGCCTAAGCTACTCGTGCCCATGGGCGCATTCGCTTGTCTCGCTCTGGACAAGGACATCAGCCTTGACATGCATCACGGTCAGCCCTACCAGACTCAGTTTGGCATGGCCTACCCCATGTGGCACCCGGCTGGTGGTATCCACGAGCCCAAAAAGATGTTACAGATCCGCACTGACTGGGCCAAGCTCCGCAAGATGATGGCGGGCACCCTGACCCTGCCCACTGATCAGTACCCCAACCCCGATTATCAGGAGTGTGAAAGTGTTCAAGATGTCGATGATTATCTGGGAGGATACTCTCTCGGTCCTATGGCAGATGATACCGAGACTCGTCGCGGCGGCTCTCCTCATTGCATTACTTTTTCTGTTCGTCCTGGTACTGGCCGTCTTATACGTGTGGAGAATCGTGTGGCTCTGGATAGATATCAAGAGTGGCTTGACGTATGGGCAGGACCAATCTACTTCCACAACTGGCTCTTCGATGGTGAGGTGGTCGAAGAGATGGGGCTTAGGTTTGATTATCGCCGGATTGTTGACACTATGGTTAAAGTGTTTCATCTGGGTAATCTCCCCCAAGGGTTGAAGGCTCTGGCATGGCGTGAGCTTGGCATGAAAATGCAGGACTTCGATGACTTGGTGACTCCTTATAGTCGTCCGATCGTGCTGGACTATTACCGCAATGCCATGTGCGAGGAGTGGAGTAAGCCCGATGAGCAATTGCTCAGGACTGACAAGGGCGGCTGGAAACTGTACAAGCCGCACGGCTTCAAGACTAAGCTCAAGACTTTCTGGACTAACTACAGCAAGAATCCAGACAAAGAAGTCTTTGAGCAGTGGACTAAGAACTGGACAGAGCATCAAGAGGAAGTACAGGCGGTGCAGGGTCCCTGGCCTGGGAAGTGTATCACCCATGCCCCGCACTCAGAGGTGCTCTACTACGGGTGCCGTGACGCTGACGCTACTCTACGTCTGGCACCCATCATCAAGGCTATGGAGAGGGTAGTGAGGCGTATGCCACAGGAGCAATGGAGGGACGCGGCATGATGAAGCATACACCGGGGCACATCCTAATAGGGGAGTGGGGCAGGGATGAAATTGACATCATCAGCCGTTGGTATCGGCTGCGCAAGATGGGCCTACTGTATCCCATCATCCACACCACAGGCTTCAATCTGTACACCCTAGGCCCTCTGGGATGGGATGGTAAGGAGTCTCTTAGCTGGGAGAAGCTAGAGGCCGATGTAAAAGCAGCAGAAAGCGTAATTATTACGGTTAAGAAGGAGCCCCAATCATGCAATGCACCTATCCATTATGCCGACTTACGGCAAGCGTAGTGCCTGTTATCTGTGTTCCCACATACCGCACTGTGGGACTGCACCAGCCTTCTATTGTGCGTGAGTTGATCAACAACCCAGATTATATGACGCGGGCACAGCTTGACCGCAGCAAGGTAATTGCAGCTTACGAGACGATGACAGCAGAGTACAAGGCGTGCGTGAACAACCTCGTCCAGACTAACAAGCCCACTTATCTTATCGGTAATGGCCTGTGCGTTGACCACCAGAAGAGATACAAGTTCACTGACTGGTTCCAGCCTAAGGACTGGCGTCTAATCCAAGAGGCTGGGCGTCAGAAGGGTGTACATGTGCCTGAGCCCCTCTTGCTTACCATTCACTGGCGTCCACTTAACTGGAGTCCTGGGATGGGCTACCTGGAGATAGAGAGATGATAATGCGAATCCTGGTACCTCATGAGGCTTGGCTAGGTATGATCACTGCCCAACGTTTAGCTGCCGCACATGGTCGCATGTTCAGAATCGAGTACACCTGCCATGACTGTGGGAAACTACACTGCGGCAGGTTCCTATCTGCTCACCCAGAGAAGCTGATGGTGCAAATTCTGGCGGATCTAGAACCGTAATGATTACGCTTATCTCGAAGTCATCAGGCCCCAAATTCCAGAGATGCTATAACGGCGTGCGCCTACTGCCTGAGCGCATGGGCTTATTCCCCAAGAATGTGTACAAGATAGACGCCGGTGCTATGCCCATGATCAAGCGCATGGCTCAGCGTGGCCTGGAAATAGACCTGAGTCATTTTGCCACAATGGGTGTGACACTTGGCCGCGACATGGAGAGGGTGACAGAAGAGATCTACACTCTCAGCGGGTACCATATTAACCCCGGCTCGGGGGATCAGGTGGCCGATCTCCTATTCAAAAAGATGGGCCTCAAGCAAGCCAAGATCAAGTTCACTGACTCAGGCTCACGGGAGAGCGTTGAGGATGAGGTGCTCACTGCAATCCAGCACGAGCATCCTGTGGTGGGCAAGTGCCTGGAGTACAAGGAGTACGAGAAGCTAAAAGGCACCTACGTTGATCCCATGCCCAAACTGGCCCGCAAGGTAGATGGGGTATGGCGCATGTTCCCCAACTTCAGAAACACTAAGGTACCCTCTGGCCGTCTGTCATGCGTGGACCCTAACCTACTGGCTATGCCCTCCCGTACGGAGCGCGGTCGGCAGGTGAGATGTGGATTCCCGGCTGCTAAGGGCTACAAGAAAGTGTCAGTTGACTTGTCCCAGATTGAGCCACGCTGGGCCGCTCACCGTAGCCGTGATACCAATTTGTGTAATGTTTACATTAACCAGGAGGATATTTACAGTGACTTCGCAACCTCGGCATTCAAGATCCCGGATAAACGCTATCGTGATTCTGAGGGTTGGCACTACCCTGGAGTCGATAAGATGGACCACAGGAGGCCCGCTAAAACTTGTGTACTTGCTAGCATCTACGATGTTACGGCAGCTGGATTACAAGAGCAAATGCCTGTTATCTGCGCTGGTTGTAATCGGCCAGCAGTATGCGGCAAATGTGATGAGGGTAAAAACCACAGAGTACCAGAAGATTGCTTTGCCCACAATTGCGATAAGTTCCGACCGCTCTGGATAGAGAACAAGTGCCAAGGCATCATCAACGCTTTTTACATGCGCTACTCAGAACTCCTGAAAATGAGGATGGAGGATCACCGCTACATGCGGCGCACAGCTACCATGTGCGACAGCTGGGGACGCGGACAGCACATCACGGCGGCACGCTCGGTGCTGGAGTGGGTAGTGATGGGGGCTCTGCGTGAGGGGTCTAATCTGCCAATGCAGGGTGGGGCACAAGGCGTGATCAAGCTGGCCATGGCAGCTATTGACGATGACTTTGTGATGTCAGGGCTGTACGGCGATATCTGCAACCCTGAGTTACAGATTCACGATGAGCTACTGTTCGAGGTTAGAGATGAGTATGTGGAAGAGGTGACCGCAATGATGGTGTACCGCATGGAGAACGTATGCAGATTGAATGAAGGCGTACCGTTGGTGGCTTCTGGAGTAAAGGCTGACACGTGGGGAGATCTACCAAAGTAAGGAGCGTAATAATTACGGTTATGAGCAGACCAAACAATCAGGAATGCAATCAGGAAGGCCCGCACGACATCCGGTATCTGCTGGATCTCTACTATGCAGTGCAGAAGGCTCTGGCACCTAATACCGAAACTAAACAGGAATCTAAATCCGAGAAATCCGATTAACTGATTCCCAAAAACCCCAGAACACTATTTTGGGTACCTATTGACAATCAGACATAAGGTTGCTATACTTGTAATGGAGGCATTTACGTTATGGTGGACTTTAACAAACAGTTGGCTAAGAAGCCGAAAGTACTGAGCATACGGGAGAGAATTCAGGCAATTGCCAATATTGAGGCACCTTCCATGATTCCGCAACCGGCTGAGGCCCCGGAGGCCCCGCCAGAGAAGGAAGAGGAGGTTATACCAGTCATTGACGCCACGGTGATACCTGACGCCAAGAAACGCTTTGAGCTTGCCCGCATGGTAACCCGCCACGGTGAGATTGGCGCGATCATACGGCCCTTGGACAAGGAGAAGAAGAAGCTCACTGAGTCCATCAAGATTGTTATCGGCAAGTACAAGATCGGTAAGGGTCGGCTGGGTGACTACCGCATTAACTACTACAATGCCCCTCGCAAGGTCCTGGACCCCGATAAACTCTTAGCGGCTGGTGTGCCCATCACGACCATTAACGCTTGCTATGTAGAATCGGCATCATACACTCTGCGCATTACCAAGGAGGATGCACCGGATGATGAGTCCACCACTTAGCGGAGAGGTGACCCCCATTCTGGACTGAGCGTAATAATTACACTTATGGAGAAATCAATCAAGATTCGGAAAGCTACCCCAAGCAAATGCACCCTGTGTGAGGCTCCGGTAGAGTTTTGGCTCACTTACAACGATCCAGCCGAACCAGGGCCAGTAAGTCACATAGGCAGAGAAGCATTCGGCACACCCACACTAACCCTGAAGTCTTGCAGGGCTCACGTTATGGATGTGAACTACCTGCTACTACAGCGGGCTGGATTGGCCTACAAACCGCTCCAGCCAAAGGATGATAGCTATGCCGGAACCACAACAGAACCGAAAAGTGACGGTTAGCTACGAGCTGACCATCCCTGATTACTGGACGGATGACTTTATCAAACAAGCTGTTCACTCCAGGATTACAGGCCCAATCACAGAAGCAGAGATCAGTAGTATCACAGTGGTGAACATGCCCACTGTAGACCCCAATCAAAGGACACTCGACTTGCAATGAGTAAGACCCATTCGATCTTGGCACCAATACAACAGAAGCTAGTGGCCCTCTACGGCCCAGATAACTACTACACCACTAGATACTCTGGTGAGGAGGCTGGGTACGTGGGGGCTATCCCGTGGTGGATGTGGAAGCAATCCCACAAGCTGGGAGACGTGCTGGATATTGGCCCCGCCTACGGTACTCTGGCGTGCTTGGCATCCTCGCTGAATGCAAAGTCGGTGACCACACTGGACCGCGTGCCCTTCATGAGTCTGGAGGTGATTGACACCTTCCACCTGATTGCGCTGGAGGGCGATATTGAGCGGAACTGCCCAACACTGGCACCGGACACCTATGATACGGTGATCATGACTGAGGTACTGGAACACCTCAACTTTCACCCGCTCCAGACCTTGACAAAGATTGCCGCATCTCTACGGCATGGTGGAATCATGTATCTGTCTACCCCCAATCGGGATAGCTGGGGCGCGATCACCCACCGCTACAAAGAGATTGGTGCAATGCCCTCCTACGATGAGGCCAAACACGCTAATGCTCCGTGGCACGATGAGCACATCTGGCACTACTCGGACTATGAACTGCGCTCCATGTTCAACTTTATCGGGCTCAACGTGGTGGGTTGGACTGAATCCGTATCCCCTGGTGGCAAACACTTCAACGTGGGCCTCTACAAACCGTAATCATTACACTTTTATGCTGCATAAACTATCAGGCACAGACAGAAAGGGTAACAAGGAGATGATCTGGCTTGAGCATCTCCCATTCAAGCTGTACACCCCGCACTCCGTTGTCATCCCGGCTCTATGTCAGGGCAGGATACCTCACGGCGTGCTCCTAGAGTCTTCCTATACGGCCCAGAGCGGAGAGATAGCAGACACCACACACAGCTTGGTGGCTCTCGTACCTGACCCCTTAGTGATGGTGACTCATAACTTGCTGGTGCAGACTGGCCCCGTGGATGATGGGGACATATTCACCTACGTCTTTAACCTCAGCAACGAGCAGCTAATCATTCGCAAGTGGGAGAGTGTTAGCAGGCTGGTGCGGCTTAACGGATCGATCTGGAGGTAGCATGTACGATTCACTAGCGTCAAAGGCAGCGCGGTTCCAGATGGCACATGAGCCCGATTGCGGGAAGTGTGAGAACTGCTTGGAGGTGGCGAGACTGGAAAGGCAGTGTTTACTGATCAGAATGCACTACAGCTGGGGCAAAGCGGGTAAAGCAGAGCTTGATAATGCCCGCCACGCTTGGCTAGAGGCTTCACGGCTGAAACGCTGCACGGGGAAAGTGTAATGATTACACCTGAGAACCCCCAACACCTGGGCGCATTTACTCGACTTGGCAGAGAGGTGTACAAGATCATAGGAGAGGTGTTACTTCTCCCCACGGCTGGAGTTGCCTATGCACGGCGTAGTATCACAATGGGTAGGGCACCCGTGACTGTGGATGTAGAGATCTTTGTAGTCCGTAACAAGCAGCTAGCGGATTACATAGACCAGTGCATAGCAGACAAGTACGCTGTGCACGATGTCAGTAGTAAGACTGATAAGGTGATGTAGAATAGGATCGGTGAATTAGAATGTTCGCTGAGTTGCTTGAAGAAATGCAGAGAACAGAAGCTCGGATAATGGCGCGGTTTGACAAGCTAGAGACAATCCTAGCAGATCAAGGCGCAAAGATTGAAGAGATTCTGTTAGCTGTCACATTACCTCCCGCAGAAAAAGGAACACTGCGGATAACCTTTGGCAGCAACACGAAAGAAGGAGATAACCTCAAAATGAAAGTACCCATGAACTCGACGGGCACCGGCACGGTGTCCTATACCAAGAAGAATGGTGGGAAGGGGCGGACTGACGGACCGCCCGTCTGGACAGCAGACCCGCCTGAATTCGCAACTCTGACCCCCTCTTCGGATGGCCTCACATGCAGTATCGTGACCGCCGCCGTACCGGAAGACACCCCGGTGCAGTCTGTCATTATCTCTGTCGATGCGGACAGTGATCTTGGCGACGGCAAGAAGGATATCGTTCTGACCGGCTTGCTGGATGTGTATGACCCGGATCAGGGCGCAGTGCTGGGCGAGATCTCGTTTAGCGAGTTCGTTCCCAACCCCGTCGTTTAGTAGGTAGTCCCGTGCTGGGGGGCTCTAACAGGCCCCTCAGTGTAATTATTACGGTTTGGAAAGAGAGAAAACCACATGAAAACGAGAATAAAGACACTTCTACTTACATTCGCTCTGTGCTGCATGTTTGCAGTTCAGGGCTACTCACAAGTTGGAGATCAACACCCGTCTGGCTACATAGTTAGTTGGACTGGGTATGACAACAATTCCAGGGGACACTTCAAAATCAGGACATTTTCCCCCAAGCAGAACCAGGATGCGCAGGAGATAGTCATCTCGATCGGCTCTCCCAGCATGGGCCAGAACACCTGCACAGTCATGCTTTACCAGAATGTGTACGTGATGCTGCTCAATAATGTGGCTAACGATTGGAGCGGGTGGTATGGCGTAGGTACCGCCAACAGCACGGAAAACGGGCAGTGCATAGTAACTGGCACGTCCAGAACTGTACTGTCTATCTGGGAACAAGAGTTTGACGTCGATATCACATTCAAACAGCCCTTTAATGGATCACGGGCTGTTTCTGGGTGGTCTGCTGATGCCAGCTGGGTGAGTGCCCAACCCTGGCGTCAGAATGGCAGTTTCCAGGTTAACGGCGTCTCGTCTTACCCGCTGCCCACCACTGAACTTGTGAGCATGACTCCCGGCGGCTCATCGACAACCCAGACCTTCACTTTCCGATCCGTCTATCAGGGCGGCGCTGCCAACATCGGTTGGTCTTGGTTTGGCGTAGACACGGGAGTAAATTGGCCTGGAGCGAATATCTGTTCCTTTGCCTTCTATCCGGGCTATTACGGTGGACTTCAGTATAGTATCCTGAACGATAACGGGCAAGCTGCGAGCTATTACATGCTTGGTTCGCCTGGAGAAAATGGCAAATGTAAGATCACGGGAACGAGCATGAGTCTGGGTGGCAATGTGGCAACGTACCACATAACCGTGGAGGCCAAGGCAGGGTTCTCCGGGAACATGGTGATAACGGGGTTCTCGGCCAAGTACCCTAACGAGTACGGATCTGTGCTGTATCTGGGCAATTGGACGATACCGGCCACACAAGACGAAATCATCGGGTATGTGAAAGAGTCCCCGTCAACTCTGAATCCCGGAGAGGTGAATATGTCAAGAGTCACCTTATCACAGGCTGGGCAAAACCTGGATACCATGGCGTTGCGCGTTTACCATGTCGGTGACCCCGTTACATTCCGAATCAGATTCGGTAGGCCAAACCAGCAGGTTTGGGTACAGCGTCGGGCGATGCGATTCACCGATGGAGCATGGATTGAAGAAGTGCTGTGTAGCCCCACCGTAGGGATAAGCGGGCATGAAGTAGATGGCGCATGTCTGCTAGGGTATACGGACTCCACAGGCTTCTTTGAGTGGAACAGTCAAATCCTCAACAGCCTCATAGGGATGACTACCGTACAGTTCTATCTAGGTGGCCAAGCCACAGATCCTGCTTACCCCACGACAACCTATGGACCTATGAATGATGACAACTACATAGGGGCATTGGTCTATTTCGTTATTGGGGTTAGCGGGTTCCCTCAGCCTCCCATATGGTAGGGCAAACCGTAATAATTACACAAGAAAGGAAAATAACAACCATGAAAACCTCAACACTTCTACTCATCTGCTTTCTGCTCTGCCTGTCCTCGGCAATGGCTACCGACCCCGTTGAGGGGATTGACGTGCTGCCCTGGAAAACGATGTATCACTCATACTGCGCGGCAAAGCGCTCACTCACCCCTCCGTTTGCTATGACTCCCCTACCTGGGAAACAGATTGACGTGTATACCCAGATGCGCGCTGGCACTGACTGGCACACTCACCAGTTCTTTGATTCGGTGGCTCGGCCTGTTGGCTCATATCAAAGCCCAATCACTTTGACTACAGTCCTTAACGCTGCCGGAACTGAAGCATGTACGCCAGACTTCGCATACAGGAATGCAAACTTCAGCGGGGTCATTGACACCACAATGCAGGGTAGCCACGTCACCGACAACCTACCCACCGTCACATGGTTCAATCGGCTCAAGGTGTCGGATTATGACTACAACGGCAACCCTCATCCTTTCGTCCCGTTGACGGCAAACGCGTATGTAGCGGTAGACTCTCCCGTGGATACCAGACACTGGGACCAAAATGGTCAGCCTGGGTACTCCAGGTACGGCAAGGCAGTATCTGTGCACATGATAAAAGTCATGATGTACAATTTCGCCATACATGGTGGAACCTCACACGGCATCATTCCGCGCGTAATGACTGGATCAACACCTAGCGGTGGCTGGGCCGATAACCGTTTCGCTGAAGGGGGATTAGGCTACGCCTTACCCTCATGGGGTGTTCTATCTACCTCTGAGACACACCAGTACGGGTTCGGGTGGGACATAGAGAACCCCGCTACTACTGTGGCTCAAAGAGTAGGTGGCACCGCACAAGAGGCCCTGGATGTCTGGCTGGTCTTCAAGGCGGCGGTCATCGGAAGCGGGTGCAGATTCGGTAAGTTCAACCCGCAGAACGGCTTCCCGTTTACCGACTACAGGGACATGCAGAACAGGTGGCTAACAATCCCCATCGTGCATCTGGACTGCTTGTTCGTGGCCGAATAGGATACCTTCCCAAGTAACACTAGAGCGGGGGGCTTAACGGCCTCCCGCATTTTTTGTGTCAAGATAACCGTAATAATTACACTTGAAGGAGAGGAAAATGAAACCACTAACGAAAGCTGAGATAGACGCAGTAGACCCCAGGGTTAAACGGCACTTCATGAATGTTGGGGGTCAACTGGAAAGGAACTTCATCAGGAAGAGGGTCAGGCGCAGTGTGGATCTATTGGACACCCTGTTAACCGACCTGGATGAACATGTGAAGCGGGCTGGGAAGAGGAAAGGAGGACTAGGGCCACGATAGGATGGGGGCTTAGAGCCCCCTCTTTCGTTTCCAGCGTGCCTCAAACATCTTATCCCGCCAAGGCTTCAGCAGATCGTACAGAGTCCCCAAGAAAGCAAGAGTCATTAGCACGGCCACCGCAATGTTAATCATGATCCCTCCGAGTGTGATAATTACGGGCTAGCCACAAGCTACACTCATGGTGCAGTCACCCCAGCGCACAGGCATTATCAGTACCATGCACTAAGAGGAGAGTCAAAGCTCTCATACAGCTAGCCCTATCGGGGACTCTTGCACTCTCACAAGAGCCCCCTGTAGGGGGAAGTCTACTTGACTTCCTTAGGAAGGTGCTTCGGGCGGTCCTTGCGCTCACCCGTGATCCAGCCGCACTCCGATGTCAGCTGAGCATCAGTGATCTCGCTGTTAATGGCACGGAGGAGAGCCTTAAAGATCTTCTCCACCTTGGGGAAAGAACCGGGTAGTGCCAAGCCCTCGATGAGCTTGATGACTTCCGGACCCTTCAGCTTGACCTTACCATCACCCGCTGCGGCAGGTGCGGTACCGCCGATGTCCAACTTCTTACCGGCAAGCTTGGCCTGGGCATCCTTGCGTGCCTTGTCCAGCTTCTCAGCCCGCTCCTTAGCCAGCAGAGCGTTCTTTTCTGCCTTCTGCTTGAGCTTGTCGGCAGCGGCTTGCTTCTCAGTGGCTTCCTTCTCAGCCTGTTTGGCCTCAGCTTCGCGAGCCTTGAACTGCTCCTGAGCTACTTTCTTCTTTTCCTTGTCGGCGGCGGGTACGGCACCCGCAGCTTTAAGGGCATCAGCGGCAGCATTCAGCTTTTCGGCAGCAGTGGCCTTAGCGTCAGCTGCAATCTTCTCCGCATTGACGAGGGCCTCAGCGGCTTCTTTGGCCTTCTTGTCATCCTCTACCGCCTTCAACTCGTCGGCGACAAAAGACGCTTCGAGATCCTCAAACTGCTTGATCTCAGCCTCACGCGCATCCTCTGCCTTTTTCAGTTCCACATCCCATTCGCTCTTGTCCTTCTTGCTGAGGAAGTGAGCCTTGAGAACTCCGATCTTGCCCTCGTGAATGAGTTGTTGAATCTTCTTGGGGAAGAGGAGGAAGGAAAGGTAGATGTTGAGCATTGAGTTACTCAACGGGGCCATGGCCAGACCCTTACGGCCACCAGCGCGGGAGAAGAGATTGCGCACTTCCACTTTCTTCATGCCCTCGCTACCGTCCACAGGGTGGAGCAGTTCGTCAATTGCAACGGCCATGTCCATGGGCGTCAAATCGGTGCGGTGCCAGTTCTCCGAGATCTGGTGCTTGGTGCGGCTCACACCTTCCAAAGGTGCCACAACCGTGCAGGGCAGAGGAATCTCCAACCCTTCTTTGGCCAGCAGTTCAACAGCTGCCTTACGGTAGTGACCCTCACGTAACCAGTGGGTTTCACCGTTCGGCCCCGGCTCTGCCAGCTCTTCCACCGTCAGATAGGTGTTGACCTGACCAGCATCTTTGATCTGTTCAGCCAGATCTTTGACCTTTACGGGCAGCAGCCCGAAGCGGGTATTCTTGGTGACCAGCAAGTTAGCGGGTCCAAGCATGATCGTTTCGTTCAATTCAGGTGTCATAGGCGTCATTATCTTTTTTCCTCTCTTTGATCGGCTAGTTTATTGCCGTTGAAACCAGTCTAGCCGCATGGTGACCTGGAGTCAACAGAAATCGACAGAGCGTTATCAACACTCTAACAAAAAAGTGTAATTATTACGCCTGTGTCAGATAGTCAGAAGTTGGAGGGGTAGCGGCGGAAACAGGATAAGCACGTATAGTGCCCATTCACTGCTCGTGTGATTTGCCGGTGAAACGTACGGCACCACAGAACAGACCAGAACCCCTTTGTAAGGATTTGTAAATTTAGCATATTCCTCCTTGACAACCCTTGACACATCTTGGTATAATGGTCTTACAGCCTTCCTTGAAGGCGTTAAGCCAAGCCACTTAAGGTGTAGTGTATTGATACCTGAGCGGTGCCAGAGCCAAAGTGTAATTATTACAGTTTGACTCAAGCCTCACTGGACTTTTTCAGTTGACCCGTTGCGGTACTTGCTCGGTCTTGTAAGCCTTGCAAGGGCACGGCTCATAGGTTGTATACCCCGGTGACATCCCACCAACATGCAGAGCGGGTAAGACTGTGCTGTCCACTACAGCCCCCACACAACATGAGAAGTCATCGTCTTCAATGTGATCGTCTGGGCTATGCCCACACTTGCATTTCATCGTCTTGGCCTCCCCACTAACATGATCATGACTGTGGCAATAACAAGTATCACCACCACCAACCAAAACACCAGCAGATTGAGCGGGTGAGACTCGTTGAGCCAGTTGAATAAGCCGGGTACCAGCAGGGTGATAAACCCAGCCAAATACAGCAATCCAGCTACTTTGATCATCTATCCTCCAGCCATTTCAGCAGAGCACTGTATAGATCCCCATGTCTACGTGCCTGTTTGGGGTTACTCTCTGCTATAGATCTGAGGTACAGGTTTCTCACAGCAGGAATAACCTGATTCCTCACTAGGTCTTCTGTAAATCCCATGCTTCCTCCATTCGGGCACCCCTTGATCACGGCTTTTTTCTCTCCCCTGTAATGAGGCCCAGCTTTTTGTAAACTGCATTCTGGGTTAGTCTGCCGTCTTTAGCAGTCCGTAACACCTTGGCAATCTCTCTCACCTTGGGATACGCTCCAGGTAGAGTAAGCTCATCTATCACTTTGATGAACTCAGCCGCACTCAAAGGAACACTATTCTCTTTATCTCGCATGACTACCTCCTTACTCCATTCGGGCACCCTCCCCAGGATGCCCTGATGAAGTGGCTCAGCGAACTAGAGCCATCTCCAAAACCCGACCAGCTACACGGTCCAGCCTATCTCTGCTATCCGCGTGCTGACCCTGTGATAAGCGAGTGATCCCAGAGGCATAACCCCATGCCGTGTTGGGCTCAGTGTTGTGATCCTCAGCATGGCGAGTTGCCATAACGTAAGCGTCTTCACACTCACGCTTGCTGATATAACCGGAGAACTTGGTGAATACAGTCTTGATTACTTCCGGCTGACCAGGGCCAATCTCGTACAGCTTGGCCCTTTTGATGCGATTCTCATCCTCACTGGCCGGTGCCAGAGCGTTATGAGTTGCTATCGCCATAGCCTCACGGAAGATCTCTTTAGCGTTACCCCTGTGAGGTATGCTGATCTCCGCTATCACCTTAGCCCCCCAGACGATATGGTTACCGCATATCGTGTCATAGAGAAACATAGTCCCGGTGAATCGCGCATCTCCAACCTCAGAGTTTTTCCAGAAAACCCCACGGTAGAGCATCTCTCCACCTCCCGCGTCAATCGGGTGATCCTCATTGACTTGGAAGATAAAGCAATCGTGATCCGAAGCGTACAGCCCAGCCGGTGAGATCTCATCACCAATCTCGATACCCAGAGTTGGGTGAGCACTCTTGCGGAGTACATCATCAGCGGTTGCGCGGCGGGATGGAATCCCCTGGATGCCACAGGGTCTAGCTGGTGGTGTCATCCAGCCCTCACCCTCCTCAAGAGCAAGTGCCATCTCTGCAACTTCATAGTTCCAGATTCGGCTGTACTCGTTGGAGGTTACACACCTCAGCACATGATCCCCATTCTTGTGAAGCATGAGAACCTGTTCTCCGTCAGTGTGGGATAGGCCGTGATTGAGATTCTCAGCAGCTAATCCAGCGGGTAACCCGCGCAGATATCCAGCAGGAGCCCCAGCAATGTTGCAAAGCTGTCCGAAGCTGTAATGCTGGAATGTCGCGGGATCTGATGTCCCAATGTCTAGGACCAGATCACCCCCTTGAGCCACAGCAGTGGTACCGGATAGCTCCACCTTGTGGATATAGCTCTCCTCGGCATACTTCTTGGACCTGTCGAATAACTCTCTCAAGGTCCAGAATCGCTGGTCTGCTGGGCGTGAAGCCCATTCTCTGCTGGCCGTCACAAGGTTTACTCGTGCCGTCTGTCGTTTATTCATACACTCTCCATTCGTTCTGACCGTAATAATTACAGTCATCGAGGGTACTTCTCAGCACCCTCTAGCCTGTAACTCTGGACCCGCTCCGTCACCCCTTATTGGGGTCTTTCCAGGCCGATTTACCGTTGGATAGCGCAATGTGGTCCGGGGGAATGTCGCTCCGATCCTCAAATTTAGCCATCTTACGCTGTGTCCAAGTCTTGATACCCACAGCCTTTTCAATCTCTCGGATCTTAGATCCGATGGATCTTGACTGGGAGTAGTACTGCTCAGCCTTGAGCTTATGCTCAGAGTGTAGCCTCACAGCCTTGTCATGCTCTTTACGGAGAGGAGCCAGCAGCTTACCCAGAGACGCCTTGAGTTGCTTCTCTAGATCTTCCATGATTACTCCTTGGACTTGAGCGTGTCCATGTTCTCAGCGATGAAGGACAACATGTCTTCCTTCATGCCCAGCAGCTTAGCCCACTGCTCGTGATAGAGAGTTACCGGGAACCTGCCCAGTCCATAGACGGACAGTGCGCCCTTCTCACTCACCTTCATGGTGATAGCCCGCTGTGAGCGTGCCTTGAGCGCGGCATTCTCAGCCTTGATACGCTCCAGTTCCTTTTCCATGTCCTTCAATGTCATAGTAGCCATACGTTTAATCTCCTAGGTAGGCAGTAGCCCCCATTGGTCTAACCTCACGGCTAGACCTAGTGAGTTACTTTCTGAATGTGTTTGCTGTGTTTACCTTGATCTCTATCTCATCAGCTGGAATCCCAGTTGTTAACAGCTGGTTTACATACCTATCCAGCTGTTTGCCGTCAAAGGCAAAACCTGTGCCCTTTGAGTAGGAAATGATATAGCTGTATACCATTTAGTTCTCCTTAGGCCAATCGATAGTACGCAAGATCTTGTTCCACCTGCGTCTATCCAGCCACTTCATGAACTTGCCGGTTAAGGCTACAGTCAGATACATGACAATAGCGAACACAAGAGCGAATGGTAATACCATTCCTTTCAAACTTTCAAACATAAGCAAACCTCAGCGAAAGCGTAATAATTACGCTTTCTAGCGGATTACTTGGCGGGTGGTAAGTTCTCAACCATACGCTTTACAGCCCTACAGCGTTGGCACCTGCACTTGGGGGTGTAGGGGTGTTGTCTACTCATGGCCAGCAGCCCTCCTAGCTTCCAATCCTGCAACTACCCCTTGCAGGAAAGTGTAAGCCTCACGGCCAGACATACGGCTAGAGTACCAGGGCCTTGAGCCGTTCTTGTTCTCGATTGCCCACACCCTGCTATTACCTCCAGGCTGGTGATGGTCTAACACCATGTAGTCATGCCCACACGTGTGATTGATATAAGTCACCAACTTCTGTAACTTATCCTCCGTTATCCTGTCCATAGTTTCACCTCATTGGCTAGACTCTTAAAGCTCTCAAGCCTAGCCTAGCGGTTAACTTGTTCGCCAAGTCCTGCGCCATGCTGCAACATAGGCACGCTCTAACTTGTCGCAAATAAACGTGCGGTATCCAGGACCCCAGTACTTGTAACCTCTGCCCTTCAGCATGGCAGCCTCAGCAATGGCTTGAATGATAACTAACCTCATTGCTGTCATACTGGCTCTCTCTTACGGCTGGAACTCAGAGTGAGATACATCTCTCTAGCCTCCAACCATTCGTCTTTACCCCTCCCTGTGCCATGTTGTATGGCTTCCCAGGCATTGTCTGTAAGCCTCAGCCCTCGCTTAACTATGCGGGACATGATCCTGTAACCTCGTGACCACTGGCCACTGTGATTATCAGAGCACCACACGTAAACCGCTGCAATCTTGTCAAAGCTCATAAGCATCTCCCATTGGCTACGCTGTCACCGTAGCCTAGTGAGTTACTTGTACTTGCCACGCTCCACAATGTCACCCCAGCAGCCTACCCTAAACCCTAGCCCTTCGATGTACATCAGAGTTGAGACATAGGGATCACCCCGATTGATATAGTGAATCCCCGGGGACTTCTTGCCCTCACCTCGGCGTATAGTCTCAACCCCATAACCCCGTGGTATCAAGTCTTCCTGATCAATCCTCATCAGGGCTGTAGTTATTGGACCTAACCGTATACCCTCCAACAATCGCCGCACTTTCTTAGCGGCTTCCCTATCTCGGGTGATAGGCTCCAACGTCTTCACACTTGGTAGATTCATAAGTTACCTCATGGGGCTAACTAGGGTGCGTTCATAACCACTAGCTAGCCCTCAGCGGCTCTTACAGTTTCATTGACACCTCCTACCTGAGATCTTGGGAGTAGAGCAGAGTGTAGATACCACTGCTGTCCCTAGGTACTGTGTACTGCTCAGTGCCGATATAGCAGATCACCCCACCCGTATAGCTGAAATCCGCCGTGGTGCCGTATGGCCTCCACAGGACCACATCACTTGCTGTGATCTGTTTGACTATGGCCTGATTCCAGGCTGTGCCGAAAGGCTCATAGCGCACAGTGTCGCCAAGCTCCATATCACAGGGCTTGATCGGCTTATCTTCTTTGTCTCTACGTTTAGACATGAGTTATCCTCCATCGGCTGTACTCTAAAGCACAGCCTAGTAGGTTACTTATCTGCATCCCTGGGAGGGTAGTAATAATACCCACCATTGTCGTAGTAGAAACCAGCTTCACCTGAGGTGATAGGTGCACTATACTCTTTCCCTCCCTTGTACAGCTGGGCATAACACCCAATACAAGCTTGAGATTGGATCAGTTCAACCTCCATCACCGTACCAGCTACGCGCATTGACATAGCACATTCGCTGAAAGAGATTTCCATGTAGACCTTAGTCCCAGGAGTTACGTAAGTCTTGCGGCTGTAATCGACCATTAACCCTCCAAAGTGTAATAATTACGCTTCTAATATCCACCGATAGACAAACTTCTTAGCCTTTTCCATCCCATAGTCCAGATAGATAGCTCCAATCTGGGCCTCCACAGCATCAGCTAAGATACTAGGCTTATGTTTACCCTGCTGGCCAAGTTCAGCCTTACCCAGAATCAGCTTATCTCCTAGCCCCATTCGGCAAGCTACAGCCGCAAGATGAGCCTTACATACAAAGTTAGATCTTGCGATTGACAGCATACCCTCATTCATGTTGGGGTGCCTAGTGTAGAGGTACTCGGAGATGATCAGTTCGAGAACTGCATCTCCCAGATACTCTAGTCTTTGGTTGTTCTCTCCAGGCTTAGGGTTAGCGCTGGAGTGAATCAGTGCAAGCTGCATGTTGTCCATAGTCTATTCTCCAGACGTCTCACGACGTTTCGCCCGATTTGCGCGGGCTCTTCAGTGGAGTCTTTGTTACCCACAGCGGGCCTCTAGGCTCATAGTAAACAGCTATGTCACCAGGGAGGCCCTTACTGTAGAGTTGTCTCTGTCGGAAAGTGTAGCCTTCAGCTATCAATCTCTCCATGTCCTGCGAGGTAAGCACTTTGTACCTCATGCCTATTTCCTTCGATACAGCTTAGCTTTACTCGGACAGGCTACCTTGTAGGCTCTGCCTATCGCGTATACGGCTATGAGTACTGCGAATACTGCGATTGAATCCACCGGCGTTAAGTTCATGTCTATTTCTCCCTCTTAGTCTTGCAAGATGGACACCGGTTAAGGTGTAAGTCATAGATTGCATAGCAGTGGGCGCATTCCCATAGAATGCAAGTGCTAATCAACTGCCTGCACTTAGCTACGGCTCTGCTAAGCAATCTGTGTGAGCTAATGTTCTCATTGGTTCCTATGTCACATACCAAGTACATACGTTTACTCCCCCTATAGGCTACTCACTGATGGCGAGTAGTCTACTGTGTTAGGAATAAATACAAGCGGACGGCCTATACCAGCACCGTCCGCTTAAAGTGTAATATTTACGGTTATCTTTATCGTGGCCAGTCACTTAGGGCTATTCGTTATAGATCTGTCTACTACCCGCGCTGTACTCTTGTCCGTAGACAATCACCGTATAGCGTGGCGTTCAATGCAATCTAAGCATTTACCCGGTTCACTCTTTCCACTACCCAGTCCATGTTCATGTCTAGGGCCGTCCGCCCTAAGCACTTTTCAGTCTACTGGTCTAGACCTTCTACAATCTCTGGATTCAGTGAGGCCCAGCTAATTAAGCTTTCGCCCTGGGTTCTCTGTCCGCCCGATTCATCACCGGGGCTTACACCTAAGCTAAACTCCCGCCTTAGGTATCCATAGCCTATCGCGCACTCAGGCGCTAGTCATTAGGCTCTTAGTGTAGATCCATACCGCTGTTCAAGCTGTCGCGGTGCTCTTATGGCCTTATTTGACACCGTACGCCTAGGTCCTGTTCAGGGTGTAGCACCTCTAGGCGTAGTAGTGTATGTATTGCGCAGGGTACATCATGTGGGGAGTGCCTATACTATCTGCTTATCGCAGGGCTATAGGTTCGGCTGGTAAGAGCCCACCGTAATGTAGATCTATAACTGTTCCCTTTGTCGGTTAGCGCACTCTCAGGTCTAGTCCCTGAGCCATTCCGTAGTGTGGTGTCTCGTTCGCCACATTCGATTTTTATTTTGTCTCTCATACTATGCGCACTTTGCATGTAGTGCACACGGCTATACTGGTCTATTCGCCCTTTTATTCGCCTTTTTATCCACAGAAAGATTGTACTTTTCCACAGATCAGTTTTCTTTTCCACAAGAGAGTTGTGGTTTTCCACAAAGTTATGCACACACACTTTTCTGTGGTGTTACTTTCTTGATTTTTCTAGTCTATCGTCTCTGTCTGTAGGGCATAGGAGTTAGTCCCATGACGGTCGATTGACTCGATTGGTCGATTTGACCCGCCGCGATGCACTCACTGAGCGATTGTACAGGGTGCCGTACTTGTGTCTAGCAGGCTCTAGGATCGATCGATTGCCCCTTGCAGGTACTTGCGAATGTGCTGACCCACTGGGCCACTGTAGGCGCTCGCATTGCGCTAAAGCGCAATGCTCGCTCAGGGTGTAATTATTACATTGAGTAGATAGTAGTACGGATAGTGGGAATTCACCCGATGGCGCTAATAGGAAAGATGGGAGTCACAAACGAGCGAAAGAGGACCCAGCGCACAGGCGATCGGGGGGAGGTTACACAGGGAGCCAAGGCCAAAAGAGGAATAAGCAAAAGTGTAATAATTACAGTTGAGGTGATGTATGAATCCAACGATTATCCTACAGCTACTAGCCCTGGTCTGCCTGCTATGCGCAGCGGCAGGAGTACCAACTGCTCCCCCATCGAGATTAAGCCTGGGATGGCTAGGAGTATTCTTCCTGGTATTGAGTCAGATGATTAGATAAGCAATCAGATAGGAGGAATAAACTGAAGATGGGAAGGGGAACTGACCTATTTCGTTATTCGGCGTTCCCCTCGCTCATGACCTATCGGCGGCAAGCGCTCTCTATCTCTCTCCCTCGGGGCAGTGGTCCTGATAAACCGTACCAGTGAGCCTACTAGCGGTAATAACTACCCGACATGTCCTGGAAGCGAGTGCCGTGATCAACCATATCCCGCATATCCCTACGAGCCTGCTTCTCGATTAGATCAAGAACCTTATCACAGCTGGCTTGCATCTGCATGGCGCTGAGAGTCTTGTCGAGATCTATGGCCCATTTGGCCTTAGGCCATTGGGATAGCACCGTAATAGGGCTGACTGGAGTCCCAAGAGTCCCATCAGTCTCAACAAAAGTGCTGGTGGAGGTGGGGCTACCGCAGTTGTAGCAAACGCCATCGGAGACGGGCACGTTCCGATTGCAGGAAGGGCAGAGAGTGGTCTGTACGCGAAGCATTGGGATAACCTCCGATCACAGAATACGGTGAAAACTAGCACGAGTCAAGAAAAATCGACCAGAAATACTAAAAGTGCAGTGCGAAATAGCCCAAAAGCGTAATAATTACACTTTTGACCCAAATAAAACAAATATATTGACAGATGTTGATTCACATGATATAATAAGACCAGAGGCGGGGGAGATGAGTTATAGAGAAGAGGGGGAGGAGATTTACGCGCAATGCTGAATGGAGGAGAGCGGAGCGAGGATTGACCGCGTCAGCGGGCTATCCGAGCGGTATTCAAGTTGCATCTCCTTGTATTTTATGGTACATTTGTCTAGGAGGCATTACATGAAACGCAAAGTAGTCCTGAAAGTCGCAGCCGCGCTCTTTATCGCTTACGGGTCCTTGGGTGTTCTACCCATGTACGCGCATGATCACATTAACCATGCGTGTCCCAAGAACAAACATAACCCCCAGGCGTCTTGCCCAGGGCATAAACGGCCATCGGACAAGGACAAGAATAGCCCGAAGGGTGGGGTGGACACTATTGGTTGTGGCTGCTCGTCTCCCTGGGATGTGTTCATGTGCTTCGCCGGATACTAGGAGCACTAGCTGTGTCGGGGCTGTCAGGGTGTATGGGGCACCTACAGCCCCATTTTTACGTCTAAAAGCGTAATAATTACAGTAGGTCCCCTAAATGTCCTTTAAAGGTGTCATCAGAGATGATGTACCACAGCTGGAAATGAAAAACTGCGCAAGATGCGGTAACGATTTCCACAGTTACATACACAGAAATGCAGATGCTAAGATCTGCCATGGGTGTCGTAGGACTCCAGAGCAAGAGCGCAGAGGTTGGACGCGGCGTACTAAGTCAGAGCTGCTAGGTCAACCGCTATCAGTGCGCAATTTCCAGATACTCAACTGTTTAGTAGATGGAATGCTCAACAAAGAAATAGCCCACAAGCTCAGATTAGATGAGGGCACTATCAAAGTGTACGTCAGTGAGGTGCTGGCGAAGACTGGATTCCCGAATCGGACGGCGGCGGCTGTGTGGTGGTCGCACAATCGTGATAAGATGAAACCAACTCCCTAACGCAAGCGGGAGGCTGATCCTGCCATAGGAATACCACCAGCCTCCCTGCTAAACTGGCGTAATGAGTGAGCCCGCAAAGATAATCACACTAGCTTGTGGAGCTACAGCTTCAGTGGCCCCGCAATTTCAATACCTCCCCCTCAACGCCATCCTTAAGATGTGTAAGCGCTTTGCCGATGGTGCCAAGAAACATGAACCATTCGGCTGGATGCGCGGGTTAGTTGGCCGTCCCCCTCTTCCACCTATCCCTAGCCCAGAGATGGAATATGCACTGGAACGCGCTAACCACGTGATTTATCACACGCTCAAGTACCAGCGCAAGTTGCAGGGCCTATTGCCAGATGACGGGGATGATGACGCGGCTGCTATTATGTGGGGCGGGTCAGTTTTGAGTGAGTTGCGAGAATCATTAAAGGATACAATCTGAATATGAAGACTATAGCCGATATCTCAGGCAACAATGCAGCGCATCAGCTAACAACTAATGCGGATATCTACGCCACTGCTGTGTATCTGGGTGCAACTGGCGGTCCAGCAAGAGTGGGTGATGCTAATGTGGGGGCTACTCGTGGGGCGTCCATTGAGGCTAGCCGTATCTTTACGTTTCCCCCTAAGCCGTTCGCACAGGGGAGCTACAAGCTTTCAGCTATTTTTGTATACGTGCCAGCTGGGACAACCCTGTCGATCACGTATGACAACGACTAAGGGAGAGGCCCGCACCTCCCCCTCAATCGAAAGGGCAGAAAGAGAGAACTGCCCCGGCTTCCGGTAGCCTTAATATAGTCTACCAAACTGTAATGATTACACTTTTATGCCTAAAAAAGCAGCTTTTAAGCCTATACCCGTGAAGGCCCTGAGGACACAGGCTAATACCAAGGGTCCAAACGTCATAAATTCAGTTCAGACTATCCGCCAGATGGAACGGCGATACAAGATAGTGGAGATGAGGCGTCACGGCTTCAGTATGCAGCAGATTGCAGTGTCTCTGGGCTGCACCGCTACCACTGTCAGTGAGGATCTCAAGTCAGTTCTGAATATGACCATGAAGGATCTCTCCGAGAATACGGATGAGATGCGCCAAATGGAGATCGAACGCTATGACGCCTTGCTCAGATTCTATCAGCCATTGGCTGAAGCTGGTAATCTTGCTGCTGCTGGTCTTGTGCTGTCTATTAGTGCTAGCCGTAGAAAGCTATGTGCTCTGGACAAGCCCGAAGAAAAGAATCAGCAAGAAACCGCCATCAGGGTGTATGTAGGCATTGACGTTGACGCGGTGTAAATATGCCGCGAAGACCTACCCTTTCGGCCCAAGAGCAGGATCTTCTCGTCAAGGCATCCGGCTACAAGATCAAGTACTCCCCATATGGCGCATCCAAAGAAGTATTCACGGATAAGAGTGATGAGATTCTGGTTGCGGGTCCAAAGGGTACTGGCAAATCTCTGGGACTTTTACATAAGCTTCACCTTGTCCTGAGCAAATATCCAGGGGCTAAAGGGTTCATGTCGCGCAAGACTCGCACGAGTATGACCAACTCATGCCTGGACATGTACCAGAAAATGATCCTGAAGCCTCAGGATAAGGTCCATTTCCTCAAACAGGATCAAGTTTTCAACTATCCCAACGATTCCATGCTTGCGGTCATCGGTTTGGACAACGTAGACCGCCTAAACTCGTCTGAATGGGACATCGGATACATGCAGGAGGCTACTGAGGCGACTGAGAATGACTGGGAAATCTGCACGGCCTGTATTCGTCATGGACTGGTGCCGTATCAGCAGATGATGGGCGATTGCAACCCTGACAAGCCTACACACTGGCTGAAAGTCCGCTGTGACAAGGGTTTGACCAAGATGTACCTGTCTTTTCACCAGGACAACCCCAAATTCTTCGACCAGAGTAGCCAAACGTGGACGCCAGAGGGTGCCCGCTACATGGGGAAACTGCAACGGCTCTCGGGTGTGCGTTTCAAGCGCTTATATAAAGGTGAATGGGCGGCTGCGGAGGGCATAGTCTATGACACCTGGGATACCCATGTCCACCTTATATCTCGCAATGAACTACCGTCTGGATGGGAGGAATGGACTCACTACTGGTCTATCGACTTTGGTTTTACGCATCCTTTTGTGTGGCAAGACTGGATGGAGGCTCCAAACGGTCAGCTTTACCTGAATCGGGAGATCTACCGCACTCAAATGCTCGTTGAGGATGCTGCCGCAGAGATAATGAGCATCACAAAGGGCCTCCCACCACCCCAGGCCATCATCTGCGACCATGACGCGGAGGGAAGGGCCGTATTTCAGCGCCATACGGGATATCCAACCTTTGCGGCCTTTAAAAGCATCCAACCGGGTATTCAAGCGGTCCAAAAGCGGCTTTTACCCGATTGGGACGGTCGCCCAGGCGTCATTATCTTGCGGGATGCTCTTATTTCAGTGGATGAGGAGTTGAAAGATGCAGGATCACCATACAGCACAGAGGGGGAATTCGACGGCTACGTCTGGGATGAACGTACCAATAAGGAGACGAATAGCAAAAAGGATGAGATCCCGCTTGACAAGGACAATCACGGTATGGACGCTTTGCGGTATATCGTCGCCTTTATTGACAGTCTTGCAGACGATCCGGAAGAGTTTGAGGATGTTATGGTCTACACCGGAGGAATAGATATCTCGCCCTTCTAAAGTGTAATAATTACGGTTGTAGGGTGTTTACCCTAGTACCACATTGTACTAAATTGCACAATAAGGTACTTTCCCTATGGTACTCTTGGTACATGGACTGGCTTCGCATGGTTGCGGCGGCTCTCCTTTCAGCCGCTATCGCAGGTTTTATCGCTTCTGTTCGCAGTTCTCATGAGATGGACACTAAGCTGGCAGTGCTTGAAAGCAAGCTAATTGCCACTGAATCCAGCTTTACTGAGTTCAAACGCAATACCAATGAGGCAATTGCCGAGATTGCAGCCGATATGAAGACTGCGGCTCGGGAATTGATCACAGCGGCGGCGGCTATACAGGCTACCGCTCAATCTCAGGGTGTTGTCAATACTGTGAGCACCAAAATGCTGGATTCACTGACCCAGAAGGTAGAAAACCAGGGGTCTTCAATTGCAGAGCTTAGGGGTATGATACACGGGCTGAATAACCAAACCAACCACAGATCATAGGTCCACGAAAGTGTAATTATTACAGTATGCGATTTTTCAGTGGATTGCGCGATAGGCTCGTGGGCGGGCTAACTGGTGCCTCTCTTGGCGCTAATCACATGCGGGCGACGGCTGATCTGGCTGAGGAGGCTCTAATCCAGGGCGGCGGCGGCTCAAGCGGTGCCGGTATGCCTGAGATTGGCTCTCAGGATGGCCTGACCAAGCAGTTCACCCAAGTCTTTGAAAGCGCCTTCTCTGAGCTTGAAGCATCCTTTGCCAGTGAAGATAGGGGCTGGATTGGTGGTGATCCCAGCACCACGTTCAACTTTAACCGCACTACATTGCGCAGAATCGTCAGTCTCTCCCGCGTGATGTATCTGATTAACCCGCTTATCAAGAGGGTAGTCACGGTGCAGGAGTTGTATGTCTGGGGCCGTGGCGTTAAGATCACGGCTGAGAATGAGGTAGTTCAGGAGGTTCTCGATGACTTCTTTAAGAATCGCAAGAATCAGCGTGTTATTGGGGACGCTTGGCCAGAAAGGGAAAGACAACAGAGGGTTGACGGTAACCAGTTCTTTGTCTTTTACCGCAACAAGCAAAATGGGGCCGCTCGTGTCCGTCTCCTCCCGTTCGATCAGATACAGGGGATCGTTTACAACCCCGAAGACGCGAAAGAGCCCCGCTTCTATGCCCGCACTTCTAACATTGGAGCCATGTCTTCAGGCTTCATACTCCAGGATGAAATAGCCACTGATACAGTGAAGCAGAACACCCTCTACCCTGATTGGGATTACTACCCCACTACTCGCCCGAATAAGGCACCAGACGGCACGCGGATTGACTGGTCCACTTGTACCTACCATTTGAAGACTGGCGGGCTGGATATGATGCGTTTTGGCCTACCAGAGCTATTCTCTGCTCTAAACTGGGCCACAGGGTATAAGCGCATCCTGGAGAACTTTGCCACCATTTTGGCCGCATATGCGCGGCTGGCCTATCAAATTTCTGGATTACCGGGTAAAGCTGGCGTAGCTGCCAGCAAGAACAAGCTTAAGACTGGCGTGAACAATGGCCAGTTGCGTGATACCAATCCGCCCACGAATACAGCAAGTTGGGCGTTAATGTCAGGTGCTGCCAATGTCCAGCCGATTAAAACAGCGGGATCTACCACAGGTCCGGATGAGGCGAGGGCCTTACGGTCCATGGTCGCTGCGGGATCAGATACGCCAGAACACTTCCTTGGGGACTCTGATATCGGTAACTTTGCCACATCCACGACTCTTGACCGCCCTACTGAGCTTAAGATGGTTTCTCGTCAAGATCTATGGGCGGGCGTCATCCAGGCGTTCTGCACGCGGCTGATTGAATGGAGTGCTGAGGCTCCTGGAGGCAAGCTGAACAAAGCAGGCTTTACGGTAGAAAAGGCTCGTGATCCATTCGACGGAAGTGTAATGATTACGGTTATTCCGCCTGGAGAAGAGACTACAAACGTTGAAATTGAGTTCCCCAACATCCTGGAAAGGGATGTCACTGATCGAGTTCGATCTCTGGTGCAGGCTGTGACTATGGGCGGTAGTCCAGCAGAGGGTATCTTCCCCGATCGCAAGGTAGTTTGCCAGCTTTTGCTTGAGGCTCTCGGACAAGAGAACGCGGAGAGAATCACTGATTTGATGTATCCTGAGCCTGTATTGCAGGGCTTTGCTGATCCTGCCGACAGAGTTGACGATGAGCACTTGGTAGCGCAGGGTAAGGCTGATATTGGTGATGCGGCTCTCAAATCTGCGGATGCTGCAATGAAAACAGCATCTAAACCTGTTCCCAAGGTGACTCCTAAGCCTTCTGGAAGTCCATTAGCCGGGGCTAAACGATAGTCCCGCGTGGTACAAAGGATTGTATGCTTCCCTTTTACAAAGCAAAGGTGGACGTTGCTGACATAAGCCGAAAGATCTACAAGACGGCTGAAGCGGCTTTGCCCATGAATCAATCGCATGATGCGCTCAGAGGCCATTTACGCACGGCCCTCATGTCCGCTCACGGGGTGAGCAACACTTATGACAGCTCTGGTCCATGGGTTAGTGACGTGTTTCCGCAACATGTGGTCTACAGTCACGGGGGCCAGAACTACAAGAGAAAGTACACAGTTACTCAGGGTGCTGCTGGAAGTGACCCCACAGTCACAGTTGGAGATGCTAAGAAAGTTCATGTCGCCTATGTCTCCTCCGCCAGTGAAAAGGAGTCTATGCGTGTCCTTATGGACGCACCTGACTCAAGCCTGGAAGAGAATGAGGGCTGGTATAAGGCTCTTGGCGGGCAGGAAAGTGTAATAATTACGCTTGACGACGGGTCCAAAGTGGTCAGGGAGAGCGTTGAATTCTGCTGGCCCGTGACGGAGACTGGTGAAGCCCAGGCCAAGGGCGGATTCCGCGTCTATGAGGCTGGCAAGACCACTATCCCTGTCTGCATCATCAAGCCTGGGTGGGGCTCTTGCGCCTACTACTCCAAAGAGATGATCATGAACACGGGGCCTAAGGCGTTCAAGAAGGGCACCCAGATGTTTATCAATCATGCCACTGAAGCGGAGGAGGCTGATCGGCCTGAGGGTGATCTCAACTCTCTCGCCAGTGTACTGAATGGTGATGCTTACTGGAATGAGAACGGCCCTAAGGGTCCAGCGCTGTATGGTGACGCGCTCCTGTTCTCTGACCATTCGGAGCAGATCAAGGAAAAAGGTCCTTACATTGGCGTGTCTATCAACGCCGCCATTAAGGCCAATGAGGGCAGTGTGGGAGGCCGTACGGGACTTATTGCGGAATCTTTCACACGGGCTTACTCAGTAGACTATGTGACCAAGGCGGGCGCGGGCGGTGCCCCAATCGTCCCGGTTACAGAATCGCAGCGGGGCAGTGCCCCAACGACGGTAGTAAAGGAGAACACGACGATGGCAGCATTGACGGATCAGGAAATTCAGACCCTGCGCGATAGTCTGGCAGCATCAGAAGCGCGTAATAGGGTCTATGAATCCACCCAGAATCGCATCCTTGGGATGGCGGCTGTGGGTGCAATTGTGCGGGAGGCTGGTTTCACCATCAAGCCCTCATTGCTTGAGCGGGTGTGCGAGTCCCCCAAAATGGTCGATGGCAAAGTCGATCTGGTGTGGGCCAAAGCAGTGGCGGATGATCTCGTGGATGTTGGCGAGTCTGCCGGTGCGGTAACTGGGATGGGTGAAGGGCACCTTGGAGTTCATGAGGGCGGTCGCAACAAGGTCAAGGAAGCTGAAGAGGACAAGCGTTTCGAGGATGACTTGAAAGCGCTGGGTGTCTCCGAAGCTGGTTTGAAGTACGCAACAGGGCAGTACTAAGCCCTGAAGTGTAATAATTACGCTTTTGGAGGCACAAACGAATGGCAACGAATCGAAAATACGCTGGCACCAACAACGTATGGCCTAACGTGAAGGTCATTGCGCAAACCGCCAGCCGTACCAGCAATCACGCACTTGCCAATGACCCTGTGGTCTGCGGCTCAAAACCCGGTGTAGCGTTGGATGACGCGGACTCGGGCGGCAAGACCCGTATGCAAGTTGATGGAATCTTTGAAATCCTGGTAGGCGGGGTTGATTCCAGCGGCACGTCGGGCGCAGATGCCAACGTTGCTGTAAACGGTGGAGATATTCTCTACTTCGATCAGGCCAAGACTCCTCCCGTTAGCAAGCGGGCTGGCGGCGTACGCTTCGGCTACGCTGCTGGTGACAGTGGAGTCCAGATGGTTGCATCGGGGGCCACCACAACCGCAATCAACGTCCAGGTGGGGTACTAAGGAGCCATCATGCTATTAGCAGATCGTATGAAAGTCGTGGCTTCTGACGTAGCCAACCTGAAGAAATCGTTCCAGGTTGTCAAGGCCACCGGAAACAATCCCTCCGTCAATGCTCACGAGGGTATCTCGCGCTCGGAACGTGCAATCCGTCTGCGCTCAAGGGAAGGAATGCGGAGCACCGCACTTCTCGCCAACATCATCGCCGGTGTCAAACAGGGCAACATCCCCGAATGGCACTTGCAAGAAGCGATGGGCACGGATGATTTCCCGCTGTTGTTCGGGGATCTCCTGTATCGTCAACTCCTGGGCAATTACACGCCTTGGCCGGTGACGTACCCCTCGTGGATGCGTGTTGTGGATGTCAAGGACTTCCGCGCCTTGAACCTCTACACCATCGACGGTGGTCAGGGTATCCTCCCTCAGGTGAAGGAGCACGAGCCCTATTCGGAGATCACCTTCCAGGAAGGTCACTACAGCGTATCCGTACTCAAGTACGGCCAGCGCTATGGGATCAGCTTTGAGATGGTGATCCAGGACGACCTTAACGCTTTCAACCAGCGTCCCGTCCTGATGGCCACTGGTGCCCGCCGTTCTGAGGAGTACTTGGCTACCACCAAGCTCTGTGATGTGAACGGTCCGGATGCCACATTCTTCTCCAGTGGTAACGGTAATTTGGCGAGTGGCGCTCTCACGATCAAGAATCTCCAGGCAGCTTACAAGCTTCTGGCGGCTCAGACTGACGTGGACGGCCAGCCGATCATGATCACTGCGGTTACTCTGTTGGTCACCCCCAACGACGAGATCACCGCCCGCAACATTCTCAATGCTACTCAGATCCGCGTCAATGCGGCTGGTGGTGGTGGAGATACGGACCAGTTCCTGTATACCGAGAACTGGATGAAGGGCCGTGTGTCGCTGGCAGTTAACCCATACATCCCGTATGTGGCTAGCTCTTGCGCCTCCAACCCTTGGTTTCTCATTGCTAATCCCAATGATGCGACCCAGAGGCCCGCTTTCGTGTTCGCGTTCATGCGCGGACGGCGTGCACCTCAGCTGTTCGTTAAGGACCCCGATGCAATGATGATCGGCGGCGGCGCATCGTCTCCTCTCGAAGGCAACTTCGACAATGACGATATCAACTACAAGATGCGGCACATCTTTGGGGCAACTCAGGTTGATCCCAAGATGGCTGTAGCCTCCATCGGTGCCTAACCTATGGCTGCACCTGACCAGGGTCTGAGGCCGGAAACGACTTCAGACCACTTCATGGCGGCAGCTGTTGAGGAATTGCGTGCTGTAGTCAAGATCCTTAATGAGATAAAGGATGTGATGATCAGCAGCACGCAACCCAAGGCACCTGACCTTAGATCGTTTGAGGAAACCCGCGTCAAAGAACCAGTGATCAATCGGAAGCGCTAATGTCTCTCATCACTCAGATACGCTCCTTAATACAGGATCAGCCCCTCTTCCAAACGAGTAACATCACTGCGGTTGCGGGGCAGCTGACGTTCCAAACCACGTACTTCCCCGTGGTCGCTGGAAGCGTAATAATTACACCTCCAAGCGGCTCGGCTCCATCATTTACCCTTACCGATCCGCAGAATGGCCGTATCCTCTTTGGCAGTGGTGCCTCAGCGGGTATTTACGTATTCCGGTACGATCAGGTTATTCTGCTTGACTCCACGATTCAAGACATCATCGATGCCAACACTGATGTGGACGGCAACATTGGTGACACCAAGCTTATCGCTGCTGACTGTCTAGATGCTATGGCGGTCAATATGATCCTGATCCTTAAAAAGATCAAGATCCTGGACTTGCAGACGGATGGTCCAGCGATGGCTAAAGAGATGCGTGCAGCTGCTAAGGCTATGCGTGATCTGGTGCTCGACGAGTCTGTATTTGATATGGCTGAGCTTGTCTACGATACGCCCAGCTGGTGTGAGAAAGTGTTCAAGGACTGGGAGAGGGCTGACCTGTGAGACAGATCCTTGACTCTCGCTTGCGCATAGCGATACCTGAGATGTGGCCGTCACGGGTTACGATTCGTACGGCCACAGTCTCTGTCAATGCTGCGAACCAGCCGGTCATCACAGGTTTTACTTCTGTGGCTGGTATGGTCGATCTTGAGGCTCGTATGGCACCCTTCATTGTGCTGAGGCCCGATGACACTCAGATACGTGAACAGGCTGTGACACAGGATCTCAAGCGGCGTAACTGCAAGCTGAATAGCTACCAGCCGACTATCGTCAATGACATGTACGCCTTGATTGACGGCACCAACTACAAGATTGTGGGTGTGGAGCCTGACAGCTGTCACTTCAGCACCCGTCTACACTTGGAGCTAATCACCCCATAATGGCTAGTGTTCGCGTTACTACAGGTCGGCGTTCAAGGGCTGCTGGGGATCAGGTTGGACTCCAGGTCAATACGTTTGGCCTGACTAAGCTTGCTGCTGGGATCAATGGAGAGGCCATTGCCAACATTCTGTATGAGGCGCTACAACCCGCTCTACAGGATGCCCGTGCAGAGTGGCCGGTGCTTACAGGTGCTAGCTTGTCTACTATGGAGGTGGCCATCTCGGAGATAGGCCCTACCCATGCCCGCGCTGTGCTTCAGGTTGGCGGTGATAAGCTCATTGCGCATCCTGACAATGCATCTAAGAAAGATTATGCCCCGTTCATCGAATTCAATGGCTCCCCCACGGGCAGGGGTCAAGGAGCTATCAGTAACGCTATCTTCGGTAATGATCGACAAATCAGGGCTGATGTCCATGCGGGGATAGCAGCTTTGATCAGGGGGCTACTGGCGTGAACACTTTTGTCGCAGAGGTGATACAGCTCCTAAAAGGCCACTTCACGTCTAGCCTGGGTGGAATCTCGCCAGTGCCCCTGCCTCCTTCCGCTGCCTTCCCCTACGTCACCGTGCAGGAGATCACGGTTAAAGAGGTGGAACATTTAGCTGGGCTCAGTGGGGTCCAGCAAACAATCATACAAGTTAATGTATGGGCAAAGGACTTTGAAAGTGCTGGTACGGTGCGTGATTCCGCTAAGCTTTACCTGTGCGGCTTCTCAGGTACAGCGGGTTCGAGGGTCATCCAGGGAGTTAATCCTGTGGTTGATTCTATGCTGCATGATGGTGTACGTTCTCTTCATCAGGGAGTAACAAGGGTTTTGGTCACATGGGGATAATGCAGAGTACTTTAGACTATACCTGGAATACCCGCAATCGTAAGGGCCTCAATCACTGTCAGTGCATTGACTGTCCCTATGACACTCTGGGTGCTGGTGCAGGTGTCAAGATGAGGGCTCACTGTCAGGCTAAGGGCCATGGCATACCCACCGAGTATAAGGGTGAGATCCAGGAGTACATCTCCAGAGTCAATGGGGAGGGCACCAAAAGCGTAATAATTACACTTGGGTACCTTTGCTGGAACACCCGCGATATCAGTGTGGAGGGTGTGCAAGCCCTGGTTGCTGAGGCTGAGAGGCTTATCCAGCTAGGTAACTTCCCTATGATCTGTGTGGTTGACAACGGATCAACTGACAGCACCATGGAGGCTATACGCTCATCCTTTAAGGGCAAGCTGCCACACTATCTGCATCTGTGTGACTTGCCGCGCAACATGGGCAACTGCACAGCCCGCAATGTAATCATCGACTTTGCCAAGATACAGGGTTCCAAGTACACCCTATTCATGGATGGTGACATTGAGATAGTTCCGCTCTCGTCTTACACGATGATGCGGTATCTGGAGTGTCACTCTGATCTAGGAGTGATTGGCGCTTACTCGGCTAACTTCTCGGACAAACGGCATGAGTGCGCCACCAATCCGATAGAGATACCAGAGTCCCGCACCCATGACGATATCCGGTGCGCCTGGACTCAATACGGCCTGTTTCGCACTGATCTGTTCCATAAGGGTGTGAGGTTTGATGAGGGCGGTCCCTTTGGCGGCCCAGGCTGGGGGTATGAGGATGATGATCTCCACTACCAGATTAGGGCAGCTGGTTATAAGAATCGCTATTTCGGAGGGATGCGCTATCTACATCGTGCACTACATTCCTCTTGGCCTGAGCTTGAGGCCCAGGGTATCAACTTGGATAGGATGTTTGTTACTCGAAAGTCCTATTTGGTACAGAAGTGGCGTAAGCTAGGACTGGACCCTGTTATACTTAAGTTGTTGGAAGGACAGCAGTTACCTAAGGCAGAGTGGTATGTCAAGCCCAAACTTAATCATAACGCCGACTGAAGAAGACCTGGAGAAGCTCCGGGGCTACAAGATTGGCAAGTGGAAGGATCGCAAGCATTACATGTGCATCTACTGCCAGTATTCCACTTTGTGGATGTCAAAGATGACGAAGCACCAAGCGGAGGATAGTCACCCCTGGGCCTTCCCAGGTCAGAATCCAAAACCAGTAGGGGAAGCTCGTGAGTACGACGAGCCCGACTACTAAGGAGCAGACAATGGCAACAATCGCGATTATCGCAAACGGCACACTTCTAAAGATTGGTGATGGCACTTCACCGGAGCAATTCACCACAGTCCCCGAAGTGACCAAACTGTCTGGCCCGTCCATCAAGTTTGACTTGCTGGATGCGACCAGTCACGATTCCGTAGGCTTCTTTCGGGAGTTCATCCCCGGCTTGGCTGACGGGGATAACGTGGCGTTCGATTGTAACTGGAGGCCGTCCAACGAGATTCATATCGAGTTGCGGACTAACAGCTATGCTCGTACGCTCACCAACTTCCAGACCATCTTTCCGGATGACTCCGACAACACGGTGGACTATGCCACCTACGTGCAAACGATCAGCCCTAAGGCTGACATCGGAACCATCCTGATGGCATCTGGTACACTCAAGGTCACTGGCCAGCCTAACTGGTCGTAAAAAGGAGAGTGTATGGTGAGGGCTATCGACGGAGAGACAGTAAGAGTTGTCAGCAGCAAAGAAGCGGCGGTACTGCGTAAGGAGCGGATTGCAGAGACGTTTCAGCTCGATCCGCTCACGACCATTAACCTGAAAGGCAAGATCTATACCATGGAGCTTAACAACTTCGCGGTTAAGGGAATCCTCAAGGACACTGGTTACAACCTGTTATCGGCTGGGTTCGGGATTAAGGAGGTGCAGGACCCCGAGATACTTGGGGCTTTGCTGTACTGGTCCTTGATTGAACACCAGCCGGATCTGACGCAAGAGGCCGTAGATAAGCTGTTCGGCTATCGTCATTACGCTTACGTCCTTGAGTGTCTCAAGGTCGCGCTTGACTTATTCCTGCCCGACATGTCGGACGTACAGATTGAGGGTGTACGGGAGAAGCAGGAAGTAAGAGAGGGAGAGGACCCTCTCTAGCCTCAAACAAGTCGTGGTTACAGTACTGGGCTGTGGCTCGGTGTTTGGGGCTGTCTTCTGAAGAGTTCTGGAAGTCATCCCTAGCCAAGGTCACAGCCCTTTATGATGTGCGTATCAATCAGTGGGACCGCCGTCGTGACTTCTTTCCGGCTCAGCTTGCTTCCTACCAGTTAAATAAGGCTAGGCAGAACGCAACAGACAAGGCGTTCAATGCTGATGACTTACTCCTCCAGCAGTATCCGCCACAGAAGAAAAGCGTAATAATTACACTTGATCCCGATCGCGGGGCAGGTGGAAATTGGAAAGATCTCAAGTCTGCCTTGAAGGGCGTAACTGATAACAAAGCCCGTAAACTAAGGAAGAGGAAGATACACAATGCCAAACCGTAGCACCACTGGTTCTGTAGCTGATCTCTTCGCTACTCTTGGGCTGGATGCCTCCCCGCTTGCAGATGAGGTGGTATCTGTCAAGGCGCTTATCCAGGGCTTTGCCGGTGATGCGATTGTAAGCCTCAAGTCTATCCAACAGTCTATTGACGCCACCGCTACCCAGATGGGAGTCAGTCTGGGCCAAGCTGCCACTGGTGCAACTGTCGTAGCGGAGGCTCTCACTCAGATGATGGTTAGCGGGCAATCCGCTAAGGCATCTCTGCTCGGCCTCAATGTCGCTGTCAACGACATGGTTGAGGGTGAGGCTCGGGCAGCGGCAGCAATGAATGAGATTGAGGCGCAGATCTCATCCAATGAAGCTAAGCGCTTAGCCCTGATCAAAGAAGTGGCTATTGCTGAGAAAGCTGCCAGTGAAGCTAGAGTTTTACGGTTCAATCAGGAGGCCCAGGCATCTGCTCAAGCGGCTGCCATTGATCAGGCTACGGCAGATGCAAGGATACTATCCGCTAATCAGATGGCGGCTGGTGAAGCTAGGGCTGCTGCGATTGAGGAAGAGTTAGCTAATGCCCGTGTGGCCTTTGCTAATGAAGTAGCTGCTGGCACAGCCCGTGCTGAAGCCATGCAGACTGAAGCGGTTGACGCTGCGGTGAAAGCACGCATCCTGCGCTACAACCAAGAGGCTGAAGCGGAGATGAGGGCGGCGGCTATCCGCAAAGAAGCTGAAGCTGCTGACTCCATTCCCGTGCGTTTGGGCCTACGCGCTGGCCCTGGGGGTGTATCCCCCACTGTGGGCTCTGGTGCAAGCGGTCTGATTGCTGGTGGTGTTGCTGTTATTGCGGGGTATGAAGCAATCAAGCAGTTTGCCGCATTTGATGACGCGATGAATAAATCGTTGTCCATCATGAAGGATGTCACAGAGTTCCAGAAAAGTGAGATGACCAGGGTTGCCAAAGACTTGGCTGTCCAGTACGGCATCTCTGCAACCGAGATTGCTCACGGCTTCTACACTCTGGCCTCAGCTGGCCGCGACACTGAAGACGCGTTGAAAGACATGCCCGCTGTTGTGAAATTTGCTTTCACTGCCAGTGCTGATGGCGTGATGAAGATTAGCACTGCGGCTGAGACTTTGACCAGTGTGTTTAATGCTCTCAAGGGCAGTGGTCAGTCTATTGAGCACATCTCTGACTTGCTCATCAAAGCTGACTCTATTGCTCAGGGCACTGGTGAACAGTTCGCTAAGGCTCTCGCTGGCAAGGGTGCCGGGGCTATTCAGATCCTTGGCAAGTCTGCTGAGGAGGGCTTGGCTATTCTGGCCACGATGGCTAAGGCTGGTATCCCAGCAGCACAACAGCAGAACGCCCTTATCCAAATCTTGCGTGATCTTCCTAAGGAAGCTGAGAAGTACGCAAGCGTAATGATTACACTTAATGGCCATCAAATGACCTTCAAAGAGTTGCTCTATGACTCTTCTGGTCAGATGAAGGACTTCTCTGTCATCCTGAAGGAGTTGGAGACTCTGTTTAGTGGAGCTTCCACAGAGGTTATCCAGCACGATCTAGCCCTGTTACATCTCAACAATCGGACTAATCAGTCTCTTCAGGCCATGCTAGGCATGTCTGGCGTGCTGTCAGACTATGAGAAGAAACTAAAGAATGCGGCTGGGGCTACGCAGGAAGTTGCCAATATCAGGCTCACGGCTGTTAAGACTGATTTTGAGAAGCTGGGTGAGGCCGCACGTAATGCCGCTATCGATATAGGCACTGCACTTACCCCGGCTGCTGGATTCTTTGCTCGTAAGATCACGGACACTCTAGTCACTGTTCATGATCTGACTCAGGGCATTCTTGAATTGGGGAAGGTAGCCTACCACTACGCCAAAGGTGATCTAGCGTCATTCTCTCCTGCCCCTCCTAAGCCTCCCGCTGCGCCGCCTGAGGGAACCAAGGGTAGCGGATCTGTCGCTGATGACGACCCTAAGATTAAGGCAGCGGCTGAGCGTGCCGCACAGGAGCGCAATCGCATACAGAACATTCGGCTTACCTCTGCTCAGAAGGCAGAGGAAGCTATGGTTGCGTTGGAGATTGACTCAATCAAGCACCAGCAAGCTCTACGCAATATCAATGACTCTGAAGCTGAGAGGCAGCTGCTAGATCAGAATGAGAAGCTGTTACAGATACAAGAGAAATATGAACTTAAGAAGCTGTCACTTGAGACGACTAAGAAGTCCGGGGTGTATGAAGCCACTGTTGAGGCTCAGGCTTCTGCGGCTGCTTCTCGCAAAGCTGCCAATGACCAGAAGGTTACAGATGATGCCGAGATACGGGCTCGTAAGAAGGAAGACGCCATTGCCCACTATCACAAGTACATTCTTGACATCATGGAGAAGGATGATAAAGCCTTCGATGCGGATGATGTAAAACGTCAGACTGCTCTAACCAATGACGCTAACAAAGCTCTACAGGAGCGCACAGCGGGTCTGGCTAGGCACCAGACTCAACAGCTTGAACTAGTTCGTCAACAGGCAGCGTATGAGGAGAGCACAGGCCAGATCAGCGCCAATCAACGCATACAGATTGAGTCCGCTCTTGACCAGAGAGTTGAGGATATTCAAAGGGCTGCGGCTGAGCGTGAGCTTGCTCTTGTAAATAAGAGGGGCTCTAGTGATCTCCAGTACGCATCTAAGAAGGTTGCACTTGAGAATGAGCTGACTGAGTTAGCCGATCGGAGGGCAGCACGTCAGCTTAAGGTTCAGATTCAGATCCTCAAGGCCGGTGAGGATGAGATACGGCAGCTTCAGAACAAGATCAAGTTTGAACAGGAGTACGGCGACGGCATTGTCTCTGTGGCCCAGCGCAATGAGCGGCTGATGGCTGCTCAGATGGAGTTTGACACTCTGCGCGGCAAGTCCAATAGCCAGCAGATGATTGACCTTCAGATGCAGATTGTCAAGACTGATGCTCTGCGTGATAGGCAGCATGAGCTTGGCATCATGTTCAAAGAGACTGCCAATAACGCTGGCAAGTTGTGGAAGGATTTTGGCAATGGGGCAGCTGATGCAATCCTAGCTGGAGGTAAGTTCTGGAAGTTCTGGCACGGCATCATGCATGACTTTGAGCAAGAGATGCTCCGCACTCTGATCAATGGAGTGCTCAAGACTCTCAAGGACAACATCCTTGCATTGCCGGGTGTGTCCAGCACGATAGGTAAGGTGTTCGGCGCTCTCGGTATGAATGGAGGTAAGACCAGCTTAGGTGAGGCTATGGGGCCTCCTGAAGCCACTGCCGCACAGGTGGCCGCTCTGGGCACTAACACCACTGCCACTATCGCTGATGCCACTTCGACAGATGTGAATGCAGCTAGCACAGATGTTAACGCGGCGGCTACAGTGGCTAATGCGGCAGCTACTACGGCTAATGCTATCGTGACCACGGTAGATGTGCTCAGCACTAACGCGAACACTGCGGCCATGATAGGCACTACGGCTACTCAGGTGTCTAGCCGTCTCATCACTAATGCCATTGAGATGCAGTCTAATATTCTGGCCGTGGCCCAGAACGCTCTGATCACTACCCAGACTGGAGCCATGCTGGGATTGACGGCTGCTGTAGTTGCTGACACTGCTGCTACAACTGGTGCAGCTGCTGAGGATGCTATTGCTTCAGGAGCTAGCGCGGCTGGTGGGATAGCGAGTGGTGTGGCTGGGGCTGCGGCTAGTCAAGGTGTAGGTGCTATCGTCGGCATGGTCACAGGGGCTATCACGGCTGTGTCTTCTGTGATTGGCAACTTCCAAATGGCGGGCATGAACAAGAGCTTAGACTTGATTGAGAACTACACTCGCTACCTGAAGATTGGACTGGTGGAACAGGGAGACTCTCTCCTGAATGACAGCCATGTAATTCGCAATACCCTGACTGACTTCATGGCCTGGAACTGGGGAGTTGCCACCAGCTACTACCAGCAGATCTGTGAGAAGCTTGATGCTCTCATCGGTGGTGGTGGTGTCCCTGGTGTAACTATGAAACCTCAGATGGCTATGGCTGGAGGTGGAGGGGTTACTGATGACATATACACTGCTTCAGGCGAGATGGTAGGCAGTGACAACAGCGTGACTATTGACCTTAGCGGTTCTCACTTTGAAGCTGAGGTGTCAGACAAGCAGGTAGATGCTGTATTCCAAAGGGGTGTGGACAAGGCTAAGCGTGCAGGGGCCTTCAGACCAGGGACTTGGCCGCGCTAAACTGTAATTATTACGCTTTATGAGCGCTTATGAGCCTAGTCAAAACGCCCGTCGATCTCGCTGAAATCCGCGTAGGCCAAGTATTCACTGGCCAGATGACTATCTCTGGCACCACGGTTACTGACATCTCGGATAGGGCGCACTTTACTGATGCTGATATAGGTGCGCCTATCTGGATCATTGGGGCATCTGATCCTATCGACGTGAGCACTACTGACAATGGGATGCTGCGTACTGTCATTGTCTCTGTCACCAGTGATGATGTATGCGAGGTTGAGGACCCCGCTACTCAGACACCGGATGCCCTGTCCAATTGCACAGTGTTTCGTAAGCGCGGATCACCTCAGGTAAACACGTTCCACATCAACAACTCGTTGACTACACACGACACAGCGTCATTCACATTCATGGATACGCTGACTCCTCCTCTGACCCTTCAACCTATCTTGGGCATCGTGGATGGTGACAAGTACTTTGGTGGCTTGATCATGCGCGTCAAAGCCATTGAGGTGGAGGGCAATGAGGACTACATGAAGTGGCAGGTGGACGCTGTAGGCTGGGAAGTCTTAGCCTACGGTCGCACCACTGGAGAGCCTACTGACCCTGACTCTCCCATTGCCAACCCTGTGTTTGGTCAGTTCGACAATACGCTACCCTCGGCAATCATGAAGTATCTGGTTGTCAATGCGCTGAGCAGTGAGGGCTTTGACTTTGTGCCAGAGGCTGAAGGTGTAGCTATCCCATCTTTCAAGGTGAGCTATGCACCGTGCGGCAATGCATTTGACAACATCATAACCTCCGCTACTCAGGGTGATCCGCCACAGTGGATGCACTGGTATATCTCGCCCGACAAGAAGATTGTCATATCTGATGACACTGTGGGACCAGCCGCACCTTTCGACATCACAGATGACGCGGACCCTGAAGATTACACAGTGGGTACCGAGATTGATGAGGACGGCGACACCTTTGTTAATCGCGTGATTGTGCGTGAAGGCAATCAGGCGTCAACGCCTCAAGCTGTCCCATTCACGGGAGATGGTAGTACTAAGAACTGGAGTCTGCCAAGTCCAGCGGCAGGAGAGCCCACGATCACAGTGGATGGTGACCCCAAGACTGTGGGTGTGGGTGGAGTCAACACCGGCAAGGATTACTACTGGAATCTCAACTCCACTGGTATTAGTCAGGATGCATCGGGCACGGCTCCTATCTTAGGGGCTGTGATTGTCATCACTGCTTCAATGTTTGAGGCTGGCTTTGCCACTTACTACAATGAGGATGCTATTGATTTCGCGTCAGCTAGGCAGGGTGGCACTGGTTACCATGAGAGCGTCCAGCAACAGGACGGCCCTAACTCTCTGGTGGATGGTGAGACGTACGCGCGGGCCATTGGCCAGCAGTTCGGCGTCATCCCCAAGAAGCTGAGCATCAAGACGTTCAAGAATGGGTTGCGCATTGGTCAGAACATTCTGGTCAACAAGGCTCGCTGGGGAGTCAACTCACGCTTTGTGATTGACTCGATTACGGTCGCCACAGACGGGGCCTGGGTGTTTTGGGAAGTAACTGCGCTGGGCTCTCCTCTTATTGATTGGGACTGGCGGGCTACTCTTGCCCGCTTGCGCCCTGGTGATGATACTGGTGGTGGTGGTGGAGGGGCACCGGGGCCTCAGGCATTCTGGCGAGTATTCGACATGCACAATCTGGCAGAGGGCACTAACAAGGGTCCTGTGCTAACAGTGCAGGAGACTGGCCCAGGGCTGAGAATCCTGGGTGTACTGCGTCGGACTATCACAGAGGATCTCACCGTAGATGTGAATGTTGGTGGTGTGTTGCTGGAAACTATCACCATTCCAGAAGGCACCGCTATTGAGACAGAGGTGTCAGTCTCTATCAAGACTAAGAAGCTTGTCAAAGGCCAAGCAATCACTTGGGATATCACCAACTCCGATGGGCAATTCGACGCCAATGGCGTAGCGACTATCACTGTGCTGTGGGGCATCGTTAATCAGGTGACTGTCACCGGTCAGTGGAAGGGTCCATGGAATGGTGGGTCTACCTACGACCTGGGGGATGCTGTACAGCACTTAGGCTCTAGCTACATCAGCTTGCAGGATGACAACACTGCTAATGAGCCCCTTGTAGAGGGTACTGACTTCTGGGATCTTATCGCGCTCAAGGGCGATGACGGTGCAGGCTTCCCAACTGGGGGCACTACTGGCCAAGTCCTGACTAAGCTGTCTGATACTGACTTTGACGCTGACTGGGAGGATCTACCTGATCTCACGCCTCTGACCACTGTCGGTGATCTGGTGGTGTATGATGGTGATGTTACTCGTCTCCCTGTGGGGGATGATGATGATGTACTAACAGCGGACAGCGGGGCTGATGCTGGAGTTAGCTGGCAGCCCACTAAGATTGAGGTTCAGTCTGATGGTATCTCTATCTCTACTCGGCACACCCTTAACTTCATTGGGCAGGGTGGAATGGTTATAACTGTCATAGACGACCCAGACAACAACCGTGTCAACATTTATATTGGGTCTGGCTCAAGTGGCGGCGGTGCAACTGGGCAGGGTTGGAATGTTATCAACTTTGGCAACATCATAGGAATGTAATTATTACGCTTTATGGCACAGGCTTACACTAATTCGGGCGGGCAGGGATTCAGGCGCTATCTGGTGCTAGTGAAGGCGGCTGGTATCACCTTTGGTGGAGCCCTGCGTTTCATTGTTGAGCAGGACACCTCAGGCTTGTCTTGGTGGAATGGTCAGTCCAACTCAGGCACCAGTCTTACATTTGATTTCGGCTCGGCACGCATTGTAGATGAGGCTAAGTGGTCTCAGAGCAACGGCACGAGCCACGGCACTTGGCAATGGCAGGGATCTAATGATGACTCTAGCTACACCAATATTGGCAGCACCTTTACACTAGGCGGCAGCACCCTCCAGACTCAGACTACACTCAATGGCAACACTACGCCCTATAGGTTCTACCGTCTAAATGGTGTGAGTGGCAGCGCGTCCAGCAGCCCCTATCTGCAAGGCATTCAGTTCCAGATAAACGCCATCTCGGCCAGTGTGCCCGACTACGGCAATCCTGAAGGTGCGGGTGACCGCTCGGCTATTATCACGGTTACTCAGAGCCAGACATCAGGATCAGGCAATCTGATATATGGCCGCTCGGGTATAGCTAACCCCATCATGTCTCTTTTTGTTGACAATCTCAACAGAGTTGACGGCAGCGGCACAGGGGCACTAGAGTTTGAAAGTGCACACTTAGCCGTCTCTGGCAAGTGGATTCAGTTCCTGTTCTCCCAGGCGTATGTAATCGATCAGATCAGATGGTTCCAGGACACGCTTGACTCGTATGCCGTGTGGCAGCTGCAAGGCAGCAATGACGGCTCGTCCTTCACTAACATAGGCAGCAGTGGGGCTATAGGTGGCGGGTTCGATTCAGCCTATGGGTACTCGTTCTTTGATGGCCCTAATGGGAACACCACAGCCTATCAGTACTACCGCATAGCTGGCGTATCCGGCAATGCCAGCGTCAACCCATTCTTATTTGAAGTAGCTTTCCGCATTGCCACTGGTACGGCTCCTCCCAGTGGCGCTCTCGGCAGTGGTCTTGTAGGGGTCAATCCAATTAGAGGATTTGTAGCATGAACACACTTGGCGACTTTGATGCAGGTATCACGATCTACGGCAAGTTTGCCTCATACAAGCCGTCAACTGGTGGCACGTTCACGCTGGCCGGTTCTCCAGCGCTATCCGTATACAAAGACAACAGCACTACACAGAGCACCTCTGGTGTGAGTATCACCGCTGACTTTGACTCGGTGACTGGGCTGAATCACTTCACCATTGACCTTAGCTCTGATGGCACTTTCTACTCTGCTGGCTCTTTCTTCAGTGTGGTCATCACCACGGGCACCATTGATGGTGTGAGCGTGACTGGTGCGGTAGTAGCCACCTTCACTATCAGGCGTAACTCCGCTCTCAAGCCCGCCACTGCTGGTAGGACGGTTGTGGTAGATGCTGCTGGTCTGGTAGATTCGACCACGGTCAAGATTGGGCCTACCGGAGCGGCTACTGCCCAGACTGCACGAGATGTATCCGCTAGTGTTCTGTTGTCATCCGGCACAGGGGCAGGGCAGCTGGATATCACCAGTGGTGTAGCTAGCGTTAATGTCACTAAGATAGCTGGCACTTCTCAGACTGGGCGGGACATTGGAGCAAGTGTTCTACTCAGCCCAGGCACAGGCACAGGGCAGGTGAGCTTGTCCAGTGGCCGCGTCAAGGTGCAGAGCAACACTGTGATCAACACAGGGATCAGTGGGTTCCCCTTCCTCATGCTGGATGCAGCTGGTGTACCCCGCACGGGCTTGACTGTCACAGGATTCCGCAGCATAGATGGTGCAGCTTTCTCATCGTGCGCCAATGCAGCCACAGAGATGACTAACGGCTGGTACAAGATTGACTTGGCTGGTAGTGATGTGAACGGAGCAGTTATCGCTTTCCGCATGACAGCCACGGGCGCACAAGATCGCTGTTTTACTGTTGTAATGAATCCGTAAAAGTGTAATTATTACGGTATGCCCGTAGCTTATTCCGGCAAGCGGATCATATTCGATGCAATACGCGGAACCTCGCCCGCTGACATGATTGAAGATCTGGCCATTAGGCTACCCCTAGTCGGGTGGCAGGTGGTCAGGGATGTGACAGGAGGTGGCAAGGTCTATGAGATCACCTCCCTACAGCCTGCACTGTATAAGGCCCGTGTTCTAATCCAGGATGATCTTAGCTACAAGATAGACAATCCCACGTCCAACCTGTACAACTTCCGTAGTGTAGTGTGGCAGTTCATGAATCAGGCTGAGACTGCTCTAGGATTCCCGCATCAGGTCAAGACTAACAACACGTTCCCCACGTTCCAGGGCTTGTTTGGCCGCTGTCAAGGCTTCCTATCTGTGCCTGGAGAAGCTAATGGAGCCTGGAGTTCTGTAGCTGGAGGTATCCCATATGTCCCTATCGTCGGGGGCATGTGCTCTGAGGGCCTGACTCCCCCAACGATTGGCAACATCTGGTGGTCCTGTGGCGGCTCTCAGTTCCCTTTCAGCTTCCGAGAACAGAGTGATTGCTACGCTTGCATGTCGTACGGGCTCAATGACACTGTGGTAGTGGCAGCGGATAACAATAACGTACGGCCTCTCGATGGACTGCTGAGGGTGCTGCCACTAACAGCCACCAACACTATCAGCCACAATCAAATCCCATGGCCCACCCGGATTTATAACACTAACAACCCTCTGACCATTGACGCTTTTGTTAGCTGGGAGTGGAAGATACGCGGGCAGCTGTGGGATGCATTTTTACTCACTGCGGCTGGCACGCTGGACTCGCTCACGTCATACACTGACGAGTACGCTGGTAACTTCTTTAACGTGCGGGCTACTACGTGGCACGCTCAATTCTACTCAAGCCTAATGCTGATCTATGAAGTCACTGGGCTGGGATCGGGAAATGTGGCCTACTAATGCTCATCGACACATTAGATATCAAGTTTAGCGGCAACGTCCGCAACAAGACTATCAGTGGACCAGACCAGATAACGTTCATTAACCAGTGGAAGACTCTGCTTCTGTCCGTAGGTTGGACTCAGGTGGAGGGCCTACACGCTTCGGCCTCTGTCACCTTCCCACTTGGCACACCTATAACAGATGGTGTTGAAGTGTTGCCCAAAGTGACCATAGGGTGTAGTGCCCCGGCTGGGTTCATCTCCATTGGGGATGTGCAATACACTTTGTACGACCCCTACAAGCAGCTACCCGGCACTAGTGTAGCCTGTGTTTTCGTGGCCATGGACACCACCTATGCAGGCACTCTGGCTAATCTGCTGGAGGCTATTAACGATGAGACTGGATGGTTTGCAACGATCACGTTTAACGGTGGGTCAAGCTACACGCTAGATCTACTGGCTATTCCTGATGGCCCTGAGTTCAATGAGAAGCTGATTCAGTCCAATGGCTTCTTATCCGGCACAGCTGTATCCAGTGGGGGAGGGTACAGGCTGCGATCATCCTCTGCTGACTTTGCTGCCGTCTATGATTGCGCCATGACTGCTGCTGACCGCAATGGAGCTGGTGATAACTATCTGGCTGGGCTGCTCAAGTTTGACTTTACTATTAATGGGCAGCACGTGGTCTATCAGCTTCTCAATGATGTGCAAGGCACACTAGGATTCATGGGCGCTTTAGGTGTCGGCTCTGTACACCAGTACATTGTCATTGCCAACCCGCACGGCTTCAGCGTAATGGATGCCCCACGGGATGCAAGCACCCATCAGTTCCGCGCCATCTCACTGTTCTGTATGGCACCTTATTTCCCTACAGCTGGAGTAGATGTGCCAGACTCAGAAATCTTTGTGCCCACCGATGCTGTATTCGTGATTGGCCCTAATAACATTGGGGATGCACCCTGCTGGAACAATCCCAACATGGCACCCTCGGCCTGGAGTCTGGGAGATGGCCTGTTCCAAACGGATGGCTTCAATCCTATGCCAAGAGTGCTCGCTTATAGGTCACCAACATACGCACTTCAGACTATATACAGCGTGCCCATTTACGGTTGCGCTTACGTGCAGTTCGGCAACCTTGGGGAGGCTACAGATCACGCATTTGTTATTGGCAAGCTCTGGGATTGTGCGGTAGTCAGCGACTTCATTGGATTAGATGGATGCGTATTGGACGGCAAGCAGTTTCTTGTCTTGGGCTACGGTGGGGGTACTGACGGTCAAACAGTTACCACTTTCCTGATGGCCTGTGGTCTACCTGGGAGATCCAGCTTACCTCCGATCGGTCAGAGT
>Ga0193694_1000005_pt1 | contig 238039 bp, 194 predicted proteins | sample L3s1metaG_FD_160567 | JGI IMG/M metagenome (GOLD analysis project Ga0193694, IMG submission 160567) | Soil microbial communities from a riparian zone of the East river system, Colorado, United States - L3s1 | ecosystem: Environmental > Terrestrial > Soil > Riparian zone | place: USA: East... | reverse complement strand
TGTAACTGTACCTGCAGTGATATCTGCAGCACTGGGTGTATAAACAGCAGTTGGGTTATTGTTATTAAATGTTCCGGTTCCACTTGTGCTCCATGTAGCGGATGTTGCACTGCCGCCAAATGAACCAGCCATTGTAGCTGTACTTCCTGCACAAATAGTTTGAGCACTTCCTGCACTTACTGTTGCGCCAGGATTAATAGTTAATACCATTGAAGCATTTACTGGACCGCATGGACCAGCCGGATCATTAGTGGTATAGGTTAATGTTACTGTACCTGCAGTGATATCTGCAGCACTGGGTATATAAACAGCAGTTGGGTTATTGTTATTAAATGTTCCGGTTCCACTTGTGCTCCATGTAGCGGATGTTGCACTGCCGCCAAATGAACTAGCCATTGTAGCTGTACTTCCCGCACAAATTGTTTGAGCACTTCCTGCACTTACTGTTGCGACAGGATTAATAGTTAATACCATTGAAGCATTTACTGGACCGCAAGGGCCAGCCGGATCATTAGTAGTATAAGTTAATGTAACTGTACCTGCAGTGATATCTGCAGCACTGGGTGTATAAACAGCAGTTGGGTTATTGTTATTAAATGTTCCGGTTCCACTTGTGCTCCATGTAGCTGATGTTGCACTGCCGCCAAATGAACCAGCCATTGTAGCTGTACTTCCTGCACAAATAGTTTGAACACTTCCTGCAGTTACTGTTGGAGGAGCATTTACAGAAATAAGAATAGATCCTGATGCGGCGGCACTGCAAGTTGGACCGGTTGAATAAGCAACATTGGTTAAAGCATAGGTAGTGTTAGCCGTTAATGCAGCAGTAGTTAATGTTGCAGTTCCGCTTGCACCAACACTTATTGGTGTTTGAGCTACACCACCAATTGTATAATTAACAGATGTATTTGGAGTAGCAGTAAATGTAATAGTTGTTGTTGATCCCGAACATATCGGTGTAACACCCGAAATAGATGCTGTGGGAGTTGGTCTGAATGTTACGATAATTTGGTCACTAGCAAATCCACATATACCAGCGGGATCATCAGTTGTTATGGTTAACGTTACTGTCCCTGCCGCAATGTCTGCAGCACTTGGGGTATAAGTTCCTGTTGCCTTCCTGCCTCCATTTGTAAAAGAACCACTTCCTGATGTTGTCCATTGTACATCATTATTACCACTGATAGCACCGCCTGTTGTTGCATTGTAGCTTACATTCGGAGAAGTAGCGCAAAGAGTTTGGTCAGGACCAGCATTAACTGAGGCAAAATTTCCAACAGTCACAGTCAATGGAGCACTAGCTGCACTTTGACCACATGCATTGACAGCTCTCACTGTTATATTGCCACTTACGGCCGATGCAGTTGCAGTTACAGTTATTGAATTTGTTGTTGAACCGGATGTAATAGTCCAGCCTGTTGGTACGGTCCATGAATAACTCGTAGCACCTGCAACCGCAGTCGTTGTATAAACTAATCCTGCAACAACCGGACAAACAGAAATGGTCCCCGTCGGTGCCGTTGGTACAGCAGGTATACCTGAAGCCACAGTAATAGGAATTGAATTACTAGTAGCTGTTGTCGGTGTTGCACAAGGTGCATTAGAAGTCAGTATTACACGAACAACATCACCATTAGCCAATGTTGAAGTTGTAAATGTTGGACTATTGGTACCGGCATTGACGCCATTCACCTGCCATTGATAAGAAGGAGTTGTTCCACCATTTGTTGGTGTCGCAGTAAAGGTTACTGAAGTGCCTGTACAAATACTATTTCCAGGGTTTGCAGCAATAGTTACAGAAGGAGTGATTGTAGGATTAACTGTAACAGTATAAGTTACAGCAGTACCTGTGCAACCATTTGCTCTTGGTGTAATGGTTATTGTTGTTGGTCCTCCTGTTATCGGAGTAAATGATGGAATTGATGTAACACCTGTCTGATTAGCTAAACCAATTGCTGCACCACCAGTAATATCAAAGACAACACCTGCGGGAGTTCCTGTTAATGCAATGGCTGTTGTAGGTACACCATTGCAATAAGTTTGATTTGCTGGAGCGGTTGCTGTCGGAGTTGGATTAACAGTAATAGTATAAGTTACAGCAGTACCTGTGCAACCATTTGCTCTTGGTGTAATGGTTATTGTTGTTGGTCCTCCTGTTATCGGAGTAAATGATGGAATTGATGTAACACCTGTCTGATTAGCTAAACCAATTGCTGCACCACCTGTAATATCAAAAACAACACCTGCAGGAGTTCCTGTTAATGCAATTGCTGTTGTAGGCACACCATTGCAATAAGTTTGATTAGCCGGTGCTGTTGCAGTTGGAATTGGATTAACTGTAATTGGAATACCAGTACTTGCAGCAGTTGTTGGTGTTGCACAAGGTGCATTAGAAGTAAGTATTACATGAACAACATCACCATTAGCCAAAGTTGAAGTTGTAAATGTTGGACTATTGGTACCGGCGTTCACACCATTGACCTGCCACTGGTAGGAAGGAGATGCACCACCATTGATCGGTGTTGCAGTAAATGTTACAGAATTACCCAGGCAAATTGTTGTCGCACTTGCACCAATAGTAACCGAAGGAGTGATCAGTGCATTTACTGTCATTGTTATTTGGTTACTCGTAACAGAAGCAGGTGATGGGCATGTAGCACTTGATGTCATGATCACCGTTACTTTATCAGTATTTGCAAGTGTCGAACTTGTAAATGTTGGACTGTTTGTACCTGTAGGCACACCGTTTACCTGCCATTGATATGAAGGTGTTGCTCCTGGATTTGTTGGAGTAGCAGTAAATATTACCGGAGTGCCTGCACAAATATTATTTCCCGGGTTTGCAGCAATAGTTACAGAAGGAACAATTGTTGGATTAACAGTGATAGTAAATGTTTGAGGTGTTCCCTGACAACCATTGGCAGTTGGAGTAACTGTAATGGTTGCAGTAACAGGAGCCGCAGTTACATTCGTTGCAGTGAATGCAGCAATATTACCCGAACCACTTGCAGCAAGACCGATTGAAGTAGTATTGTTAGTCCAGTTGTATGTTGTTCCTGCAACTGTACCAGTAAAGTTTACTGTGGTAGTTGCAGTATTGTTACAAACAATTTGATCTGCAGGATCAGCAACAGTAGGGGTAGGATTAACAGTGATTGTAAAAGTTTGCGGAGTTCCTGGACAGCCATTAGCAGTTGGTGTTACAGTAATGGTGGCTGTAACAGGTGTTGTACTTGCATTCGTTGCAGTGAATGCAGCAATATTACCCGAACCACTTGCAGCAAGACCAATTGAAGGAGTATTGTTAGTCCAATCGAATGTTGTTCCCGGTACTGCACCAGTAAAGTTTACAGCTGTAGTTGCAGTATTATTACAAACAATTTGATCTGCAGGATCAACAACAGTTGGAGTTGGATTAACTGTTAATGTAATTGTCGAACTGCTATTATTGCATGATGCAACATTCGGCGATAATTCGACTCGGTAGTAATAGATACCCGGAGAAGTTGGGGGCAAATAGTTGGAAGAAGTTGCACCCGGTATATCTGTCCATGGACCTGTAGAAGTTGTACCGCTTTGCCATTGAAAATTCATTGGACCAGTTCCGCCTGTAATATTTCCGGTTAATGTTGGATTACTATTTTGACAAACAGCACCACCACCTGAAGCAGTTACAACCGGATCATCAACAATGGTAATCGTTTTAACAGGAGTTGAAACAATTCTACCACATTGATCAGTAATAACACAATTGTAATTATAAACACCAGATGATGCTATTGCAGGTGGATCGTAAGAAGGCAATGAAGGTGCGCCAATATTAACACCATTTATTTGCCATTGGTATGTGTATGGAAGTGAGCCACCTGAAGGCGGAGGAGTATTTATATCTAACTGAGCAGGGTTGTAGCCTACGCAAGATATTACCGGATTTGTATTATGAGCACCAGGATCTAAATCTGGATAAACAGTAATAGTAAATGGACAACTAGCTGTGTTGTTACAGGGGTCATTTATTGTCCATGTTATGGTTATTATGCCAGCACTAAAAACCGCATTGTTGAGTGTGGTACCTGTTGTTGGATTAACTGGGCCTGTTGAAGTGTAACTAAACGTTGGAGTTCCGGGACAAGTTATATCACTTGTACCTGTTGGATCCCATGTTGTACCTGAATGAGTATAAGAAGTAGTATTAACAAGACATATAACCTGATCAGGCTTACAAGTAATCGACGGAGTCAAAGTTTTTTCCTCTTGATCAACAACAACTGGTTTTTTTACAACACGAATACGTGGCTTCTTCTGCTTACTTGCTACGCTATCTTTTGCAACCGAAGTTTTTTGTGCAGTAAATATTTTTTTGAAAAAATTATTTGGAACTGTTTGCCCAACCATAAAAACACCAAAGCCCATTACGAGCAATGCAATAAACAGCTTCTTCCTTTTATGAAGAAAATTTCTAAAGGAGTGTTTAGACAAAGGGTTAATATTATTCACGCCGCCAGTCAACTTCTCTTTATAAACTTTGGTTTGTTTATAAAAGCTTCATGGGTAACAATAGTTCTCACAAATAAGAATACGGTTCGTTACAATAAAGCTTTTAATTGCTTTACTAATCAGAAAACGAAAAATGATTTTCAAAAAATGATTTTCAAAAAAGGATGGGCAGCATTATCAATGCTGACTTTTGGATTCTATAAGTTGTGTTGTTGAAAATTTATTTCTCCTGAACTAACGAGAAATAAAAACGAATAAAATTCTTCGTGTAAAAATTGAATTTCATGTTGCCGATTTTTATGGTTAAAAAAAATACGGCTTCTCAAGGTAATTGGTCCAACTTAGGTTCTTAATAGACAGGATTTTAGGGTGGATATCGGAGCCTACAAAAATATAAGCTTTTCCCGTAAATACTAATGGACTTTTCCCCTTTTTTTTGGGACTTTTTTGAGGCAGGGAATAAAGCGCCCCAAATAGGGATGATAAGGCACCAGATGGTAGAAGCCCGGAACCGGAGGTGTTGAAGATTTTGTTGAGGTTTATACTAAAGCTTCGGGCCATTCAACGCTTACCTGACTTTGAGTTGGAAAAAAAATTGTGGAGTTATCACGAACGCTTTTGGGAAGACTTTTTCCGATAGCAACCGGAACCTCAAACGTTTATGTGGGCTTTTTACCCTGGTAAAAAAATCGTAGAGGCACTCCGAAAGCGTTCGGGATCGTCATTTTCCGATAGCAAAGGGACATCAAACGGATCTGGCTTTTAGTTGGTAAAAAAATTCTGGAGTCATCACGAACCCTTTCGGAATGACCTTTTCCGATAGCAACCGGGACATCAAACGCATGGCTTTTCAGCCGATAAAAAAATTGTGGAGGTTATCCCGAAAGCGTTCGGGATGACCTTTTTCCCGATAGCAATCGGGACCGCAAACGCTTATCTGGCTTTTCACCTATTTAGTAATTATCCATTCTATGTATCTTCTGCTTTTTTTCTTTTTTATTTCTTTTTCAGGTTTCATTTGCGTGTTGACGATCGGGAAAAGATTCTGTATACTTCATTTCCCAGTCTGAGGTTTTAGAAGTAAAATCAGAAATTCCAGTATTATGGTCCGATAACTTTTTTTTCAAATCAGATCAGAAGTGTAGCCAACATAAAATTTGTCCAGCAAAGGAGAATATATGATATAGACAAAAAAGGGCATAAAAAAAGGCTCAAAAACTGATGGGCCTAGATTTTTAGTGGAGGTTACCGGAGTCGAACCGGTGACCTTTTGCATGCCATGCAAACGCTCTAGCCAACTGAGCTAAACCCCCAACTTGTAAAAAGAACTTTAGTAGTTAACCGGTGATCTTTTTCCCGATCCGTATCGGGACAGCAAACGTCCCGAAAGCTTTCGGGCCCAGCTGAGCTAAACCCCCAAATTAAATGGATTGCAAAAATAGGGAGATTGAATTTTACTTATCAAACTTCATTCGTATTCAATTGGCATGATTCTTATCATCTTTTACCAGATAGTTCATTTACTATTTTGAGGATTGAATTCAATCCTTAGATTTGTATAGTATTAGTAGCTTAATCCGTTTAAAGTTGAAATATTTAGTAATCATTCTTGCCATTATGTTTTCATCGTTCATGAAAACCTCTGATCCAAAAACCGAAATGGTTTGCGGTATCTGGAAAGGATATTTTGGAACTGAAAGTGAGACCAACTCCATCACGATCAAGATCAATCCACAAAACAAAGCTGAAATATTTTGCAACTTCAAAGAAGCCTGTCTAAATACAAAAGGCACTTATAAACTCATTGGCGATTCTGCCATTGTGATCTCCTGCATTCTTACAGAAAAAAATAGCTCAGAAGTGGTATTGTATGGCAATCTCAATCGTACTACCAGTTTTATCGATGGTCAATGGGATGGCGAAGGAAAACAAGGCGGATGTTTTTACCTGCAAAAGCAAAGTGCTCAAACCAATCTTTGATTTTTCTCCGGGATTTTTAGTTTGCTTTATCTTTAATTAATCGTAACAATTTTTATGTAGTCAGCTTTATTGCTACTATTAAATTTTTGTTGCGACGCTCCGTTCAAGGTTCTGTTCGCTTTTCAGCAATAAGCGTCGCAGTTTACCCAGAGCAAAGCGAAGGGTCGCACTCTTTTACTACAGTAATTTTATTCACCAAATGTTGAATAGAATTATTTAGTTGATTGGTTCATTCTAATAATAACTTAAAAACAAAAAGCCCGGCCTCCCTCTCCTACAGGAGAGGGAACGAGGGTGAGGCTTATGAAACGAGTAACAGGTATTGGCGGCATCTTTTTCAAAACAAAAGATCCTGAAAAATTAAAGCAATGGTATTCTACCCATCTTGGGATCAAAAGTGATAAGTATGGCGGTTGTTTCGATTGGCGAAAACCTGATGGAACAAAAGGCTTCACTGCCTGGAGCACTTTTAAAGAAGATACAAAATATTTTCAGCCAAGTGAAAAAGACATGATGATCAATTACCGGGTTGAAAATTTAGAAGAGCTATTAAAAGTATTAAAAGAAGAAGGAGTGACCATCGTTGGTGAAATAGAGGTGGTTGAATATGGAAAGTTTGGCTGGATACTCGACCCCGAAGGAAATAAAATAGAGCTTTGGGAACCTAACGATATTGAATTCGAAAAAATGGGTTCAGATACAAATACCTCCACTTGATGAAGGGAAATAATCCATGATAAGTAAAACAACATGTTGAGTGCAAGCCCGGTCTTGAAATAAACTAATTGTATGAAAAAATTATTTCCCTTGTTGTTTCTTCTTTTATCACAATCGCTCATTGCACAAAAGCCTTGCAGCTTACCTGTATTCCGCCAATTTGATTTTTGGGTAGGCAATTGGGAAGCTTTTGCCACAAATGGAAACAAAGCAGGAGATAGTAAGATCAGTATCATGCTTGACAGTTGCGTGGTATTGGAAGAATGGACAAGCGCTTCTTCACAACAGGGACTAACTTATTCTGGTAAAAGTTTTAATATGTATAATGTTGCTACCAAACAATGGCAGCAAACATGGGTTGACAATACCGGCAACACAACTGAATTTTTAAGAGGGACGGGCAGTGATGGCAAGATCGTTTACTATGCAGATAAAGTAATGGATCCAAAAGGAAAGAACTTTATGCGCAGACTTACTTTTACTAAATTAAGCAATGATAAAGTAAGACAGTTTGGCGAACGAAGTGATGACGAGGGGAAGACATGGACAACTGAATACGATCTTGAATACAGAAGAAAGAAATAATTCTTCCAAAGGGTTACATTTTAAATGAACAATAACCGTGATAGGCGGCGTTTGGTGCAATTTAATTTTTACTGACCTTTAAAGAAATTTGTATTAACCAGGCCAGGCAAAACGCAAGTAATAAAATCCTGGCTTAATAAGCTTTATAAAACAAAACTACTGTTATGAAAAAAATAACCGCCGCATTTATTCTATTGTTCGCGATCATTATGACTGCGACTGCACAGATGGATCTGCCACCAAGTGGTGGTAACCCAAGAGCCACCATTACAGAAGAGGTTGGCATAACAAGTATCACCATAAAATATTCAAGACCCGACGTAAATGGAAGAGAAGGAAAGATATGGGGCACACTGGTGACGTATGGGTTCACATCTCAAAATTTAAATACGAATAAAACTGATATGCCCTGGCGTGCAGGTGCCAATGAAACCACCACCATCACATTTGAACATGATGTGAAAGTAGAAGGAAAAGATATAAAAGCCGGTACTTATGGTTTATATATGGCTGTGTATCCTGATAAAGCCACGATAATCTTTTCTAAGCAGGCGGATAACTGGGGTAGCTTTTTCTATGAAGAAAAAAATGATGTATTGCGTGTAGATGTAAAGCCGGTCGCATTGGATAAAAGTGTTGAATATTTGAAATATGAATTTATAGAACAAAAAGAAAAATATTGCGTGATCGCATTGCAATGGGAAAAGTTATCCATTCCATTCAGGGTGGATGTTGATGTTGACAATATCGTTTTGGCAAGAATGAGAGACCAGGTAATTGGTCAACGGGGTTTCAATCCACTTCTTCTTACTGCAGCGGCAAATTATTTTATAAATAAGAATATTAACCTTGATGAAGCCCTTGCATGGAGTCAAAGAGCTGCTAGCTTTAAAAGCTTTTCCACATTAAATACATTGGGAAATGCCTATACAAAACTAAACAGGTTAAAAGAAGCTGATTCCACAATGAATGAAGCATTGGTGTTTGCGGTTCCAGCTCAATTCCAACAATATGGTCGTTCCCTGGTCACTGCAAAAAGATTAGACAGGTGGATGGAAGTACTTAATACAACGCAAAAAAAGAGTGGTGATGTTTTCATGGTGAATGCTGGCTACATGTCGTATTATTCTGCAAAGGGAGATTTTAAAAAAGCATTGGACTATGCAAATAAGTCTTTGGCACAAGCACCTGAGGCAGCAAAGCCTGCAATAAATGCAAACATTGCGAAGCTGAAAGAAGGGAAAGATATTAACCAGTAATAAATCATTTTAAAATGAAAAAAACATCAATTGTTGTATTGATCACTTCAGTATTTGTTATCTCACTGTATTCTTTTTCCAATAAGAACAAAGAAAGTTCAATTGTGTACACTTGTCTTCCATGTGGATCAGGTTGTGATTCGGCGGTCTATGACAAACCCGGTACTTGCAGTCATTGCAATATGAAGCTTGTTGACAAGTCAACAATTGTACATAAGAATATTGAACCTGGTAAAATGTGTTCGCTGAATGAAAAGAATGTTGTGTTCCTCGATGTTCGTACAGCTGCGGAATTTAATGGAAATGCCCCGGATAAATTCGGTGCAATAAAAAATGCTATCAATATTCCGGTGCAGGAATTAGAGTCAAGGATGGGCGAACTGGAAAAATATAAGGACAAAGAGATCATTGTTTATTGTTCACATAGTCATCGTAGCCCTAGAGCCAGTTATATACTTACGCAAAATGGATTTAAGAATGTGACCAACATGCTGGGTGGCATGAGTGTTTGGAAAGACCAGGTGAAGAAAAATGATTGCAATGAAAGATTGTATCAGCAACAATAATTTAAAACACTAAATAAATAGAAATGAACAATGCAATTAGCTGGTTCGAGATCGGAACTACGGATCTTGACAGGGCAACAAAATTTTATGAAACAATTTTTGGAGTAAAACTAAGTTTGCTTGATCTCGATAATATAAAAATGAGAATGTTTCCATTAGACGATATGATGACAGGAGTAGGAGGCGCATTGGTTTTTACAAATGGTTTTCATAAACCATCTGCCACTGATGGTCCGCTGATCTACCTGAATGGGAATCCTGATGTGCAAAATGTATTAGATAAAGTTGAAGCAGCCGGTGGAAAGATCATGGTTCCAAAAACGGAGATCAGTCCTGATTATGGTTTTATGGCGGTGATAATAGATACGGAAGGAAATCGTATTGGATTGCATTCTGTTCCAACGCAATATTTATAAAAATGTGTCTCACAGATTACACGGATTTTCACGGAAAATAAAATTTGTGTCTTTCTGTGTAATCTGTGAGATGTTTTTTTCAATGGATATAAATGATTTAACATATAAGATAAGAGGAGCATTTTTCAAAGTGCATAAAACATTAGGACCCGGATTACTCGAAAGTGTTTATGAAGCTGCATTGGTGTATGAGTTTATGCAACTGGGCTTAAAAGTTATTTCACAAGTAGGCCTGCCGGTCAATTATAATGGGTCTTACTTGAATTGGGTTTTCGCATTGATATAATTGTTGAAGATTCAGTAATAATAGAAGTAAAATCGATTGAAACTTTACATGATGTTCATATGAAGCAGGTGCTTACGTATCTGAGATTGTCAGGCAAGAAACTTGGATTCCTTGTCAATTTCAATGTAAGTAGTTTAAAGGATAAAGAAAGCCTGATAAGAATTATTAATTGATATAAAGAGTATTCTGTGTAAATCCGTGAAATCTGTGAGAAAATATAATTATGGCTTACAATGAAAAACTGGCCGACATGACAAGAGAGCTTATTGCTCAAACACATAAAAATGTGGAAGAGAAAGCAATGTTCGGAGGTTTATGTTTTATGGTAAATGATAAAATGTGCGTTGGTGTAGAAAAAGAAAGATTGATGGTAAGACTTGATCCTGCAAAATATGAGGAAGTGATGGAGAAAGAGGGATGCAAGCCTATGGATTTTACAGGCAGAGTGATGAAAGGATTTGTTTTTGTAGATGCAGATGTATTAACCACAAAAAAGAAACTGGAATATTGGGTAAAGCTTGCATTAGAATATAATAAGATCGCAAAAGCGAGTAAAAAGCCTGCCCGTCGGACAGTCGGGCAAACGGTAAACAAAAAGAAATGAAGTACACTCTTGAAAGATCGTATCAGATTCTCGAAAGAACTCCATCGGTTCTCAAAACATTGCTGAGTGGGCTTGATGATGGCTGGGTAATGAATAATGAAGGACCCGATACGTTTTCTCCTTATGATGTGATCGGGCATTTGATTCACGGAGAAAAAACGGATTGGACAGCAAGAGCAAAAATTATTTTAGAATTTGGTTTGTCAAAACCATTTGTTCCATGGGATCGCTTTGCCCAATATGAAGAAAGCAAAGGCAAAACATTAGAGCAATTGCTTGAAGAATTTGAAAAAGTGAGAACAGAAAATGTAATATGGTTCAGATCATTGAAATTAACGGAGACCGATCTCGATAAAAAAGGGATGCATCCTAAGCTTGGCGAAGTAACATTGAGAAATTTATTGGCTACATGGGTGGTGCATGATCTTACTCACATTGCACAAATAACAAGAGTAATGGCTAAGCAATACAAAGAAGAGATGGGTCCATGGCCCGAGTTTTTCCGGATACTGGCCTTTTGAAAGTATCATATCACCGTCTGTCATAAATGGCTTTCCTTTACGAAGAGTGTTACACTACCTTTCTAAAAATTGTTTTTCATTCAATAAAATAATTATGAAAAAGAATATTCTTGTTGTACTTGTATTGATTGTGATCACACTTACAACAAAAGCCCAGAATGTTATTGTTTCTCCACAATGGCTGAATGATAATATGAATGATCCGGATCTTATTATTATTCAACCAAGTTTTTTAAAACTTGATTATGATAACGAACATATAAAAGGGGGAAGATATCTCTGGCCAGATTGGTTAACAGCAAATTCACCCGAAGGAACTTACAATCCACCTGATCCAAAAGCGGCAACTAAAGTTTTGCAGGGTCTTGGTATAAATAAAAATTCCAAAATAGTTTTATGCCATGCATTTGGTGATGTAAGTATTACTGCCAGAATGTTTATTACACTTGAAAATCTTGGATTAAGAGACAGGGTTTTTTATTTAAATGGTGGACTGGCGGCATGGAAAAAAGCTGGCTTTCCTGTAACTAAAGAATTGCCGGTTGTTAAAAAAGGAAATTTTATAGCAACATCCTCTGCTCCATTGTTAGTCGATAAAGATTATGTATTGAATTCATTAAAAAACAAATCAGCTGAAGTAGTGGATGCAAGAATGAAAAGATTTTATGATGGCGATCCAACAGGCAATCCCCGTGATGGTCATATCACCGGTGCATTAAATCTTGCTTATACGGATATGATAGATTCAGTAAATAATATTAAGCCTGCCGAAGTATTACAAAAAAACTTCCAGGCTGTATTGCCAGATAAGAACAAAGAAGTTGTCACCTATTGCTTTATCGGTCAAACTGCCAGTGTTATTTATCTTACGGGTCGTTCACTCGGTTATAATGTAAAAGTGTACGACGGTTCAATGCAGGAGTGGAGTAGAATACCAGAATTGCCAATGGAAAAAACAAAGAAGGAGTAATTTATTTTAGTATAAAATAAAAACCCTGAACATTGTTCAGGATTTTTAATATTATCTCTGCGCAATTATTTTTTTCGGGTAAGCTTAATTTCCATTGTTTTAAATTGTTTTCCCGTTTTTGGATCAGGCCCATACATTTCCATCTTCTGATTGTTATCGTCTATTATCGTATAGATTTCTTTAAAGTCACATTCTCTTCCGGTAGAAGGATCGATCATTTTGCCGGTCAACGTTGTGGATTTAGTAGCCTCATTCCATGGTCCTTCCATTTTCATGATCCCTGTTCCGAAGTTATCGATCCATGTACTCATAAATACTTTTTTACTATTATCATATCCAGTTGTGCTCATGCCATTAAATGGCATTCCCATCATATTTCCTTTAGTTTCTGAAACCTGGTAACGGCCATCCATAACCATTTTATTTACCATGGTAGCTTTGCTGGTAGAAGGTGCTGCATCAGGAGCCATCCACATAGTTACTTCACCGTTCCATGTACCGTTCGATTTAGCAAGCATTTTATGTGGCTCGCCTGGTGTAGCATATTCCATATAGTTTTTCATCATAGTAGCCGAGTCAACAGGGACCCAGGTTTCTTCTTTGGTTTTTGAGTCAGTAGTAGCTGAAGTTGTTGCATTAGCGTTCATAGCTTCATCAGGCTTTTTATCGTCGCTGCAGGAAGCTAATAGAAATGCTGTTGCGCAGATGGTTAAGGTTATTCGTTTCATAAAATAAATTTTTGGACGAAAAAGTTACAACTTCTTTATTATTCATAATTGTTTTTTTGATGAAATTCTAAATTTGTTGATAAAATCTGTAGGCAAATAAGCAAGATGACCAATTATTGTTTCCACGTAACTTTGAATTCAATTATATGGGGATCTTAAAACAAATAGCAGAATATCTCTACATCCGCAAGCCGGATCCTAACAGGCCCAATACGGATTTTATTAGAAAAATGCATTGGATAAACAGGACAAGCATACTGATCTTTATTCTTTGCCTGATCATATTGGCAATAAAATTATTTTCTTAAGGTAAAATCGTGGATGAGTTGTGCAGCTTTTGAAGAGACGTTCCCCTTTTCACTTAATATATTTTTCAGATCCGTATAATCGTTTTTCAATTCAGTGCGTCGTTTTTCATCCGTCAATAATTCATGTAATTCGTGTTCCAGGTTTTTTACATTCATATCATGTTGTATCAATTCTTTCACCACTAATTTATCCATGATAAGATTTACGAGGGAAATGAATTTTACTTTCACCAACCGTCTTCCAATTTCATAAGAGAGAAATGAACCTTTGTAACAAACTACTTCGGGTACAGCAAACAAAGCAGTTTCAAGCGTCGCAGTGCCGGATGTTACCAATGCGGCTTTTGCCTGCATTAAAAGATCATACGTTTTACCTGATACAGCGCTTACATTATTATATGGATCAAGTAAAGAAGAATAAAAATCATCATCAACACCCGGCGCTTTGGCAACTATAAATTGATAAGAAGGAAACGCTTTACTTACTTCAAGCATTACAGGAAGTTTTTTTAAAATTTCCTGTTTTCTGCTACCGGGAAGAAGGGCCACGATCTCTTTGGTACTTAATTTTTCACTTTTGACTTTTGACTTTTCACTTTCTATCACTTCAACCAGCGGATGCCCCACATATTCTACCTCCCAGTTCCATTTGTTTTTGAAATAATCTTTTTCAAAAGGAAGTATGACAATCATTTTATCGATTGTTTCTTTCATCATCTTCACCCGGTTCTCTTTCCATGCCCATACTTGGGGTGAAATATAGTAGATGATGCGAAGCCCTTTTTGTTTTGCCCATTTTGCAATGCGAAGATTGAAGCCAGGATAGTCAATAAGGATCAGGGTATCGGGTTGAAATTGCTCAATATCTTTTTTACAAAACTTCAGATTGCGAAGAATGGTAAAAATATTTTTTATCACTTCCCAAAAACCCATGAAGGCAAGATCACGGTAATGTTTTACCAGGTCACCTCCGGCCTGCTGCATTTTATCACCACCCCAGCAACGTATAGTTGCTGAAGCATCAAGCTTTTTTAGCTCTTTGATAAGATTGCTGCCATGCAAATCACCTGATGCCTCACCTGCTATGATATAGTACTTCATAAACCCCCAGCCCCTAAAGGGGAGTTTTGGAAATTAATAATGGTTTGCAAAATAAGCATTTGCCGAATAGCGATAAGAAAGCATCCCGATACCTATCGGGACGACGCAACAAGAGCTTCATAGTAGCATTAAAGCTTGTAACCTAAATAAAAACTTTGATGATCAGAATCGCTATACCATATAGAAGAGTAGTGACAAAGATCCCTTTAGCCGTACTGTCGCGGTGTGTATTTATATATATAGTAAACAAAACAGCATTGGCTAAAAGGCAAAGAGCCCCGATAGAAGTGATCAATCCCCTGGTATTAAAAAAATAATCAAGAAAATCGAAGAAGCTGAATGAAGAAAATTTAAAGAAATAGACAACGATAAGGCCAAGAACAGGTCCCACGAGTCCAAGAACTAATCCAAGCTTAAGGTTATCTCTTTTTAGGATAAATGTTGCCACGTTTTTTCAAATTTAGATTTAAGAACGTAATTGGTCATATCAAATTGTACGGGAACTACGCTTATATAGTTATTTGCCAACGCCCATACATCGGTGTCCTTTCCCTTATCAAAATTTACAAACTCACCGGTAAGCCAGAAATATTTACGTCCATGGGGATCATGTCTCTCAATAAAATCCTCTTCATATTTTGCATATGCCTGCCGACAGATCATTATTCCTTTTATCTCTTCGATCTTTGCGATCGGGATATTTACATTCAGGATCATGTGCTTGTCCTGTGGGGCTTCAAGCAATTTCTCAACAATGATGCGGGCATATTTTCTTGCTGGTTCAAAATCGGCTTCGATGCTATAATCAAGTAATGAAAAGCCAACAGAAGGAATGCTTTCGATGGCCGCTTCCACAGCCGCAGACATCGTACCTGAATAAATAACATTGATGCTATGATTGGCGCCGTGATTTATACCACTTAAACAAAGATCAGGTTTGCGATGAAGCACTTTATCAACGGCCAGTTTCACACAATCAACAGGGGTGCCCGTACATTGATAAGCTTCTATGCCTTCAAAAAAATTTACAGGGGTTAACCGTAACGGCGATCCGATCGTGATCGCATGGCCCATTCCGGATTGGGGTTTATCAGGGGCCACTACAATTATTTTTCCAAGATCCTTTACGGCTTCCACCAGGTTTTTGATACCCGGTGCAGATACTCCGTCATCATTGGTGATAAGTATCACTGGTTTTTCTTTTTTCTTCGCTGCCGATCTTTTTTTTACCGTTGCTTTTGCTGGTTTCTTAGTTTTTGACATAGGTTCTTATTCTAAGCAAAAATGTTTTGTTTTTTCCGTTATTAAAAATGTTTTTTGGAAAACCAAAAAAATTAGTATTTTGCAGCTAACTCAATTAGTTTCTTATGAATATTGCCAATCAAAATCTGAAATACCTGCGTAAGCTGCGTGGCTGGACACAACAGGAATTTGCTGACAAGCTTCGTATCAAGAGATCATTATTGGGAGCGTATGAAGAAGAAAGAGCAAAGCCCAATTTGGAAGTATTGGAAATTGTTTGTGATATTTTCAAACTTTCTATGGACGATGTTTTAAGGAAGGACCTTAGTGAGAACAAAGGAAATTACCTCGCAAAAAGAAGGGCCTTGAAACTTGCGGGGGGCAGACCTGATATTCCTTTTGTACCAATGAAAGCTGCGGCTGGTTATTTAAATGGCTATGCAGATCCGGATTATATTGATGAACTGAACACATTTACATTACCGATGTTATCAGGTGGCAATTACCGTGCATTTGAAATTATGGGTGATTCAATGCTGCCAACTCCGAGCGGATCAATAATTGTTGGAGAAAAAGTAGAGACACTTGATGAGGTAAAAAATAACTATACATATATAGTAGTATCAAAATCTGAAGGCATCGTTTATAAAAGAATCGATAAAAACAACAAGGCCAGGAATAAGCTGACATTAGTAAGTGATAATCCTTCTTACCAGCCATATCATATTAATTCAGAAGATGTATTGGAATTGTGGCAGGCATCAGTTGTTATCAGCCGCGCCGTATCTCAGCAACGATGGGATATAAATCAACTGGCCAACATTGTTACCAATTTACATCAACAGGTAAGCACTTTAAAGAAGAAGATGAACTAGCTTAACATCAATGAATTAGCTGCTGTTTGAGGATAGCAATATTACTTATGCAGGCAAAATTTATTGAATTATATTTGTCGTTAGCTAATTAACTAACTGCATGGCTATTAAACGCCTTCTTCTTGTACCCTTGATGATGGTAATTGTTCTATATGGTTTTTCCCAAACCAGGGATATGCCTGCAGTTAAAACAGACCATTCCCCAAAAATTGATGGAACTCTTGATGATTCAGTTTGGCAAAAAGCCCCGGTAGCTACAAATTTTATTCAAAACTTTCCCAAAGCAGGGGAACTGGCAACAGTAAAAACCGAGGTACGAATTCTTTACGATAATTCGTCCATATACATTGGAGCAATTCTTTATGATGACCCTAATTCAATAAGAAAACAAATAACAGCAAGGGACGAAGAACAGCAATCAGATGTAGATTATTTTTCTGTTTTTTTTGATACTTATAACGACAATCAAAACGGTTTTCAGTTCCTGGTCACTACTGCAAATGTGCAAACCGATGCAAAATTATCTTCGAGCTTCAGTGGTGAATTTAATTCGTTTGGTGATAAAACCTGGGATGCTGTTTGGGAAAGTAAAACGAAAATGCTTGATAATGGATGGTCGATAGAAATGCGGATCCCTTATTTCTCTTTGCGATTTCCAAAAAAAGATATCCAGGATTGGGGCATTCAATTAATGCGATTCACAAGAAAAAATAATGAAAGTTCTTTCTGGAATTTTTTTGATCCTAATGTCAATGGTTTTTTAAATCAGTTTGGTGATCTTACTGGCCTTCAAAATATTGAACCTCCATTGCGATTAAGCTTTTCTCCTTATTTATCTGGTGGCGTTAATATTTCACCTACCGTTAATGGTAATAAAACAGAGTGGTTGAAAAGCGGTGGTATGGATGTGAAGTATGGAATAAGTGAAAGCTTTACACTTGATGCAACGATCATCCCTGATTTTGGACAAGTGGTTTCTGACAACGTGGTAAATAATCTCACTCCTTACGAAATTAAGTTTGCAGAGAACCGGCCTTTCTTTACTGAAGGCACTGAACTTTTCAATAAAGCAGGATTATTTTATTCACGAAGAGTAGGAGAGATGCCGCAAAGGTTCAATGCAGTCCGAAACTTTACGCAAAACAATCCCAATTATGAGATCATTGAAAACCCTGCAGTCACCAGCTTATATAATGCAATCAAATTCTCTGGCCGCACCGAAAAAAAATTGGGGCTTGGTTTTTTTAATGCAATAGCTCAAAAAGAAAAAGCAATTCTTAGAAACACTACTAACGGTAAAGACAGCAGTGTTGTAACTGAGGCGCTTGCTAATTACAATATTATTGTAGTTGACCAGGCATTAAAGAACAGGTCCTATGTAACTTTTACTAACACGAATGTAATACGGGAATACATTAACCGGGATGCAAATGTTTCTGCTTTTGATTTTAGTTTTTTTGATAAGGAAAATACATTTAATGTTCGTGGCGCCGCACGATACAGTAAAATTTTTGGAGATGCAGGCTATGATGGTTTCAGCACAAGCCTGCGTGTAGGTAAAGTAAGTGGTAAGCTCCAGTATTATATTTCGAACCTTATTGAATCTGATAAATATGACCCGAATGATCTCGGAATTTTGCCCGCTGCAAATGAAGTTTCTTATACCGGTCAGATCAGCTACAATCAATTTACTCCGAAAGGAAATTTTCTTTCATATAATTATAAGCTCACTTCAAGCTATGGCTGGCTTTACAAACCTTATGCATATAATTATTTGCGAATAACAGGACAAGCTTTTTGGTTTTTTAGAAATTTTTGGGATGTTAGTCTTACGGTAGGTACATTACCCTTTGGAGAAAATGATTATTTTGTTTTGAACACTCCCGGCCGTTATGCAAAGCGACCGCCATTTAGTTTTGCTGAAGTAGAAGGAAGCACAGATAGCCGGAAGAAACTTTTTTTCAGTTATGATCTTCTTGGCTCTTTGTTCCATATTCCTGAAGAACATAATTACTACAAGTATGAGCTTGGTGTTCGCTATCGTTTCAGTAATAAGATATCAATGGAAATAAACAATATCGGCGAAACAGAATCAGACTATATTGTTTTTGCAGGCAGGGAATCAAATGGAGAGCCGATAATAAGTTTTGTCGACTTTAATGATATCACCTCTATCTATTCGGGAATTTACAATTTTACATCACGAATGAATTTGACAATGCGGGTAAGACATAACTGGAGCAAAGTAACTTATAAGCGATTTGCAAACGTTGATGAAAACGGAAAGGATATTCCCCGTGCATTTATTGCCAACCAGGATGAAAACGTGAACTTTTTTAATCTCGATGCATTCTTCACATGGGATTTTCGCCTGGGCAGCCGTCTTGTATTAGGATGGAAAAATTTTCTCGGGAACGATGAATATGTTGATGGCATGACGTACAAAAAATATTTGAATAACCTTGCACAGACTATGGATCTTCGCCATGGCAATGAACTGACACTTCGCTTTATTTATTTTATTGATTTCAATACGCTGAGAAAAAAACATTGATCACTGTACCTGCATGATCCCGTTCTCTACAATTGCAAAAACATTTTCTCCTTTTTGTGCATCTACATTTACACAACCTGTAAAACGACTGAATGCAGGAAGTATCCCAATATTATTTCCAAAGTAAAAACAGGGAAATTGCAATGACTGTCTTCCGCGACCGCGGATACTAATACCCGGATGAAGATGCCCGCAGAAAGTATAATGTGTTTGATCTTTTATGGATGCATCATCAGGATCATGGCAAAATGAGAAATCACCAATGTCAAGGCAATCTTTTGTTTCAATTCGCATTTCATTATACCAGGCTTCTTCCAGTATATCATGATTGCCATTTACGAGGATCATTTCCAAACCATCAAGATCATTTCTCCATTTTTTAAAAAGATCCATTTCCTTGTTTGATCTGCTATGTGAAAGATCGCCGGCGATGATCAGCTTTTCTGCTTTAAAAAATAGTATTTGAGTAAATAGTCTTTGAAGATCTTCTTTAAAAACATTTTGGGGCACTGGTATCCCGGATTTTCTGAAATGGCCTGTTTTGCCGATATGAAGATCAGCAATGATCAGGGTCTTTTGTTTTTCCCAAAACATCACCCGTTCGGGACTTAAAACAAAATCATTTTCATTAATGGTGTAGGCAACAAGGGCATTCATAAGAAGGAAAACAAAAATAATCCTTTATCAAATGTGAAGTAAAAACAAGTTACCAGCATCCAACATCTAGTATCTAGCACCCAATTCCGCCTGCATCTTCCTTATCCTGTCTTCTAATTTTTCTGAAGAAAGATCTTCCCGCATGCTATCCACTTTAATGGGGAAACAGAAAGGTGTATATCGTTCAGGGAAAGTGAGAATAATTTTTGATCGTTGAATACGGTTCAGCATGTCACGCAATCTTATTTCTTCCATTTGCTGGGCAAAAACTTCATTAAATGCCTGCCGTAATAATAAATTATGCGGTTCATATTCATTAAACACATTGAATAATAATGAAGCTGATGCCTGCAGGTGCCGGGCTTTTTTTCTTTCACCTGGCATGCCCTGGAATATTAAACCACCGATGGTAGCGATGTCACGAAATTTTCTTTTCGCCATTTCTGTACTGTTCACACTGCGTTGAATGTCTTCAAATAAATTTTCAGGAGAAAATAATTCATACACATTTGCATCATCTAATGGTATCGGCTGATCACTCAGCAATTCAAAGCCATAATCGTTCATGGCAAATGAAAAAGTAATAGGAGTGATGCGGCTGATACGATAAGCAAGAATAGCAGCCATTGCCTCATGAACCAATCTTCCTTCAAATGGATAAACAAATAGGTGATGTCCTTCATCTGTTTCAATTTGTTCTATCAGCAATTCATTTGCTTTTGGTAAATGAGAAAGTTCTTGTTGTAATTCAAAAAGCGGTTGTAAAATTGTTAGCTCTTCAGCTTTGTTGAGAGTAGTGAATGGTGAGTGGTGAGTTTTATGTTCACTCACTACTGACAACTCACCACTCACCAAATTCAACGTTTCCCTCAGCTTCTTTCCCAAATTTGCACTCAATGGCATGCGGCCGCCTTGCCAGCTTGGCACAATGGATTTTTTTGCGTTTGATTTGCGAACATAAGCCGTCATATCTTTTGAAGAAACATATTCCAGTTTTCTTCCGGCTAAAGAAAATACCTCGCCTGGTGTTAAGCGACTGATAAACCATTCTTCTATCACGCCGATAAAGCCACCATGTAATAATTGTACTTTCATCATTGGCTCGCTGACAATAGTGCCAATATGCAGACGATGTCGCATCGCAATTCTTCTTGAAGTGACCCTGTACACACCATCAATTACTTCTACTTTTTTATATTCATCATATTGTTGCAATGCATTACCACCGGAAGTAAGGTTGTGCAGTATTTGTTGCCATTCATCTAATGTTATTTCACGATAACAATAGGTCGATCGTATTTCTTCAAAAATTTCATCAGCCACAAAACCATCTGATATCGCAAGGGTGCAAAGCCATTGCATCAGTACATCAAAGCATAACAACATCGGTACGCGGCTTTCAATTAGTTCTTCTTTGATCGCAGATTTTAAGGCAGCAGCTTCTATCAGTTCAAGAGAATGTGTTGGTAAAAAATAAATTTTACTGATAGCATCAGGCTGGTGACCACTGCGACCGGCACGTTGTAAAAAACGGGCAACTCCTTTTGGTGAGCCAACCTGTATCACTGTTTCTACCGGCCGAAAATCAACACCAAGATCAAGCGAAGCTGTGCATACTACCGCTTTTAATTTCCCGGTATGTAAATTTTCTTCCACCCATTCACGCAATTCTCTTTCAACACTGCCATGATGCAATGCGATGGCACCGGCAAGATCAGGAGATGCATTTAATATTTGTTGGTACCAGATCTCACTCATGCCACGGGTATTGATAAAGATGAGTGTGGTCCTGCTTTCATGAATGATCGGAAGCACCTTATGAATTAGTTTGATCCCAAGATGACCGGCCCATGGATATTTTTCAATTTCATCAGGAAAGATAGATTCAACTTCAATTTGTTTTTTCATTTCAGCTTTTACCATCACTCCTTTTTTCTTTAAAGAAGATAACAGCACTTCACTTGCCTCATTGAGATTTCCGATCGTTGCGCTGATTCCCCAAACCGAAAGAAGAGACCGGAAGTCTGGGGTCGGAAAGTCAGAAAGCAGATCACTCTTTTTTACAGTTTGTTCTTTTTCTTCCTGTTTTTCCGACTTTCGGTCTTTCTGACTGTTAACGATCCTCGCCACTGCCAACTCCACCTGCACCCCTCTCTTACTTCCCAGCAACTCATGCCATTCATCTACTGCAATAATTTTTAAGGAAGAAAAAATTTCAGCATAACCCTTTTGACCAATTAATAAATGAAGACTTTCCGGTGTAATGATCAGCACTTCCGGCATTTGTTTTTTTTGCCTTGCTCTTTCGGTGGTTGATGTATCGCCATTACGTATCCCAACTTTCCAATTCATACCAAGTGCAGTGATCACTTCTTCCATGGCACGACCGATATCAGTAGCTAAAGCCCTGAGCGGCGTGATCCATAATAGTTGAAGACCGCTGTTCTTTATTTTTTTATAATTATCAGGATAATGATTGATAAAATCAATAATAGCGCCGAGAAAAACAGAATAAGTTTTACCGCAACCTGTTGGCGCATTTACCAAACCGCTGTCGCCATTGATGATATGCTCCCATGTTTTTTCCTGGAAAAGAAAAGGTTGACGGTCTTGCGCAGCCATCATTTCTTTTATGATCATATAACCTTTACTTTCTTTTAACCCGGCCATCGTGCAATTTAGTTAAGCTTTGCATCTTCTCTCCTTTGGGAGAAAGGAAAAGTAATTTCAATTAAAAAACATTAACTGAGTTTCATTTTCCATATACCTCCAGCATCTTTTTCAGATCAGCAAGTGTATTGATCTCATCAGCGTTTTTATCTTTTCGCCAACGATTGATGCGGGGAAACCGCAAAGCGACACCGGATTTATGCCGGTTACTCGCTGCTATGCCTTCAAATGCAATTTCAAAAACAAGTGTTGGTTTTACTGTTCTTACGGGCCCAAATTTTTCTAAAGAATTTCTTTTTACAAATGAATCGACTTCTGCAAATTCTTTATCGGTTAGGCCCGAATAAGCTTTTGCAAAACTTACCAGCTTGTCATTATCTTTTACAGCAAATGTGTAATCTGTATATAAATTACTTCTTCGTCCATGACCTTTTTGCGCATAGATCATTACTGCATCAATTACCAATGGATCGATCTTCCATTTCCACCAATCACCAACTTTGCGTCCGACCTGGTAGGTTGATGATCTTCGTTTCAGCATGATACCTTCTGCACCCATTTCTCTTGAACTTTCGCGAATGGCCGCTAACTGCTCCCAGGAAGAGAAATTAATAACAGGAGATAATAATAACACTGGCTGATCGAGTTTTGTAATGATGTCTTCCAACAAGCTTCTTCGTCTTTCTAAAGCCCATTCACGAATATCCTGCCCTTCATATTCCAAAATATCATAGGCAAAGAATGCGATCGGGGCATCTTGTAAATGTTTTTTAGTAACATTTTTTCTGCCGATCCTTGTTTGTAATAAAGCAAAGGGCAATGGCTTTTTATCAACACTTGGAATGATCTCTCCATCCAAAACAATTCCTTCCGGCAATAAAGTTTTTAATGAATGGTACTCCGGGAATTTATCCGTCATTAATTCTTCACCACGGCTCCATACGAAAATTTCGCTATTACGTTTGATAAGCTGGCCGCGGATACCATCCCATTTCCATTCAGCTTGCCATTCATTTTCCGGGCCAAGCTCATTTACTTTTGTATCTACAGCATAGGCTAAATAAAATGGATAAGGTTTTGAAAAATCAAGAGTAGTTGCTTGTTCACTTAATAGGTCATCAAAAGAAGTGGTTGATGGATCCCAGTTTCCGCTGATACGATGGGCGATCACACTCGATTCGAGCTGCACCGTTTTTACTAACGCATTTACGATCATTTTTTGTGATACGCCGATCCTGAAATTGCCTGTAAGAAGCTTATTAAAAACAAAACGTTCATCTTTATCCATCTGCATCCAGTTGCTGATAATAAAATCTTTTTTTACTTTTTCCTCCCCCTTTTCCATTTTTATAAATGACTGTAAGAAATATGAAAGGCTTTTATCAGGCGTATTCCTGGTAGTTGTTCCTGGTAGTAATAAGGCGATCGTTTCAGCAAGATCGCCAACTGTATGATAACATTCTTCGAATAACCATGCAGGGAGCTCCGCAATTTCCATGCACCATAGTGATAAGAAGGCCGAACTGATCATTCTTTTAGGCCGGCGACCGCTAAATAAAGCGATCACCCAAACTTTATCCGCATCATTGGCAGTTGCAAAATAATGGGAAAGTGCTTCCAGCTTTTCATTGGTTTTGGTACTTGTACCCAGCTTTGTTATTAAAGTTGCAAACTCTTTCATTCTTCTATAATATCATTGTCATTAGTTTTTGGAACAATATCAGTAGCAATGGTTGATTCATCTGGTTCTTCAAAAGCCTCCCCTTTAGGGGAGGTTGGTGGGGTCTCTTCTTCCTCGCCGCCATATTCTGTTTTTACTTCAGCGGCTACTATTCCATTATCATTTAAATACCTGCTGAACGTAGCCTGGAAACCATGTGTTACAAAAACTTTTTCTGCTCCTGTTGCTTTTACTGCATTTAATAATCCATTCCAATCTGCATGATCGCTTAAAGCAAAACCTGCGTCTGCGTTTCGTCTTCTTACATTTCCTCTTACTTGCATCCAGCCGCTGCATACACCTACACTATACGGAGAAAATTTTTTCATCCACGGTGTGCCGTCAGCACTTGGCGGAGCAATTACTATTTGACCTTTAAAATCTTCTTTGGGAGTTTCCGGTGTTACTCTTTCCGCATTGGGCAGATCATAGCCTGCCTGTAATAATGTTTGATGCACATTCCATACAGCACCATGCAAAAATATTTTTAGACCCATGTCTTTGATGCATTGCATTACTCTTTGTGCTTTACCCAAACTGTATGCTATCAACACCGATGTTTTACCAGTCTCTTTGTTTGCCATGATCCATTCCCCGATGTTCTGAAATATCTCTTGTTGAGACTTCCATTTATAAATGGGCAGACCAAATGTTGATTCTGATATGAACACATTACATTTTACGGGTTCAAAAACACCGCTTATGCCATCATCTTCTGTTTTATAATCACCACTCACCACCCATACTTCATTATTATATTCTATTCTTATTTGGGATGAACCAATGATATGCCCGGCCGGGTGCAAAGAAACTTTTACTCCATTAATATGTATTGTTTCATTCCATTGAAGCACATCGATCGCTACATCACCCAAACGAAGTTTTAGTAAAGGCAAACTTGCAGTATGACATAAATAGCGATCACTTCCCCATCTTGCATGATCGCTGTGTGCATGAGTAATGATCGCTTTATGTACTGGTCTCCAGGGATCAATATAAAAATCACCGGCGCTGCAATACAAACCTTTACTGGTAAAATCAATTAATGCCATAACAGTAATTACAACATTGAAAATAACATGCCGGTTATATGCGATCCAACAAATTACTTCGCAGGAATTCATTTGTAGAAAAAAATTCCACGTCCATTATACATTGAGGTATTTTGTTTAAACTGTTTTTTTTAAAACTGTCTCTATTCTCCGGTAATCCATCTATTTAAAATATTTGCAAAATTTTTAGAGGCTTTTGCATGGTGTTTGTTTTTCGTAAAGAGATTATGTACTTGCATCGAAAACTTGAATACCCGGAGCTGATAGACCTGCTCGTTATACATACCAATCGTCTTACCCAGATAATGATCTATGGCGAGACATATAATGGCGAATACAAGATTTGTAAACGGACAATTGAAACCATCCAAAGCGAAATTATTGCACGTCATCCCAGTTCCTTAACCCGGGTTCAGGCGAGGAAATAAGAAAAGGAATTATTATTTTTTTGAGGAAAGTTTATTCTTTGCATCATTCAGCACATTGGTCATCACCGGGTCTGCTTCATAATTAAATTTCTCCATTGTCTCAATACAAGCAGCGTAATCGCCGGCGAGATAATAAGTGACTGCGAGATTCTTCAGCACAGTTTCAAACTCCGGTACATACAAAAGTGACTTTTTATAACTATCAATCGCATTCGGGTATTGTTTAAGATCGAAATAAACGGCACCCAGGTTATTATATGTCCGGTTATTGTACGGACTGTATGATAAGGCAGTATTCAGTTCTTTGATCGCTGCATCATAATTCTTTAATTCCTTATAAGCAACACCACTGTTCAGTTCGACCGGGTTGGAAGTTATGTCAATTGTAAAAAAACTATTCTTTGCGCTATTTGCTTCATTGATCGTTTCTGAAAAACGTTTTTGTTCGTTAAAATAGATCGCAAGCTTTAAATGTTTTTCAAAATCAAATTTCTTTTTTCCCAGTAATAGATTGAAAAGTATCAAAAGCACAACCGGCACCAGTATGATCTTTTTTATTGGCTGCATTTTTAAATTAGTTGTTCCTGCTTCTTGTGCATAAAGACCAAGTATGACGCCACCCATTAGCAGCATATAAACAGAATGCTCGATACGTTCAACGGCGAAACTGAACAAACTGTCAACAGCCACTGCACTTAATCCTGCCAGCATCAATATCACCAGGATCTTTTTGTCATTACTGTTTGTTTTGCGGATCATTTTAAATCCTATCACGGCGATGATGATCCACATGCCAAAATAAAAAATGGCGCCGGGCACACCTGTTTCCGAAGCTATTTGCAGGTATGTATTATGCACCCGGTCCGGAGCAAAATATCCTTTGGCGAATACTGTGTTGGCAAGTCCATAAGAAGGGATCACGACTTTCCAGTTGCCGGAACCAACACCTGTCAACGGATGATCTTTTATCATTGACAATGTTTTCTTCCACATCTTTATCCTTTCTGAAGTATTTACATCGGCGGCTGATCGTGATGTGGTATTTACAGTAAGGCTTGCCGCCCGTTCTGTTACTGACTTCGCCAGTTCACTTTCTTTATTCGAGAAAATCAATAAACTTATAACGATAGCAGCAACCGCAATGGCTGCCAATGATGAGAGCATCCATTTTTTTCTTTGTGAAGGCACAAAGATCAAAACCAGTAACAACGAAACAATAAAAATGGCGATACCGGATAACCATGCGGAACGTGTTTGTGATAGTAAAAGAGATATTGCGATCACGGTGAGTGCAAATCCTGCTATCACTTTCCATGATCTTTTTCCTGCATAAAAAGTATAAATAGCAATTGGTAAAAGAAATGCCTGGGCAGAACCAAAAAGATTCCGGTTGGTCATAAAACCATAAGGCTTATAATTACCCGGCAGACTGGTAAAAGCGATCTCATAGAATTGCAAAATGCCCACAAGACCATGCAGCAAAGAAATGATCGTTACAGCACAACAAATTTTCAGCAGTTGTGCGGGTTCCTGTGCTACTGCCGTCATTATTATAAAAAGCAAAACAAGATGAAGCAGGTGCCGGCCGATCTCCCAATATCCTTCGCGGTAATTGATGGCGCCTGTTAAACTCAGCAAGCTCCATACTGCAAAAGCTGTCCCCGTAATAAAAACAATTTTAGTAAGGCGGGGAGAAGCAGTGACCATTCTTTTTTTCCAGGCAAAAAAATATAAAACAAAAAGCAGCATAAATGCACAGAGAAAAATATAACGAATGGAAACAACCGTATCAAGCGGTGTCTCTGAATATAAAAAAGGAAGGATCACGATCAGCACAAGCAACCAGTTCATCATACTGTTGATGCCTGTTGAAGCGGGAGGAGTTTTACTTGTTATTACCCGTTCGGGTTTTTTCTGCGTGCCGGGTCCTTGCTTTTGCTTGCTCATAATTGCAAAACATAGATACTAATTATTTTCTACTAAATGCAATCTTGTGTTCCTGAGTAGTGTTTAAGTTTGAAAAAATTGAACCACATAGCATATAGGACACAATAGAACATCCCGCAGGATTGCGGGATGAAACCTATGTTTCTATTGTTTCTATGTGGTTCAAAAAGTATTTTACAATAGCCTGATTCAAACTGAGACACTACCTGTTTCTGTGTCTAAAACCAAAATAAAAAAGTACCGGCTGGCGGTACTTTTCTTTATAGTAAATTTTATAAGTTATTCTTTTACCTGTATGTTACCGGTGCTGACACCATGTATCCCAAAAAAATCTGAAGTGCTGATATATGGACTTTTTTCAGCAGTGATAGGATCGCTGATCCAATCATTAACAGATCCTTTTCCATTATCACTAACAAAGAAAGCATGACCGTCATCAGTGAAAAGGATAGCAGATTTGCCAAACCAGCTGGCGCCATTAATTGAATAGGTCTCCTCGCCATATTGAATAGAACCTATAACAACGCCATCTTTTTGTTCAACAGCGTTGAAGCTAAAGCTGATGCTGCCGGCCATTCCACTGCCATTGGCAACAGAATTCCTTTTTGCAGGTGCAAATGAGCAAAGAACGATCACGATGATAAGAAGAGAAAATGCAGCGAAAGCAAGATCCCTGATAGGAGTTTTCATTGTACAGATTGTTTATAGGGTAAAAAATTGTTTACGGTTTCAATGGTTTTCAGAGGATGGGATGGTCGTACAAAGGATATAAGAGCAGCGTAAAACTAATAGGGAGTTTTCAGCCATGCAATAGGAAAATTACTCTTTTAAAAAAAGAATAGGCCTTGTAATACTGTTGCAACAGAACATATTGATCACAATTGATGAATAAGTCTTTTGATAACCGGTAACCAGCAACCAGTATCGAGTATCCAGCATCCAGCAATGAATGTTGCAACCGTCAAAAAATATACAGCTAATGTGGATAGTAAATCTACTTCTGCCATTGGAGATTTGATAAAACAAATTTACTTTAGCCGTTCGTTAACCAAAGCCTCTATCCAATACCCCTCGAAATCCGTCCTCAATCCCATTTAAAAACCATCGTTGTTGTTACTAAGTGTAATTAAAAAATTAATTACAGCAAATCCTTTTCTGCGATAAACCATCTGTATTCCACCTGTATCCTTATTCGATACCAATCTTAACTATTATAAACATACTGCAGAATGAAAACATTGTTACCCATCCTCAAAACAAAACTATTTCTATTAGGTTTTGTTACAGCTTGCACCGTGATCTTAGCAACAACAGTTCCACAAATAAGAAATTTTGTATCTCCTGAAAAATTGATAGGAGAAAAAATTACAACGGAGCAAAAGAAGATCGCTCCGAAAATAAAAAAGCAAAACAAAACTGTGAGCTTTTCAAGAGTGACTTCGGGTCTTTCTCTTGAAATGAATAACTCATTTGAAGCCACGGTAACGTCAGATGCCCCGGATTATATTCCGCTATCAACCGCAACTTTTACCGGTGCGGGTTTTGAGCCAAATGAAGATGTAGTATTGAAAGTGAAGAATCTTTTTCAAGCTTGTAATACTTTATCCGCTGACTCATCTTATTCACCATGGACAGTAAGAGCAGATGATAATGGTGCTTTTGTAACCGCATGGACAGTGTGTAATTGTCCAGGCGATTCATTAAGATTAAGGGCAGTTGGGCAAATGTCTCACGATACTGCATATTTATATTTTTCTGATGCTGTTCAGCAAATCACATTTGTGTCACCTACCACAGGAAGCCTTGTTAATGTTCCAGCAGGTTGCGTCTTACCTGTAAGTTGGACTTACAATGCAAGTAGCGGAGGCGGGTCTGTTAGTAACTTTACAGTAAACGTAAGGAGCGGAGCAACTATTATCGGCACAGCATCTACTACTGGTCCAAAGAGTGTAACTAATCAGCCAGCATCTGTCAATATTACTATTTCATCTGCAGCCGCACCTGGTAACTATAATGTAGAAATTCTTAGTGATGTTAACGCTACAGCAACAAATGCAGTTAGTGTAACTGCAGCACTTACTACAGCAAATGCGGGTCCCGATCAAGCTGTTTGTACAACAACAGCAACGCTTGCCGGTAATACGGCGACAGTTGGTAGTGGTACATGGACAGTCATTAGTGGAGGAGGTTCAGTTACAACGTCAGGAAGTCCTACATCCGGAGTGACGAATTTAGGAATAGGTGCAAATGTTTTCCAATGGACTATATCAGATGGTGGTACTTGTTCAAATTTTGATCAAGTTACTATTACAACAGATATTGTGAAACCAACGATAACCTGTCCGGCTAATGTAAATACAGGAACCAACACAGCATGCACAGCAACAGGAGTTAGTCTTGGCACACCAACGGGAACAGATAATTGTACGGCACCGGGTTCATTGGTATTTACTAATAATCATGCTTCAACAACTTATCCTTTAGGAACAACAACAGTAACCTGGACGGTGGCAGATGCTTCAGGCAATACTAACACCTGCCAGCAGACAGTAACGGTAACAGATAATGTAAAACCAACGATAACCTGTCCGGCTAATCTAAATATAGGAACCAACACAGCATGCACGGCAACAGGAGTCATTCTTGGTACACCAACGGGAACAGATAATTGTACGGCATCGGGTTCATTGGTATTTACTAATAATCATGCTTCAGCAACATATCCGTTAGGAACAACAACAGTAACCTGGACGGTAGCAGATGCTGCAGGCAATACAGAGACCTGCACGCAAACAGTAACAGTAACAGATAATGTAAAACCAACAATAACCTGTCCGGCTAATGTGAATGCAACAACCAATACAGCATGCACTGCGACAGGAGTAAATCTTGGCACACCAACGGGAACAGATAATTGTACGGCATCGGGTTCATTGGTATTTACTAATGATCATGCTTCAACAACATATCCACTAGGACCAACAACAGTAATATGGACAGTCACTGATGCTGCAGGCAATACTAACACATGCCAGCAAACTGTAACAGTAACAGATAACGTGAAACCAACGATAACCTGTCCGGCTAATGTAAATGCAACAACCAACACAGCATGCACCGCAACAGGAGTCAGTCTTGGCACACCAACGGGAACAGATAATTGTACAGCATCGGGTTCATTGGTATTTACTAATAATCATGCTTCAACAACATATCCGTTAGGAACAACCACAGTAACCTGGACAGCAGCAGATGCTGCAGGCAATACACAGACCTGCACTCAAACCGTAACAGTAACAGATAATGTAAAACCAACGATAACCTGTCCGGCTAATGTGAATGCTACGACCAACTCAGCATGCACTGCAACAGGAGTAAGTCTTGGCACGCCAACAGGAACAGATAATTGTACGGCACCGGGTTCATTGGTATTTACTAATGATCATGCTTCATCAACTTATCAGTTAGGAACAACAACAGTAACCTGGACGGTAGCAGATGCTTCAGGCAATACTAACACATGCCAGCAAACAGTTACGGTAACAGATAATGTAAAACCAACTATAACCTGTCCTGCTAATGTAAATGCGACAACCAATACAGCATGCACTGCGACAGGAGTAAGTCTTGGCACACCAACGGGAACAGATAATTGTACGGCATCAGGTTCATTGGTATTTACTAATAATCATGCTTCAACAACATATCCGTTAGGAACAACAACAGTAACCTGGACGGCAGCAGATGCTGCGGGCAATACACAAACCTGTACTCAAACTGTAACGGTAACAGATAATGTGAAGCCAACGATAACCTGTCCTGCTAATGTGAATGCAACAACCAACACAGCATGCACCGCAACAGGAGTAAGTCTTGGCACACCAACAGGAACAGATAATTGTACAGCATCGGGTTCATTGGTATTTACTAATAATCATGCTTCAACAACATATCCGTTAGGAACAACAACAGTAACCTGGACGGTAGCAGATGCTGCAGGCAATACAGAGACATGTACACAAACAGTAACAGTAACAGATAATGTGAAGCCAACGATAACCTGTCCGGCTAATGTAAATACAGGAACCAACACAGCATGCACTGCAACAGGAGTAAGTCTTGGCACACCAACCGGAGCAGATAATTGTACAGCATCGGGTTCATTGGTATTTACTAATGATCATGCTTCAACAACATATCCGTTAGGAACAACAACAGTAATCTGGACAGTAACTGATGCTGCAGGCAATACAAACACATGCCAGCAAACAGTAACGGTAACAGATAATGTAAAACCAACAATAACTTGTCCGGCTAATCTAAATATAGGAACCAACACAGCATGCACCGCAACAGGAGTAAGTCTTGGTACACCAACGGGAACAGATAATTGTACAGCATCGGGTTCATTGGTATTTACTAATAATCATGCTTCAACAACATATCCGTTAGGAACAACAACAGTAACCTGGACGGTAACAGATGCTGCAGGCAATATAGAAGTATGCACACAGATCGTTACGGTGAGTGATGATGTTGCGCCAACTATTACTTGTCCGGCTGCAGCAACGGTTAGTTGTGCATCAGGAGTGCCGGTAGCAGCGAGCAACCGGGGTAACTTTAATAGCATTGGAGGTAGTGTAAGTGATAATTGTTCAAATCAGGGTGCAATTACTGTAACATTTGTAGGTGATGTAATAACCAATCAGACTTGCGCTAACCGATATACAATTACAAGAACTTATAAAGCAACAGATGCTGTAGGTAATTCTGCTATTTGTTCACAAACGATCACAGTGAATGATCAAACAGCACCTGTGATCAACAGCATACCTGGGAATGTAACAGTAAGTTGTGTGGGTGACGTGCCGTCAGCAAATGATGCAGGCGTGTCGGCCAGTGACAATTGCGGTGGTGGTGGAGTTACCATTTCTCATAAAACAGATGTGATCACCTCGGGCAGTTGTACCAACCGTTACAGTATTGCAAGAACATATATAGCAACCGATGTATGCGGCAACAGTTCATCACAAACACAAACGATCACAGTAAATGACCAGACAGCACCGGTGATCAGCACCATCCCTGCGAATGTAACAGTAAGTTGTGTAGGTGAAATACCGTCAGCAAATGATGGAGGTGTGTCGGCCAGTGACAATTGCGGTGGTGCAGTTACCATAACGCATAATGCAGATGTGATCACGCCGGGCAGTTGTACCAACCGTTACAGTATTGCAAGAACATATATAGCAACTGATGTATGCGGCAATAGTTCATCACAGACACAAACGATCACAGTGAATGATCAAACAGCACCTGTGATCAACAGTATTCCTTCGAATACAACAGTAAGTTGTGTGGGTGAAGTACCGTCAGCAAATGATGGAGGTGTGTCGGCGAGTGACAATTGCGGTGGTGCAGTTACCATAACGCATAATGCAGATGTGATCACACCGGGCAGTTGTGCCAACCGTTACAGTATTGCAAGAACATATATAGCAACTGATGTATGCGGCAACAGTTCATCACAGACACAAACGATAACGGTCAACGATAATGTGGCTCCAACGATAAGTGCGCCAGCGAATACAACAGTAACCTGCAGCAGCGATGTACCGGCAGTGGATCTTACGGCACCAACAAAGAGTGATAATTGCAGTGGAGTAGTGACAGTATCACATGTGGGTGATGTGATCTCTGGTCAAACCTGTGATCACAAGTATACAGTCACCAGGACATATAAAGCAACAGATGTATGTGGTAATACAGCAACATCCAATCAAACGATCACGGTCAATGATAATGTAGCACCGACAATAACAGCACCATCGGGTACAACAGTTACTTGCAGCGGAGATGTACCGGCAGGTATCAATACCTATGCAGGTTTTGTATCAGCAGGAGGAACAGCAAGTGATAATTGTACAGGAGTAATTGCGATTAGTTTCAGTGATGCAACAACACCTGGAACATGTGCAAATAAGTTTACGGTAACGAGAACTTACAAGGCAACAGATGTATGTGGTAACACAGCAACGAGCAGTCAAACTATCACGGTCAATGATAATGTAGCGCCGACAATGACAGCGCTAGTCACTCTAGTAGTTGAGTGCAACGGATATGTACCGCCAGGGATCACAACCTACTCAGGTTATGTATCAGCAGGGGGAACAGCAAGTGATAATTGCACAGGACCAATTGGGATCAGCTTTAGTGATGTGACCACATTTGTAATCTGTACAAATAAGTATACGATAATCAGGACATACACTGCGACAGATGCATGCGGTAATACGGCAACGACCTATCAAACGATTATGGTCAATGATAATATAGCGCCGACAATAACAGCACCATCGAATGCAACAGTTACATGCAGTGGAGATGTACCGGCAGGTATCAATACCTATGCAGGTTTTGTATCAGCAGGAGGAACAGCAAATGATAATTGCGTAGGACCAATTACGATCAGCTTCAGTGATGCAACCACACCGGGAACATGCAATAATAAGTTTACGGTAACAAGAACTTACAAAGCAACAGATGTATGCGGTAATACAGCAACGAGCAATCAAACGATCACGGTCAATGACAATGTAGTACCGACAATAACAGCACCATCGGGAACAACAGTTACTTGCAGCGGAGATGTACCGGCAGGTATCAATACCTATGCAGGTTTTGTATCAGCAGGAGGTACAGCAAGTGACAATTGCACAGGAGTGATTGCGATCAGCTTTAGTGATGCAACCACACCAGGAACATGTAACAATAAGTTTACGGTAACAAGAACTTACAAGGCGACAGATGTATGTGGTAATACAGCAACAAGCAATCAAACGATTACGGTCAATGATAATGTAGCACCGACAATAACTGCACCATCGGGAACAACAGTTACTTGCAGCGGAGATGTACCGGCAGGTATCAATACCTATGCAGGTTTTGTATCAGCAGGAGGCACAGCAAGTGACAATTGTATAGGAGTGATTGCGATCAGCTTTAGTGATGCAACCACACCAGGAACATGTAACAATAAGTTTACGGTAACAAGAACTTACAAGGCGACAGATGTATGTGGTAATACAGCAACAAGCAATCAAACGATCACGGTCAATGACAATGTAGCACCAGCCCTTACAGGAAGTCCTTACGCAGGAACAACAGGTACAAATGCATGTAAGGCCAATGCAGCAACAGCAGTGCCATTCAGTGCATCCAATGCAATACTAGGATATACTGATAATTGTGGTGGAACAGTGACAGCGACATTAACGAACACATCGGTTACAGGAACAGATGCCGGCTGGACAGTAACCTATACATTCTCTGTAAAAGATGGATGTAATAACACACTTACAAACCGGACATATTCCAATACCGGAAGTGATCAAACTGCACCGGTAATTACTTCAGTAACCGTTAATCCAAACTGTTTGTGGCCTCCGAACCATAAGATGAGAGACATTGCAGTAGCACTTACTGCAACTGATAATTGCACTAGTAGTAGCGCAGTAACATGGGCTATAACAAATGTTTCAAGTAATGAACCTGTAAATGGAACTGGTGATGGCAATACGGGTCCTGACTGGACATTCAGCGGACATAGTTTGCAACTTCGTGCAGAACGTGAAGGAACAGGTAATGGACGGATCTACACAATTACTTTTACTGCTACAGATGGTGGAGGTAACACAACTACTCAAACAGCGACGGTTTGTGTTGCTCATAATATAACCTCACCTGGAAACGGCAATGCATATAAAGTCGGATCAACCGTAAACTTTGCAGGTACCTTCTGGGATGTTGCGGGTAAAAAACACACGGCTAAATGGGACATTGAAGGTGTTAGTGTAACAGGTGCAGTTGTAGAACCAAGCGGGTTAAAGAATGGCACAGTAACCGGTAGTTATAAGTTTACCACACCAGGTGTATATAAATTGTTAATGAATGTTACAGACCAGAATGGTATAACATCTTCTGTTTCTACAAACGGGGATCTTGAAGCAATTGTGGTTGTTTATGATCCGAATGGCGGATATACATATGGAAGTGGATGCTTTGTTTCACCTCAGGGTGCTATTCCTACTAATCCAACCGCTACTGGTCCGGTTAGTTTCGGATTCCAAACCAATTACTATAAAGGTGCTACTAATCCTAAAGGAGAAACACAGTTTGATTTCAGAACTGGTAACTTCGAATTTAATGCACTCAATTTTGAATACCTGGTTGTTAATGGTTCATATGCACAATTCAAAGGCTCGGGTAAGATAATCGGAGATCAAAGTGGCTATAATTTCATCATGACAGTTATCGATGGCGATGCTCCAAATGGCGGTGGTGTAGATAAAGTCCGGATGAAGATCTACAATAAGAATTCCGGACAGGTTATGTATGATAATATGCCGGGTGCCGGTGATGCAGATCTGCCAACTGCCGTTACTTGTCCAGGTAGTATAATTAGAATAACTGATCCGATAATTTCGTCCAGCATCACATCAGCAAGACAAATTGAAACTGTGCCCGGAGTTGCTCCATTCAATGTGAAAGTATTCCCGAATCCAAGCCAGGATCAATTCTCTCTTTATCTGGAAGGTGCCAGCAATGATAAAGTTCATATTGTGGTCTATGATGCGATAGGCAGAGAAGTGAAGAAGTTTGAAAAAGAAGGTGGCAATATCCCGGTCATTTTCGGAAGAGATCTGAGAGGAGGTGCATACTTTGTCGAAGTTCGCCAGGGTGAAAACCATAAAACGCTCAAGCTGATAAAGCAAAACTAAATTTCCATAAGGACGGTTCCTACAAAGCCATCCCGATTTTATCGGGGTGGCTTTTTTTATTTAAGCGTATGCCCCTAAATCCCCTAAAGGGGACTTAACGAGCAATTGAACCCTGATTTGACATTTGTGCTAGTGAATTACTTTTCAATCCTATTGTGCATTTACAAGAAATGGTAAAGAATAGTTTTTGGCAACAGAAATAGCGTATAAAGTTTTCGGGTCGGACTTATCGAAATGCAAAAGATTCGAAAAGAAAAGCACTTATTTTATTATAGGAAACCAAAGTCCCCTTCAGGGGATTTAGGGGCTCAATGATCTGGCTTTTGTACCAACTTCTGCTTTAATGCTTCTATTGTTCTTTTAATTTTTTCAATAACAAGATCTGGTTCATTGATCACTTCATCATTGGTGAAGCGAAGAATTTCAATTTTAAATTCTTTGAGTATAATATCCCGGCTAATATCATATTCTTTGTTTTCATGATGTAAATGAATTGCACCATCAATTTCTATTACCAGCTTTACTTCATGACAATAAAAATCAGCAATAAATTTCCAGACAGGATGTTGCCTTCTTATCCGGACACCAAGTTGGTTTTTACAAACTCTATCCCAAATAATTTTTTCAGTAGCGGTCATATCCCTTCTCAATCTTTCAGCAATTTGAAAGATTTCCATAGTCGCTCCGTAATGCATGCTTGTGGACATTGCTGAGTAAAAATGTGAAGTTGAAGGTAGGAACTAAGATGAAATATGAGATGCAGTCAAAGCCCCCTTTAGGGGATTTAGGGGCAAGCCCTCCATAATGCATGCTTGCAGACATTGCTGAATCAAATTGTGAAGTTGAAGTTGGGAACTAAGCTTAAAGATGAGATGCAGTCAAAGTCCCCTTTAGGGGATTTAGGGGCAAAGAAACTAATTCACTCCCTTCACCACTCCATCCTGCCATTTAATGAAGTATAATTTTTTGTTCTCAAAATATTCCATTGTCATTGTTTGCTTGTTCAGCACGGGTTGGATATCAAAGTCAGTAAAAACCTTATTGCTTTTATTATTGAGGTTGGAAGAGAGATCTGTTTTGTATTCAGCCAGCAGCTTTGAATATTTCCACATCACTTCATAGCCGCGAAAAATCATATCGCTGGGGCGGGCATACATTTTTGAATTGAAATGATTATTGATATCCGTACTTATCTTATCTGTTTTTGCATTGTAAAAAGGATTGCCATAAATTATTTCCGGTCCTTTAAATTCATTTTTTGAGAATTCTTTTTCAAGATTGTCGAGTGTTGGCATCCCGATAATGCTTGTTTTGTATGATCTTCCGGCCAATGCCAGTTGAGTGATCAGGCGTCGGTTAAAATTATCATCAAGACTTGCTGCTATAAAAGTATTCTGGCGATTGCTGTCAAGCATCGAACGTAATTGCTTTACAGTAAAACTGTCTATAAGATCAACATACTTTAATCTCAAAGGAACCGATGCGGTTGACTTACTATAATCATCCAGATATGTTTTGATAAGATCTTCCATTTGCCCTTTCTTTCTCAAAACCGTTATCGTATTTAACGGATTATATTTTTGAAGATAGCGGTACACACTTTCCACATGTGTTCTCAGGGATGGGTTGAGCATTACAAAATAGGGATTGTTGACAATGCCACCATCATTGGGAAGATTCACATTGATGTATGGGATCTTTCTAAGATTTGCTTCACCAGCCAATACCCAGTTTTCCTGGGCATTAGCATGTGCAATGATCAAACCAATTGCTGTGTCGATCTCGTTTATTTGTTCCAGTAAATTTCTCTGCACCGACCGTGTATCATATACAAAAACTTCAAGAGGCACTTTTTCTTTGGTCAGTGAATCAAGAGCAAGCTGTACGCCTTCATAAAATTCCAGACCCGGGTTTATAAATTTTGGAAAATTTTTATCGTAACGATAAGTATTGTATGCATCAAAAGCAGAATCGAGATACAAAGGAACAAATACGGCGATCTTTTGTTTGGAATTGCTTTGTGCAAGAGTGATTGTAAACGAATAAAAAAATAATAAAGGGATCAATAATGCAAGCTTTAACCTCACCCTCTTATCCCTCTCCTTTGCTTCGCGTTTGCTCGCAATGACGCAGAGAGGGAGGCCGGGCTTTTGAATTATTTTCATCTTATGTAATGACATATTTTTCAACAAGAATTCTAATGTACATTATTGAAGGAACTGATGGATCTAAGTCTCCCTTTAGGGGGACAGGGGGTGATTATTCCCACTCGATCGTTGCCGGCGGCTTGCTGCTGATATCATATACCACCCGGTTGATCCCTTTCACATTATTAATGATCTCATTGCTCACATCGGCTAAAAAATCATAAGGCAAATGCGCCCAATCAGCTGTCATTCCATCTACACTCGTTACTGCACGCAATGCAACCGTAAACTCATAGGTTCTTTCATCACCCATCACACCAACACTTTTCACCGGCAATAAGATTGCGCCAGCCTGCCATACCGTTGCATAGAGCTTTCTATCTTTTAATGCTTTTATATACACATCATCTGCTTGTTGCAACAAATTCACTTTTTCTTCATTCACTTCACCGAGAATTCGTATAGCAAGTCCCGGGCCGGGAAAAGGATGACGGTCGATCATCTCAGGCGGGATTCCCAGCTCTCTTCCCACTTTTCTTACTTCATCTTTAAATAAAGAACGCAAAGGTTCTACCAGTTCAAGATGCAGGTGCTCGGGTAATCCACCAACATTATGATGTGATTTTATCGTTTGCGAGGGGCCATGCACTGACATGCTTTCAATTACGTCAGGATAAATAGTGCCTTGTCCAAGTAAACCAATGCCCTCGACTTTTTTTGCTTCTTCCTGGAAAATATCAATGAATAAACTGCCGATCACTTTTCGTTTTGCTTCAGGATCAGTTTTACCCGACAGGTCATGATAGAAACGCTGTTTCGCATCGATACCTTTTACATTCAATCCAAGTTTGGCATATGTGGTCAATACATTTTCAAATTCATCTTTGCGAAGCACACCATTGTCAACAAATATTCCATAAAGACGATCGCCGATCGCTTTATGAATTAAAGTGGCGGCAACAGTAGAATCAACTCCACCGCTCAACGCCATTATTACTTTGCGATCGCCAATTTGTTTTTTTAGTGTTTCAACGGTGTCAGAAATAAAATGCGCCGGTGTCCAATCCTGGCTGCAACCACAGATGTTCACTAAAAAGTTGTGCAGTATTTTTTTACCCTCGATGCTATGATATACTTCGGGATGAAATTGTAAACCGTAGAGAGGAAAGTCGTGAGTGGTGAGTGGTGAGTAGTGAGTTCCGTTTGACTTTTGACCTTTCACGTTTGACTTCTTAAATGCCGCGATCGGAATACTCTCTGTCGTAGCGAGCAATTCAAAACCTTCCGGTAATTCAAGAATTGTATCCGCATGGCTCATCCACACCTGGCTTTTTTCCATCACATCATGCAGCAGCACATCATCCTTTTTTTTGTGAAGCAAAGCTCTTCCATATTCCCGCTTATTACTTTTTTCCACACGACCGCCAAATCGTTTCGCAGTAAGTTGAGCGCCGTAACAAACACCCAGCACTGGTACACGGTCAACCATGAATTGCACATTTACATCCGGAGAGTTCACATCATTAACTGAAAATGGCGAGCCACTCAGGATAATGCCCTTAAGCCCCGGTTCGTACTCAAAATTTTTATGATAAGGAATTATCTCGCAGTAAACGTTCGCTTCTCTTACAGCACGGGCAATCAGTTGGGTATATTGAGAGCCAAAATCAAGGATCAGTATTTTTTCCGTCATGGCTGCGAAGATAGCCAGTTTATAGTTTTTCGTTTTTGGATTATGGTTACCAGCATAAGTTCCATGATTGAGCTTCCGTTGCGACGCTCCGTTAAAGGTCCCGTTCATTATTAAACAATGGCGTCGCAGTTTATCCAGAGCGAAGCGAAGGATCGCACTCTTGTACTTTCTGCTCGCTACTCAACTTCTCATACTCTACCATTGTCACCCTGAGCTTGTCGAAGGGCTAATCAGCTTTTGAGTATTTCTCACAGATGACACAGATTTACACAGAAAATCCGTGAGCATCCGTGTAATCTGTGAGATTTAATCTTCCTGTAACCTGTTCCCGTTGTTCGTAGTCTTATCAGTTTCCAAACAGGAAAACTATTTACCTTCGGAATACTAAAACCAAAACAATGAAAAAAATAGCTCTCTTCTCATTGATCATTCTTGTATTTGTAAGTGGCTGTCGGGAAATGGCAGGCAGGCGGGTAAAGGGTAGTGGTCATGTTATAACTGAAGACAGGACTGCATCAGGATTTAACAATGTCGATATATCCGGGGCTTTGGATGTTTATGTCAAACAAGATTCAGTTGCTTCTGTAAAAGTGGAGGCTGACGATAATATATTAGAGTATATCCAGGTGCATTCCGATGGTTCGACACTTGAAATATATACGGAGAATAATATAAGATTAAAACCCACTAACAAGATCAAAGTATATATAAGCAATCCCCAATATAAAGAGATCCATGTTTCTGGCGCCAGTAATGTTCGTTGTGAGAACGAGATCACATCAGCTGATGTGATTGACGTAAGCCTGAGCGGAGCCAGTACTGGAAAATTGGAATTGAATGCTCCGAAAGTATCGGTTGATCTTACCGGTGCAAGTAATGCAAGTGTAAAAGGGAAAACAAAAGATTTTGAAGGAAGTGCCTCTGGTGCAAGCGAGATCAGGGGTTTTGATCTGCTTTCGGAAAATGCAAATGTGGATGCAAGCGGCGCCAGTCATATCGAGATATTTGCAAGCGTAAAAATAGACGGACAAGCATCAGGCGCATCAAGTGTAAATTACAAAGGCAATGCTCAGTCAAATGTGGACAAATCCGGAGCCAGCAGTGTGAATAAAAAAGACTAGCAAAAAAAAGTTAATATTAGAAAAACCCGTCCCGCCTTATACGGGACGGGTTTTTTTTGCGTTAATTTTATGTCTTAACCCTTATACCTCTTTCACCCATGAAACAATCCTCTAAACAATCAGCCTTAACTTCAGTTAGTTATTTACTTGTCGGTTTCTTAAGTTTATTTATTGCATTCCCGATCTTTATTTTAATACATAAACAATTGCCGGATTATGATTGGCCAATTCACTCTGACAGGATATTACTTTTCCTTCTAGTGGTGGTATTTGTATTGCTGTTGCTAAGTATGTTTCGTCCTATTATCAATTTTATTTTCATTGGTTCATTGATCTTATTATTGTACGGTACATTCACTGAAACGTACGGGTTTCAAAATCTTGCCACCGATTATAAAGCAATGTTCTCCGCTATGAAAACAAATTCAGATGACGGGAACACCATGATCCTTGACGATTCAAAATTTTATTACAAGACGGATATCTTAGCAGCTACTACAGATAAAAATGCAGAAGTAAGAGGGTTTGCAATAAGGGCAGCCAACGCAAATTTTAAAAATGAACAAAATCTTCATGAAAGGTATCGTGACATCATACAATGCTTTGGCGTTTTCAAAAAAATAAACCGTAATTGGAATTATGTGAATGACCCGGTGGGCCAGGAATATTTTGCCAAAGCAAGTGAGTCGGTAAAATTTCTTGCCGGTGATTGTGATGATCATGCGATCATGATGGTGGCAGCTATTAAATCAATTGGAGGCACAGCAAGATTTGTTGCAACCACAGGACATCTGTATCCTGAGATATGGATCGGTGATAAATTTGACCTTCCTAAAATAGAAGACCTGATTAAGAATGTTCTTTTTCCAATCGAAAGTAAAGGACAGAGCCTGCATTATCATACAGACCCCGATGGAAAAATATGGTTGAATCTTGATTATACGGCAGCCTATCCCGGCGGAAGATATTATTCAGAAGCTATTCTTGGAATTTTGAAACCGAAATAAATTATTAGAGATGATGGATGATTATTAAGTGAAGTTAACTATGCCTTTATAACTCACTACTGACCATTCACCACTCACAAGTTCACATATCTCACCATAATTTTTATATCCCTGTTTCTTCCTTTATCATCAGTGCAGGAAATTTTTACAGGTCCTTCATCTGGAATAAAGAATTGTTTTTCTCCCGGTGTTGAAGCTTTATAAAATTTATTATTAATATACCAAAACACTTTGCTTACATCGGTGGCAGTTTTGCAGGTAAGCTGTAAAGGATCTTTGCTTTTTTTACTTATCAAATATTCGGAGCCGTTTGAAGGCGAAGTGATCGTCGGTGCATTGCCCTTGAATATTATTTCGCAATCAGGATTGTGTGGCGGGATCTTTTGATAAGCGATCTTATGATCTTCAAACCATGCCTGCATTTCAGGCTCCGTTACTTTATAGGTCTTCTTTTTATAACCGGCCTGCGGTGCACAGTTCTTGCAGTAAGAGATCTTTTCATCAGCGGATACAAGTACTTCCTGTATGTTGTTGCATTTTGCCGTGGATGAGATGAGTGGAATAAAATAATCCATCACTAAATTTTCACAATGATCGGCTGGTAACATTCCCGTTTCGGAACAAACCATTCTTGTGTCACAATCTTTTGGTTGTGTGAACCATTCCTGGTCGCTGTCGTAATCTATCGTATTAAAAATTTTGAATAATAAAGGTGTGGCTGTATTCGAGCCGCTTAGATTGGGAACACCAACACCTGAGAAATTTCCAACCCAAACACCAACAGTATAATTTTTGTTATAGCCAATGCTCCAGGCATCTCTTCTTCCATAACTCGTTCCTGTTTTCCAGGCGATCTTTGGCATCCGTTCAGTTGATTGCCAATTCAACGGAAAATCAGGGCGATTCACTTTTGATAAAATTTCATTGATCATAAAAGCAGCTTCGGGGCTTACCACATTTATCTTTTTATGCACAGTGTCTTTGTCAGAATAGGAAGGTGAGATATAATCGCCATCATTCGCAAAGGCGGAAAACAAGCCAGTGAGTTCTTCCAATGTAGTGCCGCATCCACCAAGGATCATTGATAATCCAAGCTTGTTCCTGTCTTTTTGTATTTGTTTAAAGTCGCAAACGGAAAGTTTTTGTACCAGCTTATCCTTTCCTAATACTCTCAAGCTTTTTACTGCAGGAATATTTAATGAGTGCTCTAATGCATATTCTGTAGTTACATATCCATTATATTTCTGATCATAATTCTCAGGAGCATAACCATTGTAGTTCACAGCTACATCATTCATCACTATTTTAGGTGTAAGCAATCCTTCATCCATACACATTGCATACAACAGAGGTTTCAGGGTACTGCCCGGTTGCCTTATTGCGGCAGCTCCATTTACCTGGCCTGCATCCGTTGTGTCATTAAAATTTGCAGAACCAACATAAGCGATCACATTGTGTGTTTTATTGTCGATGATCACAAGAGAACCGTTATTTATACTGCGTAACCGTTGTGCTCTTATATAATCTTCTACTATCTTTTCTGCTTTTAATTGTGTATTCAGATCAAGATGTGTTTTATAATAATAGCCGCCCTTATTGTATAGTTTATTGGAAAGATGCTTTGCAAAATGCGGAACAGTGTTTCTTGTTGCTGTTAGCGGTTCGGCCAAAGCATCTTCGATCTCTTTTTCAGTAAACACTTTATCGGCAGCAAATTTTTTTAACCATCGATTTCTTTCCTTCACGATCAGGTCATTGGTTCTTCCCATTACCAGTGAAGACGGCCGGTTGGGTATAATACTTAGCGCTGTTATTTCAGCAAGCGAAAGGTGATCAGGATTTTTTGAAAAATATAAAAGTGAGGCAGCTTTTACGCCTTCAAGATTTCCTCCATAAGGCACAAGGTTTAAATACATCTGCAGAATTTCATCCTTACTGTATTTCCATTCTAATTGAAATGCCCTGAACATTTCGATCATCTTACTCCCGATATTTCTTTTTCGTGGTTCTAATGCCCTTGCCACCTGCATGGTGATCGTACTGGCTCCGCTGGTGCGTTTCATCCGGAAAACATTCTTGAAGGTTGCACGGATAACCGCAATTGGGTTTACCCCCGGGTGATAATAAAAGTATTTATCTTCTTTAGCAATGATCGTTTTGCGAAGAAGGGGAGATATCTCGTTCAACTCCGTTTTCATTCGCCATTTCTGGTCTTTGGTCAGGTAGGCATTTATAACTTCTCCGTTCTTATCGGTTATGATCGTTGAGTATTCTACATTAGTTTTTAGAGGGAAAATGAGGCTCAGTAAAAAGAAAAGGATGATCAAACCTATAACAGCTATGCCAAGGCGTTTGAAAAAAAGGATCATATGTTCTTTAGTGATGCGGAACTTCATGTTTGTTTTATCTGCTATCGGTGCCACGGTTTTGAACCGTGGCACCGATAATTGAGCCGGTCAAAGAATATTATTTATATCATCATAACCAATTTGACGGTACGAATCTTGATAAAATGTCACCATATTTAATCCAAGCAGCTTTATTGCAAGCTCTTTGTTACATAAAGTTCCATTTCGCTTGCTACAATAATCAACAAAGGATGAATATTCCCAATCTTCCATTCTCGCTACTAGATTAGCTTTAATAGGATTTTGATGAATGTAGTGAAAGACGGTTAGATCATAGTTCCTGCTTCCCTTCACAATTGGTTTTGCTTTGGTATTTTGTTGGAATAGTGATCCTGAAAATTGATTCTGTTTATTTATCGCCTGGGTATAAGAGCTCAATAAAAGCCTGATTCCTTCTGAAAGCACATTTTTAGCTTGAGCACGAATTGCTTTTGTAGCAATCGTTCTTTCATTAGAATGAATAAGAAAATGAAAATGATTTGGCATAAGTGAATAAGAAAGAATATCGCAGTAAGGTAGAATATAACGTCTCACTTTTTTTAAAAAGAATATGTAATTATCAGGCTTGAAGAAGATCTTCTGCTGATTATTACCCCTGTTATAAATATGATATAACTCGTTTTTGAAAAATTCCATAATAATATTTTGTGACCAGCAACTTAACATTTATTTATCTTCTAAAATTTGCAATCCAATTTTTCTTACTATTATCTTTCCATACAAATTCTTTTCAACCTGTATGGAGCCTTCTGACCAATCACGGCCTACCCGCGACATTCCTCCTTAGCTTTTTCACAATACTAATTTCTGTTTTTCCTTTTCTTTAAAGAAGAACAAAGAGGATAAATTTTTATCACCCATTTCTTATTTAACTTATCTTTCGGTTACACTCTCAACCAACAAATCTATATGCGTATCAAATCATTCCTGGTAACTATTATCATAGTTGCTATTTTTTTACCTGCCTGTAAAAAGAATGCCGTTCAGCTTGAATATACAAATGCAAAAGGTGAAGTGCCACAGATGGGCAATCTCATATTCCGTTTCAACAAATCTTTAATAAAAGATTCATTGCTCAATGTGTGGGATTCTACTGATTATATTTCATTTAGTCCAAAAATACCCGGTCGTTTTCGCTGGGAAAGCCCGGATCAATTGGTTTTTTCACCGGCAGTTCCACTGCAACCAGCTACCACTTACACTGCCAAATTCAGCAACGAAGTATTGCGTTACAGTAAATATGATAAAGTTGAAGGCGCAGATAAAATAAGTTTTACTACACCGGCACTTGCATTGGAAAATGCACAAGTGGTCTGGACAATGCCGGATGAAGCAACCCGCAATGTTGTTCCTCAACTCGATCTTTTCTTTAATTATAAGATCGATCCAGTAAAGCTCAAAGAAAAATTAGCAATAGAGGTTGATGGAAAAGAAACTTCATTTACACCACAAACAATTTCATCGGATTCAAAAATTTCTTTCAGGCTGGCGAGTTTCAAGCCTGAGGACCGCAACTATGAAACAAAAATTACCATTGGTAAAGGCCTGGCGCCGGAAGGAGGAACAAATTCGATCGCTGAGTCGATCACAGAACATCTTTCTGTTCCTTCTCCATATGTTCTCGCTATTCAAAATGTAGAATCTGAACATGATGGTACCGAAGGGACCATTCGTGTAACCACCAGCCAGCAAATTGTGGAAGCAGACCTTAAATCATATATCAAGTTGGATCCGGCTGTTCAATTCACCACTGAAGTTGATGAAAGCGGCCTGACACTACGCAGTGATAAATTTGACATTGAAAAAAGTTATAAGGTAATATTTAAAGAAGGATTACGTGGAAAGATCGGGGGTGAATTAAAAGAAGAGTCACAACACCAGGTAGCTTTTGGAGAACTGGAAGCTGGTATAAGTTTTACAAGTAAAAAAGCGGTTTACTTGTCAAAACGTGGCGCTAAGAATATTGAAGTGAAGATCACCAGCATTCCAAAAGTAAAACTTACGATCTCAAAGATCTATGAGAGCAATTTACTGATGATGGATCGCTATGGTTATTATCCATCAACCGCCAGTTATAGCAGGTATGAAGATGAAGAATATGATGAATACCGGGGCGGCGGTGATGATGCAATGTTGGGTGATATTATTTATGAAAAAGAAATTGACACACGTTCCTTGCCAAAGAGTGGTGGCGGAAAAATTTTGAATATATCACAATTCGAAGACAGGCTGCCGGAATTTAAAGGCATCTATCATATCCAGATCAGTTCAATGAAAGATTATTGGGTAAGGGATAGCCGTTTTATTTCTGTATCCGATATTGGTTTGGTTGCTAAAGAAGGAGTTGATAAAATATTTGTGTTTACCAATTCTATTAAAACTGCTGAAGGAATGAGTGGAGTAAATGTTTCAGTGTATTCGAAAAATAATCAATTAATAGGAACAGGTTCTACGAACGGTGACGGTGTTGCTGAGATCGTTTATACAAAAAAAGATTTCAGCGGCTTTCAACCTGCAATGATAATTGCAAAAACAGGAGATGATTTTAATTATTTACCATTTAGCTCAACAAGAGTAAATACTTCACGGTTTGATGTGGGTGGAAGAAGAAACAATCCTTCAGGACTTGATGCATTTGTTTATGCTGAAAGAGATATTTATCGCCCGGGTGAAAAAATAAATTTCTCCGTCATACTTCGCAATCGTGAATGGAAAAGTCCCGGTGAGATACCGGTAAAAATGAAATTCCTTTTACCAAATGGAAAAGAATTAAAAGAATTCCGGAAAACATTAAATGAAGAAGGCTCAACAGAAGGAAATATTGAAATGGCGATTTCGGCAATTACCGGTTCTTATACACTGGAAGTTTATACTTCTAATGACCTGTTACTTGCTTCCAAGGATTTTCGTATTGAAGAATTTGTTCCTGATAGAATAAGAGTAAACACAAAGTTGGATAAGGAATTTTTGAAAGCTGGTGAAACAACAACACTTTCAGTGAATGCGATGAATTTCTTTGGGCCACCAGCTGCAAACCGTAAATACGAAACCGAAATTCAAACAAAGCAGAAATATTTTTCACCTGACAAGTTCGAGAAATTTGATTTTAGTTTCTCCAGCGAGAGTAACCCTATAAGTAAAGATGTAAGAGAAGGCACTACTGATGCGGAGGGAAATGCTAAACAGGTTTACTCCGTTCCGGCTAATTTAAAAAATGCGGGTGTTTTACAAACTACTTTTTATACAACCGTGTTTGATGAAACAGGCAGGCCTGTTAGCCGTGCCTCTTCGATCGATGTATTTACCCAGGATGTTTTCTTTGGTATAAAATACGACGGATGGTATTATCATCCTTTGAATCAGCCGGTGCAATTCACATTAGCATCCGTGAATAAAGATGGCAATGCTGTAAATGCAAAAGCAAGAATAGAAATTATAAAAAGAGAATACAATACACATCTTGTAAATAGCGGCGGATACTTCCGGTATGAATCGCAGGAAGATATAAGATCTATAGAAACAAGAGAATTAACAGTTGGCGCTGCTTCTTTGTATTCATTTGTTCCAAGAATTCCCGGCCGTTATGAATTAAGAGTATCCATTCCGGGTGCTAACACTTATGTAAGCCAGGATTTTTACAGTTATGGTCGCTGGGGTTGGTCCGATGATAATTCTTTTGAAGTAAGTAATGAGGGTAATATTGAAATTGAGCTTGATAAAAAAGCTTATTTGGCTGGTGAAACTGTCAGTGCATTTTTTAAAGCTCCGTTTAGCGGAAGAATGTTGGTGACAATGGAAACCGATAAAGTGGTACACTATCAATATGTGAATGTAGAGGCTACAGAAAATAATAATCGATCTGTAAAAGTTGATCTGCCATTGACTTCTGAGCATGTGCCAAATGTTTATATCACTGCGACACTTATCAAAGCACATGAATTATCTGATCTGCCACTTACAGTTGCACATGGATTTAAAAGCGTAAAAGTGGAAGAAAAAAGCAGGAAGATGCAGGTTGATATCGTTGCAACAAAAGCTGTTCGCTCAAAAACGAAACAAAGAGTAACAGTAAAAGCAGCGCCGGGAAGTTATGTTACATTATCGGCTGTTGATAACGGCGTGCTGCAGGTCAGCAATTTTGAAACACCTGATCCGTATGATTTCTTTTACCAGAAAAAAGCATTACAGGTCACTGCATTTGATCTTTATCCATTATTATTTCCGGAAATAAGAGCCAAGTTCAGTAGCACTGGGGGTGATGGTGATTTAGATATGAGCAAAAGAGTGAACCCGATGCCAGCAAAAAGAATAAAAATTGTTTCTTACTGGAGCGGTATACAGAAAGCTAACGGAAATGGTGAAGCAAGTTTTGAATTTTCCATTCCTCAATTCAGTGGTGAAATAAGGTTGATGGCTGTTGCATACAAAGATCAAAGCTTTGGTAGCAGTGAAAATACAATGACAGTTGCTGATCCTATTGTTATCAGTACAGCATTACCAAGATTTTTAAGCCCGGGTGATACAGTAACAGTTCCTGTTACGTTGAGTAACACGACTTCAAAGTCAACAAATATTTCTGCTGCGATCTCAGTTGAAGGTCCATTGAAAATTATTGGAGGCAATAATCAATCTGTAGACATTAATGCTAACAGCGAAGGCCGTGCAGTTTTCCAAATAGCTGCTGATCCGTCAGTAGCTGTTGGTAAAATAAGAATTGCGGTAAATGGCATGGGCGAAAAGTTCAATGACGAAACAGAAATATCCATTCGTCCTGCATCTCCATTGCAAAAAGTTTCGGGTAGTGGTTCTATTGCCGGTGGAACAAATCAAAAAATTAATATTGGCTTAAATGATTTTATTCCATCAAGCATTGCTTACAAACTTGTAGTAAGCCGCTCACCTGCATTAGAATTAGGAGATCATCTTCGTTATCTCGTAGAGTATCCTTACGGATGTACTGAACAAACTGTTTCTGCTGCATTCCCTCAATTATATTATGGCGATATGGCCGATATGATGGGATTGAATCAGAAATTAAAAACAAATGCAAACAGCAATATTCTTGAAGCGATCCGTAAAATAAAAATGCTGCAAACATATAAAGGAGGTATCATGCTTTGGGATAATGATGATACGGAACATTGGTGGGCCACAGTTTATTCGGCGCATTTCTTACTCGAAGCAAAGAAGGCAGGTTTTGATATTGACAACAGTTTAATAGAAACAATACTTGCATATATCAATGGAAGATTAAAGAACAGGGAAACGATCAGTTATTATTACAATCGTAATCAAAGCAAGATGATCGCTCCAAAAGAAGTCGCTTACGGGTTATATGTATTGGCATTGGCAGGGAAAGCCAATACATCAGCAATGAACTATTACAAATCAAACCAGCAATTGCTGGCATTGGATAGCCGCTATCTTTTATCTGCAGCGTATGCAGCGGCGGGTGATAAAAAATCATTCAATTCATTATTGCCTTCGGCATTTGCAGGTGAAGAATCAGTACCGCAAACTGGGGGAAGTTTTTATTCCGATGTTCGTGATGAAGCAATTGCATTGAATGCATTGATCGATGCTGATCCCGGCAATAGCCAGATCGGTATCATGGCGAAACATGTAAGCGATAAATTGAAATCACGATACTGGCTCAGCACACAGGAAAGAGCATTTTCATTTTTATCTCTCGGTAAGTTGGCAAGATCTGCGAATAAATCTGATGTAACTGCTGATATAAAAGTAAACGGCAAGACTGTTGCGAAAGTAGATGGCGGTCAATGGACAGGTAACCAGGCCGCATTGAAAGGAACTAATATCGATATTGAAACAAAAGGAAGCGGACGTCTATATTATTTCTGGGTAGCCGAAGGTATCAGCACAAGCGGCGCTTATAAAGAAGAAGATAATTATCTCCGCGTACGGAAACGGTTTTATGATCGTAATGGAAAGCAGCTGACAGGAAATACATTCAAACAGAACGATCTGATCATTGTCAACATTACATTGGAGCGTTCATATTCAACCGATATTGAAAATGTTGTGATCACAGACCTGTTACCTGCAGGTTTTGAAATTGAGAATCCAAGGACAAAAGAAATACCAGGAATGGATTGGATAAAAGATGCGGCTGCAGTTAGATCGCTTGATGTCCGTGATGATCGCATTCATTTCTTTGTTGATGCTGATCACATAAAGAAGAATTTTTATTACGCTGTTCGTGCAGTATCGCCAGGAATTTATAAAATGGGACCTGTCAGCGCCGATGCAATGTATAATGGAGAGTATCATTCATACAATGGGGCAGGAGTGATAAAGGTGGTTCAGTAAGAGTTTTTAGTTAAGTATTGAAATACATGATTATTAAAGCCGGTTTAAAATGCCGGCTTTAATTTTTCTTATCCGATAGCTATAGGATTTATTTCTCCTTAAGATCCAACGGTACTTGTCTTTACTTCACCAGCTCGCTTATAACTGGCGATAATAACTCCTTTTGATGTAATGATATTTTCTGTTAATACAAAAGCTGCCGGAATCATTCCGTTGTCAAAAAGTTTTTTTCCCTTACCTAAAGTCAAGGGATGAATTTTGAGTTTGAGTTCGTCTACAAGATCATTCTTAAGTAGCAGCTGAATGAGCTTACTGCTACCCCACACTTGAATGTCAGCGCCTTTTGAATTTTTGAGTTTTTTTATATCTGCCACGCTTTTTATTACTACTGAGTTTTTCCAACCTGTAACTAATGGATCCGACTTTTTCAATTTTTTAGAAAACACATATTTTGAGCCTTCATTAATACGTGGCCAAAAGTCTCCATGTTCAGGCCAGTATCCGGCCCAGATCTCAAATGTTTTTCTGCCCAAAAGATAATCTGAAGGTTGCTGCAGTTCTTTTCGCACTGCGTTACCATAAGCTTCGTCACCATAAGGTGCCGTCCAGCCGCCATATTTAAAACCGCCTGATGTATCTTCCTTCGGCGCACCAGGTGCTTGCATTACTCCATCTAATGTGATCATTGATAAAACAGTTATTTTTCTCATTGTCATTTGATTTTAATCAGGAAGAACTTCACATTGAAGCCCATGGGTATTCAGTATTTCGATGATGGTTTCCACGCAAATCTGTTTGCCCTCAACCCTTAATATTTTGTCGCAATCATCAAGGTCAAAATTTATTTTGCAAAAATCGAACCGGCAGCGAAGAACTGAAGCAAGTTGATCCGCCTGTTCGTGCTGTTGCACATTTGTTTTGAATACTTCAACCATTCTATAACTTCATTTAGAATTTAATTTAATGCGCTTATTTTGAAACGTTTTATTTAGTCGCAAGGAAAGAACCTACGAGTGCCGCAATAGCCTGCGTGTCCATCATCAACGTCCCATGTCCTTTGGCGGGAAGTATTGCCAATTGTGATCTAGGTATTCCAACTATATCCCCGAAAACATTTCCGCCTAATAAACTGTATGTTTCTGCCAGTACTTTTTTATCTGTACCATCATTATCTCCCATGATCAGTAATACAGGTGCTTTGATGTTTTTGATCTTGTCATCGCCAAGATTAAATTTCTCCGCACTGAATTTGAGCATTGTTGCAATAAACTTATGCCAGTTCGAAGTGTCTGGTGCTACTTTGTTATATTCAGATCTGATCGGCGTGTTATCAAAAGCATCTGGTTTAATACCTACGAGCATGTTATACATGATATCCAACCATCCATCGGATTTATAGGTTGATGAAATGATGATCAGTTTCTTTGTCATAGCCGGGTGCTCAATAGCAAACTGATAAGCAACGGTCCCTCCATAACTAAACCCGAGTATATCTGCACTGTCGATCTTTAAATATTTCAATACAGCTGCTACATCGCTGGCAAGTGTTTGATAACTGTATGGACGTTGAGATAACGGTGTATGTCCGTGACCGTCCAATTCCAGTGCAATAACTTTTCTTGTTTTGGAAAGAACGGGTATCAGTTCACTCCAGTTCGAGTTAATAGTCATATAGGCGCCATGTAATAAAACAATAGGATCGCCTGCCCCATACACTTCGTAATAAACTTTGGAACCATTTACTGGTGCATAGCCGGATGATGCAGGTGTAAGCGGTTGTTGTGCATCACTATTCAATGTAGAAAGCATGTTTATAACGAGTAAAAGTGAAAAAATAGTTTTGTTGATCGTAGTATACATATGATTTGTTTTTGTCAGTTACTTTTCCCCGTTATCTCAACTCCATCTCGTATTGCCGCTTGAAGTATATCAACGTTTATATCTTTTATAGTTTTGAACTTGATGCAATACCCGGTTACACTTGCCTTGCCAAGATTTTTCCCATAAGTCTTGGCTAAGTATGTTTTATCTTTTATACCCATTATATAGGCAGAGATACCGGTTGTGTTTGCGCTCAAACCAATTTGATAAAACTCCCTGGTTGTTCCATCAGCATATTTTATGGTGTAAGATCCATATCCAGCATTAGGATTAGAAACAATTTTTCCTTTGTCGTCTTTGCCATCCAGGAACCATAATTTACATCCCGGCATTGTTTCCAGGATAATGCGATGCAACTCTTGCATGTCGCTGCGTTTTGGTTCAGGCTGGCTGGTAATGTATTGTTTGATTTGTTCTTTCACGTTCATATAAATATAAATTTACGTGTTGCTTATTTTACCTTTTTACTATTCGATATGCAGAGCCACTAGTTATTTTAAAAAACTATTTAAGTAATTCAAAATCGTTGTTGTCTGCATCATCAGGCTCACATGTCCTTGTGAAGGAACAATGGCTAATTGCGATTTTGGCATTGGCTGCATGTCAGCAGTAACACCACCTCCCAACAACTGATACGTTTTTATCAACTCTATTTTGTCCGTTCCGTCATTGTCGCCGGATATGATCAGTACAGGCGCAGCAATTTTTGCAATATTGGAGTCGCCAACGTTGAATGGTGTCTCGGCGAAAACAAACATCTGCTCTAAGTATTTTCTCCATTTTGTTTTGTCGGGTGCTACTGCATCGTATCCGGCATGTAGCGGTGTGTTATCAAAAAATTCAGGCTTAAAATCTTTAAACGCACCGTTTACTATGGGTAGCCAACCATTTGTTTTATAAGTAGAAGAAATGATCACTAATTTTCTTAACCGTTTAGGGCTTTGTACAGCAAACTGGTAAGCCACAGAGCCCCCCATACTATATCCTGCTACATCTGCACTATCTATTTTCAGGTGATCCATCAGTTTTTCTACATCACTTGCTAAAGTAGTGATCGATAATTCTCTTTCTGAAAACGGCGAATGCCCATGTCCCTGCATTTCTATTGCAATTACTTTCCTGCTCTTTGATAGCTCGGGTATCAATTCTGCCCAGTTCATATCAATTGTATAAAAAGCACCATGCAGTAAAACTAAAGGCCTGCCTTCACCATATACTTCGTAATAAACTTTAATGCCATTAACAGGTGCGTAACCACTGCTGGAAGGCTTGATCTTTTGCCCGCTTGATGAAGACGCTATAAACATAATTGCAATTAATAGTATTAATCTAAAAGGATTATGTGTTTTGAGTAAATCTTTCATAACGCTGTTTAAATTTTAATTTATTGATATTACAAATCTACAGCTACTTACCTCTTAGTTTTGGGCAAATTCCACGATCCATTCAATACCGTATTTGTCTCTAAAACAACCAAAATATGTACCCCAGGGTCCATCACCAATAGGACCTTCTATTTGTCCTCCAACTGAAAGCCCATTAAATAATTTATCTGCTTCTTCTTTACTTTCTGCAGTTATTACAATTTTACTTCTGTTCTCACTTTCGTTTGTTTTTCCCATAATTTCCGGAACATCATTTGCCATCAGCATACTGTTTTTACCGATTGGCAAAACAATATGCATAATTTTATTTTCTTCTTTTTTCGCAATCGGGAATTCAGGACCTGCAAGGTCTTTGAAGCGAATGATCTTTGTAAACTCTCCGCCAAATACTGATTTGTAAAAGGTAAATGCTTCTTCGGCATTTCCGTTGAAGTTTACGTGGGGATTGATAAGTGCCATAATTTTTTATTTTTTAGATTGTTAAATTAGTTACTTCATTATTTATTTTGACTGCCGTTATGAAAAACGAAAATCATTTTTTCGATAGCGTTGACAATAATTCAGCCAAGTAGTTCAATGTCATAGTAAATCCTTCTTTAAAGCCCATTTCAATCTGCTTCTCCATGCGTTCAAGAGATTCATTGTAAATAGCAATGCTCACTTTCGTTGTTCCGTTTTCTTCGCTGAAAGTATGATCCCATTCAGAACCCGGCAATTCCGGGGTTTCATTTTCGTCTGCAAAAGCATTAAAAAATTTGAAATTGGTCTTTGGACTAATGGAAGTATATTTTTGGAGTATCCAGCGTTCTTGTCCTTCAGGGCTTACCATCGCATAAAATCTTCGTCCACCAACTTTGAAATCCAGAACTTTTGTTTTTGAAGCAAAAGGTTTAGGTGCCCACCATTGATCAAGAATTTCTTTTTTGGTAAAAGCATCCCATACCAGCGAAAGCCCGGCATCAAACTCTCTGGTTATGAATACCGTTTTTTTTGATTTGTCCACGATAAAATCAAATAGCAAGTTGTTTGTCATTTTTTCTTTTTTTTAATTGTTGATAATAATTTGTCAAGTTGGTTGAAACGAGTTTCCCAAATTTTACGGAACTGCTCGATCCATTTGTCTATTTCTTTCATTTTTTCAATTTCAAGTGAATAATAAATTTCCCTGCCTTTTTGTTCCTGTTTTACCAGTTCGCATTCTGTGAGTATGCGAAGGTGTTTAGAAACAGATTGTCGGGTAGTATGGAAGTTATCAGCAATGGCGTTCGGTGTCATTGCCTGCAATGCAATTAAGGTAATAATTGCCCGCCTTGTCGGATCTGCTATTGCCTGGAAAATGTCTCGTCTCATTTTTTTAAAATTTTATTTGCGCAGCTATTCGGTTGCAAATATATGCGCAGCCATTCGGTTTCGCAAATTTATTTTCAAAAATATTTTATCGTGGAAAAAAAATCTATGGGTTTGGTTGGTTTGAGTATAGCAGTATAATGACCGTTAACACATTGCCATTATAAATCAAGTTTCAAAAAAATTGCCAACGTTTTTGTACCTGCCTGCCGCAAGGCAGGTTGTAATGGGTCAATGAGCAAAATATGGCATTTTTTATTTGTTCTTTAGCTCTAAATTTTCAACCTCGTTAGTCAAAAAAATATCGGAAGTTTACAAAACGAATTTTTTCTAAATCGTGCTATGAAAAAACATTTTATACTCTTTATATTTTTCATCACTTGTCTTTCATTTACCTTTTTGATCAAGACGGATGAACCTGTATTTGTTCCGCCAAGTCTTCAAAGAACAGGTGGCGATTCTGCCAAAGGCTATTATTATCTCATTAATGGTGATTATATAAAAGGCGGAGTTCCTGAAATGGTTTTTAGAAAAGCCACTGATAAACCAACAATATATCTTGAAAGAGATGGTGCGAATGATGGCATTCCACATGACTATACTGCTGTAAAAGCTTTTAATGGGGAAATTGTTATTGCGCCGAACTGTTTACAATGTCATGCACAGGTTTTTGAAGACAAATTATATATCGGTCTCGGAAATACATTTATTGACTTCAGTGACAGGAATAGAGTGAGTGTGAAAGATATAGACAAAGCGGAAAAGTTTTTAAAAACACTTGCCCCCAAAAAATGGAAAGCTTCAGAACATTTTTTTGAGGTGGTTAAAATTACCGGTCCGCAATTGTATACGGAAGCAAGAGGAGTAAATCCTGCGGATCGTCTTGCAGCCGTTCTCGCTGCTCATCGTGATCCCGTTACATTTAAATGGAATGCTGAACCGCAACTTAAGATCCCCGAGCAGGTTGTGCCTTCCGACGTTCCTGCCTGGTGGTTATTAAAAAAGAAGAATGGAATGTTTTACACTGCTTTCGGCCGCGGGGACTTCGGAAGATTTTTAATGGCTTCAAATCTTTTAACGGTGAATGATACTTCAGAATCTGCAGAAGTTGATAGTCATATGCCGGATGTGCTGGCTTATATAAATTCATTAGAAGCGCCAAAATATCCAAAACCAATTGATGCGGCATTAGCAGAAAAAGGGAGAATTATTTTTAGTACTGCTTGTTCCGAATGTCATGGCACTTATGGAAAAGAAGGACAATATCCTAACCTGTTAATTCCACAAGCAACTATTCAAACAGATTCACTATTGCAGGCATCCAATTATTCTAATCCTGAGTTTATTGATTGGTTTAACAAGAGTTGGTTCAGCAGTGGCGATCATCCCGGAAAACTTGTTCCTTTCAAAGGTTATATTGCTCCGCCATTAGACGGAGTTTGGATCACAGCTCCTTATTTTCATAATGGCTCTGTGCCAACGTTGGAAGGAGTGCTTAATAGCTCTATTCGTCCAAAATACTGGACAAGAGATTTTGATAAGCCGGAATATGATTATGAAAACCCGGGATGGAGGTTTACTATGTTTAATACACCAGGTGATAAATTGATCTATAATACTACATTACCCGGTTATGGAAATTACGGTCATTATTTTGGGGACAAACTAACTGGTGAAGAACGCAAAGCCGTGATCGAATACCTGAAAACATTGTAAAGACTATTTCTTTCCTTAACTTGATTCCACAAAATGATCTTCATGAAAACAAGACTGGTATTTTTTTCCCTTTTTATTTCCTCGACAATTTTTTCGCAAGGTTGGCAATCACTTTTTGATGGCAAAACTCTCAATGGCTGGAAACTGATGACAGGAAAAGCTGAATACAAAGTGGAGGACGGCATTATAGTCGGTACAACCGTTATGAATTCTCCCAATTCATTTCTTGTTAACGATAAAAAATTTACCGGTGATTTTATCCTGGAACTTGAAGCAATGATCACTGATACCAATTCCAATTCAGGCATACAATTCAAAAGTAATTTCGATGCAGCGGGAAATAAAGGACAAGGCAGGATCTTTGGTTACCAGTTTGAAATAGATCCATCATCACGTAAATGGAGTGGTGGTGTATATGATGAAGGAAGGAGAGAATGGCTTTACCCCGGATCCTTAAATTCAAAAGCACAGGTGATGCTTACTCCAAATGTCTTTCATAAGATCAGGGTTGAATGTATAGGAAATACAATTAAAACCTGGCTTGATGAGGTAGCAACAGCTTATGTTGTAGACACGATCACGACAAATGAAGGGCTCCTTGCGTTACAGGTTCATGCTATCAGCAATGAAAGATCCAAAGGAATAAAACTTTGTTGGAAGAACATTCGCATCAAAACATCAGGCATGAAAGCCTCTTCTTTTCCAAAAGGAATTTATGTGGCAAATCTTAAGTCAAACTCTTTAACTGATTATGAAAAGAAAGATGGCTGGAAATTATTGTTTGACGGGAAAACTTCTAATGGATGGGTAGGTGCTTACAAAAAAACTTTTCCTGAGAAAGGATGGGAAATAAAAGACGGGATAATGAAAGTGGTATCGTCGGCGGGCAGAGAATCTGCAAACGGTGGTGATATTGTCACAAAAGAAGAGTTCAGCGCCTTTGATCTTTCATTTGAATTTATGCTTACTCCTGGCGCTAATAGTGGGTTAAAGTATTTTGTTACACTAAACGAAAATAATCCTGGTTCTGCTATCGGGTTGGAATATCAAGTGTTAGATGACACACTACATCCTGATGCAAAAATGGGAAGGGATGGAAACAGGACACTTGCTTCGCTTTATGACCTGATAAAGGCAAACAAGCAATCACGATTTATTAAACAACCAGGCAGATGGAATACAGGTCGTGTCATAGTTTATCCTAACAATCATGTTGAACATTATTTGAATGGAGTGAAAGTCTTAGAATATGAAAGGGGTTCACAAGCCTATCGTGATCTTGTTGCGATAAGTAAATATAAAGTGTGGCCAAATTTTGGTGAGGCAAAACAAGGTCGGATACTTTTACAAGATCATGGGAATGAAGTGAGCTTCCGGAGTATTAAGATTCGCCCCCTGTCCCCCTAAAGGGGGACTTAGGTTCGCATATTCCAGGTGATTTGAAATAATATAAATCCAAATGAAATAAGTGTATCTCAGTTTTCTACAAACAAAAGATCAATTCTTATTAATAGTTCTGATTCTTTCTAAGTTCCCCCTTTAGGGGGTCAGGGGGTCGGTTCCCAACCTTTCTCATATTCTCTTCTCCATAATTTCATGGCAACTGCATCATTTAATATATGGCCATTTTGGGGATCGCAGTATAATGTACGGCCAGTTCGTTGAGCAATATTTGCAAGATGACAAAGCAAAACACTTTTATGACCTTCATTGATCGGTGAATTGATCTTTTCATCACCACGAATGCTATTAACGAAGTTGTTGAAATGGAATAGATCTAAATTTCCCGTTGCACTTACTGTATTTGTTCCGTCGTTTTTATTTGCTGATTGTATTTCTTTGACTAATTTATTGTCAGCATCAAAGATCTTGTAATCATCGTTGCCATAATTTACTAGTGTACCCTTATCTCCATAAATAATAAATCCGCGACTTGCTCCTTCCACATTCATTTTATTACAGCTTCTTCCTTCCCAGGTGATCGATTTATTATTTCCGAACTCAAATGTGGCTACTTGTGTGTCGGGAGTTTGCCAGTCGTCTTTAAAAGCATAACGTCCGCCTGCTGATGTTACTTTAGTTGGAAAGTCAAGACCGAGAAACCATCGGCAGCAATCTATTTCATGTGTTGCATTGTTGCAAGTCTCAGCTGTGCCCCAATGCCAGAACCAATGCCAGTTGTAATGAACGAGATTATCCTGGTAGTCTTTTCTTGGTGCCGGGCCTTGCCATAAATTAAAATCCAATGTTGATGGTACAGGAACTTTTTTACCAATACCGATTGTCTTTCGGTTGTTGGCATACCATGCTTTTGCAAAATAAGCGTTACCAATTATTCCTTCTTTAATTTCCTTTGCTGCATTAATGAGATTCGGCATTGAACGGCGTTGATTACCCATTTGGATCAATTGCTTTGGATATTTTTTCATTGCGGCTATCAATAACTCTCCTTCATGAGGATTATGGCCGCATGGTTTTTCAACATATACATGTTTACCATGAGTAACACCGAGTATGGCAGCCGGCGCATGCCAATGATCCGGAGCGGCGATCAATAAACCATCGAAATCTTTTTTCTTAACAAGTTCCCGTATATCTTTTATGATCGTAGGTTTTTTTGCAGCATTGGCAAATGGTTTTAAACCATTCGCTATTGCTTTTTCTTCTACATCACAGAGATAAGATATCTCAACATTTGGAAGGCCTGCAAAACATTCGGCGAGATAAGCACCACGACTGTTTACACCCATAATAGCTAACTGAACTTTGTTACTGGGCGCATTCTTTCCAAATACAGGAAAATTCAAAAAAGTTATTCCTGCTGTTGCAAAAGAACTGTTCTTTATAAAATCTCTGCGTTTCATATAGTAAGCTTTGTATCACTAAAGTTAATTATATCCACAGCGCAACGATGCATTTTTGTAAATATGATTTATTAACTGCATCTTTAAATTACGAACCATGCCAGAAGAAAAAAATATTTCGATTGTTTGCAATCCTTTTGCTGGTGGAGGCAGGGCTATTATTTTAGGAAAAAGGATCACAGGAGAATTGCAAGGTAGAAATATCAAACATAGCTTACATGCGGGGGATTGGCCAGATAATTTTAATTCTTTTACTGATGTATGGATCATTGGCGGTGACGGTACATTGAATTATTTTTTTAATAAATACCCGGGAATAAGATTACCGCTTGTTATTTTTAATGGAGGCACTGGTAATGATGTTCATTCTCTTCTTTACAAAAACAAAAGCTTTGAAGAGCAATTAGAAATTGCCTTGACTGCAAGTCCGAAACTTATTGATGCGGGCAAGTGTAACGAAAAGTATTTTATGAATGGTGTAGGGATAGGTTTTGAAGGAGCCGTAGTTAAAAGTTTAACTGGTAAAAGAAAAATAAAAACGGGTAAAGCAGCTTATATGGGGACTATCTTAAGAAAAGTATTTTTCTATAGTTCAAAAAAATATAAGACGATCTCAGAAGAATATAAGCTGGAAAGTCAAAACCTGCTGATAAGTGTAATGAATGGTCATAGGGCAGGAGGAGGATTTCATATTGCTCCTTCATCAGCAATTGATGACGGATTACTTGATGTTATAATGTTAGAAAAGCTTCATCCCTTCCGGCGATTACGTTGGTTACCTGTTATTGAAAAAGGGAAGCATCTTGAACTTCCTTTTATAAAACATTTCAGGACAAAAAAATTAATAATTACGAGTGAGCAGCCAATTGATACACATCTTGATGGGGAATATTATTCCGCTAAGAGACTCGAAATAGAAGTGCTTCCGGGGAAATATTTATTCAGGTATTAAAAATTGAAGCGTCCCAACTATGTCGGGACGCTTCTTTATGACTCCATCACTAGTTACTCATTGTCATCACAGGTATCTCTGAGCCATAAGTAAGAATTTTATTGTAGAGTTTGTTCCACCAACGAGGTGTTTTATTTTCTTCAACCGGGTTCTTGACCATGATAAGATTTGAACCAACGGCAAGCACTGGTACATTTGCTTTTTTTGCGATCTTATTAATAGAGGAAGAAGATATCCTGCGTTGAAATAAATTATTACTTGATAATCCCAATACAACCATATCCATTTCAAAATCCCTGATATATTCAGCTAACTTGTTTGTTGTGTTGCCTTCAAGTAAGCTAATTTCTATGTTTCCATTGCCATACAATTGATTTGAATAAGATACTGCCAAGTCTTTAAGTTTATCATAACTGTTCAGCCTGTCTATCCGAGATTCATAAGGAGTGAATGAACTAAAAAATGTTGGCTTAACAATATTTACCAGATGAATATTGCAATTCATTTGATTTGCCATCTCAATTCCTTTAGCTATTGCCCATTTGTTTTTACTGGTAAAATCTACCGGTATAAGAATGTTACAAAGTTTATTTGACATAGGTTAAGATTTTAATTTCTATTTTTTAATTCTTAGAATAATCATGCCATTATTAATTATCGTTAAAAACTTTTCTTAGATGGATGGAATGCAGTTGAAATGTTGGTTTGAATTACTGTGGTAAAGTCAAAATGCAAGCCAAATAAAGGTGTTGTCACATGTAAGAATATATATTGTCATAAGTGTGTTATAACTGCAATTAATAACTGTGGAGTAATTTTTACGAATATACTTTATCAGGGAATTTCATGCCCTTTGCTTGCACGCCAGAGCATAAACCATTCTTCTCTTTCAATATTTATTTTAATAGCATCATAAGCTGATGTTAACCTTTCAATTTTTGTAGAGCCTATCACAGGAATTATTTTTGAAGGATGTTTAAATAGAAAGGCTAATAAAATTTGATCAGCAGAGCAATTATATTTTTCGGAGAGCAGATTTGCAACAGATAATATCCTGGTAGTTCTTTCGTCACCATCATCATTATAAAGTTTTCCGCTTCCCAATGGTCCCCACGCCATGGGTCGAATATTATGCTGTATACATTTATCAAGCGAACCGTCATGAAACGGATCAAGATGCAAAATTGAAACTTCCAGTTGGTTAAATTCAACTTTGAAAGCAGTCGTCATTATATCTATTTGAGAGGGAGTAAAATTTGAAACACCAAAATGTAAAACCTTGCCTTCTTGTTTTAATTGGGAAAAAGCTTCAGCAATTTCTTGTGGATTCATTAATACATCAGGGCGATGAATAAATAACAGGTCAAGATAATCAGTGTTCAAATTTTTCAATGATCTTTCAACGGATGTGATGATATGTAACCTGCTTGTATCATAAGAATGAATTTTATGTTCAGGTCTGTTTGGTGTGAATCTTCTTATCCCGCACTTTGTAATTAATTGCATTTGCTGGCGCAAATGAGGTTTTAATTTCAACGCATTTCCAAATTCTTCTTCCACAGTATAATCTCCATAGATATCTGCATGATCAAATGATGTGATCTTATTTACAATGCAATCTTCAATAAGCTGGAGGTACTGTTCAGTGGAATATTTTACACCCCATTGTCCCCATTTCATGCAGCCCGCGATAACAGGAGATAGTTCTAACATTTTAATTTTAGTTGAAAATAAAAAAGTCTGGCCTCGTTGCAAAACGAAACCAGACTTTAAAGACAGTGAATATTTATTAGATATTAATAATCGCTGTTGTAACCACCACGGTCGCGATAGCCACCGCTACCTCCACCTTTGTTGTAGCCGCCTTTTTTGAAACCGCCGCCGCCGCCGCTACCACCGCCGCCGAAGCTGCGTTTTTTGAAGCCGCCACCGCCGCCACTGCCACCTTCCTGTTTAGGACGGCTTTCGTTTACAACGATATTACGGCCATCAACTTCAGTACCATTCAATGCAGTGATAGCTGCATTAGCCTGGTCGTCGTTTGGCATTTCAACAAAACCAAAGCCTTTGCTGCGGCCTGTGAATTTGTCGGTAACAATTTTTGCTGAGCTTACTTCACCATGTGTGGCGAAAAGATTTTGCAGATCCTGATCTTTCAGGTTCCAGCTGAGATTTCCTGCGTAAATGTTCATTTTTTGAGAAATTTTTAAAAACAAAATAAGTGTCAACAGTAACCAATAATCAAAGAACATTTACCGAAAATCGAAACGTTCATGAACTTGCGAAACTGTAAAGAGCACCGAATACAATACAAAATAACGGTTTTTAAATGATAATATTGTAAATTTTTGGTCAGGCCTTTTGCCAGGGCTTAACCTTGAAGTAACCAACTATTTAGGCCAAAAAAAATCCCGCATCTGCGGGATTACTAATAAGTTGTTTGTATTAAGATTTATTCACCCACCACTTCAAAATCTACATCTGCGTTTTTGCCATTGCCAAAATCAATATGAGCTTTATAAGAACCGATCTCTTTCACTTCATCAGTGATGTTGATCCTCTTACGGTCGATCTCATATCCTTTTTGTTCGCGGATAGCACGGCTGATCTGTAAAGATGTTACACTTCCAAAGATCTTTCCGCTTGTTCCGGTTTTAGCACCAATTTTCAAAGGAGCTTCTTGCAGTTTAGCAATTACACTGTTTACTTCAGCAAGCATCTTATCTTCTTTCTTCTTTGCCTGCTTTAGTTTTTCTTGCATTTGCTTCACATTGCTTTGGCTTGCTTCAACTGCCATCTTGCGGGGGATAAGATAATTACGGGCATAGCCATTTTTTACTTTCACCAATTCATTGGCGCCGCCGAGATTATCTACATCTTGAATTAATATTACGTCCATGATTCTAGTTTTTATCCCAATGAATAACAGGCTTCATTGTCTTCCGGATATGATCGGGAGTTAGGGATGTGCCTATTTCAATAAATCAGTTACATAAGGTAACAATGCCATTTGACGGGCTTTCTTCACTGCATCACTTACTTTACGCTGGTACTTCAATGAATTACCAGATAAGCGGCGGGGAAGAAGTTTACCTTGTTCATTCAAAAACTTTTTCAAAAACTCTACATCTTTATAATCGATGTAGCGGATGCCATATTTTTTAAAGCGACAGAATTTTTTTACGATCTTATCACTTTTAATGGCCGTCAGGTATTTTATTTCATTTGCCTTTGCCATAGTATTAAGCCTCCACTGCTTTTGCTATTCTTTCTTTTCCTGTTGGTGCGCCACTTTTCTTTTTAGCATTGTACTCGACGGCGTATTTATCGAGTTTAGTTACAAGGTGACGAAGCACTGATTCGTCACGGAGAAGCTGGATCTTCATCTTCTCGTTGAAGTCGGATGGCGCTGTAAATTCCAGTACCCAGTAAAGACCAGTTGTCTTTTTCTGGATCGGATACGCCAGTGATTTCAGGCCCCAGGCATTTTCATGTATCACTTCACCTTTTACAGATGTAACCAGCGAAGCGTACTTTTTTTGAGCGGCTTTAAATTCTTCATCGCTCAATACCGGGGTAAAAATCACCATCAATTCGTAGTTGTTCATTTACCCTTTTGTTTTTTAATTAATAAATCGGTTTACCCATTGGACATCCCGACAAGTCGGGAAGAATCTGACGATAACAGATTTGGGGTCGCAAAGGTAAGGGAATGAGTGCAGAAGATAGAGTGCGGGGGAAAGATTTTTATTAGGCCAGCGGGGTTAACTCCGATTGAGCTTTTCTTGCGACGCTCCGTTCAACTTCCAAGCCTTGATTGCGCAAATTAGGGCTTGATTTTCAAGACTGGACACACAGAAGTTTCATCGAAAGTTGGGAATGGCCCGGCAATCTCATCCTGCTTACTTCCTTAAGATCTTCCCCATTGTCTTTCCTTTTGCCACTTCATCAACCAGCTTATCCATATAACGGATCTTCTGCATGAGTTTGTTTTCGATCTCTTCGACACGATACCCACAAATCACACCTGTTATTTTTGAGACATTTGGATTCATTTGTGGCGCCTGGGCAAAAAAAGTTTCAAGATCATTGTTCTTGTCTATCTGTTGTTGCATTGTTTTTTTATTATACCCCGTTAGCCAAAAAATAACGGTATCCAAATCCGCTTGTGTATGTCCCTTTCTCTCCACTTTTTGTATATATAGCTTATATATGCTTGCAAAGCTGTATTCGAATACTCTGGCGTAATCCATTTTACTTTTTATTATTTATCAAAGATAATTTCTTCTAATCTTCTGTCATTGCTATTATCCTCACGAAGGATTTTTCATTTTAACTATGCACTCATTTTTTTATCGGCCCATAGTAAAGCATTATTGCACCACAACTAAATGTTTTTGTTTTTAAGAGTTTAAGATCAACTCTGTCCCTGACGTTTTTAAATAATGGCAAGCCGCTCCTTGCAACAATTGGTTGAACGCCGAGTTGGTATTCATCAATTAAGTCAAGTTGTGAGAAGGCAACTATTAAACTGGGGCTGCCAACTACAATATTTTTACTCCCGCCATTGCGGGATTCCTTGAGTTCTAAAATTTCTTCTTTAATGATTTCCTTTTTCAATGTTGTATTTTTCCACGCAACATTTTTCAAGGTTCGGGAATAAACGATCTTTGGGATATCGTCTATTAACACTGCAAATTCATCCGTTGGTTTGTTGCCGGTAGGATCTTTTACTACTGATGGCCAATAACTTTCCATAAGTTGGTATGTTATCCTTCCGTAAATAAGTGTGTCTGCATTACTTAATAGCTCATTATAATGTTGATGTATTTCATCATCTGCGATCATTGCCGTATGGTCGCAAAATCCGTCAAGTGCCATATTCATCGCTGCAATTAGTCTTCTCATATTTTTTTAATTGCAATTATTTTTCTGTTCGTTTCCAAGAGCGTTTCAAGTTAGTTCTCAACCTAACTATTCTTTTTGCCTTGCATTACTTCTTTCACAGCTGCTTCGATGCCTTTACCGCTTACTTCCACAGGTTCTACATACAATCTGCCCCATGTGATCTTGTCGTTTTGCACTCCGATTATCATTATTCCACGCATGAACATTTTGCTATTATCTCTTCTTGTTCCTTGCCATTCCCATTCCGTCCATACAGAATCATTATTGATGGAATATCTTATTAACTGCGCAAAAAAATCGGGCATTTCGTCAAAATTAGAACTCCAGTTTTTTCTCACCTGCTCCCGCCCCTGGAATGTGCGGTCAGGATGAACAGGCTGCTCACTGTAATAGTTTTCATCAAAACATGAAACAAAAGTTTCAATGTCATGGGTGTTAAGCGCATCTCTCAGCCTGAACATTAAATTTTCTGCATCCATTTATTCTGTTTTAGAATAGAGGAAAAATAGCGGCTAACACTTTAAATTTATGTGGTTTTACTGAAATTTCATCAGTCTTTATTATTGACTTTCAACTTTACTTGCCCAATATTTACTTGGGGAAGGATGCATTTATGAGGAGATTACATATATCAATTCAGTGATCTGTATTCATTGGGAGATTGGCCAACCCGTTGCTTAAACAGTCGGCTAAAGTGCTGGGGGTATTTGAATCCTAATTCGTAAGCAATTTGGTTAACCGTTTTGCTTTGGTCAAATATTTTTTCTTTCGCAACATCGATCAGCTTTGTTTGAATGTATTCCTGTGCTGTTTTTCCCGTTTCTTTTTTTATTAAGTCGCCAAAATAATTTGCTGATAAATTCAATTCACTTGCACACCAGGCTACAGAAGGCAAACCAATAGTTTTTGGTTTGTCAGATTCATAATAATCGTTCAACAGATTTTCAAATCTTTCTAAAATTCCTTTATGTACATTATCCCGTGTAATAAATTGGCGGTCGTAAAAACGAACACAGTAGTTCAGCAACATTTCAATATTAGATACAATAAGTCTTTTACTATGCCTGTCAACAGCATGTTCTAATTCATGTTCAATTTTCGAAAGACAATCCAACACAATTTTCCTTTCACGTTCTGATAAGTGAAGTGCTTCATTCGATTGATACCCGAAAAAGCTGTAATCATGAATATGACGACCAAGAGCTGTGCCATGGATCAGATCAGGATGAAACATCAGCACATAACCTTTAGGTTGAAATTTGTCTCCGAAATCTTCTATTTCTACTATTTGCCCCGGTGAAATAAAAATCAATGAGCCTTCCTGGTAATCGTAATAGTTGCAACCATATTTTATATCCCCGCATTTGACTTCTTTCAAAAAAACGCAGTACAGGCCATAATTAATTTTTATCGTTTTGTTTTTGCCACCGGGCCAGGACCATGGCTTAGATTTTGAAAAATCAATTACACTAACCAGCGGATGAAGCGTTTCATGATCGCTCAAGGCATTGTACTCTGCGACGGAATCAAATTTAAACACCTTTTCCATGCTTCAATTGTTGTGATATAAAGATAATCTTTCGATCATAAGAGTAATGAAGGCTACTTGCTAATCAGTAAAAATGGTAGATATATCCGTATTCTGTATACTATGCAGGCAGAAGAATGCAAAGACCTTTGTGGTTAACTTAAAAACAAATATGCATATGAAAATATCAATTCTCGGACTGTGTTTCTTATTGATGGGTGTGCAATCATCTTATGCACAACAGCCACCAACCGAAACAATCAAATCAGCTACTAATAACACACCAGCACAACAGGAAATCATTAACCTTTCAAAAAAGAAATGGGATTGGATGGCAGATAAGAATGTAGATTCTTTAAATGTGTTGTTTGATGACAAATCTATGTTCATTCACATGGGCGGAACCTGGGGGAAAACTCAGGAACTTGCTACTATTAAAAGCGGCGGCATCTGGTATAAGAAAGCAGAAGTTTACTCAGTTGTAGTAAACATGTTTGGTAATACAGCTATCCTGCTAAATGATATTGACTTGGTGGCGGGAGTCGGTGGAAACGAAGTCACCAATCCTTTTATGGTGACTGAAGTATATATTAAAGAGAACGGCAAATGGAAGATGGGTTCACTCACCTTCTCGCATCTGATGAGGCCAGTTAAAATGAAATGACAATAATAATAACCAGCAGCAGCATTAATGACGATAAGATAGAAAGAGATGGCGTACATTTTGTGATCAAAAATGAAAAGGTAAAAGAGGCAGAATCTAAAGTGAAAAAATGGTTAGAGAAACTGAAACTGATCAAAGAAGCATCTTAATAAGTTCGTAACTTTAATTCGATCGTAAAAAATTAAAAGTTTTCAAAAATTAAACTCCCCGAAAATGACACAGCAGAAAACTTCCATTAACAGGCGATCATTTTTAAGATCATCAGCACTTGCAGGTGGCGGGTTGATGATAAGTTTTAGTGCTTTGGCGGAATTCAAACTTGACGATAAAGTAAATAAGCTTGATCTTCCTGACCAATGGTATGAGTTAACTGGATATATCAAGATCACACCAGATAATATCATAAAGATCTTTAATCCTAATCCTGAATTTGGTCAAAATGTGATGACGTCACTTCCTATGATCGTAGCTGAAGAGTTAGAGGCAGACTGGAAACAAGTAGTGGTAGAAATGGGACAGCACGATAGTGTGAAATTAGGGCCGCAATTTACTGGCGGAAGCAATTCAATGAGGATGTATTGGAAACCACTACGAGAAGCAGGAGCAGCTGCACGAAATATGTTGATGGAAGCCGCAGCCCAAACATGGAGTGTACCGGTGGAAGAAGTAACAACAAAAGCAGGAATGCTTTATCATGAAAAAAGTGGTAAGTCGGGAACCTATGGCAGCTTTGCATCAAAGGCTGCGAGCATTCCCATTCCAAAAGGAATGAAGTTAAAAGAGCCAAAGAATTTTAATATAGTAAGAAACTCAAAGAAAAATGTAGAGGGTTTGAAGATAGTAACCGGTAAGCCTCTATTTGGATTAGATTATAAAGTGGAAGGAATGCTGATCGCAATGATCGAACATCCACCCGCTTTTGGAATGAAACTTAAATCGTTTGATGCATCTGAAACTTTAAAAATGCCGGGCATCAAAGATGTCTTTAGCCAAAAATTATATGAAGATGGTTTCGAACAAGGTGGTTTCGATACGAGATCATTTAATGATCTGCTGGTCGTTGTCGGCAAAACCACCTGGGAAGTAATGAATGCCCGTAAAAAATTAAAAGTACAATGGGAACTTGCTGGCGATACTAAAAACACAATGAGCGGAAAAAGAGAGTTTATTGTTCCGGGAGAACTGGAAAGTACGAGCACCCAGCTTGAAAAAATGAAGGAGTATGCAAAAAAACCTGCTCAACAATTAAGAAAAGACGGAGACCCCGAAACAGCTTTTAAAAATGCAGCGCAGGTTATTGAACGTACCTATAATGCACCGTTCTTAGCACATAACTGTTTGGAGCCAATGAATTTCTTCGCTCATGTTACCGATGAAAAAGCCTTAGTAGCTGGGCCCTTGCAGGCACCGGGTTGGTCAGAACCTACTCTTTCAAAACTTTTAAATCTTCCAGCAGACAAGATAGAGATACAGATGACACGCATGGGCGGAGGTTTTGGTCTCAGAGCATATGGACATTATATATATGAAGCAGCGCTTATCTCTAAAAAGGTAAAAGCTCCTGTCAAACTTGTATACAGTCGCGAAGATGATATGACCTATGGAATTTATCGCCCCATGTATACTGCAACTTATCGTGCGGCATTAGATGCAAATAAAAATTTAATTGCATTTCATGTAAAAGGCGGTGGTATTCCTGAAAATGCAGTTCATGCAAACAGGTTTCCGGCAGGTGCAATTGATAATTATCTTGCTGAAGGTTGGCAGATACCTTCCAATATTACGATCGGCGCATTCAGAGCCCCACGATCAAACTTCGCTGCTGCGGCGGAGCAATCATTCTTAGATGAATTGGCAGAAGCAATGGGTAAGGATCCAATTGATTTCAGATTAGAACTTTTAAAACGAGCCAAAGAAAATCCTGTTGGTAAAAGCAATGACTATAATGCGGATAGATATGCAGAAGTATTAAAATTGGTTAAAGAAAAATCTGGATGGAACAACCCGGAAAATAAAAAATACAGTCGTGGAGTTGCTGCTTATTTCTGTCACAATTCCTATGCAGCACACGTAGTGGACCTGGTAATGAGAGATGGGCAACCTTATGTTGAAAGGGTTTTTAGTGCGATTGATTGTGGAATTGTGATAAATCCTGATGCGGCAACTAATATGGTGCAGGGTGCGGTTGTAGATGGAATTGGAAATGCACTTTATGGAGGATTAACTCATAAAGATGGCGCTGCGGAACAAAATAATTTCCATCGGTACAGGATCATACGAATGCATGAAGCACCAAAAAAGATCGAAGTTCATTTTGTGCAAAATGATATTGATCCTACTGGTTTGGGTGAACCACCATTTCCACCAGTATTCGGAGCAGTAGCAAATGCATTGTATAAAAATACAGGCAATCGATTTTATGAACAGCCATATATTTTACAATTGAACAAAACCAGCCGGGCCTAAAAAATATTCTTCATTATTTATATTTCAACTATGATCACATTAAATATTAATAAAAAAACTTTTAACGTAGATGTAGATCCTGAAACACCTTTGTTATGGGTGCTTAGAGATACAATTGGTCTTGTCGGAACAAAATATGGTTGCGGCATGGCACAATGCGGTGCCTGTGTTGTTCATTTAAATGGTGAAGCCGTTCGTTCATGTGTAACAAAAGTGAGCAGGGCAGCAGGACAAAAAGTTGTAACGATCGAAGGCTTATCAGAAAAAAATGATCATCCCTTACAAAAAGCGTGGATAGAATTAGATGTTCCTCAATGCGGATACTGTCAATCGGGTCAGATCATGTCAGCAGCAGTTCTTATCAGAGAAAATAAAAATCCAACTGAAAAAGATATTGATGCTGCGATGAATGGTAATATTTGCCGTTGTGGTACTTATTTACGTATTCGTAAAGCTATTCAGTTAGCAGCAGAGATACAGCGAAAAGGATAAAAGATTAATAGATACAAAATCGGAAACCGACAATTTGAATTATTATGAAGCAACATACAGAACGATATTTACTCCCTGTAAAAACAATTAGTGTTTTAGCTGTTATTCTATCAGTAATTGTATTCATGAGTTTTAGTTTTAAAAATGAAACTACGATCAGCAGTCTAAAGAGTGATACAATTAATAAGGACAGTATTGAATCTGTAAAAGCATTTATGGATGTATATAAAGTCTTGATGAGTCCCCGTTGTATGAATTGTCATCCTTCAGGTGATGTTCCATTACAGGGAGATGATAGTCATATACATACTATGTTACCGCAAAGGGGGAAGGATGGTAAAGGAATTTATGCAATGAAATGTATGAACTGCCATCAGCCAACAAATCTCGAAGGTTTAAATAAACCACCGGGAAATCCAAACTGGCATTTACCTCCGTCAAATATGAAAATGGTTTTCGAAGGAAGAACTCCGAATCAATTAGCTAAACAAATAATTAATCCAAAAACAAACGGCAATAAAACTTTACAACAATTAATTGAACATGCTGACGATGGTTTGGTAAAAGCCGGATGGGACATGGGCGAAGGACGCACAGCCCCACCATTGAGTCATGAAGAATTTAAAAAAGCATGGATCACATGGATCAAAACAGGAGCTTATGCTCCTAAGCAATAAAATATTTTATGCAAAAAAGAAAGTTAGGAAACAGTGGTCTTGAAGTTTCTGCACTTGGACTTGGTTGTATGGGAATGAGTTTTGGTCTTGGGCCTGCAGCTGATAAAAAAGAAATGATCGCTCTTATTGCAAAAGCAGTCGAGAAAGGAATTAATTTTTTTGATACAGCTGAAGTTTATGGACCATTTACAAACGAGGAACTTGTTGGCGAAGCACTGGAACCATTCAAGGGAAAAGTTGCAATTGCAACAAAGTTTGGATGGAAACCAAATGCTGAAGGCAAATGGAGTGAATTAGACAGTCGTCCTGAACATATAAGGAAAGTTTGCGAAGCTTCATTAAAGCGATTAAGAGTTGATGTTATCGACTTGTTTTATCAGCATCGTGTTGATCTCGAAGTCCCCATTGAAGATGTTGCCGGTTCTGTAAAAGATCTGATCAAAGAAGGCAAGGTTAAATATTTTGGTTTATCAGAAGCTGGAGTAAAAACAATTCGCAAGGCACATGCGGTACAACCTGTTGCTGCTTTGCAGAGTGAATATTCATTATGGTGGCGCCAACCAGAAGAAGAATTATTACCAACATTGGAAGAGCTTGGAATTGGTTTTGTTCCATTCAGTCCTTTAGGTAAAGGGTTTCTTACTGGTAAAATAGATGAGAACACAAAGTTTGACAGTACCGATTTTCGAAATATTGTTCCCCGGTTTTCGCCAGATGCACGGAAAGCAAATCAATCCATGATCGATCTGCTCAACAATATTGCAGCAAAAAAGAATGCAACACCTGCGCAGGTTGCGCTTGGCTGGTTGATGGCACAAAAGCCATGGATCGTTCCTATTCCCGGAACAACAAAATTGCATCGCTTAGAAGAGAATATCGGTTCAGTTAATATTGAGTTTACTTCTGATGAACTTCGTGAGATCGATAACGCTTCTTCTGAAATTAAAGTGCAGGGCGAAAGATACCCGGAACAATTACAAAAGCTGGTTGGCCGCTAAATATGTATTGGAATCTTAGTAAATTGTCTTCACCAATACAATCCTCATGCTTACAAAAAAGACAATTTACTTATCATGCTTTTTGCTGTCGTTGACATTTACTGTTACTGCGCAGCAAAAGACTGATACCATCAGCTACATACAATCTCTTGATATTACAACGGGAAAAATAGATACGTTATTAAAAGCACAACGGCATTACGAAGCTCCCAACTGGCACCCCGATGGTTACCTGATCATGAACAGCTATGGTAAATTGTATACACTTGATATCGCCACAAAAAAGATTGCCAGCTTAAACACAGGCACAGCCATAGAATGCAATAACGATCATGGTCTTTCTCCCGACAAAAAATGGCTGGCCATCAGTAATAATAACAGGAGGGACACCAGCAATAAACCATATCATTCTGCGGTGTATATATTGCCGGTAACAGGCGGCGAACCTGTTTTGCTTACAAAGAATTCACCTTCTTACTGGCATGGGTGGAGTATGGATGGTAAAACACTTACATATTGTGCAGAGCGAAATAACAATTATGATATTTACACCATCAGTGTTGACGGTGGCGAAGAAAAAAGATTAACTACTACAGATAACCTTGATGATGGCCCGGATTATTCAACCGATGGAAAATATATTTATTTTAATTCCTATAGGAGCGGACATATGCATATATGGCGCATGCATACAGATGGCAGCAACCCCGAGCAACTTACTTTTGATGATTACTCCAACTGGTTTGCACATCCATCGCCTGATAATAAATGGATCGTTTATATAGCTTATATTACTGACGAAAAACAGAATCATTTATTTGGCAAGCAGGTTAAACTTCGTTTAATGAACCTTGCGGATAAAACTATAAAAGATCTCACACCTGTTTTTTACGGTGGGCAGGGTACCATTAATGTACCATCCTGGAGTGCTGACAGTAAAAAAATTGCTTTTGTAAGTTATTCAGTAAAATAAACTCATCATCGATAAAATAAATTGCACCATATGTCAAAAGAAAGCAACTCATCCCGCAGAAAATTTTTACAACAGATCGGCGCCACAAGTTTGTTGGCTGCAGCTTCACCATTGAGTAGCCTGGCTGCAAAAGAAAAAGCAGAAGAAAGAATGTTGTTTTATGAAAAGAAAATATCTCCTGCCGATAAAATAAGGCTCGGTGTTATTGGTTATGGTGTGCAGGGACATTTTGATCTGCAAACAGCATTAAAGGTACCCGGCGTAGAGCTTGCAGGTATTTGTGATCTATATACTGGCAGGTTAGTCAATGCAACAGAACAATTCGGCAAAGACCTTTATACTACGAGAAACTACAAAGATCTTTTAGATAAAAAAGATATAGACGCGGTTATTGTAGCCACCACTGATTGCTGGCATTCACGTATTACAAAAGATGCGTTGGCAAAAGGTAAAGCAGTGTATTGCGAGAAACCAATGATCTATAAAATAAGTGAAGGGCCCGGTATAATAGAAGCACAAAAGAAGACAGGCAAAGTGTTGCAGGTAGGCAGTCAGCGTGTAAGCAGTATTGGTTTGGCAAAAGCTAAAGAGTTACTTGCCGCCGGAGAAATAGGAAAACTAAATATGGTAAATGCGGTGTACGACAGGCAAGGCTCTATTGGTGCATGGCAGTATACAATACCAAAAGATGCGAATGCAGAAACAACAGACTGGAATAGGTTTATTGAAGTAACAGAAAAAATGGCGTACGACTCCAAAAAATTCTTCTGGTGGCGAGCATTTAAAGAAGTAGGTACTGGTGTTGCCGGCGACCTGTTCATTCATTTGCTTAGCGGCACTCATTTTATTACCAACTCAAAAGGCCCGCAATCTATTTATGGTACCGGGCAGTTCAGCTATTGGAAAGATGGACGCAACCTGCCCGATGTTATGGCTGGTGTTATGCAATATGGTGATACGCCGGAGCATCCTGCTTTTCAATTAACGCTGCAGGTTAATTTTATCAGCGGTACGGGTGGACAAGAAGTAATAAGATTTGTAGGCTCAGAAGGAGTAATGGAAGTACAGGGAAATAATCTCAGTATAAAACATAGCATCATGCCCGAAGCACCGGGATTTGGTGGTTATGATTCCCTGTTCACTTTTTCTAAAGCCATGCAGGAAGAAATGCAGAAAGATTACAACGCAAAGTGGACAGATGCGCAAAAGAAAAGACCCACAAAAGAAGATGTTATATTTAAAGCGCCGCAAGGTTATAGCGATCATCTCGATCACTTTACTAATTTCTTTGATGCGATAAGAGCAAACAAACCTGTTGTGGAAGATGCGACATTTGGTTTCAGGGCGGCAGCTCCTGCTTTGGCATGTAACGAAAGTTATTTCAAGAAGAAAATTATTCAGTGGGATCCAACTAATATGAAGCTGCTATAATATAGCAATAAACAAATCCTGAAGAGAAATGGGAACAAGAAAAGTACTCTTGACGCTTTCAATTTCTATTATAGTCATGATGACTTTCGTTTTTTGTGGCCAGACTTCTGTTCAAAATAAAAACCAAATGGTCCGGCTGGCAAAACTTGTAATTGATTCAGCTCAGTTAGAAAATTATAACGCTTTGTTGAAAGAAGAGATCGAAGCTTCTGTTCTGGTTGAACCAGGGGTATTGACTTTATATGCTGTTGCTGAAAAAAACAATCCAACTCATATCACAATTTTAGAAATATATGCTGATACAGTTGCATACAAGTTACATTTACTAACGCCTCATTTTATAAAATACAAGAATGGTACAAAGGATATGGTCAAGTCACTCGAACTTGTCGAGACGGTTCCGATTGTGCCGGGGATGAAAATAAAGTGAAGTTGTTTAAACCTTTTTTATTGGAAGCGTTAAGTGCATCGTTGTTCCTTTCCCCACTTGACTTTCTGCCCAAATTTTTCCATGATGTGCTTCTACATATTCTTTACAGAGATAAAGTCCCAGTCCTAATCCTTCTGTATGGCTGTCTTTTGATGCGACCCTATAAAATTGTGTAAATACCTGATCCAAATGTTCTTTTGCAATTCCTTTTCCATGATCACTAATACTTATTTTAACCTCATCTCCCAAACGTTCAGCATTCAACATGATCTCTTTGTTATCCGGTGAATATTTAATAGCGTTAGAGAGGATATTCAGAAGCACCTGGTTGATCTTGGTTGCATCAACATACAGGAACAGTTCTTCATCGGGAATTTTATATTCTATTTGGTGATCAGCAGATAACTGCCTGGCTGAATCCACGCTTTCTTTTATTATTGATCGTAAGCTTATGGTTGTTTGGTTCAGTTCAAGTTTATCAGCCTGTATTTTTGAAATATCAAGCAGGTCTGAAATGATGGAAACCAGCCTTGCTACTTGCCTTTTTAATTTCGGCATTACATGCTTCATAAGATCGGGAGATTCTTCAACTATTTGCAGATAACCTGTGATCGTAGTTAGCGGTGTTCTCAATTCATGACTGGCGAAGCCAATGAATTCATCTTTTTTAGCGCTAAATTTCTGCACTTCCTGGTAAAGCCTTGCATTTTCTAATGAAATGGCGGCCTGGTTGGCAATAGATTCTACCAGTGTTTCGTGTTCTTTTGTGAACATCGCAGGTTTCGGATGACCAAAAAAAAGTCCGCCAATCACAATACCTGTTGGTGAAAAAACAGGTACTGCCAGGTAGCTAACGACAGGCAAATGACCTGCTGGCATCCCTTTATGCGGTGAATTTTTTCCATACCGGGGATCTTTTGTAATATCATCAGAACGAACAATGCCGACTCCATTAAAAGTCATTTCGAATATCGCCGTATTTCTTGGCATTCCTAATTTTTCGAATGCTTCCCTTGGTGCTCCTGAAATTGCATACAACAAATAAGATCCTCCTTTTGAATCTGTCTTGTTATAAAAGAAAGCGCCGAATGCCGCACCTGATAATTCGGTAGTAGCATCTGTAACCTTTTGAAGGATGATATTAGTGTCGAGTTCAGCAGCAAGGGCTTTACCCGTTACATTTAATAGTTCAAGCCGGTAAACATATTGTTCAATAAGTTTCTCGGCTTCTTTTTGTTTTGTAATATCACGGGCAATCTTTGAAGCGCCGATCACTTGTCCTTTTTCATCATGTATCGGTGAAATGGATAATGATAGAGTGACTTCTTTTCCTGATTTAGTGATCCTGTTAGTTTGATAATGTTCTATCCTTTTTCCCTGTTTGAGTTGAGAAATTATCATCTCTTCTTCTTCCAACCTGTCCTTTGGAATGAGGAATGATATATGCTGGCCGATCGCTTCTGCTTCCGTATAACCAAAAATATTTTCTGCGCCTTTGTTCCAGCTTGTAATGATACCATTAAGGTGTTTGCTTATAATGGCATCATCTGAAGATTCAATAATAGCGGCAAGTATGGCCATCCGTTCTGTGTTTGTCTGAGCATTCATATATAAGTGGGGAATTTATGGCCGACCTAAATAGGCAATTTATTCAAAAATGGTTTAAATATTTCATTTCACCTTTAAAAAAAGAGATATATGTTTGGCTGCAATTTTGTGTCATATATTTTTTTTAATGTTCAACTAGTAATGCAGAAAATCCTGGTAGTAGATGATGATAAAGATCTTCTCGAAATGGTCGAAATGACACTTTCCAGGCTGGGCTATCATATTACAACGCTTGCAAAAGGATCAGGTTTTATTAATATTGTTGAATCACTCCATCCAGATATTATTCTGTTGGATATTTTTTTAGGTGATTCGGATGGAAGGACACTTTGTTATAATTTGAAATTACAACCAGCTTACGAGAATATCCCTGTGATCTTATATTCCGCAGGTTATGTACCTCTTTCTACTATAACACATTCAAAAGCTGATGAGTTCATGATAAAACCATTTGAGATCAAACAACTGGTAGAGAAAATAAAAACTTTATTGGGTATATGATCAGCCGAGATAAGTGGATTGATTTAACAAACATTTTCTTTCTTTAAAAAAATGTTTATGGTACCTCTCCTTACTTTTAACAATGATTTTTCGATCAACTCTTATTTTACTGCTGCTTATTAGCTTTTTTTTTGAAATGGCTGCGCAGGATAATGTGAAAGGAAAAATTTATGATGCTCAAACCGACTCGACAATTGAAGGAGTGAATGTTTTCAATCTCAATACAAAACAATCCACAAGATCAGGTAGTGACGGCAGTTATACAATTGCGGCATCCGAAGGAGATCGGATCATGTTTTCGAGAATAGGATTTATGCCAGATACGGCAACAGTAATTTACTCTATGCTGCTTGCACTCCATGATGTTACTTTGTACAAAGAGATCATTACTTTAAAGAATGTAACTGTAACAAGCAGTTATCAACAGGACTCATTATCACGACGCAATTTTTACAGTGATATTTACAAAAGACAACCGGGTATTACCGGTCTTAATACTCCACAATACGGATTTGGCGTATCAGTAAGTCCATTAAGCTATTTCTCCTATCGGGCAAAGCAAAAAAGGCAATTAAAAAGAAGTTTACTCAAACAAGAAGAAGAGAGTTATGTTGACAGAAGTTTTCCGAAAGAGTGGGTTTCAAGACTTACAGGATTGCGTGGCGACTCTCTTTCACGCTTCATGATGCTTTATCGACCTTCCTATAAATTTTGCAGAGAGAATAACAGGGAAAAAATGCTGATCTATATAAGTGATAAATTGAAAGAGTTCAAGAAAGCTGATAAGCCTGCTGCCATGTCAACTCTAAAAGAGGCTGTAGCTGTTTAGTTGAGTCTATTGTTCTATTCACTCCTTTATATTAGGAATGATGAATTGACTTTCGATATTAGTTTATTACGCAAGATAAAATTTAAGCTGATCATTGTCCCCCGCTGGCGGGGAAGTGCTTCGATATAAAACATTTTCCAAATAGGGGTGGATGTAAATTTCCAAACTTAGTCCACCCCCTTTTAAATATTTCTCCTCGTTGTAGATCCGGCCCCCGCCAGCGGGGGACATTACACACTCTATTATTCGAAAAAAGTTGAATAGAATTATTAATGTCCAAGAGTGCGACGCAACAGAAGCTTAATAGTATCAATGCTGCTAGGTACATAATAAATATCTTTCAATATAAAAGACAGAGTGAATGATAAGATAACTTTGGACGACTGAAAGAATATGAATAACACAGACAAAAAGAAAAAATTTTATCTTATCCTGATACTTGGTCTGCTTACAGCTATTGGACCTTTTTCCATTGATATGTACTTGCCGGCCTTTCCGGATATTGCAAAGAACCTGCATACTACAGTTGCACGGGTAACACTATCGTTATCCAGTTTTTTTATTGGTATTTCAGCCGGGCAATTATTATATGGTCCATTACTGGAACGCTTTGGCAGAAAAAAACCTTTATACATTGGACTTTGCATTTATCTTTTAGCTTCCATTGGCTGTGCCCTGGCAGCATCAGTAAATGCATTAATAGTTCTCAGGCTCTTGCAGGCATTAGGTGGCTGCGTAGGTATGGTAGCAGCAAGAGCAATGGTACGTGACTTGTTTGAAGTGAAAGAGAATGCCAAAATATTTTCCACTTTAATGCTGGTAGTTGCAGTGTCACCGATCATTGCACCAACATTAGGAGGTTATATAACGGCTGTGTTAGGTTGGCGCTTTGTATTTGCAATGCTTATTGTTGTAGATCTCATTATTATCGCAGGTATTTATTTTTTATTACCCGAAAGCAAAAAGCCCGATCCAAATTTTTCATTGAGGCCTGCACCCATTCTCAAAAATTTTGCAGGCGTTATCAGGCATCCGCAATTTTATACTTATGCATTAACGGCTGCTATTTCAGCGGCAGGGTTATATGCTTATATCGGCGGCTCACCTCATGTGTTCATGGAAATATTTCATGTAAGCGAAAAACAATATGGATGGATATTTGCTTTAATAGCAATGGGACTTATTGGCGCCAGTCAACTCAACAGTTTGTTATTGAAAAATTATACCAGTGAACAGCTCATCAAAGTAGCATTAACATGTCAAAGTATTATTGGAATTTCGATGGCATTGATCACATTTTTCGGATGGAATGATGTATTCATTACCATCTTTCTCATTTTTATTTTTTTGTGTACACAAGGGTTTGTGTTTCCTAATGCATCTGCACTTTCTATGGCTTCATTTGGACACAATGCAGGCAGTGCTTCCGCTTTAATGGGTGCTATTCAAATGAGCATTGGTGCTGGTACATCAGCTCTTGTCAGTGTTCTCCAAAACCACACTGCTTTGCCTATGACAGCTGTGATGGCATGTTGTGCTGTAGCTGCTCTTACTGTTTTTTCTTTTGGAAGAAAGATCATTATTCAACGGGCAAGCATAGAGAAGGTAGCGGAAGAAGATGTAGAAATGATAAGCACATTATAAAAATTTGTTTGAACAATAGTTTTGTTAGCATAATTATTTTTCAAAAACCCGTTTCGGGCTTTTGTTATTTTATCTTTATGATCACTTCATGCCGGACAATTTTATTCAATACATATATCTCGTGCTGATCATTCTGGGATTGGTCATGCTGGCAAACAGGATGAAGCTGGCTTATCCTATCATACTTGTATTAGGTGGATTAGCATTAAGCTTCACTGATGGATTCTCAAAACTTACTATTGATCCCGAACTAATATTCTTTATTTTTCTTCCACCACTTCTTTATGAAGCAGCCTGGCAGGTATCATGGAAACAGTTTTGGAGATGGCGACGAGTGATCATGAGCTTTGCATTTCCAATCGTTATTATAACCTCATGTGTAGTTGCATTTGCGTCGTACGCTTTTATTCCCGGTTTTACTTTGGCTCTTGGATTTTTATTAGGTGGAATTGTTTCTCCACCCGATGCTATTTCTGCAACAACTATTATGCGACAGGTGAAAGCGCCAAAAAGCCTTGTCAGTATTGCAGAAGGCGAAAGCTTGCTTAATGATGCTTCATCATTGATCGTATTTCGATTTGCATTGGCTGCAGTCATCACAGGTCAATTTCATTTTCAAAAAGCAGCATTCAGCTTTTTCCTTGTCATTATTATGGGAACATTGATCGGTCTTGCGATTGGATTGGTTATATATTACATCCATCGTCATTTGATCAAATCATCCAGTGTAGAAATAGTTTTAACTCTTATTACTCCCTACCTCATGTATTACTTCGCAGAGTATTTTCATTTTTCAGGAGTATTAGCTGTCGTAAGTGGTGGTCTTTTTCTATCATACAGACGACAGTCCATGCTTACCTATAGAAGCAGAGTGCAGGGAATAAATGTTTGGGTAAACCTTGTCTTTGTAATGAATGGTTTGATCTTTCTGCTCATCGGGCTTCAACTACCTTCAATAGTAAGTCAGCTAGGAGATACAAGTTTGGCTAAAGCAATATGGTATGGCCTGGCGATCTCTTTTGTATTGATAATTGCGAGGTTTCTTTGTACACTTGGAGCTTCTTTGTTTACTCGTTTTATGAGTCGGTTTATTACAGTGGCCGACCCGAACCCCGGTTGGAAAGGGCCAATAATTCTTGGATGGGGAGGTATGCGTGGCGTGGTGTCTCTTGCAATGGCATTATCAATACCGTTATTTATTAATGAACAAGCTTTCCCTTATCGTTATCTTATTCTGTTCATAACATTTATTGTTATTCTTGTCACATTGGTCTTCCAGGGGCTTACACTTCCATGGGTAATAAGGAAATTGAAACTGGAAGACAAGTATAATCCTATCCCGGAAAAGGAACAGGAATTGATCATTCAGAAAAAGATCGCAATGGCATCGCTTCAATTGTTAGATGAAAAGTATGATGGTGAACGAAAGCAGAATGAACATTTAAACATTTTGTCTTCAAGATTACAAACAGAATTAAATTTTTTTCAGCAAGATCTTAAAGAGTTGGCTAATTCAACTGATAATACACTTATTCGCTTTCAACTTATTTATCTTGAATTGTTGGAAAGGCAAAGGCAAATGCTTAAAGAGATGAATCGTAAAGATGAATTTGATGAGGAACTGATACGAAAATACCTTGTGTTGATAGATCTTGAAGAACTCAAAACAAGGGAAAAACTATTGCAGGAAAATTAATTATTTATTTCTTATCTCAAATAGAGAGTATGAGTAATATAGAAAATCAAAATACTATTTTTCCAAAAGGTGAAAGAGCTCCTGCTGATTATTTCACTGGTAAAGTATGGATAAAGATGCTCCTTCCAAATGATCCTAATCTCAATTGCCAAATAGGAAATGTAGTGTTTGAGCCTGGCGCAAGAAATAACTGGCATACACATCCGGGCGGGCAGATCCTTATTAGTACCGATGGTATTGGTTATTACCAGGAAAAAGGAAAGCCAATACAATTACTTCGTAAAGGTGATGTAGTTAATATTCTTCCGGATGTAGTACACTGGCATGGTGCTTCAATCGATAATGAGTTTACTCATATTGCGATCAATCCAAATACTCAGAAGGGAATAGTTGTATGGTTGGAAAGAGTAACTGACGAAGAGTATAGTAATTTCAAATAAGGTCTTCAGGTAACAATTATTTAAAAATAGAAAGGTGTCTCGTTATTGACGAGACACTTTTCATCTATGATAACTATGAGATTTTACTGAATTTTTACAAGCTTCACGATCTTTCTTTCATTACCCTGAACTACTTCTGCGAAGTACATACCTGCACGATAATTATCGCCAATCCTTATAGATTGATTTGATGCTACATTTTTAGTTTCAATGATCCTTCCTGAGATATCCATTACACGCAACATTAATTGCGATCCAGCATCTCCTGTAACATTAATCATAAATCCTTTTACTGATGGATTTGGCATCGCAACTATTGTAAGCCGGCTTGTTGCTATTGTCTCTTTTTCAAACGAATTTTTTGTAATAGCATTTGTGAGACCACAATCTCCAAGCATATCCCCATGTGATAAATGGATCGCTGTTTCGGCCTGGTTAACAGTTAATGTCATTCCATTATGACAAACATTAACCTTATCGAGCTTCTTACCCCCTCTGACATCTTTTACAAGAACTTGTTTGCTTGCGGATGCCTGGCAACTATTCTGATCAGTTATAGTTACAGTATAAGTTGTGTTCACAATTGGGCTAACAGTTATAGATAATGATGTCGGGCCATTTGACCAGCTGTAAGTATAACCCGGTGCTCCGCCTGACCCAGATGCATTCAATGTGATCGAAGATGCAGGTGAGTATCCAATATAAACGGTATTAGCTAATGTTCCTGATGGTAATGCAAACGCATTTGGAATAGAAACGGTCGGGTTCGCATTTATTGTTACTGTTGTTTGACAGGTTGCAGTGTTTCCCGAACCATCAGTAGCTGTCCAATTAATAGTGTTTACGCCAACACTAAATGCGCCACTTGCATTATTTGTATTTCCAGACCTGGTAGTTGTTCCCGTGATTGCATAACTATAAACAACACCACCGCAATTATCAGTTGCTGTTAATGCTGGTATAGTGTAATTGCCTGATTGACTAACACAAAATACTTGTGCGGCCGGACAAGAAGTAATGATCGGATTTTCATTATCATTTACAGTAACAGTTTGAGATGCTGTTGAAGTATTGCCAGCTGCATCAGTTGCAGTCCATATTACTATTGTATTTCCCTTAAGGAATTGGGAAGGTGCGTTATTGCTTGTTGTGATCTCGCCAGCACAATTATCACTTGTTGTTGCTGAACCAAGAGTAACATTTGTTGCGTTGCATACAGCTGCGTTAGTACTTACTGTAACATTTGCAGGAGCAGATATAGTTGGACTTTCACTATCATTAACTGTTACAGTAAATGAACATGACTGACCAGAACTGGATGTTACATTTACAATAGTAGTACCTGTTGGGAAGAATGAACCAGATGCTGGAACAGCAGTTACAGTTCCACATGATGATATTGATGCTACATTAAAGTTTACAACAGCACCACATTGTCCTGCATCATTGGATGTAATAATGTTTGCAGGGCAATTGAGTTTACAGAACTGGAATCGTGAGTAAACAGGTAAATGGTCTGATCCTGTCACTGAATTATAGTTAGCAATATAGGCTCTTGGATCTTCGATGTCAGTTGAGTTACTGATGTATTCATTATTAAACTCACTTGTGATCGTTACATGATCGATCAATCCATTGCTACTTGGGAAACTCGTACGTCCTGCCTGGTCTAAAGGATAGGTAAGGATATTGTAATTGATGTTATCATTTACATAAGGCAGATAAGATGACGGGTGCCCGACGAAGATCGAAGTAACCATTCTGTCATTGTAATCACCGATCAGGATCACTTTATCATTCGGATAGAAATAATCTAATGAATCTTTCAATAACTTGACATCGTATTGTCTCCTGATGTATCCATCGGCATCGCCACCGGATTTAGCATGAATAACAACTATTCTTACTTTTTGAGTTACCCCGTCAATAGTTGCATTGAATGTTGCCATAAAAGGTAATCTACCAGAACCCCAGAAACTTGACGGATTACCTGTTGGATAATCAGTAAGGCGATGATTAGGCAGATTCAATCTTGCACTATCATATAAACTTTCAAACATTGCACGAGGTGGTTCCTCGACTGATAATGTCATCGTTGTTGTGTTATAAATGAAACCTATCTTTTGAGGAGGGAAAGTAGGATCAGGTGGTTCAAAAGAATAAGACCAACGATGAGACATTACAGAAGAATAGCCTGGAAGGTTTGCGACTAATTGATTTAATGCATCATCACTCGACATTTCTTCAATACCGATCACATCCATATTCAAACGTTGCATTACAGTAGAAATATTTGCTACCTGTGTAGCTCTTTGCGCCGGCGTAAAATCATTGTTTGAGCCTGCTCCGAAGAAACTGATATTATAACAAGCTACATCGAATGTTTCTGATTTTGGAAATGATGAGCCTGTTAATGCAACAACATTTTTATCTAAACCTGTTGCTGATACATTGATATTGCCTTCAACTTTCAATGCTTTAGCGATGGGTGAAAACCTTACATACAAAGTTGTACCTGCAGCAGCAACTGATTGAGCAATTACAATAGGGTTAGTAGTGAATGAACTATTATCAGTTGATATCTGGTAACCCGCAGGAGGTGTAACTGTCAGATCATTACTTCCAATTGCTGTTAAACTAACAGCCTGGCTTACAGAATTAGCCCCAACTGAAACTTCCCCAAAGCTTAATTGCACCGGGCTTACAGTTAATAATGTTGATTGATCAGTAATAGCAATATCATCAACAGACCAACGTGCAGCACCTAAAACTGAAGATGATGTGTATCGGAATGCGATATATACAACTGGCGCAGCTTTATATGCCGTTAGATCAATGTTATCAGAAAGTGTCCATGTAGTTGTTGCATTACCCGGAGGTGCTGGGAAATTAGCAGTTGGTATTTCTGTCCAATCGCTAATATTAGGAGTACCACTTCCACTATAAGTAGTAGAAACATATAATTGAAGTTTCGGCCCTGAGAATTCACCACGACTATAGAAACTAAGAACAGGAATATTTACAATGCTGTTTAAATTCAATGCTGGTGATATAAGCCATGCATCATTTGTTTGCGCAGCACCACCTGAAAAACCATTTACATCAACACCGTTGCTGCTGTTTCTTCCATATTGGCTACATCCCCATTTCTGTGCACCGGTTACATTGGTCGATAAAAATCCTGAACCTGGAATACTTGAAACTGTACATGTATTAAAATTAAATGCCAGTGAAGATGGGTCTATACCTTCTCCTGAAAGATTAATAATTTTTGGAACTGCGCCATCACTGCTATGTGTGATCGTACCCGGATATACTCCGGCAGTTACAGGTGAGAATTTTACATAAATGGTTTTATTAAACGCATCTGCAGGAGCTATAAGTAGATCAGAACTAAAAATATTGTTATCAATAGACACTGTATATGGAGCAGTAGCGGTAATTGTTATTGGTTGATCAAGATTTGTCTGGCTTATAATTGTATAACTTGATGTATTACTAAAGCCAGTATTAGTAGTTGGAAAATTAATTGCAGCTGTACTTAAGCTAATTGTTTTTGCAGTCGGATCTTCCCAGGTAAGAGTGAAATCGTCAATGCCAGAACTTGGTCTGTTTCCTGCACCAGAAGATGGAGTTACTGCAACAATTCTGATAGTAACAATGCCGGACTGATCATTTAATGCGTTTCCAAAATCAACATGAATTGGATTATTGGTAAAACTATTTCCTCCTGTTGTCAACACTCCTGAAGTAACAGGAACGATAAAACTTGAAGGGTTTACACCAAACCCATAATCAACTCGCCATGTTGTAGTGCGAGGGCTGGTCGCATCGAGTGATTGCAAATTAAAATCTAATGCAAAATTTATTTTACCTGAAGTATTCGCTAGTTGAAAAACAAAAGCAACACCGGGATCAGTGGCTGTAACTTGTCTTACTCCCACAGCTCTATCTGTTGCAGAATTTTGTGCCACTCCTTGTTCATTATTTCCCGAAGCATAATTTTTAAATCCGCCACCAGTGTTACCCCAAGTAGCAGGGGCTGTTGCAAATGCAGCGTCAGTTCCCAAAGTAGAAACTGTAGCACCTGTTTTAACAGTGATGCCTGATGCGAGGCCAGTACCGATTCCATCAAAATTTTGGATATAAGGAGAAGTTATAAGATTAATTATTCCTATTACTGAACCAGATAATGAAACTGCTTTATTAGTTGTACCTGCTGTTAGCGTAAGCGAACCATCTTTTTGTCCGGGAGTTGCAGAAGAACTTATCCTTACATACACTGTTGTGTTACTTACAGTACCACCACTTTGATTGAGTATAAAAGATGAAGCGAAACTGGAATTATCAAGTGATACTTCGTAGGGGCTGGGTGTTGCAACTGTTATATTATCTGTTAGATTATTTCCACTTACGACAACGTTTTGAGAAAGGGAAGGAGTTCCAACTGTTGTAACAAAGCCTGTAAGTGATGCTGGCGCTGCTGAGATTACTGGAACCACAACTCCACCTGAAGAGTAAGTAAGAGAAAAATCATCAATAGCTGTAGTTGCACGGTTACCAGCTCCGGTGCTTGCTGAAAGTGTAACGATTCGTATCCATACATTTTCTGTTTGATTATTAAGAGCTGTTCCAAAATCTACTGTTACCTGCGTATTTGTAAAAGAAGAATTGCCAGTTACTGTTGTTGCCGGAGATGTTGCAATTGTTGTGAAAGAAGAAGGAAAAGATCCTATACCATATTGAACTAACCATGCTGTAGTTCGTGTTGAGCTTATATCAAGAGATTGAAGACTAAAACTTAACTGGAAGGTTGTAAGGTTTGTTGTGTTCGCAATTTGAAAAGTAAACGCCCCACCAGGATCTCCCAATGTGCCGGTTTGACGAACTCCCAAAGCTCGATCGGTGCTTGCTAGCTGAACAGCAGAAGTTGCCGAAGAAGGCAAACCATCTGAAGAAGCAAAATTCTTAAATGCGCCAGCTGTATTGTTCCATGCTGTTGCAGTAGTAGTTAATGTTTGTGCAGTACCTAAACTGTTAGCCGTTGCCCCAGCCCTGACAGTGAAGCCAGCAGGAAGGCCAGATGCGAGGTTGTCAAAATTTTCTGAATAATTAGTTCCTGAAAGAGTTACTTGTGCAAAACTTTTTGTGCTTGTAATAATTAAACAAAACAATAATAGCCCGTAAATTTTTTTCATAAAGAGTAGTTTGAAGAAGCAACAAATCTAAATGGTATTAACACACGGCAGTTTAAGAAGATTTGAAATATTTATTAACAGATTTAGTAACCTGTAGTAGATATACGTTCACACTTTAAACAAGATAATTGTTCAGATTAAATTCTTTTGGTAACAATTATTTAATAAGGAGTTTCTTTAAGATTCGCTCAGGCGAAGATCAATGACACGAAGCTGAAGAGTTTTATTGCCGTTCCATTCATTCTCATCAATTTTAAAAACAACATCGAGAGGTTTATTCATTTGTAATAAATGAAATTTATCAGCCATTTTAAAACCGATGCCAGTGAGGACAGTATTATTTTGTTTTAAAGAAAATTTTATATGTTCCTCTTTTACAATTTTTGAATAATCAGTATTCCAAACTTTTTTAGCAACAAAAACAGGACGCAAATTTTCGGGACCAAATGGTTCCATCTGTTGAAGTATATTGTAGAAAGGCCATTGAATGTCCTTAAAATTTATTTCTGCATCAATAATTATTTCTGGAATCAATAATTCGGGATGAATTGTAGCTGAAACTATTTCTTCAAACTTATTCCGGAAAGCGTCTACTTTTTCTAGCTCGAGTGTTAATCCTGCTGCAGCAAAATGACCACCATAACCAATTAAATGTTCTCTGCAAGCATGAACTGCTTCATATAAATTAAAACCAGGAACACTCCGTGCACTGCCTGCAACGTATTCACCACTTTGAGTCAATACAATAGTTGGTCTGTAATAATGTTCTATCAAACGTGAGGCAACAATACCCACTACACCTTTATGCCAATGAGATTGAAAAACAACTGTTGATTTTCGATCTTGCCAATCCTGATTTTCTGTGATGAGAAACAATGCCTCACTAGTAATATTAAGGTCAGCTTCTTTTCTGTCTGTATTATCACTATTAAGCATTTCTGCATATTGCAATGCTTCATCATAAGATTCCGCAATAAACATTTGAACTGCTTTTCTTGCATCATCCATTCTTCCGGCAGCGTTTACTCTTGGTGCGATGATAAAAACCAGGTTATTGATATGCAGTTCGGTTTTTAAATTGCTTAGAAACCCCAGTGCTTTAATTCCATTGTTGGGGCTTTCATTTGCTTTTTTCAAACCATAATAAGCGAGAATGCGATTTTCTCCTGTCATCGGAACAATATCAGCAGCGATAGCTGTAGCAAGCAGATCAAGACTTTCATAAATATCATCATCAGTTAAATCGAATTGGGGAGCAAGCGCTGAGATCAATTTGAATCCAACTCCGCATCCGCATAATTCCTTGTAAGGGTAATTACAATCTTTTTGTTTTGGATTTAAAATTGCAATTGCATTTGGCAATTCTTCGTCGGGTAAATGATGGTCGCAAACGATAAAATCAATTCCGAGTTGTTTAGCATAAGCAATAAGATCAATTGATTTTATTCCACAATCCAGCGAAATAATTAAATTAAATCCATTTTCATTTGCGTGATCAATACCTGCTTTACTTACCCCATAACCTTCGCGATAACGATGAGGAATATAAAAATCAAGATCAGGATGAATTTTTTTCAGGAAACGATACATGCAGGCAACAGATGTTGTTCCATCCACATCGTAATCGCCAAATACCAGGATCTTTTCATTATTATTAACGGCTCGAATAATTCGTTCAACTGCTTTATCCATGTCTTTCATTAACCAGGGATCATGCAGGTCGTTCAATTCAGGGCGAAAATATTTTTTTGACTCCTCAAAAGTTACAACGCCCCTTTGTACAAGTATATCGCATATAATAGGAGAAATTTTAAGAGCCAGTTGGAGAGAATCAGATTCTTGCTTATCGGCATTTAATATTTTCCATCTTTTTTGCATCCTTAAATTTAAGCTTAATATTTTCTGTTGATCACAAAACTGATGAGGTCTTCAAGTCCTTTTCTTGAATCGTCATTGGGGAATTGATAAAGAATATCTTTCGCCATATTATAGAAATCATTCATTTTGTCCGATGCATATTGAATTCCTCCTGACCTGGTAACTAGATCCGCCACTTTTTTTACTTGTGCAGCATCTGTGTTTTTATTTTTTATGATGTAAATGATCTCCCTTCGAGTTTCTCTATCACAATTTTTTAAAGTATAAATAAGAGGTAGTGTTAGTTTCTTTTCTTTGATATCATTACCTGTTGGTTTACCGATCTTATCACTTGCATAGTCAAATAAGTCATCCTTTATTTGAAAAGCCATACCAACATATTCACCAAATGATCGCATTTTTTCGGTTTTCTCTTCATCATTCGAAGATGACCAGGCGCCGGCAGCACAGGCTGATGATAGCAATGAGGCCGTCTTGTTTCTTATAATTTCGTAATATACTTCTTCAGGAATGATTAGTGTTCTCGTTTTTTCCAATTGAAGCAATTCTCCTTCGCTCATTTTTCTTACAGCATCAGAAAGTATATGCAATACTTTATAATCATTATTATCTAGTGATAAAAGAAGACCCTTCGCAAGTAAATAATCCCCGATCAATACCGAAGCTTTTGTTTTCCATAATGCATAAACGGAGAAAAAACCTCTTCTTTCTGCAGAATCATCTACTACGTCATCATGAACCAAGGTGGCAGTATGCAATAATTCAACGAGGGATGCAGCCCTATAAGTGCTTTCCGTGATAGTTCCGCAAAGTCGGGCAGACAACAAGACAAACATCGGGCGAAGCTGTTTTCCTTTTCTTTTTACAACATATCGCATGATTCTATCTAATAGCGGGGCCCTGCTCTTTGCAGCCTCCCTAAACCTATCTTCAAAGGTTTTAAGTTCATTTTCGATTATTGTTGAGGGTAAATTCATTTTTTTAAGCGGAGCAATATACGCATCAAAAAAAATATTGCCGCCGAAGACAGGCATATTCCCCATCCAGGATTTTCTGTGGAACAAAATCTACAATGATTTTCAAGTAAATAAATAGCATAAAAATTTGGTTTGTAAGCGTCAATTTATATTTTTGCATATATTTTTGGACATCGTATTCTCTTATCAAAAACTAACTCTCAAGTTATGGCAAGCAAAAAGTACATTTTACTAGCTGGCATTATATGTCTGCTGGCATCAGGAAGTAATGCTCAGGTAGGCGCAAGCTATGATGTAAAAGACTCTTCCCTTATTCCTTCGAAAAGAATGCCTCAGCATTCTGAATTTTTAAATGGAACTTATAGTTTTCCGGCAAAACCACGCAATCAGTGGGAAATAGGTGTTAAGGCTGGGGCGTTTACTGTATCTGGTGACGTTCCTGCATTATTTCCTACACTAGGTTTTGGGGTGCATGCGAGAAAGGCATTTGGATATGTATTTTCTATGCGGGTTGAATATATGCATGGAAGTGGAAAAGGTTATAGTTGGCAAGCTGCAGGTAATTACGGAAGAAATACCGGCTTGCTTCCGCTGGGTACAGCTCCTAAGTATTCAACTTTTTTACTTGAACCTGGCCCAATTACAGGTCAGCCCAGGTATGTGGTAGCTGGTACAGGCGCAGTAGCTACTTCCAATACGCCGCGGGATGTCGTTTTTTATAACTATAAGACTGCAGTAAATGACCTCTCCTTTCAAGGGTTAATCTCACTTAATAATATCCGTTTTCATAAGGCGAAAACAGGTTTTAATATATACTTCTTTGGCGGTATAGGAGCAACTATTTTTGAAACAAATATAAATGCAGTGAATGGTGATGATTACGCATCTGGTACTTCTTATGCAGCAGGCTATAATAACATAGCTGCGACCAACACTTTTGTTTATGAAAACAGAAACGATATTAAGGATCAGGTTAAAGATCTTCTGGATGATTCATTTGAAACTCCGGCAGAAACTGAAGGCGGTGTAAGAAGACCAAAATTGTGGGGTACGACCGTTAAACCATCTGGCTCTGTTGGTTTTGGAATGGCTTTCAAATTGAGCGATCGGGTTAATATAGCTCTTGAGGAAAGGGCAACTGTAATTAAAACTGATCTACTTGACGGTCAGCGCTGGTCTGAACATGGAGTTTATGACCCGGTACTTACCTCTGACTATGATGCTTATAACTATCTAACTCTTGGTATTAATTTTAACATCGGTGGTCACGCTGTTGAGCCTCTTTTTTGGCTTAACCCACTTGATTATGCATACAGCGAGATTCGTAATCCGCGTTTGATGCGTTTGCCAAAACCAGTATTGCCTGATAGCGACTTGGATGGCGTTACTGACCAATTTGACCAAGAACAAACTCCTGAAGGCTGCCCTGTTGATACACATGGTGTAACACGTGATACAGATGGTGATGGAGTTCCTGACTGTAAGGATAAAGAAATTATTACTCCAACATATTGCCAACCAGTTGACGCTGATGGTATCGGTAAATGCCCTTGCGATACAACTTGTGTTGGAAGAGCAGTACCAATGACAGCACAGTGTTCACAACTTTTGGGAGCATTACCAAGCGTAGGATTTGCAAAGAACTCAGTTAAATTGAGTGATGATGCAAAAAGATTACTCGCTGTGGTTGCTGATCGTATGCGTAACTCTCCAGGTTGTAATGTAGTTGTAACCGGATATTGCGCAGGTAACAAAGTTGAGCAACAAAGAAGCTGGGATAGAGTAAATGCGATTATTAACTACCTGATCGAAAAAGAAGGTGTTAGCGGTGATCGCCTGATCTTTAAATATGGTGAAGAAGGTGGTGATTGCGATACAGTTGATATTCGTGCAGCAAATGAAGGAGAAGAAGGACCAAATAACGTTCCTGCTCCGCACCCAAATCTTAGAAAGAATTAATTAATAAGTTTTTGATAAAAGACCCCTGTTTTTCGGGGGTCTTTCTTTTTATACAAGTATATAAGTAAGCTGATTAAGGAAGTTAAATTTTCAGGCATTATTATAATAATCTTAACCACATTATCTTGGCATTCATTAATTTTTAGAGCAGATTTGCCAGATTAAAACTATCTTTGCCCACTTTTTATGAGAGTTTTTCTTTTGTTTATCATTGTCGGTTTAATCAGCAGTTGCAGCGGGATTAACAAGATTCTAAAGAACAAGGATCCTGAATACAAACTGCGTATGGCAGAGCAATACTATGTTAAAAAGAAATATAATTTTGCTCAAACCCTTTATGAGGATGTAATGCCGCATTTTAAGGGAACAGCAATTTTTGAAGATCTTTACTATAAGTATGCATATTGTGCTTATTATCAGAAGGATTATTTGAATGCCGAAAATCTTTTTAAAAATTTTCTTGAGGTTTTCCCCAATAGCACCAAAGCCGAGGAACTTGATTATATGCGGGCATTGTGTTATTATAAAATGTCTCCTAAAGTTCCTTTAGATCAAACTAATACGATAAAAGCAATGGGGATGCTACAGACTTTTATTAATACCCACCCAAATTCTGTAAGAAATAAGGAAGCCAATGAGTTTATTGAGATTTGCCATGAGAAAATGGAAGAAAAAGAGCGAATTGGAGCAAAATTATATTATGACTTAGGTCAGTTTAGGGCTGCAGGGGTGTCATACACTACTTTACTTAATGATTTTCCTGATTCTGAAAAGTGCGATGAATATAAATTAATGGTTATAAAATCTTACTTTAAATTTGCTGAGTTAAGCGTTGATGAAAGAAAAGTGGAACGTTTTGAGCAGGTAATAACGGAGTGTAATGATTTTATTGACCGTTTTCCTGACAGCAAATTGGTAAAAGAAGTTGAAAGATATGTTTCGCTAACAAATAACAACATAAAAAAAATATAAATAATGAGTAAATTAAGACGCCAGCTAAGCGTTGGTACCAGCAATATAGTTGAAACAAAGAACCTGAATGATATTAAAGAGAAAACAGGCAATTTGTATGAATCAATTTCCATAGTTGGGAAAAGAGCTAACCAGATAAATATTTCTTTGAAAGAAGAATTGCATAACAAATTGGAAGAGTTTGCCAGCCATACAGATAGCCTCGAGGAAATACACGAGAATAAAGAGCAGATCGAGATCTCAAAAGCTTATGAAAGGATGCCTAATCCAGCTTTACTTGCTACCCAGGAGTTTATGGAAGACAAGGTATATTTTCGTAAAGGAGAAGATGAGCTTTTCAGTTAATAAACTAACAGCGTATTTAATATTTAATAATTTATTTTGCGTCCCACTTCAGGGACGCTTTTAGTTTCTGATAGTTAGGTTTAATTTTATAAGCAAATGCTGAAAGGCAAAAAAATATTGTTAGGCATTACGGCAAGCATTGCTGCTTATAAATCCGCATTTCTAGTTCGGTTGTTAGTAAAAGCAGGTGGTGAAGTAAAAGTGATTATGACACCATCCTCAACTGATTTTATTTCAAAACTCACTCTTTCCACACTTTCAAAAAATAAGGTGTTGGTTGATTTGTTTGATGAGGATTCGTGGGCCAATCATGTTATGCTCGGCAGATGGGCTGATATAATGTTAATTGCCCCTCTGAGTTGTAATACGCTTTCTAAAATGGCTAATGGCCAGTGCGATAATTTATTACTTGCAGTTTATTTGTCTGCCACATGTCCTGTGATTGTTGCTCCTGCAATGGATGAAGATATGTGGCATCATCAATCAACAAAACAAAATGTCCAAAAACTTCTAGATTTTGGGAATAAGATTATTCCGGTTGACAAAGGAGAACTTGCCAGCGGGCTAGTGGGTGATGGACGAATGGCTGAACCAGAAACAATTGTAAAATTTATTGAAGATTGTCTAAATGTATCCCAATCCTTATCTGGAAAAAAAGTAATGGTTTCTGCCGGTCCAACATACGAGCCACTTGATCCTGTTCGTTTTATCGGAAATCATTCATCCGGCAAAATGGGGTTAGCAATTGCAGAAGAATTATATGCTCGTGGCGCTGATGTAACATTGATCATGGGACCATCATCAATTAATTTGCCTGGGTATGGAATAAATTCAGTTAGAGTTAATACAGCAGAAGAAATGTATACCGCTTGCACAAAACAATTCGACAAATCAGATATTGGTGTAATGGCTGCAGCTGTTGCTGATTATACGCCGGTAAAAGTGGCTACAGCTAAGATTAAAAAAGATAGTGACGAACTTGTTATTGAATTAAAAAAAACAAAAGATATTTTAAAAAGCCTGGGAGAAAATAAATCTTCTAATCAAGTATTAGTAGGATTCGCTTTGGAAACAAATAATGAACGTGAAAATGCCCTCGGAAAATTGAAGAACAAAAACGCCGACATGATTGTGATGAATTCATTAAACGATGAGGGAGCCGGTTTCGCTACCGATACAAATAAAATCACCATCTTTGATAAAGGCGGCAAGGAATTTAAATATGAACTTATGTCAAAAAGGGAGGCAGCTAAAAATATTGTTGATACCATTATCCAATTATACTATGCTTAAACAAACGATTCTCCTTATTTCATCTTTCATTATTTATTTATTTGGTCAATCCCAGGAGATCAGGGCAAGGCTAACAGTAAATGTGAATAAGGATAGAATACCCACAACAATCGATAGAAAAATTTTCCAGACTCTTCAAGCGGGTCTTACAAATTTTGTCAATAACAGGAAATGGACAAGTGATGTTTTCCAACCATCAGAAAGAATACAATGCAATTTCCTTCTAAGTATAAATGAAGTTGTTGGTACTAATGAGTATCGAGCAACGCTTACTGTACAGGCAGCCCGCCCTGCATACAACTCGACATATCAATGCCCGCTGATAAATTATATGGATGAAACTATAGTGTTTAAATATGTTGAATTTCAGCCAATAGAATTTAATGAGAACCGTGTTCAGGGAAATGATCCTTTGGTGGCAAATCTGACAGCTGTATTCGCATATTGGGTAAATATTATTCTTGGGTTTGATTATGATTCTTTTTCCTTGCGTGGAGGCGATCCTTATTTTGTCAAAGCACAGAATATTGTGAACAATGCGCCGGAATCAAGTGAAATTTCTGGTTGGAAAAATTACGAAAATCAGAGAAATCGTTATTGGCTCGCCGAAAATATAAATAACAACAGGTTTGCGCTTATTCATGATGCTATCTATTTATATTATAGAAATGGCATGGATCTGTTGTATGAAAATGAAGAGGAAGCCAGGAATGGTGTTTTAAATTGCCTTAATTATTTGTCAACTATTAATAAAGAGAATCCCAATTCAATGATCATGCAATTCTTTTTCCAGGGGAGAAGCAATGAATTGGTAAAGATTTTCAGCAAGGCAAAAAAAGATGTAAAAGACCGGGCCTTAAATCATTTATTGAAATTAGATGTTACCAATGCCCGCATTTATAATGACCTCAAATGAGATTTTTCCTTTTTATAATTCTTTTCATTTTAAACTTTGGATGTATTAGGGATAACAAAATTCCAAAAGATATTATCCCTCAAAATCAAATGCGTAAGATAATGTGGGATCTCATGCGTGCAGATGCTTATGTGAGCGATTTTGTAATGAAAGATAGCACCCGCGATAAAAAAGCAGAAAGTGTTAAGCTTTATGAAAAAATATTTGAGATTCACGCTACCTCCCAGGAAGTTTTTAAAAAAAGCCTTGTATTTTACCAAAACAGGCCTGATCTCTTTAAAGTTATAAGTGATTCACTTCGGGCTGATGAAAAAAAGTCTCAGCAATACCCGGATGAAAAAAAGCCGCAGATTGATACTACATTAAGAAAAATGAAATTGAATAAGAAACGAATCGAAAAGAAGCCTTAGGTTTACTTCCTTGTATTTTTGTTTAATAAATTTTTCAATATGAATAAAATTGTAAATGGCGCTAATGAAGCAATTAGTGATATTAATAACGGAGCTACTATAATGTTGGGTGGGTTTGGACTCAGCGGCATTCCTGAAAATTGCATTGATGCTTTGAAACGTAAAGGCTGTACTGATCTTATTTGTATTTCTAACAATGCAGGTGTTGATGATTTTGGATTAGGATTGTTACTTAAAACAAGGCAAATAAAAAAAATGCTAAGTTCCTATGTTGGAGAAAATGAAGAATTTGAAAGACAATTGCTGAGTGGAGAACTGGAAGTCGAGTTGATACCACAGGGTACATTAGCAACAAGGATCCAGATGGCAGGCATGGGCATTCCAGCTTTTTTTACACCTGCTGGTTTCGGAACAGAAGTAGCGGATGGAAAAGAAGCAAGGGAATTTAATGGCAAAATGTATTTGATGGAAAATGCACTTCATGCTGATTTTGCAATTGTGAAGGCATGGAAAGGAGATAGGTTCGGAAATCTTGTATTTAGAAAAACAACAAGAAATTTTTCAACATCCATGGCAAAGGCCGGAAAGGTCACTATTGCGGAAGTTGAGGAGTTGGTTGAACCAGGAAAATTGGATCCGGATCACGTACATGTAGCCGGAATTTATGTGCATAGGGTTTTCCAGGGAAGTAATTATGAAAAAAGAATAGAAAGAAGAACTGTTCAAATTAAAAACTGATCAAGCAAAATTTATGGCTATTGATAAATATGGGATTGCAAAAAGAATTGCGCAAGAGCTTAAAGATGGCATGTATGTAAATCTTGGGATTGGTATTCCAACTCTTGTTGCCAATTTTATCCCAAATGGAATTAGCATTATGCTGCAAAGTGAAAACGGAATGCTTGGAATGGGGCCTTACCCGGTAGAAGAAAAGATCGATGCGGATCTTATTAATGCCGGCAAAGAGACGGTAACAGTTTTACCCGGAGGCGCTTTTTTTGACAGCGCTGAAAGTTTTGGAATGATACGAGCAGGAAAAGTGGATCTAACTGTATTAGGCGCCATGGAAGTAAGTGAAGCTGGTGATATTGCTAACTGGAAAATTCCCGGGAAGATGGTGAAAGGAATGGGGGGTGCTATGGACCTGGTTGCAAGTGCACGAAATATTATAGTTGCAATGATGCATACAAATCCAAAAGGTGAATCGAAACTACTACCTATATGTCAATTGCCACTTACAGGAATAAAATGTGTAAAAAAAGTAGTTACTGATTTGGCAGTGCTTGATATTACTTCAAATGGTTTTAAATTATTAGAAAGAGCTCCCGGTGTTAGCGTTGATGAGATCCAATCAAAAACTGCTGGTAAATTGATTATAGAAGGGGATATTCCCGAAATGAAAATTTGAGTTGGCTAGATCAATTAATCAACAAGATTATTTTTAACTGCAAAGAATACAAGACCTGCTGTATTACGACTTCCAAATCTTTCCATTAATCTGTCTTTGATCGCTTCAACCGTTCTTGCGCTGATCTCCATTTTTTGAGCAATTTCCTGGGCCGTAAATTCCATACAGATGAACCGAAGCACATCTCTTTCCTTATCATTCAAGGTAATTTCGCTGTTCAGTGAAGGAACAACTTTCTGACGGGCATGCGAACGTTTTAGTAAAATGCGGTTGACAAAATTATTTAGATAATATCCTTTTTCATATACATCCATTATGGCTCTTCTTATTTCCTGGGGCTCAGCATTTTTAAGAAGATATCCATTCGCTCCATTTTCCATCATATGATATACGAATCTTTCATCTTCATACATCGTCAATACTACAACTTTTATATGCGGATATTGTTTACTTACGATCTTGGTGGCCTCCATTCCATCCTTGCCAGGCATTCGAAGATCCATCAGTATTACGTCAGGCTCATTACCGGGAATTCCCTTAATTAATTCTTCACCATTTTCTGCTTCAAGTACAAATTTTATATTGGTATATGGCCGAAGTGAGAGAATAACCCCTTTGCGAAAAATTTTATGGTCATCGGCAATGGCTACTTTAATAATCCCCATAGTTATCAGATTGCACTAAAATTATTAATTAATTCAAAGCCACGAACATAATATTCTGAATACAGTTTTTATGAGCTGTATGGTTCATCTTTGGGTACTTCAATCGTTACTTTATAATAAGTTTGAGAAATATCTTTTTCAAAAAGAATTTCGCCTTGCAACAAACGAATACGGCTACCAATGTTTTTTAAACCCAGGCCGATATTGCTTTTATTCAATTTTTCAAAATCTGACTGTACGATACCGCGACCATCATGGTGAATGCGGAGATAAAACTTATCTGCATGTACATTCTGAGTTAAATGGATAAAACTTGAATTACTGTGTTTAAGAATGTTATTGATCAATTCCTGTATGATACGGAATACAAGTAATTCCTTTTCCGGTTTCAGCCTGTCTTTATAATCATGAAAACGCTGACTGGCATTTACCGTGCCACTGCCACTGATTTTTTGAAACAGGTCATTTATGGCTGATTCCAATCCAAAGTTTTTAAGTGTTGGCGGCATCAGGTCATGACTTATGTTTCTTATTAATTGTATAGTGTCATCAATGATCTGTCTTGCCTGGTAAATACTTTGAAGCTGGTGTACCTTATCCTGGTTTACGAGATTTTCGTTTAAATAGAGTCTTGCTGTGGCCAATAATGGGCCTGCATCGTCATGCAGATCTGCTGCCAGGCGTTGACGTTCTTCCTCCTGCATTTTAATAGAAGCATTCAGCATCATTTTTTGCTGATCTATCTCAAGCTGCTGAAGCTTTTGCTGAAAACGCTGTACCCTGCGCTGGTGCATAATAATAAAGACCACAAGCCCGATAGTAAGTACAAGCATGCCGATAGTACCCAAAAAGAGTGCAGTGGTAGTAGATGTATTGGCTTGTAGTAAAAACATAATGGTGGATTAGATCAAATTCATGTCAAGATTCGGAATGTTTTTAGAATGATTTTGAGGTTTATTTACTGGATGCTTTTTATAAATAAAAATGGAAAATGCGAATAATAAATTCTTGGTGATCTCGGCCACATAAGTCATGTTTTTGAATTTATCAATTTCGCTTTCTGTGAGACTATTGATGAGAATATAAAAGAAGAATGATCCTCCTAGATATATCATGATCCCTACTGCTAGCCAAAAGCCATAATGGTTATAGATAAAAACATCTTTTGTATTCTTTGAAAATTCGTAAAAAAAATAAAATATATATATGAATACCAAAATGGTCTCGATACCAATTGAAATACTATCAAGTTTTGTGAAATCAACAGACGTTATATAAAAGAATTGATAAAGACCGAACAAGATGGAAACAAGGATTATTATTTTTCTAAATCCTTTACTTTGGATGGTGAACCAAAAGAAATAGGCAAAAAACGAATATTCAAGAAGAGTATATAAGCCTTGAAAATAATTATTTATAAAATTTTGAGGCAGATAATCGTAAATAAATAATAGGCCAAAAAACAGTATCCCATATAGGACAAGCAATGCCAATATTCTGTGTTTAAACTTGCCTATGATAAGAATAAAACAGAGCGGTAGAAGTAAATAGGAGTATGTTACGTAGGTAAGCAAAAAGTTTTTCTATATTTGGATTTGCTCCAAAAATAGAAAAACTTTGCTTAGAATGAAATAGTTCAGGGTTTAATCTTCAACCCATATTGATATTTCCACGCTAGAGCTACTTGGCCAAACTCTTTTTTCAAACTTTTTCATAACACTTAATTTTTAGCCTTAAGATTAATTGTGTGGTAAAAATTGCCCAAATGCCGTGTGTTTTCAAGTGAGAGGTATTTGGTGTTTGGATACAAAACCTAATAAAACATGCTACCAGAAAGAGTTTCAGCTATTTTTGGAAGTATTTGTACGACATAAATTCGAGTAAAAATTCTAAGTAATTTTAGTATTTTTACGGGTATAAAAATAGTAGGTTTACCGGAAATTATCCGATTTTTATGGCATTTGTTAACAGATGTGGAAAACAATAAGAAGTGTATTTGTTACACGGGAGATAGCTTGGGTTCGAAATATAAAAGAAGTTGATTGACTGCGGAGTTCGCAATGGTCTTCAAAGGATAATGTGATTTCTTTTTTGGACGGTTTTTTCCCGATTGAGATCGGGAATAGGACATTGGATATTGAGGGAGCTAATCCTCGTCAATCAACTTGAATCAAATGTAGACACGCATTCTAATGAGTGCAAGAGCAAATCTGCTCAACTTTATTGTTATGGTTTTTACTGACCTGGTCGTATATATACAATAAATTTTCAGGGCTGTTTACATGGTAGATCTTTAGAATGGATATTAAAAACAAACAAACAAACAAAGTGATCAACTTATTTGTAGTTATGATCTATTATTTATTGATTGTAAATAATTTGTTCAAATGCCTTCAAAATTTATTGATTATAAAAAAGGAGTATTTTCGTCCAGCTTTTTACTTAACCCATTAAAGCGAACCAAAACACATGATTGCTGATCAAATCAAAGTTGCTATTGCCGACGACCATAAAATATTCCGTGATGGAATAAAAATGGCGCTGCGAGATAAGGAATACCTGAAAATACTTTGGGAGGCTGAAGATGGAAAAGATCTGATGCATAAACTGAAGCTCAAGATGCCTGATGTAATATTGATGGATATCCGGATGCCGGAAGTAGACGGTATCAATGCCATCAGCCTTATAAGGAAGGAATACGAAGCATTAAAGATCATTGTCCTTACCATGTATGATGACCAGGAAATGATCACAAAGATGATGGAGATGGGCGCCAATGCATACTTAACTAAGACAACTGATCCGGAAGAAATATACCAGGCGATACTTACCTGTATGAATGATGACTTTTATTTTAATGACCTGGTAAATAAAGCCGTCCTGCTTAAACTGCAGCATAAAAAGAAAGTAAGGCAGTTTTATCCTAATCCTGTAAAGCTTTCAGAAAAAGAAATAAAAATATTAAAATTGATCGCGGAGGATAAAACAACAGAAGAGATCTCAAAAGAGGTATTTCTTAGTCCACGGACTATTGAAACCATACGCCAGAACATGAAACAAAAGGTGGGGGCTAAGACTATAGCGGGGCTGGTAATGTATGCAATGCGTAATAAGTTATTAGAGTAAATAGATATTTGTAGTCAATATATCTAAACGAAGCATTTCTATATCCATAAAAAATCTCTCATGCCTCAAAATCTTAAGCCTGAAAACGTCAACAATTCTTTTTTTGACGGCTATTATAAAGATATCTGGCGACAAATTTTCCCTGAAAAAACGACAAAGGCCGAAGTTGATTTTATTGTAGAAGAAGCAAAGCTGAATACTGGTAGCGATATCCTTGATTTAATGTGTGGCTATGGGCGGCATACTCTTGAATTTGCAAGAAGAAAAATAAATGTGACAGCCGTAGATAATCTTCCTGATTATATCAATGAAATTAATGAAAAAAGCAGATCTGAAGGATTACCACTTCAATGCATCTGTACTGATGTTTTAGAAATGCAGATCGATAAAGAATACGATGCAGTTATTTGCATGGGTAATAGTTTGCAGTTTTTTGATGAAGAAGATGTAGTTCGCTTGCTTTCAAACATATCTGAGCATTTGAAAGTCAAAGGGAAACTTTTTATTAATACATGGTCCATTGCTGAAATTGCAATGAATAGTTTTAAAGAAAATAGCTGGAGCAGAATAGAGGAGCTTCTTTTTTTGACTGAATCAAAATTTCTTTTTCATCCTACAAGAATAGAGACAAATAGTATTATTATAACCGATACTGGTGAAAAAGAAGAAAAAGTGGGGATCGACTTTATTTATAGTATTTCGGAACTGGAATCTATGTTCAATAAAACGGGATTTCAATTAAAAGAAATTTATAGTATTCCCGGTAAAAAGCGATTCACGGTTGGAGAACCAAGAGCTTATATTGTTGCGGAGAAAATATAAATGATCTACTTCACTTCTTAATAATCAGATTTTAAAAACGGGAACTTCTTTAAGGATAGATAAAAGGAAAGTTGACTGCCCGGAGACAGTGCGTTGGTTTTTACAAAGGATTTGGAAATTTCTTTTTTGGACGGTCTGGACATTGGACGGTTTCGGATTGCGAAGTATGCAGTGAGTCCGTATCAATCAACTTTCTGAAACAAAACTATTGTTGTATCGCATACGATACAAGAGCAAAACTTCCTGATATTTCGATTATGGTTTTTACTGATGCTATCGTAAACATCTCATTCATCATCGAGTAGTTTTGCTCGCTATCGGTTTATTACTTGTATATTCCACATACATAAAATCAGGTACTTGTACTATGGTACATGTTGCAGGAATTTTACAATTTGCACTTCGAAACGATTTAAGAAAATAAGTTTTAAAAAAAATCGTTTATTTACTAACCAATATCCGATGGGATCGTACGATTTCATCAAAAATTTTTAAAACCAATCATTTCATGAAAAACCCTGAAACAACAACCCATGTAATTAAAGTGGCCATTGCTGATGATCACACACTTTTCCGTTCCGGTGTGAAAGCATCTTTGACTGCGCATAAGGATATACACATGGTAGCTGAAGCTGAGAATGGCATGCAGATGCTTAATTTATTAAAGCATATTCAACCCGATGTTGTACTTCTTGATATTTCAATGCCCATTATGGATGGCCTTGCAACATTACCCGAAATAAAAAAATTATATCCTGGCGTGAAAGTGATCATGCTCAGCATGCACAATGATCATTCAATGATCAGCCGCATGATGGAGATAGGTGCCAACAGCTACCTGACAAAGGAAAGTGGCGCTGAAAAAATTTACGAAGCGATCAAACAGGTATATGAAAATGAGTTTTTCTTTAATGATCTTACTAATAAGGCATTATTGAGCGGCTTGCGCAATAAGACTTTTGCTGATGCTCACAAGCCTGCAGAAGTTCATTTGAATGAAAAAGAAATTACTATCCTGCGCCTGATGTGTGAAGAGAAAAGCACAAAGGAAATTGCAGACATAGTTGACCTGAGCCCCCGCACCGTTGAAGCTATCCGTGACAAATTAAAAACTAAGACTGGTACAAAGAGTATGGCTGGATTGGTTATGTATGCGGTAAAAGCGGGAATTGTTGAGCAATAAAGAAATAACAATTATCATAATGGAATGGCATCAGGTAACGATGCCATTTTTTATTGCGAACATAACAAGACCTGCGGTGTTTCGTACACCAACCTTTTCAATTAATCGCTGACGAATTCCTTCTACTGAACGTGGACTGAGAAAAATTTCTTTTGCAATTTCAGCCGCGGTTTTTTCTTCGCAAATCATTTTAAGCACCTCTTGCTCCCTTTCTGAAAATTCCACATTCTGATTAAAAGAGGGTTTGAAATTATTTTTGATAACAAGTTTTTTTAAGAGCGCCTTGTTTACAAGGTCGTTGAAATAGTAACCATTCTCGTAAACAGCATAAATGGATTTTCTTATTTCATCTGGCTCTGTATTTTTAAGCAAATAACCATTAGCACCAATTTCCATGAGATGGATTATGAATTTGTCTTCTTCATACATTGTTACTACCAGCACTTTTACATTTGGAAATTTTTTACGAATTATTTGAGTGGCTTCCATGCCATCCATGATCGGCATTTTTAGATCCATAATAACAACATCAGGCAAATTTTTTCCAAAACTATTTATCAGGTCTTCTCCATTATCCGCTTCGAATATTACTTCAAGTGCTTTATCGCTGGCAATACATTTTTTTAATCCTTCGCGGAAAATTTTATAATCATCTGCTATGGCAATCTGTATCTTTTTTTCCTTGGTCATATAATTACAGGTATTGTTAATTGAATCGTGAAAGTACCCGTACCTAGCTGGGTGAAAAGAATATTTCCTTTTAGTAAAATTATGCGGTTTTGAATATTTTTCAGACCTAACCCCGCAGGTTTAAATCTTAATTCTTCAAATTGCTCCTGGGTTAACCCATCTCCATTATGTAGAATTGTGAACTTCAGCTCTTTTTCAGTGAGAGTTGATTTGATATTTATAAGTTTCGGATGAGCATGCTTTATCAGGTTATTAACCAGTTCCTGGACAATACGATAAACTGCGAGGTCTGTTTCAGCATTTGAGATCTGGTATTCGTCGTCAAGGTCTACTGTACTGTTTACAACCGTGCCTCCCGTAATCTTTTTCATAAAATGACGAATTGCTTCATTTAATCCGAATTCTTTTAGAATTGTGGAATGAAGGTTATGAGAGATGGTGCGAACTTTCTGGATCGATTCGTCGATCATTTCTTTCACTTTTGCATGATCCTGCTTATCGTCTTCAGAAAGATTATTTGTATTCATTTCAACAAGAAAGATACGTGAAGAAGAAAGTAAAGCGCCAACCTCATCATGTAACATTTCTGCGATCCGGTGTCTTTCGCCTTCTTCACTTCTTACGGCTGATTCTATCAATTGATTTTGTTGGTGTTCCTTTAACTGACTCATTTGTTTTTGCAGCAACCATTTCTTACGCTGGTTTACCATCATTAAAAGCAAAAATCCTGCTGCAAGCAAAAGCATCGCAGCAACCCCTATAGTGATCATAAAGGTAATATCAAGTAACAAAATGTCGATCAGTTTATTCACGAGTAAAGAATTCATTTTGCTTTTTTAAAACCGATAGCAATAAAGATCATTAAAACAATGTAAATAAGGTTATGAACATTCCAGATGCTTATGGCATAATTTGTTTCTGCGTTGATCAGGTAATTGTAAAACAAGAAGATCAAAAAATTTACAGAGGTATAAAGTGTAAGACCCATTACAATCCAAAAGGGAGGCAAAGCTAATGGTGATTTAATTTCGTCATTCATATTTACTGTGTAATAATATAAAAGACAATAAAAGAGTATGATAGCTGCTTCTATTGTGAATAATCTGCTACTGAATGACAATACGATACTTTCAAAAAATATAAAATTAATAATTACACCTATTAAAAAAACACCGGTGATGACTATATATGTTTTCTTGTATAGAGGATTTACCATATAAAAAAACCATGCAAATAGTAATAAACGTAAAAACGAGTTGATATTATAAAAAATGAGAGTATATAAATACTTACCGTGATATAACCACCAGAAAGTTTTCTCGACCCAGTCTTTTATTCCTAGTTCTTTGGATTTCCAGGTGATGTCAACTACCACGCCGAGTAATAAGGCAATTAACAGGTAGATTAGTAATGGCCTGGTCCAAATAGCTCTCGGCTTTATCCATATAAAAACAATCAGAGGTATGAGTGTTGCCCACACCTCTGACCAATCCAATACTCCTTCTAAAATTTTTCCCATTGTTGTTAATTATCTCCAGGTTGATTAGGTGGGCAAGGATTAGCTAGAGCTCCACTGCTGGTCCCCTCAATGGCAACTGTGTAATTAACATGGGGATTTTTTGATATAGTTCCTGAAAATAGTAACCCTTTACCCTTTGGAAGTTGATTTAACACCATGATCAGTTTTTTCATTTCATCAGCTTCCTTTTCAATTTTCTTGTTTACATCATCATCCAGATCTGCAAAGCTGAATTCTATACTTAACTGAACTTCCATATTACCAAAAGCTATAGGCTCATCGTGTGGATCCGGCAAATCGAATTCACGATTATCGCCTGCCGGACCATCTTTACAATACACAGGCGACCCAATATTCCATTTTTTAAGGCTACCAGATTTTTCTTTTTTTGCTGCGTAAGCTACGAGGCCGAAGGTGGCAGTGTCATCTTTTAAGTACCTTAATACACATTGAAAAAAAATCTTACCAATTTTCTTTCCTTTAATTGAATCAAGGAGCTCATCCTTTGTCACTCGCTGTGACAGTAAAATAATTTTTGCCATAAAATTTTTTTAGGTGGTTAAGAAAAATTTAAAATATACGGCTTAAAATTTATGGTTTCAGGGTATGAAATTTGTTTAATTACCGGGCTGATTTGGTGGACATGGATTTGTATCAGGTATTGCAAAAGTAGCCGTAGCTGTTATATCTTCATTTTTATGATTATACACCTTTATTTTAAATACAAGATGTGGCTTATTGTCATAAGATTGAGTAGTAAACGTAGGTATTAAGATAAGATGATCAAATTTATAGGTATGGTGATTTGGCGGTGGCCGCATCAAATCAGATGTTACTATTTCATTATTGCCCAATACTAAACTTGTTACATCAAGTTGAGTAGGTGGTCCAACTGTCGGTGTAACTTGAATTGGGTTAGTATTTGCTCCATAGTGACCATGGTTAGTTGCTGGGTAAAGCAACAAATTCATTGTATTTAAGGGGTCGTTAATATTAGCAAATTCAAATTTTAGTAATAATTTACTTGGGTTCAATTGACCAACACCACCAGTAATAGCTGGTAGGTCTGTAGCATTAATTCTATAATTTGAAAGATTTATGCTTACTGTCCCCACTTCGGCTTTTGCATTATCTGTTTTATTTGTTGATGCCGTGGTTGTGTTTGTAGGTTGATCCGTCGCATTGTTGCAAGAATTAATAACTACAAATAAGAATGAGCATGCAATCAACAGAAAAAAGCTAAAGCTCTTTTTAAGCAATTTGTTTTGGTACCTCATAAATTTAAAGTTTTGGTAGTTAAAAAATCCGGAAGGGAGTCTTCTATATAGGCGGGAAAGCATTTTAAATGTATTTATTTAATTCCAAATATCAAACAGGGGTAACGGTAAAACCAGCGTACAAGTACGCATTCTAAAGAAAAGGAGTTTCTACGCAGGCGTCTTTCAGCAATTACCATGTTAGTACGCTGTCATAGTTATACGAGATGATACGCATAGCGAATTGTTATCATAACGTACTAGTTCCTAATGTTTTTTTTGAGTAGATGCTACCTTGTTCCAGGGGCACCTGTGAGGCAAAATTGTGGTATAAAAATTACCGCAATGAAACCTCAACAAATCTACCGCATCAGTCTCGCAGCCATCATGATCTGCTCCTTTATGCTGGCTCCAATTAGCTCAAGTGAAGCTATTAATAAGTCAAAAAAGATATCCTTCAACACCCAACAGCAGGTAGTTGATGAAGGGTCTTCTAAACAGACAAATAATATTGATCTTACGATCCCTTTAAGTAATAAAAAGGAAAAAGAAAAGAATGGTGGTCATAATGAGGATCAGCCAAAAGCAAAACATCATTCTGATGAAGAAAAACATAAAAACCATGTTTATCATTATCACAGGATAAAAGCAAAGAAAAAGATTCATACAACGTTTTTGCAATTATGCCTGAAAATTTTTATTGCAATTAGTTTTATTTCAGTATTACTTTGCGGCTACCTGAGTATTGGTCATTGAAATGAAAAAATATTTTAATTATAACGGAAGGTTTTTTGCGGATGATGAAACAGTTCTATCTAAAGACGATAGGAGTTACCGGTATGGCGATGGACTTTTTGAAACAATGAAATTGATAAATGGAAATATTTTATTGGAGGACTACCATTTTGAAAGATTGTTTTTGGGTTTAGAGGTTTTAAAATTTAATACCCCTGCTCTTTTTACAAAACAGAAAATTGAAAAGGAAATTAGAGAACTGAGTAAAAAGAATGGATGCGAGAGATCTGCGAGAATTCGTCTGTCAGTATCAAGAGGAAATGGCGGGCTTTATGATTGCTACAATAAATTTTCTTATTTAATTGAATGTTGGCAGTTAGAGCAAAAGGGGTTTAATGAAAATGGATTGATCATTGATGTTTTTCCTGATGCTAGAAAAAGTATTGATGTTTTTTCAAATCTTAAATCTGCCAACTATCTTCCTTATGTAATGGCGGCTATTTGGGCTAGAGAAAATAAACTGAACGATGCTTTAATTCTGAATCAGCATGACCAGATATGTGATTCAACAATTGCCAATATTTTTTGGGTAAAAGACAACAAAATCTTTACACCACCATTAAATGAAGGTTGTGTTGCAGGTGTAATGAGAAAAAAAATTTTCGCACTGGCAACCCAGGATTCTGATCATCTCATGCAAGAAGCTGTTCTTAGTCAGGAGATCTTGCTCCAGGCAGATGAAGTTTTTCTCACGAATGCTATTACAGGTATAAGATGGGTAAAAGAATGCAGGGGCAAGATTTATAAGAATACAATTAGTAGTAAAATATTTACGACACTGGATCAAATAATTTAGTCAAACCTTGGGTTTACAAAATTATTCAGCTTGGATCCGAACCGATAATTAAGACCAAAACTGGTATAGAAACTATAACCCGAAGCGATTTGTCTGCGGCGAGTAAGAACTTCTGTGACATCGGCTTCTTCTTTCGGTAAATAAATTTGATCCCGGCTTAATTCTGCATAAGAGTAAAAATTAAAAGATAACCCACCGGTTATGCGTATATCAACTTCTCCGTTTACACTAAGATTCAAATATTTCCAATCATGGAAATAATTATGATAATCTACTCCAAATTCTATAGTGCCCCACTTTTGCTTGAAAGATAGATTGGCTTCTAAACTCTGTCCATAAAGAGTTTCCTTAAGCTTATCATACAGGGTTGTATCGAAATATGAGTTTCGCCTTGCATCAACAGTATAAGACAGAGTGAAAAATTTTGTATTCACTTCTTTGTATGGATAAATGTCATATTCAAAACCTGTACGAAAAAGTAACCTGCCTTTATTATTTGAAAAGCTACTGCGGGATAATTCTACCTGGTATCCATATGACCAATGGTCATTAATACTTTTTATGAGATAGTGTTGAAAATTATAACTCTCATTTTTGTTTACTATCTTTTGTTTCGTTGTACTATCTTCCAGGTAATAACTATCCCTGTTTTTGTTACCATATGCTTCAAAGCCTACTTTCAATTCTTCGGTTACACGATTTGCAGCAAAATTTGCTCCCACGCGGGAAGTCTTATAAACTTCGTCAGCACTTATATTCCCATTTGCTCCTGCACGAAACACCCAATAATTCCAGGGGTCTTTGGTAATAGCTGAAGTATCTTTCCTTTTTTCATCCATTTTTGTTTTCATTTCAATTACTATGTCCTTTCCATTGCCAGCTTTAACGATGTAGGGGGTTAGACCCAACTTTAGATATTTGATCAACAGATCTCTTTCTTCAAAATCAGTTGCATTAGCATCCGTATTAAATCGTAATGTATCTGTCATTTGCTTGAACTTATTTTGTCCGAAGAAAATAAGTTGGTACTGACTCCCGCCGCCTCCAGTTTCCTGTTCTGTTATTAGTATATGCAGATCTGCCGCCTGGTTATCTAATAAAAAATCAACGATATTAATTTCTGTTTTTATGAAAGTCTGGTCGCACCGTGTATTGCTGCAATCAATAAATACTTTTAGCCTGTGGACGGGTTGATTATTATTCTGAGCTTTTATCAGCAAAGTGATAAAAAGCAGCGTAAGTACCAGGAAAGGCTTTCTCATGTTGGTGTGTGGTTTGGGTTTTCGATTTACAAATAACGCATCAATACATAACCTCTTGTGTTAACGAAACGACAAAAACGATGATTCAAGAGCAAAATAAATCCATAACTGAATAACGAATAAACCTACTTTATGAAAGGAACAACTCACTTGATGATTGGACTGAACTAACTGGTAATTGTGTCGCTGCTATTTTATACAAAGTTTCTATTGCCTGTTTTCCATCATTGCCAAGATCGATCGAAAAATTATTTACATATAGTTCGATATGCTGTCGCATTACATCTTCACTCATTTCCTGTGAATGTTGCTTTACATAGTTAGTAATTAAAGGATAATTACTAAATGCAAATTCAATACTCTTTCTTATGAGCCTGTCTATTTTTAAACTTGTTTCTTTTTCTATTGATCTTTTAACAGCTATACCACCTAATGGGATCGGCGCTTTCATTTTTTCTTCCCAATATTCACCCAGATCAGTTACTTTATGTAGTCCCTTTTGTTGATAGGTAAAACGATTTTCATGTATGATCACGCCAAGTTCTGTTTGTTCTTTTAAAACTGTTTCTTCGATCTCTGAAAATATCATGTGCTTTTTATTCTTTGCTTCCGGGTATGCAAAGGAGAATAGAAGATTAGCAGTTGTGTTCTTTCCGGGTAATGCAATTGTGGCTTGTTGAAAGTTAAAAGTAGAATGTTGAATGTTTTGTTTTGAAATTAACAAAGGACCAACTCCTTTGCCCAAGGCAGCACCTGAGTTTAGTAAAACATATTTATCAAGATTTTGAAAAAAAGCAGGATAGCTAAGTTTTGTTATATCGATTTTTTTTTCAAATGACCATTTGTTTAGTGTCTCTACATCTTCAAGCAATACATCAAACTCCAAACCTTCTGTATCGATCTTTTTATTTACCAATGCATCAAAGATGAAGGTATCGTTAGGACAAGGTGAAAATCCAAGAGTTAGTTTCATTAGTAAGAAATTATTAATTCCTAATTAATAATTATTAATTGTTTAATTAGTGTGTCATTTAAATTGGCGATCGAATCCATCATATCCCACTTCTTCTTGTTTCTTTCGCCAATATAATTTGAGATACTCCTGATCTGTACAAATGGAACATTCTCCATTAAACAAACATAATGAAGTGCGGCGCCTTCCATTGATTCAGTTACAGGATCGAATACATCACGATAAAACTTTATCATTTGTTTTGAAGTGCTGATCTGGTTGACTGAAATTCCTTTTACAATTTTTAATTTGGTTTTTTTTAAAACCTCTTTATTTGTATTTATCAACCACCCTTTTTTGTATGGATACTGATCCTGTGGTACAAGGTTTAGATCAAAAAGAGTTTTGAGCTTTTGTAATTCAACCACACTTTGATCTGCAATTGCATCTTGTTTTACTGCTACAACTGCACCTAATGGAATTCTAAGATCAAAACAGCCAGCAACCCCCGCTTGTATCACAATGTCGTATTTTTTTAAAGCAAGTTGTTTGGCTAAATGATAAGTGCTTGCGGTAAGCCCGATACCGGAAATAAGTATATCTGCATTATTGATATCACCTGTTCTTGTTAGTTCAATAAAAGGATTAATTTCTTTAGCCGTAGCTGCAACTACCAGTATATTTTTTCCCATTTTGGCAAATATCGTACATCATTGGTAAAGCTGATGGCCTTACCTTTGCCGCTCATTATTTCCTCTGCCCAACGCTGTGAGGAAACAAAAAGTAAAGCATGGTTTACTTAACAAGAATTGAACATTTTAACGCTGCTCATAAGCTCTATAATCCCAACTGGAGTAAGGAAAAAAACAACGATGTGTTTGGCAAATGCGCCAACGAAAACTGGCATGGACACAACTTTGAATTGTTTGTTACAATAAAAGGAGACCCTGATCCCGAAACCGGTTTTATTTTTGATGCAAAAAAGTTAGGTGGATTGATAAATGAAAAGGTTATTGAAAAGCTTGATCATCGTAACCTGAATATGGATGTGGATTTTATGAAAGGGAAACTTTGTTCTATTGAAAACCTTGTGATAGGTATCTGGCAAGAACTTGAGCCACATCTTCCGCCCCCCGTTCAATTGCATTGTTTGAAACTTGTAGAAACTGCCAAGATATTTGTAGAATATTACGGTAGTAAATAGTGCACTGAACAATATTCTTTGCGATCTGTTATTTAATTATGAAATAATGGGAAAAAAAGTTGCAATATTCAGAAAAGAAAATTTCAATTCAGCACATCGCTTATTTAATGCTGATTGGGATGACGAAAAGAATATGGAAGTATTTGGGAAATGTGCTTTGCCCAATTATCATGGTCATAATTATGAGCTGATAGTAAAAATAATTGGTGAGCCGGATGAGAAAACTGGTTATGTAATGGATCTAAAGAAATTGAGTGACCTGGTAAAAGAAAAAATTATTGATAGATTCGATCATAAAAATTTGAACCTGGATACTAAAGAATTTAAAAATCTGAATCCTACAGCAGAAAATATTGTTGTCGTTATTTATGAATTATTGCGGCCGGAAATTCCTAAAGAAAAAGATTTGCAGATAAGATTGTATGAAACGCCAAGAAATTTTGTGGAATACCCTGTTGGTTAGATGATAGATGAAAGTGGATACATGATAATTTGTTGAATAGAATTGATACCGTACAAGAGTGCGACGCAAGGGACGATGAGTAGAGTTACAAAAGCTGGCAACAAAAAAATATTTATAAATTGGTTTTATGGCATATAAAAAAATAGAACAATACGAAGACGAGATCACGAATGGGCTTGTAAAAAGCTATGGTGAAGTTCTTGGATTGCTTGGTGAGGATCCGGAACGTGAAGGGTTGAAAAAAACACCGGAGAGATTGGCTAAAGCGATGCAATATCTTACGCAAGGTTATAATCTTGATGCAAGAGCAATCATCAATTCAGCGAAATTTCATGAAGAGGTGAGTGAGATGATCGTGGTAAAGGATATTGAAATTTACAGTATGTGCGAACATCACATGCTACCTTTTATTGGTAAGGCACATGTGGCTTATATTCCAAATGGGTGGATAACAGGATTGAGTAAAATAGCAAGAGTAGTGGATGTTTTTGCACGACGCCTGCAGGTGCAGGAAAGATTGACACTACAAATTAAAGATGCTATTAAAGAAACATTGAATCCATTGGGTGTGGCTGTTGTAATTGAGGCTAAACACTTATGCATGATGATGCGTGGCGTACAAAAACAAAATTCAACAACCACAACTTCAGCGTTTGATGGGGAGTTTCATAAAAATTCTACACGTAGCGAGTTCCTTAAACTTATATCAGCCGATTTAAGCTAATCCGGTATATTTGTAATTCATTAAAAGGTTTGATAAAAATAATATCAAACCTTTTTTGTTTCCGGTTGATCACCAAATTTTGATCGGAAGGGTGGGGGTAAATTATCGAACCATGAAACATGCATTTGTATTTCCGGGCCAGGGCTCACAATTTCCGGGCATGGGTAAAGATCACTACAACAATAGTGTCTTCGCTAAAAAATTATTTGAACAATCGAACGAGGTTCTTGGTTTTCGTCTTTCAGATATTATGATGAATGGTACTGAAGAAGATCTTAAACAAACCAATGTAACACAGCCAGCAGTTTTCCTGCACTCGATCGTTGCTTACAGAACTATTGAAAGTGCATCACCTGATATGGTAGCTGGTCATTCACTCGGTGAGTTTTCTGCATTGGTTGCAAACGGCACACTGAGTTTTGAAGATGCTCTGCAGCTTGTAGCAGTTCGTGCCAGGGCTATGCAAAAAGCTTGTGAAATGAATCCATCTACAATGGCAGCTGTTTTAAATCTTGCAGATGATAAAGTAGAAGCGATTTGTGCCGAAGTACAAAAAGAAACTGGAGAAATAGTAGTGCCGGCGAATTATAATTGCCCGGGACAATTGGTAATAAGCGGAACAATAAAGGGAATCGACATTGCATGTGAAAGAATGAAAGCAGCTGGTGCTAAAAGAGCTTTGGTTCTTCCGGTTGGAGGAGCTTTTCATTCCCCTTTGATGGAGCCTGCAAAAAAAGAATTGAAGGAAGCTATTGAAGCAACTAAATTTCATAATCCCACATGCGCCGTTTACCAAAATGTAGTTGCCAGGGCTGTAATGGATAAAGATGAAATAAAACAAAACCTTATCGATCAGCTTACTGGCGCCGTTCGCTGGACACAAAGTGTTCAAGCAATGATCGCTGATGGAGCTTCTAAGTTTACAGAATCCGGTCCAGGAAAAGTGCTGCAAGGATTGATCTTAAAAATTGAAAAGTCAATGGAAGTAAGTGGAGTGAGCTAAGAAAAATTATAACTTTAGATAGTATGAGTAAGATGGTCATTTTTTTATTTGCTGTTCTGATTATTTCTTGCAGAAAAGAAAACGCTGAAGGTTCTTTCGAGGGAATATGGGTTGAAAAAACTTTGCGATTGGATACACTCGAGTTTAATCCTTTAATTTCAAGCAGTTTTCAGAGTATATATTTAAGATCTCAGCAATCTCACATTGGTTACAACTATCAGATAAAATCAGATAGTATCTTGTTAAAAAGTTTTGGCTCTTCCGGAGGGTTCAATTCATATTACTTTAATTTTGATAATTCAAAAAAAATTACAATAAGCAATTTCTACCAGAGACCTGCTTTACCTACAACGATACAATTTGAAAAAATAGAGTAGTAGTTATAGATTAATACTGCAATTCACCCATTCGGAATCAAACTTTGTATCATATTTTTTATAAAAATTGATGGCGGGTTCATTCCATTCTAATACCTGCCACATCATGCCACTGAATTTTTTTTCTTTTGCTTCTTCGATCAAACGAGCCATTAATAATTTTCCTATCCCTTTTCCTCTTGCTTCTTCCGTAACAATTATATCTTCCAAGTACATTCGTTGCCCTTTCCATGTTGAATAACGAATGTAATAAAGAGCAAAGCCAAGAATGGTCCCATTCTCCTCGGCAACAAAAGACCACCATACTGGATTTTTCCCAAAACCACTTTCGGTAAAATGATCTAACGAAACTGTCACTTCATTAGGCGCTTTTTCATAAACCGCTAATTCAGTTATTAATTCCAATAGTCTTGGGCAATCTTCTTCAACTGCTCTTCGAATCTGGATCACAATTATTAATTTTTAATTGTTAATTATTAATTTCTATAACCTGGTCCTTTCACAAACCTTCCCGGTTTTGCACCTGTATGCTCATCATCTTTTAAAACCTGTACACCATTTACAAAAACATGGATCATCCCTTCAGAGTATTGATGTGGCTTTTCAAAAGTGGCATTGTCTTTTACTTTTAACGGATCAAAAATCACGATATCAGCGTAATTACCAACTTTCAATTCGCCACGTTTCTGAAGTTTTAAATTGTCAGCAGGAAGCTTTGCAAGCTTGCGTATTGCTTCTTGTAAGGACATGAGCTTTTCATCTCTTGAATATTTACCCAATACTCTTGTAAAGTTTCCATAAGCTCTTGGATGCGCATTTGATTTAAGAAAAACACCTTCGGTGGTGTAAGAACCTTCATCGCTTCCAAAACTTACCCATGGCAATGAAACTTGTTTTTTTACATTCTCTTCATTCATCAAAAAATAGGCAACACCCACTCTTGTACTATCTTGTACGATAAGATCCATTGCTGTTTCTTCAGGAGATGTGCCACGGATCTTTGCAACTTCTGCCAACGTTTTACCCGTAAATTTTTTTAATGAATCTTGTTTAAAACCTAAAAGCAGAACATACTCGGCACCCCCTGCACCATAATATAAATTTTCCCAATCAGTAGCATCGGTATTCATAGCCTTCACCATTTCCTTACGGATCTTAGGATCCATTAATCTCTCTCTAAGTTTTCCAAAGCCGCCGTCTTGTAAGGTCGGGGGAAATGCAGATGTCATTCCTGTTGCACCTGCAACATAAGTGTACATGTCTGCAGTAATAGCTTGTCCTTCGCTTCTTGCTCTTTCCACCCGGCGGATCACACTATCCATTTTGCCCCAGTTACTTTTTCCTGCAGCTTTCAAATGAAAAATTTCTGCAGGCAGACCAGCTTCTTTTGAAATGGTGATGAGTTCTTCAACTGCTTCCAGCAATTTATTTCCTTCGCTTCGCATATGACTTGTGTACATGCCGCCATATTTCGCCGCTTCTTTTGATAATGCGATCAATTCATCGGTCTTTGCAAAAAAATCAACAGGATAGATCAGTGCATTTGTTACGCCTAATGCTCCTTCTTCCATTGCTTGTCTTATCAGTAACTTCATGCTGTCTAGTTGTGTTGCGGTAGGAGCTACATTATCTTCGCCAATGACATACATGCGAACTGCACCGGTGCCAACAAATGATGCGATATTAGGTGAGATCCCTTTTTTCTCTAAAAAATTCATGTATTCTCCGAGTGTGTTCCATTCCACATCATACTTAATATCGCCCTGGCCTTCTTTCGCCTGCATTTTCATTTTGGGATTCAGTGGGCCCATACTGAACTCGGTAAATATTTCAGTTGTCACTCCTTGCTTTATATCACTCTGTCCTCTTCCATCTTGTATCAAACTTTCTTCTGAATGCCCCATCATATTTATAAAACCGGGGGCAACAGCATTTCCTTTTGCATCCACTTCATTTTTTGCAGAAGCTTTTGAAAGATCACCAATGAATGCAATGGTATCAGCATTTATTCCAATATCGCCTTTGTAAGGTTCGCCACCATTGCCATCATAGATCATTCCATTGCGAATGATTGTGTCGTATTCTTGTTTTGAAGAATTACATCCAAAAAGAATTGCAGTAAATGCAATAAATAAAAATGATAAACGCATAAGCTGGTTTTAGTTTTGTTTATCCTCCGAAGCTTCCAACTACGTTAAAAACTTCGTTGGATAAATTAGCGTAGGAGGGTGATTGACGCTTTATGATCTTTCCCGGATAAAGTTCAGTGGTTTTTTTATTTTCAAAGACAATAGTTCCGTTTACCCAAACTGTTTCAATTCCATCAGAAAGTTTATGCGGTTCCGCAATGGTTGCTTCGTCGCTTACTGTTTCAGGATTGAAGATAACGATGTCAGCATAATAACCTGTTTTGATCAATCCTCTTTTTTTGATCCCTATTTGCTGCGCAGATAAACCAGTCATTTTATAAATAGCTTGCTCTATTGTTAAGACTTTCTCTTTATTTACATATTTACCAAGCACTCTTGTAAAAGCTCCGTAACCCCTTGGATGTGTTCCTCCGGATGAACCATCAGAGCAAATATTTGTATGTGGCCATTGCATTAACTTTTTTATATCTGCTTCACTCATCGAAGTTGCCATGATATTTTCCTGGCATTCACGACCATTCTCTTTTTCCCAATCATCAATTCTTTTGATCAGTTCAACCAGCATGCGAGCCGGAGTTTTGTTCTCAAGCTTTGCAATTTCTGCCAAATTCTTCCCTGCATATTCTGGTTTCACTTCATAAGACCCAAGAATGATATCATTTGGCAAAGTGATCTCTTTTAAAATAAGTTCTGCTTCTTTTTCATCACTAAAGTTTCTATTAGGAAATAAAACTTTGATCGTTGAATTCCAAAAGGCATACGGATAAATATCAGCAGTAATATCGATCCCATTTTTTCTTGCCGCATCAAATAAAGTCAGCAGGCTATCAGCTTTTCCCCAGATATTATGCATGGCTAATTTGATATGACTTACCTGTACAGGAATTTTTGCTTCCTTACCAATTGTAATAATTTCATCAATTGCTTTCCAGAAATAACGGTCTTCACTGCGGATATGACTAATATATCTTCCGCTAAAAGGAGTTACCACTTTTGCAAGTTGTAATATTTCATCATTGCTGGAATAAATGCCCGGGTCATATTCTAAGCCTGTTGATAAACCAAATGCTCCTGCTTCCATATCCTGTTTAAGCAAGAGCTTCATTTTTTCAATTTCATCTTGTGTAGCTATTCGTTTATAATCTTTGCCCAAAATGGAATCACGAATTGTATTATGCCCACTGTATGATCCGATATTTACAGCAACAGCGGTGTCATTTAGTTTTTTATAAAAATCTGATAAGGGAAAGTAGGAGCCACCATCCTGACCGATAATGATGGTTGTAATTCCCTGGCTTACAGCCGCAATAAGATCACGATGCTCAAATAAATTACCTGCATGGTGACTGTGTGTATCAATAAAGCCTGGAGCTACAGCTTTTCCATTTGCATCAATTTCTTTTTTTGCAGAAGCTTTTGACAGATCGCCAATGAATGCAATGGTATCAGCATTTATTCCAATATCACTTTTGTAAGGTTCTCCACCATTGCCATCATAGATGATTGCATTTCGAATGATGGTATCATATTCCTGTTTTCCGGTCTTACAGGAAATAAGAATGGCAAGGAAACAAGCAAATGTCAATGATCTTTTTATGTTCATTTTTTACGTGGAGCTTTTAATGTTCCGTTTGGTTGAATAAAACTACAGGCAGTAATTTCACCTTTTTCATTCTCGTCAAATAACACGCTGTAGCCCTTCAGTATCTTCAATTCAAATTTATTTTTTTCAACAGGCACCAGTTCATATTCTGGCTGACCTTCAATAAATGCATACAATGTTTTTTCTCCTTTGATATAAAATTTTGCAACAACACCAGGTTGCAATTCATAATTACCAACAAATTTTTCAAGATCAGCTTTAGCTATTTCTTTAGGTCTTGGTATGCGATTGAATTCAATGTCTTTTATACCCGGTTGGATCGGTAATGTCATCATATCAATATCCCCTGCCGCATTCATGTGGTATTGAATGTTGAGCTGTGCTGGTCCTGTTGTATCGATCCCGTCTTTTTTATCAATGGGAAATAATTCAAAAAAATCGTAATGATAATGCCGTAAGAATGCATCTCCATTTCTTGAGCGGAAAAACAAAGAATCATTTTTAGTATAAATTTCTATTGTTCCATAACCAGGATTATTAAATAATCCTTCATAATCATTTAGCTTGTGCGAAGGGTTTGTTCCCTGCTTTTTGTTGCTTGTGGTTTTTTTCTCAGCTTCTTTTGCAGCAGCTTTTGCTTTTGCCTGTGCATCATTGGTCCTTTTGTTCCAATCAATTTTATTTAATCCAAATATTCTGTCAGCAATTGTATTTCTTACTATTCCCGGAACTGCAGAACCATTTTGATTGGTCAATACTATAATGCCGATACTATCAGAAGGGAAAAAACTTGTACTTGCTGAAAAGCCATCAATATTGCCACCATGCTCAACACGGTAATGTCCACGATAAGAACTAAGGAACCAACCAAATCCATAATTACTTAAAAAGGCATCAGGAACTTCTTTATCAGGCAACGCAGCGCCAACAACCATTTGCGATGACATTGCCTGCGTCACATAATTTGATGGTAAAATTTCTTTACCATTGAATTTTCCACCATTGATCCAGGTAATAACCCAATTCGCCATTTCATTTACATTACTGTTGATGCTTCCGGCCGGTCCCATTGCATTTATATCATAATAATCAGTTTTTTTAATGATGCTGTCTTTAAAAACTACATATCCTAATGAAGCGTCACTCATTTTTTCAAGATCATGAACTGAAAAATTAGAACTGTTCATGCCAAGTGGAGTGAATATGTTTTCTTTTACATTTTGCTCCCAGCTTTTTCCCATCAGTTTTTCTGATATCATTCCCTGCACAAGGAACATAAAGTTGTTGTACTGCCAGGCTTGTCTTACTGGTGCAGTTGGTTCCTGGTACTGAATACGTTTCAATAAACTGTCTCTTGAGGCAGTATTAAAAAGATACCAGGAAAAATCATGACGTGGTAATCCAGTACGATGACACATCATATCTCTTATCGTGATCGAATTATTCATTTCATCTTTGAAAAACTTTAATTCAGGCAAATATTCTCTTGCAGGTTTATCAAGATCAAGTTTGCCATCTTTACTTAACAGGCCAAGTAATGATGCAGTGAATGCCTTGGTACATGAGCCAATGGCAAACAACGTGTTTGTTGTTACCGGTAATTGCTTTTCATAATCACGAAAACCAAAACCATTTGAATAAATTATTTTATTCTTACTGACAACTGCAACCGCAAAGCCGGCTGCTTTCCTGTCTTTCAATACTCTTTGTAAAACTGTATCCAATCCTGCAAAAGGATCGGTGGGTTTTATTTCTTTTTTTTGAGCGAATAAAAAACTGCTGATAATAAGAAGTAGCAGGGTGTGTAGTGATCTCATTTTTATTTTATTTAAGTGCTTGTTCAAGGTCATTTAAAATATCCTCTACATTTTCCAATCCAACACTCATTCTTATTAATCCATCGGTAATACCATATTTTTCGCGGCTTTCTTTTGGTGTGCCGGCATGTGTCATTGATGCAGGATGGCAAAGTATACTTTCAGCGGTACCCAGCGAAACGGTGCGAACACACATTTTAAGTTTATTCATAAAATTGATCCCTGCTTTTAATCCATCTTTCATTTCATAGCTTAGCATACCTCCGCCGTGTTTCATTTGTTTCATTGCTACTTTATGATCAGGATGTGATGCAAGACCAGCATAATTGACTTTTGAAATAGCAGAATGGGTATTCAGAAACTCCGCCACTTTCATTGCATTAAAGCAATGACGTTCCATTCTTAATTCAAGCGTTTTCATTCCCTGCGTTAAAAGAAATGCATCAAATGGATTACTGTTAACACCAAGGATGCGATAAGTTTTTTTTACTGGCCCGTTCATTTTTTCAAGATCTTTTCCCAGTAACACACCGCCAATTGCAGTACCATGACCATTTAAAAATTTTGTGGTACTGTGAAAAACGAAATCAACTCCGTATTTAAAAGGTTGCTGCAAGAAAGGAGTGGCAAATGTATTGTCAACAGCTACAAGTAGGTTGTTTGTTTTGGCGATCTTTGTTAATTCTTCTAAGTCCACGCATTGAATAGTTGGATTCGCAGGAGTTTCCAGATACATCATTTTAATTTCGGGATTAGCTTTGATCGCTTTCCTTGCTTTGTTCAGATCCCTGAGATCAACGATCACCGGCTCAATACCAAACTGTGGAAGGATCTTAGTTATCATTTCTTCGAGACCACTGTAAAGAGAATAATGAGAAAGTACCTTATCACCTTTTTTCAAATTGCTAACCATCAGCGTTGTCAATGCCGCCATTCCTGACGCATGAAGAAAAGCTTTGAGTTGGAGAGGACTTCCAGCGGCATCTTTTAGTCCAAATGCTTCAAGCGCCGCAATTTTATTTTCTGCTTCAGTAAAATTGGGATTACCCCAACGGCTATAGATATAACCTTCTTCTTCACCACTGAAACGGCGCATTCCTTGTTCTGCTTCATCATAAACGAACGTTGATGAGGCATAAATAGGAGTGACGTGAGAATATAACGGATCTTGCGTATGACCTGCATGCAAAGCAGCAGAACCAAAACCGGAAAGTGGAAAACTTTTATCCATATTGAAATTTTTGATCACGATATTTATTGAAAGAAACTAATAATAGTCCCGATAGTTACGGGATCAAATGTAATGATTTCAACTTCAGCTGTAAAAGCCTCACACAATTCACTACCAAGCACTCGAACCATGAAAGAAATTCTTTCTCAATTTGCAGCCTATAATACCTGGGCCAATCAAAAATTATTTGATGTTATTGTTTCATTGCCTGAAGAAAAGCAACTGCAGGAACTACCAAGTAGTTTTAAAAATTTATATGCTACCATGCTCCATATGTGGGATGCCGAAAGTGTTTGGTGGCAACGATTGAAATTGCAGGAACGAACTTTAGCGCCAAGTGAAAATTTTAAAGGAACTACAAAGGATATTGCTCAAAGCTTGTTGCAACAAAATCATCAATGGCAGGAGTGGGTGTCTTCCACAACTGATCCAATGCTGGATCATGTTTTTCAATATTACAATTCAAAGAAAGAATGTTTTAAACAACCGATCTTTCAAATGATCCTGCATGTTTTTAATCATGGGACTTATCACCGCGGTCAATTAGTAAATATGCTTCGCCAATTAGGTGTTGAGAAAATTCCGCCAACTGATTTTAGTGTTTGGAGCAGGAAGAAGTAGGGTTTGCTAAAAATTAAACCCGATATTAGATTCTCACTGGTACATCCACGCTGCTGTTGTTATTTATCTTCGATTGAAAGGGTAATATTTTTAAGATGTGAATGATATATTTGTTTGCATTTTATAGATTTTATATCTTAAAATCCAGAATATGTCTTGAAGAACTCATTCACAATGAAAAAATTGTTATGTTCTATAGCATTTATTTCAGTAAGATTTATTTACTGTGCCGCACTCATTACTTCTTTTACATTTTATCTGCAGGCGCAGGAAATGTCTGTCCGGACATATACTGCAAAAGACGGTTTAGTTTCACCTTATGTATACGGCGCTTTACAGGATAAACTTGGGTATCTATGGATTGGTTCGCCCTTTGGGCTAAGCCGGTTTGATGGCAAACATTTTACAAATTATGGTTTATCTAATGGACTACCCGATTCGAGAGCAAGTGGCGCCTGCATGGATAGTCGATTAAGAATATGGGCGGCAACTCCAAGTGGGACGGTTGAATTAAAGGGAACCCGGTTCGTCAGTTACCCATTATCCGATTCATTAAGCGATGTGTTAGAGACCGGCGAAGACCCGATATGGTCTTTGACTTCTGCAGGTGTTTATCAATTTAATTTTAATAAATGGCAGAAAATAAAATTATATCCAGGTTATGAAAATCATGCATGCAGAAAAATTATTGAAACCAAAGAGGGGTTATATATAAACTATGGGGATCTACTTGTATTTGGGGCACAAAATGGTACTTATAAAATTATAGGGAAGCTAAAAGCTCTTGGCTATTATTATAATCAACTATCAATATCAGCAGGACAGATTTTTGTCTCTACATTGGACGGCATATATGAGATCAAGGATCATCAATTAGTGAAGATGTCAGGGCTTTTGGGAGAATTAAAAGGTATTTATAGTTACTTCCGCGACAGTAAGAAAAGGTTTTGGGTTGCGAAGAATACAATGGGTATACAATATCTGCCCGAGGGTGACACCAGCCATTTTGTACCGGTTGTTAAACCCCCGGTAGATTTTGTTCCTGGAAGTATTTCAGAAGATAATCACGGAAACATTTGGGCCGGAAGCGGTAAAGGATTGATAAGAATTTCGGAGATGGAGTTTAAAATTTTTGATGCTGCATCAATTACAGGAAATAAAATACTTCGTAATGTATTACAACCGCCAATCGGCCCGCTTTTAATAAATAATGGAAGTATGACATTAAGGATTTTTGCAAATGGGGGTGTTAGTGAAAAAAAATTATTTAACAAAGGCAATTCCGCTCTTCCGAACAATGAATTAATTATTGACAATTATGCATTTGATGACAAAGGACGTTATTGGTATTATCTAAGAGGTTTTGCATTGGCTTTGCAGGAGGGTGATAATGTTTATATACAAACCAGGCGACTGGCACATTTGGGCGACGAGGTGTTTGATGTTGAATTTGATAATTACAGAAAAAAAATACTGGTAGCGGTAAGAACAAAAAAATTTCCCTGTCAGTTTAATGATACTTCCTACAGTGTGCTTCCTGTAAATAATGATATCGAAGTAAAAGGGAATCTCATGCGTTTGCACCAATGCACAAACGGGATCATTTTATTTGCAACAGATCAGGGTTCAATTTTTTCGATTGATAAACAAAATATTTGTAAGCTACAATTAGACGAGTTTGGTAAGCAGGGCCGAATCAGTTGGTTCTATAATGATCCGTTCGGGGACGTATGGATCATTTATGCCGGAAGGGGGTTACGACGGTATTCCTGGCAGAATGACTCTTTGATTTTTAGAGAGGAGCTTACCAAAGCTAATGGCCTGCCCAGTGATAACGTAAGCTCATTATGTTTTGATAATAAGAATAATTTGTGGGTATGTACCAATTCAGCCATAACAATTTTTTCCAAGAAAATAAATGAGCTGGATAACCAAACGTATCAGATAAGTAGTTTTTTTAACGCCGACGATCTGCAGGTGGATGGTGTAGATCCATGGCTGGTTAAAGACAATGAAGGACATATTTGGGTTTTCTCCTCTAATTATTTGACATGTTTTTATCCCGAGAAATTAAATTTTAATACCGCTATTCCTTCCCTGTCAATTGAGAATATAGAACTTAATTTTAGGCAAACCGACTGGGCAGCATACGCAGATTCCTTAACCGGCATTTTTCAAACTCCCTATAATCTTAGGCTATCTCACGAAAACAATACACTTGGTATTTATTTCAAGGGCATTTCTTCTTCCGGTACTGATGGAATTGAATATTCGTACCAGCTTGAAGGGTTAGGAAGTCTATGGAGTATTGCCTCCTCAAATGATTTCGTTTCGTTTGTTAAGCTTCCTCCTGGTAAATATGTTTTCAAGGTAAAAGCACAATTACCCAATACGAACTGGAGCGAACCCGCCGTATTTTCATTTGAAATCAAAAAAGCATTTTGGCAAACCTGGTGGTTTTATTTTTTGGCTGTACTTTTTTTAGTAACCGGGATTTATGTCTTGTTTCGTTACCGTCTTATGCAGAAAATAAAGTTATTCGAAATGCGTAACCGAATTAGCCAGGATCTGCATGATGATATAGGTGCTTCAATGAGCGGGATTAATTTACTAAGCCAGATAGCCGCTGATAAATTACAACATAACAAACCGGATGAAGCATCTGATTATTTATTAAAAGTGAAAAATTATTCGCAGGATGTAATTGAAAAATTAAGTGATATTGTATGGGTCTTCAATCCGCAGAATGATAGTATTGAAAAACTTATGCAACGGTTAAAAGCTTTTTCTATATCGGTAGCTTTATCAAAAAATATTAAGATGCATTTTGTAGCGGATAAAGCAAGTGAAACAGCGAACTTAACTATCCAGCAGCGCAAGGCAATTTATTTGATAAGCAAAGAAGCCATCAACAATGCTTTTAAATCTTCAGAATGCAACAACTTATACTATCACCTTACTGCCAACGGTTCTAAATGGCAGCTTCGTATACAGGATGATGGCAAAGGGTTTATCCTTACAGAAAAAACGGATGGCAATGGGTTACGGAATATGCAGGCAAGAGCCGATGAAATTGGTGCAAAATTCAATATCCAGTCACAACCCGGCGCAGGAACTATTATACTACTGGAATTATAAATACCTCATTTGTGGTGTTCAAAACAAACTTCCATCAACATACATTTGTAATGTGACTGGCCGCAAAGAAATACGGGTTGCTATTTTTGAAGATAACCCGATCATGATGGATGCTTATCGTTCTATTTTGAACGGATCGCCGGGCTATATGTGCCCGGGAAGTTTTACGAGTTGCAATAACTGGAAGAATGATATTAAAAAAAGTAATCCTGATGTGATATTGATGGATATTGAAATGACGGGCATCAACGGAATAACAGCAACAAGGCTGATTAAAAAAGAATTCCCTGCTGTAAAAATATTAATGCAAACTGTTTTTGAAGACGATACAAAAATATTTGAAGCATTATGTGCCGGAGCCAATGGCTATATTTTAAAGAATACATCCCCTGTAAAAATGTTGGAGGCTATTACAGATGTGCAGAATGGAGGCGTAGCATTTAATCCAGCTGTAGCTTCTAAAGTAGCAAAGCTTTTTCAGCAATTCATTGCGCCATTAGTTACCATACCTGATTATCACCTCTCCGATCGGGAAAAAGAAATTCTGCATTTGCTTACCGAGGGCTTGCCCATGCCACGAATTGCTGAAAAAATATTTCTTAGTTATCATACAGTAAGGGACCATGTAAAAAATATTTATCAAAAACTGCATGTAGCTTCAGCTACTGAAGCGGTGGCAAAGGCACTAAAAGAAAAATTAGTGTAGTTTTTACTTCGCATTTTCTATAACCTTCTCTTTATCCAGTTAAATAATTTTTGTTTGAGATTTTCCAAATACCCTCAATTGAGGTGTTGTCTTGCTCTATACTTGATGGTAAGTTGCTATTCCTAATAATTTATTCACCTGAAAATTTCTTATCATGAAATCGTTAACCAAAACTTTATCATGGCTTTCTGTACTGAGCCTGGTAGTTTTTATTTCCTGTCAAAAAGAAACTCAAACAAAGCAACCACAATCTGAAGAAATTGCTACAGCTGCTAATAGTGGCCATGGACATTTACAACAAACAAAAACTTTTTCCTCTGATGTGGTTGTAAAATGGCTTAATCTGGATCTTGATATGATTCGGCTGCCATTGGCTAACGGCGTTACGGCGGTACAAGGCGGAGAAAGGATTCTAGCTTATTCCGGCATTGCACTTTATGAGGCCGTGGTAAATGGTATGCCAGCTTACCAGTCATTGAACGGGCAGATCACCGCTTTTCCTTCCATGCCTACTACTCAGCCAGGGAAAGCTTATCATTGGGCCGCAGCCGCCAATGCTGCGTTAGCGGAAGTAACCCGCTATCTTTTCGACGTTGCAGTACCTACCCCCACCAACCCGCAAGTTAGACAAGAGCGATTAAACAATATAAACGCCCTGGAAAGTACATTGCACGATCTATACGCCAATGACATAGATGCCGCTACTTTAGAGCTGTCTGTTTCTTTTGGAAAAGAAGTGGGAAAAAGAGTAAGTGTTTGGGCTGATGGTGATGGATATAAAATACAAGGCGGTTCTTATAACCCCCCAACCCCACAGCAACCCTGGCATTGGGTACCTACAGCAGCAGCTCCAGCTGTACCTATCAATCCGAATGTTTCAAATCGACGCTTACTGGTTCATGGTTCTGATAACGGCGCAACCATTGCTCCTTTTCCATCTTTTTCTACAACGCCGGGATCAGAGTTTTATGAAATGGCAAATGATGTTTATACTAAATCACTGTCACCATCTGACGAACATAAAAACCTGGCTCTGTATTTTCGGGATGCAGGTGAAACTGGTTATTATGGAGGATCGGGTCATTACATTTCAATACTGTCTCAGGTTATCAGCAAATCAGGCGCATCATTGGACATTGCAGCCCTGGCTTTTGCCAAATCTGGCATTGCTGTAAATGATGCATTTGTTGTAGGGTTTATAGATAAGTACGAATTCTATCTTTTGCGTCCTATCACTTATCTCAGGAATTTTGCGGGACATCCTACATGGTCACCATTATTTGCTACACCCAATCATCCGGAGTTTCCATCCGCCCATTCTTTCCATGCAGGTGGATTTCTCACTGGTCTAGCCAATGTGTTTGGCGACAATTTTGAGTTTACCGATAACACTTATGCTAATATGCCCACCTCACTACTTCCACCTGGAACCACTTTGCAGCCTATCACTTTTCATTCTTTTACAGAGCTGAAAAATAAGATTGGCGAAAGCAGGGTTTATGCAGGTATTCACTATGCTCCAAGTTGTGCGAAGGGGATACAGCTAGGCGAAAAGGTCGGGCAGAATGTTCTAAATATATTGAAGTTTTTGAAAGAGTAAGACATACGAATTGAAGGTGTCCGACATTTCAAAATTGCGTAACAAATTTATTTGATATTAAAACTCTACAAACATGAAACAGAAAATTCTAATCACAGTCTTATTGTTGTCGTCTCTAACATTATTTACTCTTTCATGTCAAAAAGAGAGTGCTCAGAAGCTACAACCGCAAGAAGAAATTGCTACAAGCATTGCCACTGCCAATAATCCCACATTTAATCTTGAAGTGATCCTTCGTGGTGAAGATGGCCGCCTTGGACATGTTAAGTTCCGCCAGGATGTTGATCCTTCGAAGATCATTGTACTTGGTACATGGGTTCGTGACCTTGAACCCAATCATCAATATTTATTACAAAGAGCTGTTGATGCGGCTAATGTTGTTGATGGGAATTGTACAAGTACAAGCTGGCTTACACTCGGCAAAGGATTAACACCTCAATCTATTCTCACAGATGACAGTGGAAGAGGCGGTGAAGAATTATGGCGTGATGTATCTGCAGTCGCTTCAGGATCTGCATTTGATATCCACTTCAGAATAGTAGATGCAACAACAATGGCTGTTGTGTTGACAAGCGATTGTTACCAGTATGTAGTTAGATAGATCAGAGATTAGAAGTCGGTTAAGACATCATTCACTTTTGCATTAGTATTTATCGATAACAAAGTCCGGAAAGCAGTTTGTTTCCGGCTTTGTCTTTTTAAAAAGTTCACCCCAAATTTTAGTAGTGCATATTTTGAATATAGTGAAGTTTTTGAAAGAATAACCCTTAAGGATACATAAGCAAAAAGCCGTAGCATTTGTTACGGCTTTATTATTTTGAATTTTTTTTAATACTCCCATTTCAATAATGTAGCTCCCCATGTAAACCCGCCCCCAAAAGCAGCAAGAACAATAAGATCGCCTTTGTTTATTTCATGTTTGAAATCCCAGAGGCAAAGTGGAATTGTTGCAGCAGTTGTATTACCATAGCGATGGATATTCAACATTACTTTATCTGGACTCAATCCCATGCGATTTGCAGTAGCATCAATGATCCGCTTATTGGCCTGGTGAGGAACAAGCCATGCAATATCATCACCTGTTAAATTATTTCTTTCTAAAAGCTCTGCACTAACATCAGCCATACCTTTTACCGCAAATTTGAAAACTGGCTGACCATCCTGGTAAATAAAATGCTCTTTGTTGTTAACTGTTTCATGCGATGCAGGTCTTTGCGAACCACCAGCTTTCTGATATAAATAATTCCGGCCACTACCATCACTTTTAAGAATGGTATCCAGTAAACCATAACCCTCATAGTTTGGCTCCAGTAATACGGCACCGGCACCATCACCAAAAAGAATGCAAGTAGTGCGGTCAGTATAATCAACAATGGCGCTCATTTTATCAGCACCCACTATTACAACTTTTTTATATCGTCCACTTTCAATAAACATGGTCCCGGTGGTCAAGCCATATAAAAATCCAGAACAGGCAGCATTCAGATCAAAGCCAAAAGCATTTGTGGCGCCAATCTTATCGCAAATAATATTTGCCGTCGCCGGAAACATCATATCTGGAGTGACAGTGCAACAAATAAGACAATCAATTTCTTTAGGGTCGATGCCTCTTTTATGACAAAGTTCCAACACTGCAGGAGCGCCGAGATCAGAAGAAGCTTTCCCTTCACCTTTCAAAATTCTTCTTTCAGAAATTCCTGTTCTTGATCTTATCCATTCATCGTTGGTTTCCACCATTTTTTCCAGGTCAGCATTGGTAAGTTTATCCGGGGGAACATATCCGCCAACGGCTGTTATTGCTGCAGTAACTTTCTTTGTCATTAAAAAAAATTAAGTGCACGAAGATAAGATAGTTAGAGGCTTGATGTTCGGGACCTAAAGTTGGAGGATGAAGTATGTGAAAATAAATAGGTTAGAATATTTTTAACCGAAGATCTCAAACACCAAACTTCAAACTGTTTCCTTTATTTTCGCAGCCATGATCGCCTATCTTGATGGAAAATTTGTTTACAAAAGCCCGGCAATGGTGCATGTAGAGGTTAATGGAGTGGGCTATGAAGTGCAAATAAGTTTAAACACATTCTCAAAGATCCAAAACCTTGAGAAAGGCATTTTGCAAACCGCACTTTTGATCCGCGAGGATGCACATATCTTATATGGTTTCTTTGATAAAGCTGAAAAAGATATTTTCCTTAATTTAATTTCTGTTTCAGGTATTGGTGCAACAACGGCACGAATGATGCTGTCTTACATGAAGCCCGAAGAGCTTACGAGGTTAATCGTACTTAATGATATTCATGGGCTTGAAAAGATAAAAGGTATCGGTAAAAAAACAGCCGAACGATTGGTGCTTGAGTTAAAAGATAAATTAGCAAAACAACCGTTCGATTTAAATATTTCTCCTTTGAAATACAATACATTGCATACAGATGCGTTAAATGCCCTGATGGCTCTGGGAATAGCCCGGAATACCGCCGATCAGGCAGTTCATAGGGTCACACAATCTGACCCATCATTAACCTCCCTTGAGGATGTTATAAAGAAAGCTTTAAAAACTCTGTAAGCCTATCGATTGACATTTTTACCTAACTAATTCTGTTGAGAAAGTTTTGAACCCTAAGTTAACCACCATATTCCGGACGCTGGTAGCAGCCGTCGTTTTTGCATTCATTGCTATCAAGGTAAATGCTTCGCCGTTTCCATGGGTGAATTATATCTATTTTCCCGGAGATACCATTCGTCCTACAGAGCCAGATCGTTATGGCGATCCTTATACTTATCCTAATCGCAATCCATTTAATTTAAAAGATACAGGTTTTATAAAAAGAAATATTGAATATGATCCTGCAACAAAACAATACTACATTATTGAAAAGATCGGTGATCATTATTACAGGACACCGATGTCATTTTCGATGAAAGAATTTATGGATCTGAAAGGAAAGGAAGATGAAAAAGAATATTTCAAAACAAGGGCAAGCCTCCTCTCTAATCTTAATCGCAGAACTTATAAACCTAAGCCCAATTTTGTAAGTGATTGGGTAAACAGAATTGTTGGCAATGGGAAAATTGAAATTAAACCAACTGGTTTTGTTGCCCTTACTATGGGCTACCAGGGACAAACAATAAATAATCCAACGCTGCCGGAGCGTTCACGTAAAAATGGCGGATTGGATTTTGATATGAACAGCCAGTTCCAGGTAGATGCAAGCATTGGTGATAAGCTTAAATTGCCGATCAATTATAATACACTTGCCAATTTCAATTTTGAAAATCAGTTGAAACTGGATTACCAGGGAAAAGATGATGAAGTATTAAAAGAATTCCAGGCTGGTAATACAAGTTTTACATCTAAAGGAACTTTGATCCCCGGTGCACAATCTTTGTTTGGTTTAAAAACACAATTACAATTCGGAAAGCTGTTTGTTACTACAGTATTCGCCAATCAGCGTTCGCAACGTCAAACATTAGGATTGCAGGGGGGGTCAGCAACACAATCTTTTACCTATAAAGCGGATGAGTATGAAGAGAATCGTCACTTCCTGATGTCACAATTTTTTAGAAATAATTATAATAATGCAATGAAGGATCTTCCTGTTGTAAATTCTCTTATACAGGTCCTTCGTATAGAAGTTTGGGTAACGAACAGAACAGGCGCAACAACTGATACAAGAGATGTTGTTGCCTTAATGGATCTGGGGGAAGGACAGCCTTACGGTCCATGGGGTGGGATAGGAAATTTCCCTCCGAGAAATGATGCAAATACACTTTACTCCTCATTATTAAGTACACCGGGAGCAAGAAGTTCTTCATCTGTTACCAGTGTATTATCGGGAGCAGGTCTTCAACCAGTACAGGATTTTGAAAAAACATTTGCCCGCAAACTTTTGCCCCAGGATTATTATTTTAATCCGCAGATTGGGTTTATTTCATTAAATCAGCAATTACAACCTGATGAGGTATTAGGTGTCGCATTTCAATATACTTATAACGGAAAAGTATTCCAGGTTGGTGAATTTTCTACTGATGTTCCACCGGATTCAAGTGGTACAACAAACCCGGTTCTATTTTTAAAACTATTAAAAGCAACATCACAACGTACTAATCTTCCAATTTGGGAACTGATGATGAAGAACGTTTACTCGGTTGGATTTGGTCAACTTGAACGTTCAGATTTTCATTTGGATGTTTTGTACGAAGAACCAAGCTTTGGTGAAAAAAGATATTTACCTCCAGCCGATGTAACTGATCCTTACAAAGGACAACCGCTGATCTCTTTATTAAATCTTGATCGGTTAAATAATCAAAATGACCCGCAGCCCGATGGAGTATTTGACTTTGTAGAAGGTTATACGGTTATTTCATCACAAAGCCGGATCATATTTCCTGTGCTCGAACCTTTCGGTCGGGATCTTGAATATGTTTATAAAGGACCGGATAGTTTGCAGCAACGACAGAAATATCTTTTTTATCCGCTATACGATACCATTAAAGCGATCGCTCAAACTTATGCAAATCTTAATCGATTCAAATTTGTCGGGAAAAGTAAATCCGGTTTAGGAAATTCTGAATATCAACTTGGATTTAATATTCCACGCGGTTCAGTAACTGTATCAGCAGGCGGGCAACAACTTCGTGAGAACGTAGATTATGAGGTCAACTACGATCTTGGATCTTTAAAAATAATTAACCAGGCCATTATCAATGCCGGCATTCCTGTTACCATACAATCTGAGAACCAGGCAACCTATGGTCAGCAAAACAGGAGTTATTTCGCACTGCGATTGGATTATCTTGCCAGTAAGAAACTTACCCTTGGCGCAACGATGGTAAGATTAAGTGAAAGACCTTTTTTTATAAAACAGAATTATGGCGATGACCCGATCCGCAATATAATGTATGGTGTCGATTTTGATTATCAAAATGATATACCGAGACTTTCACGCTGGCTTGATAAACTTCCGTTCTACTCTACGAAAGCAATGTCAAGCATAAGAGCTTATGGGGAAGCAGCATTTCTCGATCCGGGTCATGCCAAGCAGATTGGTAAGGGAAATGAAGGAGCGATCTATCTTGACGATTTCGAAGGTACACGCAGCAGCATCGATCTTCGTTTTCCGCTGATCAGTTGGACAATGTCCTCAACTCCGCAAAAAGCAGTTGATGCAAATGGAAATATTTTATTCCCCGAAGCACAGCTTAGTAATAATCTTGCTTATGGATATAACCGCGCCAAACTTGCCTGGTACAATATTGAACAAGTATTACAGGAATTAAATAATTCAAATAATCCTTTAAAGGGAAATGCCGATGAATTATCAAAACCTGAAACAAGACAGGTTTATTCAACTGAAATTTTTCCAAACAAAACAAATGATTTTGGACAATCGCTTATTAACACATTTGACATGGCGTTTTATCCAAAAGAAAAAGGGCCTTACAATTTTGAATACAGGAACACCAGGGTAAATGCAAATGGAAATTTATTAAACCCAAAGCAGGCATGGGGTGGTTTGATGCGCAATCTTGATCAGACAGATTTTGAAACAGGTAATATTGAATTTATAGAATTTTGGCTGCAGGATCCTTTTGTGAGCAAGCCGACAAGTACCGGCGGTCAGCTATATTTTAATCTTGGAAATATATCCGAAGATGTTTTAAGAGATGGCAGACGGTCTTATGAAAATGGTTTTCCAACATTAAAGAATCCTGCCATACCTGTGGATACAAATACTGTTTGGGGTCGTGTACCATCTAATCCTATACAGGTTACAAACGCATTCAGTAACGATCCGGATGATCGTCCTTACCAGGATGTTGGCTATGATGGTCTGACAGATTCTTTGGAAAGAACTAAGCAGGCTGCTTATTTAGCTAACCTCCAGGCAAATTTTGGGATCAATTCTCCAATTTATAAAAAAGCAATTGCAGATCCCTCAGATGATAATTTTAGAAACTATCGTGATCCTTTATATGATCAGCAGCATACCGGAATTTTAGGCAGGTACAAAGAAGTAAACAGTCCTCATGGTAATTCACCTATATCAGATAATAATACAGAATTTATTAATGCATTTACATTGTATCCTGACCAGGAAGAATTGAATCGTGATAATACGTTGAATGAAGTAGAGGAATATTTTCAATACAGAGTTGACCTGAAGCCATTCATGACGGCAGGTAGCAATTTTATCACAGATGTAAGAGAAGTGCCGATTACCCCGGTAAATGGACAATCAAGGACAGAACACTGGTATTTATTCAGAATACCTGTTAATCAGTTTCAAAATAAAGTTGGAAATATTCCTGACTTTAAATCGATCCGTTTCATTCGTATGTTCCTTACTGGTTTCGAGGATACAGTGGTTTGTCGTTTTGCAAAACTTGAATTGATTCGCAATCAATGGCGCCGTTTTTCTTATGAAGTGGATACTACAGGCATTTTTAAAAAATTACCTGCAAACGATCCGGTGAAAGTAGACGTATTAGCAGTAAATGTTGAAGAAAATGACCAGCGTCAACCAATACCGTATAAACAGCCACCTGGAATTGAAAGACAACAACAGCTCAGTAATAACAATGTTCCTTTATTATTAAATGAGCAATCATTAAGTCTTAAGTTCAATAATCTTACTCAAAAAGAAAGCAGGGGCGTATTTAAAACCCTAAGCTATGATCTTCGCCAGTATGGTAAGCTCGATATGTTTGTGCATGCTGAGAATGGATTTCCAGGAGAATTTATAAAAGACAAGGACCTGAATGCAGTGATACGCATCGGGAATGATTTTGCAACTAACTATTATGAAATAAGAGTGCCTTTAAAAATTACAAAATGGGGTACCACCGATTCACTGGGCATTTGGCCTGAAGAAAACAATCTTGCTCTTGATCTGCAGGAATTAGTTCGGTTAAAAACAAGAAGAAACCGGGCTGGAGTTACGCCGGCTCAATATTACAGTGAAACAATTGGTGATAGAAAATTTGCCATCATTGGAAATCCAAATCTTGGTGAAGTGAAAGGAATTTTTCTTGGTATCGAAAATTTAAAATTTGAACCTATTACGGCTGAAATATGGTTTAATGAACTTCGTCTTTCACACCTTAATGAAAAAGGTGGATGGGCGGCTATTGGAAGACTGGATATAATTGGCGCCGATCTTCTCAACATAAATGCAACTATAGGGGCGAGAAGCACAGGCTTCGGTACATTGGAACAAAAAGTAAATGAACGCAGTAAGGAAGACTATGCACAGTTCGATATATCTGCCAATATTGATGCGGGTAAATTACTTCCACGAAATTTCGGAATGCAGATCCCGATCTATGCGGGCATTAGTCATAATAGTTCCACACCTGAATTCGATCCTTATGACCTGGATATACGACTCAAGGATAAATTGAAAGCGAGTCCTAAAGAAGACCAGGATTCCATAAAGAGTGCTGCTATTGATGAAACGACGATCAAAACAATAACACTGACCAACGTAAAGAAATTAAAACTTAATAATAAGAAACCGCGGTTCTGGGATATTTCGAACCTTGATTTTAATTATTCTTTTACTAAGATCAATAGAAAAAATCCATTGATCGATCTTGATGAAATAAAAAGGACTCGTGGTGCTATCAGTTATAATTATGCACCCCGGCCAAAATATTTCGAACCGTTCAAGAATTTAATAAAATCAAATTCCAAATGGTTGTCATTCATAAAAGATTTTAATTTGAATTACAGTCCTACGCAAATTTCGTTCAGGGGAGATGTGTTCAGGCAATTTGGTGCATTACAACCAAAGAATGTGGGAGGTGGTCCGTATAAAATTCCTGAGAGCTACGATAAATATTTCACTTTTGATCGTTACTATATTGTTCGCTGGGATCTGTCAAGATCGATCAGCCTGGATTATAATGCTATTAATAATGCAAGAGTGGATGAACCTTATGGCCGCATTGATACTAAAGAGAAAAAAGAAACAGTAAGAAAAAATTTCTTTGATGGAGGAAGAAATACGCATTTTCACCAGGATGCAACATTTACTTATAATTTTCCAACCATTAAATTCCCGGTGATTGATTGGACATCTTTGAGAGCAAGTTATAAAGCAGATTATGACTGGATCGGCGCATCCCTGCTTGCAAAAGGTCTTGGTAACATAATAACAAACGGGAAAACTACAAATTTGAATGCTGACCTGGGTTTTGAACAGCTTTACAACAAGTCGAGATTTTTAAGAGCAGTTTATTCTAATACACCGGCAGCCGCTCAGCAAAATAATAATCCTCCAAGTAACAATCCCACAAATACCAAGAAAGGAAATAAAATTGAAAAAACTGATTCACTTACAAGAAAGGAAGCAAGAAAACTCAGAAAGCTTCAACGCAAAGAAGAAAGAAAATTAAGAAAAGCACAGAAGCAAAATTCTTTACCAACAGTAAATGGAATAGTAAAAGGAGCTGCTAAACTGGTTACTTCATTAAAGAGAGTGGGAATTCAATACACAGAAACTGCTGGCACTTCGTTGCCTGGTTATCTTGACAGCACAAAATTTTTAGGACAGAACTGGAAAAGCATGCAGCCCGGCTTTGATTTTATTTTAGGTTATCAGCCTGATACAAATTGGGTAAACCAAAAAGGAATGGAAGGGGTTTTATCAAAAGATCCGCGTTTCAATTCATTATTTCTGCAACGTTACGATCAACGGCTAAATCTTACAGCATTGGTTTCACCAATAAGAGATCTTACCATTGATCTTAATATGGATAAAACATTTACTAAAAACTATTCTGATCTGTTTAAGGACACCACGTTAACTGGTATAGAAATCCCTAAAAGAGTGAACCCATATTCCCTTGGAGGGTTTAGTATCAGTTACATTTCTTATCAAACATTATTTAAGAAGTTTGATCCGAATATTGTATCCGAAACATTCAGACAGTTTGAAAATAACAGGCTTGTTATTTCCGAGAAGCTTGATAAGGAAAATCCATATTCAAGTCACACCCCTGGCCCTGATGGTTATTACCAGGGTTATGGCAGGTATGCACAAGATGTACTTATTCCTGCTTTTATTTCTGCATATACTAACAAAGACCCTTTAAGTATTTCGTTGGTGAAGAATTCAAATCCGAAAACGAGTGCAAACCCATTCAGCGGTTTAAAAGCAAAACCAAATTGGAATATTACATACAATGCAACTAGCATAAAAGGTCTTGAAAAGACATTTACCAATTTGATGATACGTCACGGATATCGCAGCACATTAAGTATGAATAGTTATAATTCAGCGTTATTCTTCCAGGATCCTTTCCACTATGGATACCCGTCATTTGTTGATCCGCTTACGAATAATTTTGTTCCCTACTTCTTAGTTCCCAATATTACGATCACTGAAGAATTCAGCCCGTTGTTTGGACTTGATATGACATTTACTAACCGTCTTACTGCAAGGATGGAATATCGGAAAACAAGACAATTAAGTTTGAGTCTTATTGACTACCAATTGGCAGAGAATCATTCTACAGAATTAACGATTGGCGCTGACTGGATAGTTAGAGGCATGCCACTAATCAAAAAAATAGGTAAGCTGAAATTGGATAATGATGTTACATTCAAACTGGATTTCAGTATCCGGGATGATGCTACTGCAAATAGCAAACTGGATCAGCATACATCTTTCGGTACAGCAGGACAAAAGGTCATCAATATTAATCCAACAATAGATTACGTTGTTAATAGCCGTATAAGAGCTACATTCTATTTCCAGCAGCAAAGAACGATCCCTAAGATCGCCACTACAGCGCCAATCACAAACACAAGAGCAGGTGTGCAATTGACGGTGTCATTGGCGCAATAAACATAGAACCACGATTTGTAAGATTAGAAACGGATTAGAAGGAAATATGGATATACAACCTTAGAGGATCATTCTGTAGAATGAATAATATATTAACCAGGTAAAGAATAAAACTTCACGGAAATAAAAGTGCGAGGATAAATTTGTTATTGAACATCCAATTCAATCGAATTGTCAATAGAGAATTATTTCCTTTTAATCCAAATAAAAATCTTGTAAATCGCGGTTCTATTTGACTTTCTTAAACATCATCACATAACCGCAGAGGTTTTTCTTCTTTTGTTTGTTTACCTGTACAGGTTTCATCATGTGGAATTCGGAGAACTGGGGTTGATATTCGTAAGAGATTATATTGCCGTCAATGTCACCCCATTTTTTTTGTTTGAAAACGACTTGCTTTTCACTCCAGTCGAACATGCGAACTTCATAAAGACGGCTTGTGTACTCACCAATAAAAACAAATTGATAAAGGCTTCCTTGTGTCAATGGAACGATCACCGGCATTTCATATTCACTTTCCATAGTGATGGAAGCTTCTTTCAACAGCATAAAGCCATCATCAGAATATAATTTTTTGAGACTGTCAACCTGGTGAGCGATCAGCTGATCATTACAAGCTTGCGCTTTGATCACATTTGATTGTGAATTGGCAGAGAGGATACTTAGTGTTAGTGTAAGTAAAACCAGGTAGGGCTTTTTCATAAGGGTTCTTATAAGGTATTGAAATGATAGCGACATAAAAATAGATTCTATTATCCTGTGTTCTAAATTTTTAATTAATAATATTCAATACCGGGTATAAATTACAAGATGAACTACGCAAGTTTAATGAAACGAAATAAGGAAAAGTAACAGGTACTTAAGTAAGGAGGCGGGACTTGTAATGGTAAAACTACGAAATTGATTAATCTAGCTGAAAAAATGTTGAATGCAGTCAAACTTATTTTCGATTGAAGTAGATCGCATTGGCCTGTTGTGTACAAGTCAGGACAAGATCATTTATACAAACATGCGAAGGCAACGTAGTACAATAATAGATCACATCAGCTACATCTTCTGCTGTAAGTGGAGTAAGGCCATCATATATATTCTTTGCAGTGATTTCATCACCTTTAAACCGAACAAGCGAGAATTCTGTTTCTGCAGCGCCGGGGTGTATAGCAGTAACCTTGATTCCATGTCTCAAAAGATCGACCCGCATCGATTGTGAAAGAATATCAACTGCCGCTTTGGTGGCGCAATACACATTTCCTTTTTCATAAACATCTCTTGCCACGGAACCCAGATTAATAATATGAGGCGATGGACTTTTTTTAAGAAATGGCAATAATGCTTTTGTTGAATAGATCAATCCTTTCACATTCGTGTCGATCATCGTGTCCCAATCATCAATATCCGCTTCATCAAAATAATCTCTGCCAAGTGCAAGACCTGCATTGTTTATCAAAATATCTATATGCTGCCATTCGCCGGGAATATTTTTAACTGCTTCAAATACTTCATTCCTGTTTCGTACGTCAAAAACAGAAACGAGAATTGCCGTATTGTATTTTTTTTCAAGATGATCTTTTAATTCAAGAAGCCTGTCTTCACGACGCCCATTAATAATTACATCATACCCATGACAAGCAAATTTTTCCGCACATGCCTTTCCAAATCCTGATGAAGCGCCAGTAATAAAAACAATTTTAGACATAGTAATTTTTGATTTCAGATTTTCGGTTGCAGCTTTATATCAAATATATTTCTGCCCTTACAAAGCAAATCTAAAATCTGCAATTTGCAATCTAAAATTTAGCGGATAAGTGTTGAGGTTCCTTTTTGGAAAATTGGCTTGCCGGTATAGTCAACCGCTTTTACCATCCAAACAAAAGTATTCGATGTTTGAGGCTTACCCCCGATCTGGCCATCCCATCCTTTGCCATTTATAGTAGTGGTGAAAACAAGCTGGCCCCAACGATTATATACGCTGAAATATTCGATGCGTTCAACCCCTACGGCAATTGGTTTTAAAACATCATTTAGCCCGTCGCCGTTAGGTGTAAAGCCGGAAGGAACAAATATCTGGGGATTGGTACGAAAGATCTTTACAAGTACTGATGCGGAATCAAGACAACCCAGCATGTCGGTTACATAAACTTTATATCGAATGCTGTCTATACTGGAATTGATCTTAGCAACCGGATTTGAAACGGAAGTATTATTTAAATAGTCAGATGGTATCCATGAAAAATTCTCACCACCACTTGCATGTAATTGCAAAGGCTGACCGAAAACTATCATCGTGTCTCTGCCCGCAGATGCCTGTACTTTGGGACGAACAGTTACTGTCACAGTATCATATCCTGGCTTGGGACATCCTAAGGTATCAGTTGCTGTTAAAATATATTTTGTTGTCAAAGCAGGATGGGCTATCGGATTTAAAATATTTGGATTATTAAGAGAGCCCTGTGGTCTCCAATAATAATTACTTGCTTTCACTATTCCGTTCAATTGAACCGATGTGTTATAACAAATACTGACATCGGGTCCGGCGTTTACTGCAGGATATGGAGTAACAAAAACTCTCACATCATCTGTTGCAGAACAACCACCAATCCTTGCAGTGAGCTGGTACGTTGTAGCAACAGGAGGATTCGCAACAGGGTTAAGTATATTCGGATTATTGAGATTCAAAGTTGGGACCCAGGAAAATTGTAATCCATTCGTGGTTGCGCCTAATTGTACTCCATCACCTTTGCAGAAAGTGGTGTCTGTCCTTGTAGAAAGTGTTACATGATCAACCACTCTTACTCTTATTGAGTCGTTATTAATGCAACCATTATCATCTAATTGCACTTTATACCACGTCGTTGTTTTAGGATAAACAAGTGGGTTAGCAGTGTTTGCTGAAATAATATTATAATTCGGCGTCCATGAAAAAACACCGGAACCCGAAGCGCCTAATTGAAGGGTATCTACAATACAGATCAGTGTATCTCTGAATGGAAGTGTTATAGGTGGTTTATCAATAATGGTAATATCTTTTGTTACCGTGTCAATACAACCTTTACTGCTTTGAACAATCAATTGTACATTCTTTATGCCAATAGCGGGATAAGTATAAACAGGGTTTCGCAAACGAGATGTGTCATTGCTCGCCGTTAATTCTCCAAAGTTCCATTGCCACGCATTTACTGCACCATAGACAGTTGTAGTAGCATCTGTAAACGAAGTTGGTTTAGTAACACAAATGCCCGATGAAATGAAATCAGGAAAGAAACCGGGATAAAGACCCATCTGCATAGTTGCAGAATCTGAACACGGATCACCGGGATTAACAACGAGTTTTATAGTATATGACCCGGTATCAGGATAAGTAAAGGAAGGTGTTTCGACATTCGAAGTATCAGATAAAATACCATTAACACCAAAATCCCAATGCCAGGCATAAATAAGTGAAGTTGGAGTTTGATTTGCAAAGCCAACATTGAAGTCATCGCAGAATACCGCTGACAATGGCAATTGTGCAGCGACAAAATCACAATCGGCGACTTTTAAAATAAAATCTTTACGATGGGTATTAATGATGCTCCCGTTTCTCCATTCACTTATGCAAACAGTAATAACAAAAGATCCTGCTGCCGGTGCAATACCCGAGATGATACCGGTGGTTGGATTAATGGTAACTCCCGAACCCAATGGAGAGGAGGCACTATAACCATTGGCATAAGGAACAACATTGTATGGAGGAGGAGGTGGATTGGGAACAACCGGGCTTGTTTCGGTACCACCGGAATATGCATCACAAAATTCATAAGTTAATACATCACCATCAGGATCAGATGCGCTAAAGTCAAGTGTAAAATTCCTGTTTTGACAAACCAGCGCAGTATCTCTTAAGTAAAATTGAGGACTTGAATTATGATTGCCTGCACCAAGGGTATTTGATCCTGCTATACTCCCTACATATGTAGCACCCACTCCAATAGGCACACTCAGGTTGGTAATATTATCTACACGACAGCATCTTTGAAATGATATCCAATAACCCATTTGATTATCGGTAAGTGTTACTGTTAAATAATAAAAGCCCACCTGGTAACATACTTGTGGAGGATTTATGATACAAGGAATATTTCCACCTTTTTGTATTTGTTGGGTATGGTCAAGATTCACTTCGAACGGAGAACCATTAATTCTGGCACCTGAAAGTTTATCAAATATTCCAATGTTTACAGTTGGGTCAAGCGCTGCTCCGCCTGAAAAACAATCTCTGAAAAGTTTAAGTGTGATCTTATAAGTACTGGTTCCTGCTGGTCCACCTGGGCCCATGTATTCATAAAATATTTCACCGCCAGTAATATGGCGGGCAAAAGAGGGCACTGTGCAACAGATAAAAATTATAACCAATAACTTTTTCATGCCGGATATGGTTCGTATGTTCTTTGCCGAAAGCTCTTTTCAGAATTGAACAATAAGGAAGCCAGGAGGATTGTTTCCACCGGGCCGGAATAGGGTTTAAAATTACAAAAATTTAATTGCATATCTAATTATCAATAAGGTTACAGATCCGTTAAAAGACCTTGATAAATAAACGAATGCTGCACAATAAAGTTGTTATAAAAAAAGAAAAATCCTTCTGTAAGAGGGTTTCAAAACAGGGGTATTTGGACTGTCACCTAATAAGCAATACAGTTCCCTTTTTGAAATGAACATTCCCGATGACATCAGTTGCTTTTACCATCCAGATAAAAGTACCAGAGTTTTGTTTAGCCCCTTTAATTGTTCCATCCCATCCTTGCCCATCATCCTGTTTGTGACTATAAATTAAACCTCCCCAGCGATCATATACGCTGAAATAATCTATTGTTTTCATTCCAACATATATTGGTCTGAATACATCATTACGGCCATCGCCATTTGGCGTAAATCCTGTGGGCATAAAGATCTCCGGTCCTGTTTTATACACATGGATCGAAATACTTGCGGTATCAAAACAACCTGCCTGGTCTTTAACAGTAACCAGGTAGGTAATGTATTCCGGGTTGCCATCAAGCGTAGCAATTGGGCCTTGTATATTAGGATTATTCAAACCTGTTGCAGGCGACCATTGATAATTTACACCGCCGGTTGCTTTTAATTGCAATGGAAGGCTCGCAATGATGACGGTGTCATTTCCTGCAAATGCTTTTACTTTCGGCAATACAGTCACAATAACTGTATCATAAGAAGGTTTCGGACAGCCGGAAGAAATATCGGTTGCTGTTAATATATAGGAAGTAGTGCTTGTTGGAGTGGCAATAGGATCCAGCACAGTTGCCTCACTTAAACTTGATGTATTGGACCAGGTAAATGCTGTTCCATTTGTTTGCGCATTCAATTGCGTTGTTGAATTGTAACAAATAGCAACGTCATTGCCGGCATTCACAATTGGTTTCGGCAGTACTGTTATTACTACATTTTCAGTTGCATTACATCCACCGATCCTGGATATAATTTGATAAGTTGTCGTTACAGAAGGAGTAGCAATTGGGTTTAAAATATTTGAGTTACTCAATGTTGGATCTGGCGACCATGCATATTGTAGTCCGTCCGTGCTTGCAAAAAGCTGTACAGGATCTTTTGCACAGATAGCAGTATCATTACTGGCCGTGAGATTAACCCTGGTGATGACTCTTACTTTAACTGAGTCGGTATTAAGGCATCCATTATCATTAAATTCTACAATATATACAGTTGTTGTTTTTGGAAAGACAAATGGCGACACTGATGTTGAATTTAAAATATTATAATCCGGGGTCCATGAAATAGCGCCACTTCCACTTGCATTTAATTTTACTGTATCAACATTACAGATAATTGTATCCCGAAATGCCATCATGATCGGCGGCTTATCAATAACAGTCACGGTTTTATAAATTGTATCACGACAACCTTTGGTACTCCCTACAATAAATTCAGCAATATAATTTCCAATATTTGCATAAGTGTATTGCGGACTTTGCAGTCGCGAGGTATCATTTGAAATAGAAACAACACCAAAATCATATCGCCAGAAATTAACACTGCCATAGGCAGCGGTTGTTCGGTCAGAGAATTTGATCGGAGCATTCATACACATACCGGTAATATCAAAATCAGGAAAGAAACCGGGATATACTTTAACCTGTGCAGTAGTTGAATCAGAACAAGGCGCATTTCTATTAGCAACCACTTTTATGGTATAAATTCCTGTATCCAGGTATGTATAATTAGGTGCGGCTAAATGAGAACTATCAGCAAGTGTTGCCAGATCTCCAAAATCCCAGAAATAACTATTGATAAGTGCACTTGGGGAAAGATTAGAAAAGGACATGGTTAGATTATTACAATTAATATAACCACCCGGCTCAAGTGTTACTGTTGCTACATCGCAATCGGCCACTTTGATTTGAAGATCTTTTCTCTGCGTGGCAAGCAATTCACCATTACGCCATTCTTTTACGCAAACTGTAACAACATAGATACCCGCTGCCGGTGCAGTACCAGATATCATTCCGTTTGCAGCATTTATTTTGACGCCGCTTCCCATTGGAGATGCGCCGCTGTACGGAGAATTATAAAGAAGAGGACTATAAGGTGGCGGGTCCGGCGGATTGGGAATTGTTCCACCAGTGTTCGTATATCCTTCGCAAAATTCATAAGTGAGTATATCGCCATCTGCATCAGTAGCACCAAAATTGTATGTAAATGGATAACCAGCACAAATTATCACTGTATCTATACCCAAAAATTTTGCGCTGTTATTTACCGGTCCTGTTGGTTCTGAAAAATTGCCGGGTATTTCAGCTGTATAAGTGGCGCCGAAATTAGAAGAAGGGGCAGCAATATTTGTTATACTACTTACCCTGCAGCATCGTGCCCATGTAATAGTGTAGCCAAATTGAGATGCAGGAAGTGAAAGGGAAAAAGTGTATAGTCCAACCTGGTATGATACAATGGGTGGATTAATTATACACGGACCAGGGGTCGCAGTTAATGTTGCTAAACTACTTTGAGAAACCACTTGGGTGATAATACGTGCATTTGAACCCTTTGCATACACTGCTATGCTGATTGGATTATCGAGCAAAGTGCCAGATGTAAGATCCCTGAATAATTTTACTGTAACTGAATAAGTATAGATGCCTCCTGATTGGCTTACAAAAGTATACCACATTTCACCGCCTACAATATGATTTGCGTAAGTGGCTAAATAGAGTAATAAAGCAATAATAAGACCCAGGAATTTTGTCTTCATTTCTCCAGCAAAAATTCTTCTAGTATCCGGTTGGCGTTTTGTGTCTCTTCCATCATTCCCATATGGCCAGATTTTTTCAAGACATGAAAATAAGATTTTTCAGGTAGATGACATTGCTTGAGAACGTCATCCAGAGGAATGGCAACATCATGTTCGCCGGCAATGAAAAGCACAGGATCTTTTGTGTTTTTTAAAATAGAAGTTCGATCAGGCCGGTTCATCATTGCTTCATAATATGCTATGAGTGCTTCAGGTTTAAGATCTTTTAAACTTTCAATAAATGTGGTAATAGAATTCGGTATTTGTTCTTTGGAATTCGGAGAGAAGAGATTTGGTGTTGAAGTTTTTAAAAATTCAAAGGCTCCATGTTGTTTTATGAATTCAATTCCTTTTTTGCGGGTTTCTTTTTTTTCTTCTGTATCAGCAAAAGCGGAGGAATGAAATAGGCCAAATGCATTTACATGGTTCCAATAACTTTCAACAAGTGCTAATGTTATATAGCCTCCCATGCTATGACCGATCACTGTACACTTGTCAATATTTTCTTCATGAATAATTGTGTGCAACACTTCGGCCATCCCGCCCATACTCATATCATCGATCATTTCTGATCTGCCACTTCCCGGAAGATCGGGAACAATAAGATGGTATTTGCTTTTTAAATACTCAACCTGTTTGTCCCATACAGTTCCATCTTCACCAAAACCATGAACAAGCATTACAGGATCACCGCTGCCAATGCTACGGTAAAATATTTTTTTGTTTTGGTATAAAATTGTTTTTTCCATTAATGGTTTCTTTTGCTTAAGAAAAAACTTCTTATTAAGATGATCCCAACTACAGGAAGTAAAGCTGTATTGAATTGTTGGGGGAGAAAGAACCATGCCAGTAATAAAGCGATCGTATAAAAAAAGATAAAGCGGAAGTAACTATTGATCCACTGTTTTTTACTGAATAATATAAATGCAACTGGCAAATGAGTAGGTAGGGCCCAAAGTAAATTGAAATTATTCTTACACATGGCATGTTCTGTTCCAAACCACATGAACGAGATCAGTACGCCGATCAAGCCAACTATAACAAAGAAAAAGAAATCAAATATTTTGAGAAATAAATTCCATCTTTTGAAAACAAAAATGCTCAAAAAGGCGATCAATAGAAATAAAATTCCAAAGACAATAAAAGGGGTGATGCCAGTTTTTGTTTTGTAGGCATCAAAATAATTCAACAGGATCTTTTTCTCACTCACAACTGGTTGCCTGTTCAATTGGGAACTGTCGAAGGCCATTAATAAATAATCTGGTAAGAACATTGCTTCGCGGTTCGTTACTTTTTTATCCATGGGAGTTCCAAGAAGCATATCAATACCCAATTTGCTCCATTGCTGACCGCCTCTGTCAAGATAAACATGTATTAAATTTCTGAATGTTGTACCGGGTTTTGGTAAGATGTTTTTTGATTCAAGTTGTTTACCTGCTGCTTTTTCTAACATATCACGCAGTCGTGTGGTACAGTTATCATAATTAAAATCGTAACGATACTCTCTGTTTTCTTTTTTTATATTTTCATATAACGCTGCAAGTAATTTTTGTTTTTCGTTACAAGAAATATTTATCACCTGTTCTGTCACCCCTCTTTTAAAAAATTCATATTCATACATGAAAGAGTCCATGGAACTGGTATCTACATAGTAGAGCAATTTGCCTTTTATAAATTTTGTATAGAAGTCAGGATCATAATAATCGAAAGTGCCATAATTGAAAACAAGATCAGTATTGTCCATGCTGTCCACCACTCTCAATGCGCTGTGCCCGAATGTTGAATAAAGTTCTGTACCCGGTGTGCAGGTGAGTAGGCTGATACGAATACCACAGCTATCCTGTGCGAAAGATGAAAAGCAAAATGTAAAAAGTAAAAATGGAAAAAGCAGTTTCTTCACTACAGTTGTTTTGGTAAAAATATAAGTTTTATTTCACGCAAACCTGCCTGCCGGCAGGCAGGGGCGAAAAGAAATGCTAAGAAAGCAAAGAGTTATTTCTGATTTGTTGAATAGAATTACAAAACGTATAAGTGTGCGACGCAAGGAACGATGATAGTAGCAATGGAGCTGGCTACATAAACCTCATCATCCATCTTCTTCTCCTTAAGAAGAAGCGGTGCTTTAACAAAAAACTAAACTGTATATCTTCCACATCAGCATAAGAATATTACCAATCAATCGTGAAGTATAAATCTAAGTCTCCCCTTTAGGGGGACAGGGGGTTGGTTTTACTTCCTGCTATAATTCGGTGCTTCTCTTGTTACTTCCACATCATGCGGATGACTTTCTTTCATTCCCGCATTGGTTATCTTAATGAACGTTGCCTTCTTTAGATCATCAATACTGCCTGCACCGCAATAGCCCATACCTGCACGAAGGCCGCCAGTATATTGATAAACGATCTCTTTTAATGTGCCTTTATATGCAACACGACCTTCGATGCCTTCAGGAACAAATTTCTTTACATCATCTTCCACATCCTGGAAATAACGATCGCTGCTGCCGGTACTCATGGCGCCAAGTGAACCCATACCGCGATACTCTTTGAATTTTCTTCCTTCATAAATAATAGTTTCACCCGGGCTTTCTTCAGTGCCTGCAAACACACTTCCCATCATCACACAATCAGCGCCGGCTGCAAGAGCTTTTACCATATCACCTGTGTAACGAATACCGCCATCAGCGATCAACGGAATGTTTTTTTGTTTGAGTTCTCTATACGCTTCCATCACTGCAGTAAGTTGTGGTACACCAGCACCAGCAACAATACGTGTTGTACAAATTGATCCGGGCCCGATACCAACTTTCACCGCATCAGCACCTGCTTCTGCTAATGCTTTTGCGCCGGCTGCAGTACCCACATTACCTGCGATCACATTCATCTTTTTAAAATTCTTTTTTACATCTTTCAATGCATTGATGACACCTTTGCTATGACCATGTGCACTGTCAAGTCCAATGATATCAACGCCGACATTTTGTAATGCGGCAACACGATCAAGCATATCTCTTGTAATACCAACACCGGCACCAACTAATAATCTTCCAAAGGAATCTTTTACAGCATTTGGATGACTTTTTAATTTTAAAATATCACTATAAGTAAAAAGACCTTTTAATTTTCCTTGTTTGTCAATGATCGGAAGCTTCTCCACTTTCGTTTTCTTAAAAAGTTCTTCTGCTTTTTTAAGATCGGTTCCTTCAGGAGCAGTATACAAATTTTCTTTCGTCATAACCTCACTCACTTTTCTTTTGGGATCATCTTCAAAACGAAGATCACGGTTGGTAAGAATGCCAACGAGTTTACCAGCTTTATCAACAATTGGAATACCACCGATCTTATTTTCTCTCATCAATTTTAATGCATCGCCAATAGTAGCATTGGCAAGTAGTGTAACCGGATCGAGTATCAAACCACTTTCACTACGTTTTACTTTGCGTACCTGCGCAGCTTGTTCTTCAATGCTCATGTTCTTATGCAGAATGCCAAGACCGCCTTCTCTTGCCAATGCAATTGCAAGATTGGCTTCAGTTACCGTATCCATTGCGGCTGAAAGCATGGGGACGTTCAGTGTAATATCTTTTGTAAGACGGGTTTTTATTTCTACATCTCTCGGCAGCACCTGGCTATAGCCGGGTAATAAAAGCACATCATCAAATGTGAGACCTTCGCCGAAAAATTTTTGGGAATTGTTGTCTGTGGAGGGAATATTTCTTGTTGCCATGTGCAAAGATAGGGGGAGGAGAGGAATTTTAGATTTTGGATTTCAGATTCTAGATTTTGGCTTGTCAGCAGAAGTGTTGGTGTATTCTTTTATGTTGATAGTGAAGGTTGTTGATCAACTTTTGTAATTCTATTAAACTTCTGTTGTGTCACTCACTTGTACTAAAACAATTCTATTCAGCTTTTTTATTTTATGCAAAGGCGCAAAGACACAACGATAAAATATTTTGTTTCTGAATCTTTGCAACGTAGCGCCGCTGAGTGATTTTTTATCTTCTAACGGATCAGTGTTACTGTACCTTTCTTAAATACAGTTTGTTTTGTATCACGGTGTGTATAGCTGAGCATCCAAACAAATACGCCGGATTCTTGAGGAATTCCTTTTATCGTTCCATCCCACCTGTCTTGCCAGTTTGCTGAATGAAACACTAATTGCCCCCAGCGATTATAAACTTTGAATTCATAGTTATCGGCCTTTAATGCATTATGCGGACCAAATTTATCATTGAGCCCGTCATTATTAGGAGTAAAAGCGGTTGGTACATCAATAGTGCAGAAGTCAAGAACGGTGATTGCTTTAGTAGCACTATCACTACAACCAAGGGCCTGGTTAGTGACTACTAATTTTACCGGGTATTTTATTTCCCTGCTAAGTGTTGGAAAAAGAAACGGCGGAGGATCTTTTAATGAACTTGTTCCAATAGATCCATAGGTCCATCGCCATGTATCAATGCTTCCTGTACTTGTATTTTTAACTGAGAGTTTATCTTCCGGGCAAATGATATTCTCCATTTCAAAAGATGCTTTCACTTCATTATTCAGTTTGATAACAACAGAGGATGAATCTGTACATACTCCATTACTGACAAACAATTTCACATTATTCGTACTTGAGGCCGAAGCAATAATAGATGTGGTTGGAGCAAATACTGCCGGAAAATTGTTGATGTTCCATTTCCAATAATTCACATCATGAGCTCCATTATGCGAAAAGAAAACGGTGTCTTTTAAACAACCATATAAAATATTAGACTGAAAATCGGCAGATACTGTATCAACTGTAACAAATGAAAGTGTTTGTAAAGGTGTTTCCTGTCCGCATTCATCTATTACAATATTCCCGTCACTTCCGGGTTTTAATGAAACAGTGTATGTTCCTTTAGCGGAGATGGGGGAAGAAAATTTTACAATGATATATTCAGTTTTGCCATTGATGCAATTTCCAAATGCGCCAATTACATTAACAGGTGACGGGCCGGATACAGAAAAGTCGGTTCCATTGGTAGCAATAGTTCCGCAGTTAATTTTTTTAGGAAAATAAATTTTTATTGAATCCGGGGCACAACCGGGTTTACCAACACTATCGGCAAATATGGGTTGTGGTTTGTTATATGTAAATGAAACAAGTTCGCCTTGTGGAATAACATTGTCACAATTGTCACGAAGAGTATTACCATCACTGCCGTTATTAATAACGACACTATAATTGCCATTCGCAAGCGGCGCCGCCAGCGTTAATGTTATTTCATCGAAGTCAAAACCAAAACCACAGGAATCAGGCAAAGCAGATGTAACAGTTGTTGCAGCAGGAATTAAACTGAATTCTGAACCGCTGGCAGTGATGCTGGTGCATTTCACTTTTTTATTCAGCTTTACAGTAATTTTTGTTCCATCACAATCAGGTTTTGCGTTACCTAAATGAGGAATGTTTGGATCTGTAATAACAGCATTGCCGCCACCAAATGAAAGATCATATCCGCTCTGTCCATCTGTAAAATGACTTATCATTAAAATGTAATCATGACCAACAACAAGATTCGGCATAGCAGCAAACGTGGGGAAATTAGCCGAAGGATCTGAGCCACATTGTATAGCATTAACACCTGTTGCAGATGCCCCGGTTGCACCATATGTTCCTGCCCAGTTCGCGGTTACAACTAAAGTGTTATTTGTAAAAATATCATCAGGATTATGGCCTGTTATGTCCCATAATTGCCAGTCATAGTCTTCGTTTGCAGACAGAGGAGTTATTAGAAATCCCAATGTGCCGGATGCATAACAAGTGAATTTATAGAAATAAGGATTTTTATTCTGATAGGCTGCTCCTCCCGGCTGGTTTGAACAGCCAGGAACAAATATGTTGACTGTTGCACAAATAGGAACAGAGGCCTGGTGAAAAACTGTAGTACCACAAACCGGAAAAGCGGTAGAAGGAGTTTGTCCTAAATTAGCACAGGTCTGGCCAAAGCTGATGGTTGCCTGAAAAACAAGAACTAACCAAACGACGAAGTATTTCCGCAGCAACTTTAAGGGCATAAAATGAGATAAAGGTTTGCTTTTCTGCACTTCAGACAATAACAACGGTTAAAACGTTGCCCCACTCATCAATCAGCGCAAACTATATAACTTTTAGGTAAATGATATTATTGCGTTCTGCAATTATGCGACAAAAATAGATTGATTGTTTCAATTCAATTTGTAAAGTTTTCCTGGTAACGTAGCAACTACCCCTTGTAATTCAAGATTAAGTATTGCAACCGCCATCGAGCTACTGCTTAACCCACTTTTAAAATTCAATTCATCAACATGTACAAGGTCTTTTTCTTTTAAAATATCAACAATTATTTTTTCATCTTTTGATAACTCAATAAATAATTCTTTCTGACTCCTGGCTCCCGACCTCTGGTTTTTTTCTTCCCATCCCATCACCTCAATGAGTTCTTCGGCATCAGTAAGTAGCATTGCTTTGTTATTTCGTATTAAAAAATTACAGCCTGCACTTTTATGATCATTTACTCTTCCGGGTAATGCAAATACATCTTTGTTATAACCGTTTGCCAACTCTGCGGTGATCATACTTCCTCCCTTATCGCCTGTTTCGATAACAATGGTTGCGTCACTCATGCCCGCAACAATTCTGTTTCTTGTTGGAAAATTATGTTTATCCGGTTTTGTATTACTGCGAAATTCGGTCAATAATCCTCCGCCATGTTTCAGCATATCCTTTGCAAGGTTTGTGTGGTCAGAAGGATAGATTTGGTCAAGCCCATGACCTAATACACCAACAGTAGCCAAATTATTTTTGTAAGCCGTTTTATGGGCTATTGCATCAATGCCAAATGCCATACCGCTGACAACAAGAATATTTTGTGATGAAAGTTCTTTTACTAATTTTTCTGTTTGTTGTTTACCATACTCTGTGTGATTTCTTGTTCCAATAATGGCAACGACTTTTGAAGCATTCAGATCTGCATCGCCTTTGTAAAAAAGAAGGGTAGGAGAGTCGTAGCAGTTCAGTAATCGTTGTGGGTAATTTTTATCAGAGAGAAATAATGGGATGATCTTATATTTCTCAATAAATTTTATTTCATCCTCTGCCTTTGAAAAATCATTAAATGCTTTGATCGCCTTTGCTCTTACTTCTCCAATGCCCTCGATCCTTTCTAATAATTGTTGTTTTGCTTTAAAGATCTTTTCAGCAGAACCAAATTCCTGAGCAAGGATCTTTGCATGAACACAGCCGATATTGGGAACTTCTGTAAGAGCAAGCTGATATAGCAGTTCGGTTGGCAAAAGATGATAATTGATAGATGATAAATAGGCAATTTACTAAACTATCATCTTTCATCTATCATCTGATCATTGGCTGATCACTTTCATCTCCGTTCTCCTATTCAGCGCTTTTCCTTCTTCGGTTTTATTATCTGCAACGGGTTGTGTTTCTCCAAAACCTTTGGCAGAAAGCCTTGCTGTTGGAATTCCTTTTGAGATAAGATAAGTGACGACTGATTTTGCACGGTTGTTTGATAAAGTGAGATTGTCTGCAGGTTTACCAATATTATCGGTGTGTCCTCCGATCTGGATCTTTACGGAAGGATTATCATTCATTAATTGTACCACGATATCAAGCTCTGCTTCTGATTCTGCTTTAAGTTCAAATTTATTTACATCAAAGAAAACATTCTTTAGGACAACAGATGCATTGGCTTCTATAGGCTGCAAAGGAATATTTTTTTCATAAGTGGAGTCTGGTGAATGATTGGTCAGGAAAAAATTATCCGAATAGAATAAATAACCTTTCCTGTTTACATTGAATGCATAATCTTTTCCAACAGGAAGTGTGATGAGGTAATTTCCTTTTTCATCTGTCTGCACTTTTGAGATCATTTGTTTTGTATTCATGTCAATGAGCTCAACAGCAGATGGCAAACCCTTAGTTGTTTTTTTGTCAAACACTTGTCCTTTTACCCAAAGAGTTTTATTAGGGCGAATATTTTCTGGTAATATAAAACTATAAATGTCTAAGCCGCCTTTGCTATCAGAACGATCGCTGGCATAATAAGCTGTCTTTGCATCAGCCGCAATAAACAATGTTCCTTCTTTATAAATTGTGTTGATCGGGTAGCCAAGATTTTCAGGTACGCTCCAATCACCCTTCGGTCCTTTTCTTGCATAAAAAAGATCATCTTCGCCATAACCTAACAAGCCAGCTGATGTAAAAAATAATGTTTGATTATCGGCATGAATAAAGGGGCATGACTCATCACCGGAAGTATTTATTTGCGGGCCAAGATTTTCAGGGGTTGTCCACTCACCATTTAATTGTAAATGCGAAACATAAATATCGCTGCCGCCATAACCACCGGTTCTTCTGCTTGCAAAATATAGATCTCTTTTATCTGGTGAAAGACATGGTTGTGATTCCCATTGATCCGTATTTATTTTACCACCAAGATTAAGACCTTCACTCCAGCCTTGCGGGGTTTTAAATGAAATATAAATATCGCAACTTCCCCAACCTTCTTTCCTGTTACACGCAGTAAACACCAACCATTCTCCATCTTGTGAGATCATTTGTGCACCTTCATTCTGATCAGTATTTACATTGCCACCAAGCGGAGCCGCTTTTACCCAATCCTTACCATCCCATTTTGCAGAAAAAAAATCTTCATCAAAACCACGAAGTCTTCTTGTAAAGAAAAATTCTTTACCATCAATTGTTAAACAAGGAAGATATTCTGATTCTGCGCTATTGATCCTGTCACCGGCATTTTTAGGCGCAAACTCATAATTGCGTCCTGCATTCTTTTTTTCCTGGGCTAATGCAAATTCAAAACAACGCTTACGAAACTCACCGGCCTTGCGACTTGCTTCACCTAATTTGGGATTAGATAAATAATCATTAATTGTATTCAATGCCTTATCAAAATTTCCCATCCCCGCAAGATTAATGGAATAAGGAAGTTTATAAACTTTAGTGGCAGCAGAATCTTTTCTCAAAGCTTTTTCATAATACTCAACTGACAAGTCAGGTTTTCTTGTTTGACCGTAAACACCTGCAAGCGATAAATAGGCGTCAACATAATTTGAGTCGAGGTAAATAGCTTGCAAAAAATAACTGATGGCATCATTGAACCTGTCTTCGGTTGCCTTTGTTATTCCTTCATTGTACATTTTGATTGCCCGCGGATTTATTTTCGCCGGGTTTGAAACTTGCGCATTTAAAGGATCGGCAACAAAAAATTGGCAGGAAAGAAGTATTGTATAAAAAAAAGTTTTCATTGATATTGCTGGATTTCTATAACGAATCTAATACATTTTTATTCCTTATTCAGTAAATAAATGTTAAGAGGAATGGGCGTTTATTTTGGTTGCATATTACCTGTTTCTCGCAGTTTAAGGCACATTAATATACTTATGTATCTGCAGGCTCAGTTCCCATTGCGGATGGGCTTTAATGTATTCGATGATCAATGGCGTTATTTCTGCGGCTTTATCCCATTCAGGTTGCAAAAAAAGTTTGCATGATGGAGAAACTAAGGCAGCATATTTTTCTGCCCAATCAAAATCACTTTTATTAAAAACAACAATTTTTAATTCGTTTGCCAGAGGAACAATTACCGGTAATGGAGCTTTGAATTTTTTGGGTGATAAACATATCCAATCCCATGAACCGCTTAGCAGATGTGCTCCGGAAGTTTCAATATGAGTTTTTAAACCAGCAGCCTGTAACTCCTTTGTTAGTTCAGTAAGATCATGCATCAAAGGTTCACCGCCGGTAATAACCACGATCTCGGCAGGCGTTTTTTTTACTTTTGAAATTAAACTTTCAATTTTCAACTTCGGATGTTTCTCTGCGTCCCAACTATCTTTTACATCACACCAAACGCAACCAACATCACAACCCCCTAATCTTATAAAGTAGGCAGCTTTGCCCTGGTGAAAACCTTCACCTTGCAAAGTATAAAAATCTTCCATCACGGGAAGTGATGTATCAATTTCAGATTTCAGATTTACGATTTCGGATTTCATTTGCACATTATCAAATTATCACATCATCAAATTAGTTTTTCATCATACAAGATCTGTAAGTATTATTAAGCAACGCTGCGATAGTCATTGGTCCTACACCACCCGGTACTGGAGTTATCCATGAGCATTTTGGAGCAACACTTTCATAATCTACATCGCCTCTTAATCTAAATCCACTTTTTTTAGTTGCATCAACAACACGGGTAATGCCAACATCAATTACGATCGCACCATCTTTTACCCAATCTTCAGTTACAAAACCTGGCTTTCCCAATGCGGCAACAATTATATCAGCATTTCGACAGAGCTCTGCAATATTTTTTGTTTTTGAATGACAAAGAGTAACGGTACAATTGCCCGGATTTTTATTTTCACTTAATAAAATGCTCATTGGTCTTCCAACAATATTACTGCGACCGATCACTACCGCATGCATTCCCGCAGTATTGATCTTATAATGCTGCAGCATAAGCATAATGCCGTGAGGTGTAGCAGAAATAAAAGTTGGTAAACCCTGAACCATTTTTCCAACACTTGAAGGATGGAAACCATCTACATCTTTATCTGGATTGATCGTATTGATCACCTGTTCATCCGAAATATGTTTGGGTAAAGGAAGCTGAACAAGAATTCCATCAACATCAGGATCCTGGTTTAGTTCTTCTATCTGTTCCAGCAATTTATTTTCGGAAGTATCAGCATCGAATCTAATAAGTGTTGATTTGAAGCCAACTTCCTCACATGATTTTACTTTTGAAGCAACATAGGTTTCACTGGCGCCATCATTACCAACTAATATTGCTGCGAGGTGCGGAACTTTTTTTCCTTCGGCGGAGAGCTGCGCTACATCTATTTTCAATTGATCTTTTACCGATTGCGATACTTTTTTACCATCTAAGATTTGCATGGCGCAAAGGTAGTTTTGTGAACTATGCAGCCCAAACTGTAGTGAGTAAATATTTTGACAGAAAACATCCAGATTTTTTAACTTAAAGTAAAATTAACAGCTTGACTAAACCTTTCTTTATCCTCTTATTTCTTTCCATTCATTTAATTATAAATGGGCAAACCGTTCATCGTCCTGTTGCTGCTGTTTATACAGGCCTTGGTGCATATAGTAATGATCACATTGATGTTTTTTCTTTTTCAAATAACCAGGCTTCGTTAGCGCAAATGAAAAATGCTTCTGTCGGAGTGTATGGTGAAAGAAGATTTATGCTAAATGAATTGAGTCTTTACCAGTTTGCGATAGCAGTGCCAACTAACTCAGGAAATTTTGGTGTTCAGGTAGGTTATTTTGGTTTTAGTGATTACAATGAATCGCAAATGGGTCTTGCTTATGCAAGAAAACTTGGGAGCAAGATTGATATTGGTGTTCAATTTAATTATAATGGTATCAAAGCAAACGGTTATGGTAATTCATCTGCAGTGAACTTTGAGATCGGTACTGTTTTTCATTTAACTGATAAGCTAAATGCTGGCGTGCATGCTTATAATCCTGTGGGGGGCAAGTATGGAAAAAATTCTGAAGAGAAACTGGCATCGATATATACAGTTGGTTTAGGTTATGAAGCTTCGGATAAATTTTTTGTAAGTGCTGAAATAGAAAAAGAAGAAAATCAAACGGTGAGTGTAAATGGAGGTATTCAGTATAAGTTTTTGCCTCAGTTCATGATAAGAGCTGGTATTGTCACTAATACTTCCGTTTTATATGGAGGGGCAAGTTTGTTTTTAAAAACTTTTCGTCTTGATGTCGTTGCGAGTTATCATCCGCAACTCGGGGTCACGCCGGGTTTGCTTCTTATTTATGATTTTAAGAAGAAAGAAAATTGAAAAAGTTTTTTTTCATATTACTCATTGCAAACCTCTCATTAATTACTGTTTTGAGCCAGGAATCTCCCGTATCAACTCTCGAGCAGCAATTTGAAAATCTTACTGATGTTGACCAGTCTGAAACCGAAGATGACAGTTACCATCAGCAATGGGAGCGATTTAGGAGAAACCCGCTTAACTTAAATACTGCTGATGAAAATGATCTTCGTGAACTGAAAATTCTTTCAGGATTGCAGATAGCAAATCTTATATCATACAGAAAACTGGTTGGAAAATTCATAAGTGTTTATGAATTGCAGGCCGTTCCTTCCTGGGATACTCAGATCATAAAAAAACTTTTACCTTTTATTACGGTAGCTGAACCAATAGATCTTACGGATTTTTTTAAAACAAGACTCAAAGTTGGGGAACACACTTTGTCATTTCGTTATTCCCAGGTGCTGGAAAAGTCAGCAGGTTTTGAAAAGACAAGTTCAGGAACGAAATATCTTGGCAGTCCGCCAAAACTTTTTTTTCGTTATCGATACCAGGATAAAAATTTATTACAGTATGGAATAGTAGGAGATAAGGATGCAGGGGAACAATTTTTTAAAGGAGCTCAGAAATACGGATTTGATTTTTATTCTTTTCATTTTTTCGCAAGAAAACTAGGATCTGTACAGGCATTAGCATTAGGAGACTTTACTGTAAATATGGGACAGGGGTTGATCCAATGGCAGAGTCTTGCATTTAGAAAAAGTGTGGATATACTTGCAATAAAAAGACAATCACCGGTACTTCGTCCTTATAATTCAGCAGGCGAATTTAGTTTTCATCGTGGCGCTGGTATCACTGTGCAAAAAGGAAAATTTGAAGCAACCGGTTTTATATCTTATAGAAAGCTTAGTGCCAACTTCGTAGCGGATACTGTAAGCCATGAAGAATACATTACCTCTTTTCTTAATTCCGGGTATCATCGTACAGAGGACGAAATTGAAGGCAGACACAAACTAGGGCAACTTGCTCTTGGCGGAAATATAAAATATAGAGCCAGTAACTGGCATGTAGGGTTTAATGCTATCAATTTTAATTTCTCTTCGCCTGTCGTAAAAAGGCAGGAGCCATATAATCTATATGCTATAAGTGGTAAATATTGGAGTAATTATAGCATTGATTACAGTTATACTTATCGCAACCTTCATTTTTTTGGAGAAGCTGCGGTTGATAAAAATTTCAGCAAAGCATTCCTGAATGGATTATTAATAAGTGTGGATCCACGGGTTGATATTTCATTTCTTCATCGGCATATAGATCCGCAATATCAATCCAATAATGGAAATGCATTTACTGAAAACACATATCCGACGAACGAGAATGGCTTTTATTCGGGTATCAGCATCCGGCCTGCTTCGGCGTGGCGCTTTGATGCATATATTGATGTTTATAAATTTCCCTGGTTAAAATATTTAGTAGATGCACCAAGCCAGGGGAAAGATTTTTTAGCACAAATAACTTATTCTCCAAATAAGCAACTTGAAGTGTATACAAGATACCGTAGTGAATCAAAACAAGGCAATCAACCCGATAATAATTTGGCGACGAATTATCTTGTATCACTGCCACGACAAAATTGGAGGACGCAGATCAGCTTTAAAATAAATCAATCCTTTGCCGTCAGAAACCGAACTGAATTATTATGGTATGATAAGAACGGCGTAAATGCCGAAAGAGGATTTCTAACTTTTTTTGATGTTATTTATAAACAAGTACTTAAAAATTATAGTGCCAACATCAGGCTTCAGTATTTTGAAACGGATGATTACAACTCCAGAATTTACGCATATGAGAATGACGTTCTTTTTTATTATTCGATCCCTGCTTTTTATGATAAAGGATACCGGTATTATTTAAATATCAATTACGACTTGAATTCATCTATTTCATTTTGGATAAAATGGTCGCAAACGTTATATCGAGATGTAGAGTCTATCAGTTCAGGATTGGATGAAATTCCCGGTTCAAAAAAATCTGAAATAAGGATGATGGCGAGGATTGTTTTTTGACCATTAACACTCGTTAGCTTTCCTTTTGACGTTTTGTTAAAAATTTGTTTACTTTGCCGCAGCTTTTATAAAAAAGCTGATGTCTTAATATCGTACCCTCCCACCATGAAAATGAACTTTTTAGGCTCGAAATCAAGTATTTATTTAATCAAAAATTGATCTCCACATGAGAAAATTTGCATCACTATTTGTGACGGCGATACTATGCTCAATGCTGGTATTCGCCCAGAGCCGGAGTGTTTCCGGTACTGTAACTGATGCGAATGGTAAAGCAATACCATTTGCTTCTATTACTGTAAAAGGCACCAAGAATGGGGTGACTGCCGATGCCGATGGAAAATTCACTATTAAGAGTGTAGCTTCCGGCACTGTACTAGTAATTACATCGGTTGGTTTTGAAGACAGGGAAATAACTGTGGGTACTTCCGACAATGTATCGGTATCATTAGCGCCTACAGCTGGTAGTAACTTAACTGAAGTAGTTGTTACCAGTGCATTTGGGATAAAAAAATCTCAACGAACAACACCTTACAGCTCACAAGTTGTAAAAAGCGAACAGCTTAATATTATTCCACAAACCAACATCGTTGATGCGCTAGCTGGTAAAATTGCCGGCGTACAATCAAGATCACAATCCAATGCAAAACTTGGAGCAGATGACCAGGATTTTTTACGTATCCGTGGAGGTTTATCATTGGGAGACGTTGGTCCAATTTTTATTGTTGATGGTACCATCGTTAACGCCTTTGAAATAAACCCTGATGACGTAGAAGATGTATCAGTTTTAAAAGGAGCAAATGCTACGGCATTATTTGGTGAAAGAGCAAAGGGTGGGGCAATAGTTATTACAACAAAGAAAAGAGGTCCAAAGCAAGGAATTGGCGTTGAGTTTACTCAAAGTGTAATGGCTGACAACGTGTACATTCTTCCAGAGTACCAAAATCTTTATTCTGGCGGAGGTTCAAGTGCACTTACACAATATCATTATGCTCCAGGTCAACCTGCGGAGTGGCAGGCATTGGACGGAAAATATTTCCCGGATTATACGGATGATGCTAGCTGGGGTCCCCGCATGACAGGCCAGGAATATATTCCCTGGTATGCATGGTTCCCAGGTACTCAATATTCATTTAAAACAGCTCCACTTGTTGCGCAACCAGACAATGCAAGAGACTTTTGGAATACAGGTGTTACAAGCACTACTAATGCATCATTTTCCAAAAGTGGCGCGGGATATTCTACCCGTATGTCTTATACTAATCAGTATATAAAAGGTCTGTTACCGAGCACAAACTCAAAGCGAAATAATATTTTCTTTTCAGGTACAGCTGATCTGAACGAACATTTCACAGTGGGTGTTAACGCTACCTATTCTACTACAACAATTCGCGGCGAATTCGTAGATGGATATGCAAACCAATCTGCCGGTTCATTTAACCAATGGTTCCATAGGCATAATGATATGAACATCATGAGAGAACTTGCAGGAATGAAATCTCCTACGGGTAATTTAATGTCGTGGAATTTTTATACTAATCCTGATGGCGCTAAAGGTTATGATGATATCAATGGAAACTATTGGTATAATTATTATGATTATTTCGCAAACAAGAATTTTGTCAATGGAAGAGATCGTCTCTTCGGCGATTTTTCTCTTCGTTATAAATTGAATAATCATTTTAATGTAAAAGCAACGATCCGTAAAAACCAGTTATCAACTTATACAGAGAACATCACCACGTCATTGCTTGAGCAGAGTGCTGTTCAAACAGGGGTTTTGGCAGAATATGATACCAGGACTACTTTTTACAGTGAATATAATTATGAAGGTCTTGCTACTTATACTAATAATTACTTTGATAATAAGCTTGCATTTAATATTACAGGTGGTGGTAACGTATTGAGAACTCAATATAAAGAGAACACTGCAGTTACTGAGAATGGCTTGAACATTCCGGATTTGTATTCTATTTCAAACTCAGTAGCACAGCCAACACTTGGAAATAGACGTGAAGCTTCAAGAGTAAATTCATTGTTCGCATCAGGTGATCTGGAATGGAACAAATATGCAAGTGTAACATTTGCTGTTCGTAATGACTGGTATTCTACTTTGGATCCTAAAATCGGTAATAGCTTGTTCTCACCATCAGTAGGCGCAAGTTTTGTAGTTAGTGAGTTTACAAAGGGCAGCCTGCCCTGGCTGAGTTTTGCTAAAGTATTCGCAAGCTGGGGTAAAAAACCTACTTCGATCGCCATCTATAGAAATAACTTTGGATATAGTCCTGCTTCTGCACTTTGGAATGGAAACTTCCTGATGAGTACACCTAACGATGTTGTTGATGAAAATCTGAAAGGCTCCCTGGTAACAACCTATGAGGCGGGAGTTGATCTTCGGTTATTCAAAAATCGTTTTGGGGTGAATTTTGTTTATTACAATGAGGATAATGACCTGGAACCTTTATCTGTGCAAGTGGATCCTGTAAGCGGTTTTACGAACCTGGTTGTAAATGCTGTGCATGTAAAACGTGAGGGAGTTGAATTGCAATTGAATGCAACAATTATTAAAGGAAAAGATCTTACATGGGACGCAACAGCAACATTTGGTTATTTGATCAAGAACCCAATTAAAAATCTCTACCAGGACCAACAAAGAGTATTATTGGCTGGTGGCTCGTTTGGAACTCGTTTTGCCCGTGCTTTCCAGGAATTAGGTTCAGATTGGGGTCAGTTAATTGGCGGTGGTATCAAGCGCAATGCTGAAGGTTTGATGGTTGTTGATCCTAATACTGGCTATTATATTCGTGATCTTGACAAACATTGGGGCTCAGTTGTTCCAAAAGCAACTGGTGGTTTTATCAATACATTGAGCTACAAAAATTTTGTCTTAAACTTCAGTCTTGATTATCAAATTGGCGGTAAATTCTTCTCACTGTCTGAAAGTTGGGGTTGGTTCTCTGGAATTTTTGCAGAGACTGCAGAAACAAATGATAAAGGAAATAATGTTCGTGATGCAGTTGCCAATGGTGGTGGAGTGCATGTGGTTGGTGTAAGTTCTGTAGATGAAAAAACGCCAGTTGATAAATATATTAGTGGCTTCAACTATTATCACCAATTCTACAGCCGTCAGATTGCAGAACCATTTATCCATGATCTTACTTATGTTAAGATCAGGGAAGCAAGTTTGGCATATCGTATACCAGTTAACAAGATCGGCAACTTAAGCAAGGTTTTCCAGGGCGCATCGATCTCACTTATTGCACGTAACCCATGGATCATTTATAGAGATTCTAAGAATTTTGATCCTTCAGAAATATCTGGAGTGCAGGGTGAAGATGGACAATTACCAGGTGTACGTTCGGTAGGTGCAAGTCTGAAATTCGTATTCTAAAAAAATTTTTAATAATAAAAATATTTTAAAAATGAAACTTATAAAACTCACTTCAATGGTGCTCATTGCAGGCCTGATCATATCAGGCGTTGGATGCACCAAAAAAATTGATGAGTTCGGGGATATAAACACGAACCCCAATATAGTAGCGGCGCCAAATACAGCAGCGCTTCTTACAAATGTGCTTTCGGGCTTGGGTGATGAAGTTTGGGCAGTAAACCCGGGTCTATACGCTCAACTATATTCTGAAACTCAGTATACCGAAGCATCAAGGTACGTAAGAATACAACCTGACTTTGGTGGTTATTATTCAGGTGGTTTGTATGATTTGGTTAATATCATAAAACTAAACACTGATCCTGAAACTGCTGCCAAATCAGCCGTAAATGGTTCAAATGCAAACCAAATTGCCACAGCGAGAATTCTTAAAGCATGGCATTTTCTTCGTATAACAGATCAGTGGGGAGATATTCCTTATTTCCAGTCATTGAAAGTTAATGGACAAATTCCTTACGATAAACAACAGGATATTTATGCAGATCTTTTTAAGGAATTGAAAGAGGCTATTGCGCAATTTGATGGTGGTGCTGCTGTAAAAGGAGATATTCTTCTTGATGGAAATATTACTGCGTGGAAAAAGTTTGCGAATTCACTTCGCATGATCATGGCGTTGCGTCTGTCTTCAGTTGATGCTACAAAAGGGAAAACAGAATTTCTTGATGCCATGGGTGCAAGTGGTGGGTATTTGACAACTAATGCGGATGATATAGAATTGGCTTATCCTGGTGGAAATTATAGCAGTGTATTCTATAAATATTATAACATAACGCAACGTTCTGACTATGCAATAAGTAAGACTGTCACAGATTTTATGAATCCTAATGGCGACAGACGAATTAATGCATGGGGTTCTTCTAACGTAGGATTTCAATACGGATTAGAAAGAAATGATGCGATTGCGTTTGCATCCGCACATCCTGATTGGGCAAGGATCATGAATCCTGCAATAGGAACTGAAGATCAACCAATACCCATTATTACTTCTTCACAGGTTACTCTGGCACGTGCAGAAGCCGCTCAAAGAGGATGGACAGCTGAGAATGCAGCCAACCTTTACAGAACTGGTATTGAATTGAACTGGAGACTATGGGGTGTTTATGATGCTACAGCATTTAATGCTTATATGCTTTTGCCAGCTGTTGCTCTAACTGCCGGCACTGAACTTCAAAAAATAATTACTCAGCGTTGGTTAGCTGCTTTCCCTGATGGATTAGAAGCATGGAATATTGTAAGAAGCACCGGCTTTCCTGTGTTAACTCCAGCTCCGGGGGTAGTTGCTCCTGCTGGTACAAGTAGAATTATTCCTATTCGAATGGGTATTTCACAATCACACTTTGATTTGAATACTACTAACACAAATGCCGTAGCCGATCTTTATAAAATTGGTGGTGAAAAAGATTCACAATATGGTAAGATGTGGTGGGTAAAACCATAAATTATTTTCGAGATATTGACAGCTAAAAAAGTGGGATAATATTATCCCACTTTTGTTTTTTAGAGTAATATTTGTATAACTTTATCACTGCCGTTTAATTGCAAACTTGTTTAAAAATGAGAAAAGTTCTACAGTCATTTCTTTTTATTTCCCTTCTAAGTTTAATTGTTTTATCGTGTGAAAAAGAAAATGAACCATTTCCTCCGGTTAAGTCGCAAGAAAGGCCATCTATTAGTTTACCCGACGGCAATAATTTAATTAATGCTTCTTTGAATGTTAGTAATACGGTGACCACTGTAGAAATGCTCGAGATCAGGAGAGATGCAACTAGCCCTGCAGATTTAAATAGAGTGCAGACAGTTAAAATCGCAAAAAGTAATTCCGTTCTTTCTGATCTAAGTGGCGCTGCTGTTACTGAGTTGCCGAGAGATCTTTATCAAAGTCATCCCGATAACCCATTTGATGGCCAATACTGGACAATCACTTTTCAACCAGGTGAATTTGTAAAACATTTAAAAATTAATTTAAGACCGACCGATATTGTATCATTAGGAAGGGTCGGATTAGGTTTTCAACTTGCATCGGCAGATAATAATGCCGTGCTTAGTGCTGACCAAAATCAAGTAGCTGTAGAAATTGGTGCAAAAAATCAATGGGATGGGGTATATAGAGTTAAGTATAAATTATTTCACCCAACCAGTCCAGACATTACCGGTAATGGAACAATTCCGGAATGGGATTTTCTTTCTTCTGGACCCAAATCTATTGATTGGGATGTTGCTACGGTATTTATCAACTTTCCAGCTAATTCCCTAACTTATTTTGGTGATGCCGCTGGTCCAAGTTTACTGGTTCGTATGACTGTCAATCCTGATAATACAGTGTCAATAACAAATGTGGGGTCACGAGCTGCGGCCAATGCATTCCCTCCCTTAGTTGTTCCGCCAGGTGTTACTAACCGTTATGATCCGACTACTAAAACATTTTATGTTGCCTACACATGGACACCTGCCGGTGCGGGTACAAGAGAAAAGTATGATACACTTACTTATATAAGACCGAGATAAAATATTTTACCTATAATAAAAGGCTTTGCATTTGCAAAGCCTTTTTAGTTTAACTTGCCCGCCTAATTTTTTTACATGGAACAACCACAACAGCCCAATCAATTAAATATAGAAATATCAGAAGAAGTAGCAGAAGGATCTTATGCTAATCTTGCTATCATCACACATTCTCACGCAGAGTTTGTAATTGATTTTGTAAACGTGATGCCGGGCACACCAAAAAGTAAAGTGAAATCTAGAATAATTTTTACACCTCAGCATGCTAAAAGATTTATGAAGGCGCTGACAGAAAATATTTCACGTTATGAAGCCGCTAACGGTGGCATAAAAGATCTGGAAGATATTCAACTACCGCTCAATTTTGGGGGACCTTCAGCGCAGGCTTAAAGCAACCCCCTGTCCCCCCTAAAGGGGTGACTTAGCTCGGACAAACATTTTTTATGTAATCATTATTTTAGATGTTAGATTGTATTCAGAATGTATGGAGAGTGCTTTAATTAATCTCTTACAAAAAGCGATTGCTTCAATTGCTAATACTATTCTGAGCCTAATTCTATAAAATATTTTCAAATAATTTATTGAAAGTGCTGTTGAATGAATTTTCATTCCATTGGAAACGATTCTATCTACGTTCCCCCTTTAGGGGGACAGGGGGTTCATAGCAGTCCTTCATCCGCAAAGCTAAAATAGCCGGCATCACTTACGATCATGTGATCAAGTACTTTGATGTCAAAATATTTTGCAGCTTCTTTTATTTTTAATGTGAGTTCTTCATCGGCCCTGCTTGGCTTTAAACTGCCTGAGGGATGATTGTGACAAAGGATGATACTGACAGCATCTTCTTCCAGTGCTTTTTTTAGAATTATTCTTGGGTCCGCCACAGTGCCGGTTATTCCGCCTTCACTCACAATTTCAAAATGGTTGATCTTGTTGGCCCTGTTTAAAAAAACTACCGCAAATACTTCATGTCGATAGTCTTTCAATTTTGCCATAAAGTAATCAGCGACATCATTACTTGAAGAAATTATTTTCTTTTGAAGGGAGCCGCTTGCTTGCCTTCTTCTGCCCAATTCAAGCGCAGCTGAAATAGTCACTGCTTTTGCCAGGCCGATCCCTTTTACTTTCATTAGATCTTTTACTGATAGCCTGCCTAACTCTGATAAATTATCTTTACTGAGCTTCAAAATATCTTTTGCAAGATCAACCGCAGTTTTTTCTTTTGAACCATTTAATATAAGAATAGCAAGCAACTCTGAATCGCTGAGTGTATGAGCTCCATTCAATAGTAATTTTTCTCTTGGCCTATCGTCTTTTGCCCATTCCTTTATAGAGTATTTCTGCTCTTGCATCACCCAAGATTAACAAATAATTTAGGCCTAGAAAATACAACTTTTAGGGCATAGCCTTGAAGACTGATCCAAACCTTTGAAAAACTAAACCAAGACCCGTATGAAAAAAACATCCGTATCCCCAATTGGTGCGTTGCATCCCATTTTATTTTTTGCCGGCGTTTATGTTGTCGTGTTATTTTTCTCCATTTTTATTTGTTCAGCACTTTTTTATAGTTGTAATACAACTTCAGGCGGTAACTATTCTTCAACTGAGAAAAAAGCAAGTGAATCATCTCCTAATACTGGGGCTATAGTGTCGGTAAAATAGGGGGTCGCATATTCCTCAACATTTTTTGCAGCCTCCTGTTTGATTTGGGGTGAAGTATTATCTTCGCCGCTCCAGAGAAGTCCCTTTGGTGTAATCAAATCAAGTCATGTCAGCCGCTAAAATTTTTTCCGGTACGGGATCACAAGACTTAGCAGATCAAATTTGCAAAAGCTACGGGATCCGGCAAGGGAAAGTCAATATTCAACGATTCAGCGACGGAGAGATTCAGCCCACTTTTATGGAGAGCATCCGGGGTGATTTTGTTTTTCTTGTCCAAAGCACTCATTCTCCTGCAGAAAACTTAATGGAACTCTTATTGATGATCGATGCCGCAAAAAGAGCATCGGCTTATAAGATAATTGCCGTGATCCCTTATTACGGTTATGCCCGCCAGGATAGAAAGGATAGGCCAAGAGTAGCGATAGGCAGTAAGCTGATTGCCAATATGATACAAGCTGCGGGGGCTGACCGTTTGATAACAATGGATCTGCATGCTCCGCAGATACAAGGCTACTTTGATATACCGGTTGACCACTTGGATAGCCACGCAGTTTTTATTCCTTACATAGAGAATCTGAAACTCGAAAACCTTACCTTTGCGGCCCCCGATGTAGGAAGTGCAAATAGAATAAGAGAGATCTCAAGTTATTTTGAAGCTGAGATGGTGATTTGTGACAAGCACAGGAAAAGGGCAAATGAAATTGCAAGCATGGTGGTGATCGGGGATGTGACTGACCGGGATGTTGTAATTATAGACGATATCTGCGACACTGGGGGCACATTGGCAAAAAGTGCAGCTCTTTTAATGGAAAAAGGTGCAAGAAGTGTAAGGGCTTTAATCACACACCCGGTGTTAAGTGGAAAGGCTTATGAAAATATCGAGAAAAGTGTGTTGGATGAATTAGTGGTTTGTGACACGATCCCTTTAAAGCAAACTACATCGAAAATAAAAGTGATATCTGTTGCCGAGTTGTTTGCAGTGGCTATCAGGAACGCTTTTGAAAATAAGAGTATCACAAGCTTGTTTGTGCACTCACAAAGAAATAGAGAGATAAAGAAAGCTGAATAGCATTACTGTAGTACAAGAGTGCGAATCTTCCACTGGAAGATTCGAAGGCAAGAGAAGCAAAATAGAAATACGAAAGTTGGGGACAAAAAATAATTTACGAGTAACTAATAAATAAACATAAAATGAAATCAATTACGATCGAAGGACAACTGAGGACCGAAACCGGGAAGAAAGCCACCCGCCAACTTCGCTCTCAGGATCTCGTGCCCGGTGTAATTTATGGCGGTGAAAAGGAGATCAGCTTTGCTGCTCCTTCCATGGCTTTTAAAACATTCGTGTACACTCCAGAGTTTCAGCAAGCTGAAATTAAATTGAATGGCAAAACTTATAACTGTATTTTGAAAGATCTGCAGTTTGACAAAGTAACCGACAAGCTGATCCATATTGACCTGATGGAATTGGTTCAAGATAAAAAAGTGATCGCTGATATTCCTATCAAATTTACTGGAGTATCAAAAGGTGTAAAAGAAGGTGGCCATCTTATCATTAAGATGAAATCTCTTAAGGTAAAGTCTCTACCTAAATATCTGAAAGAACAAATTGAAGTGAATATCACTAATCTTGAATTGAATGGTAACATTCGAGTTGAAGATGTGAAAGAAGCTAATTATGAAATTCTTAATTCACCAAGAATTCCTATTGCATCTGTTGTATTAACCCGTCAATTGAAACAGGAAGAAGCAACTGTTGCACCTGCTGCCGGGGCTGCACCCGCTGCCGGAGCTGCTGCACCTGCTGGAGCCGCTGCACCTGCCGCTGCGCCTGCTGCAAAAGAAAAAGGAAAGAAATAATCAGAATGATCTTAATAGCAAACCCACTTCAATGGAAGTGGGTTTTTTGTTTCTTTGATTGTTTTACAAAATATGAAGTTGTTATCTTTAAATAGTTTATTGTAAGAAGATGAAATTTTTAATCGTTGGCCTGGGAAATGCTGGTAATGAATATACCCACACAAGGCATAATATCGGCTTTGATGTAGTAAATGCATTTGTTCAAAAACATTCCGGAAAATTTTCTACCGGAAGACTGGCTTATGTAGCTGAAGTAAAATGGAAAGGCAAAATATTTATTTGCATTTGCCCCACAACTTATATGAACCTAAGCGGAACTGCTGTTAAGTATTGGATGGATAAAGAAAAAATTGCGATTGAAAACACTCTTGTAATTACAGATGATGTTGCATTACCGCTGAATAAAATGAGACTACGTCCTTCCGGCAGTGATGGCGGACACAATGGATTAACAAGTGTGGAAGCGTCATTGGCATCAAGAGATTACCCACGGCTGCGGTTTGGTATTGGTAATGAATATCCAAAAGGGTTACAAGCCGATTTCGTTTTAAGTAAATGGAGAAAAGAAGAAGAGCCTTTAGTTAAATTAAAAATTGAGAAAGCTGTTGGAGTAATAGAAAGTTTTGCCACAAGAGGGTTAAGTCTTACCATGAATGATGTGAACAGTACTGAATACTCGGTTTAAAAAACATCATTGCTGTCTTGATTTTTCATTCATTGTTCTCAATCGCTGGCAAAGGATTTTTATAAAACCTTTTGCCACCTCAGGTCTTTCATCCATCAATTCATAAAAAGGTTCCTGGTCTATTTTGTATAAAATGCAATCCGTATCGGCTGTGGCGCTAGCTGATCTTGTATCAGCATCAAGTAAAGAAAGTTCTCCAAAAACTTCTTTTTCTTTTAGTATTGCAAGGGTTGTATTTCCTTTATGAATTTTGATATTTCCCTGTTGAATAATATACATGCAATCACCTGTTTCTCCTTCTTTAAAAATTTCTGTACCCTGTTCGTATTGCATTTCTTTCATTAAGGGAGCAAGGTCGGCAAGAATATTTTCAGGGGTCTCTTTAAAAAGATTGAGCGACTTAAGCACCAGCACTTTTTCAATTAATAATAGCCTGTTTATATTTCCCGGTTCCATAATTTAAAAATAAACATTTCATTGAGCATATAGCGCTGTTTCTTTCAATAGCATGTTTTCTGAATGAATAAATTTTTCGATAAGTCCGGGTGTAATAGCTGCACTTGTTTTTTTTGAAATATACATGCTGCATGCTTTGGTCCATACATTGTAAGTGATAGGTTTTTCTTCAAGGATTTTTGAAAGGATCTCCTGTGTTTGTAAAACTTTGCCTGGCGGCAAGAAGCTTTTTAAAGATTGACTGCGATATTCTATATCTGCCGGTTCATACAATTTATTAAAAGGAATAGCAAGCTCTTTTTTTACGATCATATCAATTAGTTCCATTGCGTTGGCCACACTTTCTTTCTTTTTCATATCCAGACCTTGTTTTATTTTGAAAGCTTTTTCATGATCATAGAGACAACCAAAAAGACAGATCAAAATATTCCTGATCTCAATAAGCTCAATATTCAAAGAACTATTGATCAGGGCATAATTCTCATCATGTTCGAGCAAGCTTTGCATATAAAGTAACTCGGCGCCATAAATAATATATGCTAAGGAGATATCTTCTAGTTTTTTTTGCGTCTGCTCTGTTACGATATACTTGCTTCTGTTTAATGATTTAGCAATGGCGCCGGCGTACGAAGGATATTTTTCCAGTAATTCAAAAAGTGTTGCCTGCGCCTTGGGACCTCCGATCTTTCCCAACACAATAATTAATTTTTCTTTTAAAAAAGCATTGGTATCGTTGTTAGAAATTTTCTTTAGAATAAGTGGGATTGATTTTTCGCCAGCAGCCTGCAGAGAAGTTCCTACATGCAATGGATGTTCCCTAAAGTAGGTCATTACTCTTTCCATTAATAGGGGCGTTGCTGATTCGCCAATTGCTTTAAAAGCCGCTAATCGCAATCCCCGGTCATTTGTAAAAAGACTTGCAAGGTGCGGATGGCAATAAAGATCTTTTACTTCAGTAAGCACTTGCAGAGCTGTATGTTTATCCTTTGTATGATCTGATCGGAGAAGATCCGTAATTATATCTTCTGCATACTGATGATTTTCTTTATCATTACTTTTAAGCATTCCAATAAGGGCAGCCGCTTTAATGCCTGCATCATGATGATGCAAATAATGTTTTAAATAGTGATGTTCATTTTGTTCTTTGCATAGACTTTGTACTGCCAGTATTTGTATTTCTTTGTTTTCGTCATGATCCGCCAAAAATTTTAATTTCTCTTCAGCGCCTTTTATGTTCCGGGTTTGGATCAGTAATAATGTTACTTTTTTGATATTGTCAGATGGATGATCAAGCAGTTTAAAAATTATTTCTTTACTGCCGCCACTTATCTGGCTATTCAGCATTTGTAAAATGTTTATTATTTCTGTTTCATTTCCTGTTTCTATTTTTTTCAATATTTGTTCCCGAAGCTCTTCATCGGAAAGTTTGAATTCATCCTGGCTAAAGAAACGACTGCTGATCGCTTTTAAAAGAGTATGGTGATATGATCGGTTTACCAGTAAGATCGAAACGATCCAGCTAATTCCGAAAAATGCAAGAATGTAACAAAGGGTTAATAGCTCATTTTCCGGGTTCAAATTATTTACTACTATCAGAAGAATGCCTGCGAATAAAAAAGCGAATGGGTCCATGATCCCTTTCACGATCGCATGAGCTTTTGATCTTGCATTGGGATTGAGAGGTTGCATAACTGTTAAAAAAACCGGGTTAGTAATCGTCGTTCGTAAAACTTCAACAGCAATGGCTGCTATGCCGAATGTATAAAAGACCAGGTTAGTTTCGCTGACGATAAATTGAGCAGAAACAATGATTATCAAAAGACCCAATAATACAATTGGCGTAATTAGTAAGGATCTTTTGATACCGATCGAAGAAACGATACGGCCGGTGAAAATAATTTTTACCAATAACGCAATGATCTGCGAAGCAGCCATAAATAGAATGATGAAGTTTGATAATGCTTTGTTACCATGATTTTCCTCTTTCACCTCTTTATAAAATGCATAATTAATAATTGCAAGACATGCTGAAATAATAAATGTGAGTACAGCCAATCTTCTAATAAGTGTATTTAGTGTATAGCGTTTAACAAATACTTTTAATCCCTTTCCCTGCACAAATTCAACAGCATGATCTGTATGATGATGGTGGTGGACAACTCCTGATCTGGAAAGTTGGTACAGAAAAGGTAAAGACCCAAGCATGAATGCAAATGCGGGCCAAAGCAAATTTAATGGGCCGACCGTATGCACAAAAAAGTAGGCCATTGTATACCCAATGAATTTTGCAGGTATATCCCCGCCGCTTATTACCGCAAATAAGCGTTTGCTTTGTCTTACATCAAACAAAGTGGAAGTAATGCTCCAAAAGCACAGGTTGCTTGCGAGATATAATACATAATACCATGCGAACGTGAGGTAATAAAACCAATCGCCTTTTATCCAATTGCTGCTTAATTGAAAGGCAAGGATACTGATGGCCATCAATATAATTACGATTGTACCAACACGGGTAAGACGGAACCGATGTTCAAATTTGGTAAATACCCATCCAGTTAAAAATAATAGCGGTGATGAAATGATCATTACCCAGGCAAGTTGCGAAGCAGAAAATTTTTCAAGAAAATGAGAAAATGATGCAGTAAAGAAAAAAGCGATCCCTGTACCCATAAAAAATTGAAGCCAGAAAAGTTGCGATACTACTTTCCATTCCGACGGTCTTACATTAAGTAAATTTTGTAAAAAAGGTCTTTTGCTCATTGTGCCCAATTACTCCTTTCCTTTAAAATATTGAGGTGTTTCAATTTCTTTTCGTTCCTTTTACTGATCGATGTGCCAGTAAAATAATGGTGTGATTCAAAAAACTTGATTTGGATATGATCCCAAATAATATCTTCAGGGATTATTTTAAAAATGATAAATTCTTTATGCAAGGTCTGGCTGATCGGTTCGAAATCATTCCGTCCAAGATAGTCAAGATCAGCATCACATATTATTTGTTCTAACAAGGTGTTAGGTGATTGCGGGATCTTCGTAGCCATTATCATTCCACAGATCTTTTTAATATCTTCTTCACTGAAAACATTTCTTAAAGACCCGGAAGCTATCTCGCAACCCTTTTCCTCATGACCTTTATATACAAATAAAAAGCCACTGTCATGAAAAACCGCCGCTGTCTTCAATAGTAACAGATCATGTTTATCGGTGACATTTTCCTGCTTTGCAAGCACTTCAGCTTGTTCCAATACATCCAGCGTATGTGTTATATTATGATAGCCGAGCCTGGGATCAAGCTCTTTTTCGAGTCGCGATAAAATGGGTTCTTTTATACTTGTAAAAAGGTCAGGCACCTAAAAGGTTTTAACTAAGATAAGTATTGACAGGGAAAACCAATAGTAGTACCCAGTCATTTATCTGTTTAAATAAATTTACCGGGATTATGTTATATCCGGCTGTTTACCTATTTTAGCAGCCCCGACGATCTTTCCGCCACACAAAATCCAGTTTTTTATGAAGCCAGAATATATGGGATGAACAGTCCATGCGAATTGTATCCGATGTATTTAATTAAACAAGCCTGAGTATGAAGATATTTTGTATTGGCCGTAACTATGTAGCTCATGCCAAGGAATTGGGAAATGAGATACCTGATGAACCAGTGGTTTTTATGAAGCCTAAAAGTGCTTTACTTCAGCCACACACTCCTTTTTATTATCCAGAATTTACTAATGAATTGCATTATGAATGCGAACTCGTTTTGCGCATCAGTAAAAATGGAAAATATATCCAGGATAAATTTGCAAGCAAATATTATGATGCTGTAACTACCGGCATTGATTTTACTGCCAGGGATATTCAAAACGATTTGAAGGCAAAAGGACTCCCTTGGGAAAAAGCAAAAGCATGGGATAACTCTGCGGCGATAGGTAAATGGATCCCTTTTACAGCGATCAAGAACAAAAAGGATATTAATTTCTGCTTATATAAGAATAAAGAGCTTGTTCAGCAAGGTAATTGCAACCTTATGATCCATGACTTCGATAGTATTGTTGCTTATATTTCCAATTACTTTTCAGTGAACATCGGTGATCTTGTTTTTACCGGGACACCAGCTGGGGTAGGAGAGTTAGTTGTTGGAGACGAAATAGAAGGATTTATTGAAGATGATTCATTATTATCATTAGAAATAAAGTAAGAAATTTTAAACCAAAACCAACTGCAAAGCCGCCTCATTTAATGGGGCGGCTTTTAATTTTCACATACACTTGTTAGACTTATTTTTGCCAATTAGCTTGCTGCTATGATTGAAAAAGAAATTTTACTGAAAGCTTTCCGGTTGATGTGTTGCGCAAAGTCGATGGCAGAAACCTATGATGCCAACCGGCAAATTTGCAAATATGTTCATTCAACTTCAAGAGGCCATGAAGCAATACAATTGGCCACAGCTTTTCATTTAAAAAATTGCGATTATGTTAGTCCCTATTATCGTGATGAAAGTATGTTACTTGGGCTTAATTATTCTCCTTATGAATTAATGCTGCAATTGTTGACGAAGGCAGACGATCCTTTTACAGGAGGACGTTCCTATTATTCTCATCCTAACTCGAAAGAAGAAGATAAGCCGAAGATCATTCATCAAAGCAGTGCAACCGGAATGCAGGCAATACCAACCACCGGAGTTGCACAGGGAATTCAATATCTGGAAAGCATTAATTCACCATTGTTACTAAAAACTGAAAAAGGTGAATTGCCAGTTGTGATTTGTTCGTTCGGTGATGGAAGTGTAACCGAGGGAGAAGTAAGTGAAGCACTCCAATTTGCTGTATTGAAACAGCTACCAATAATTTACCTGGTGCAGGACAATGATTGGGGTATCAGCGCAACAGGAGAAGAAACAAGAGCCATGAATGCTTATGAATATGCAGATGGTTTCAAAGGATTGAATAAAATACAAATTGATGGAACTGATTTCACACATTGCTATAAGATAATGGGCAATGTGGTCAATGAAGTTCGAAAGAACAGGAATCCATGGTTGGTGCACGCAAAAGTGCCCTTGCTTAATCATCATACAAGTGGAGTAAGAAAAGATTTTTATCGCAGCGAAGAAGATCTTGCAAAAGATGCAATTGACGATCCATTTCCGAAATTGAAAAAACTTTTACTTGAAAATGAAATAGGCCAGGAAGAACTGGAAAAAATTGAGACCGATATAGCAGAGTTAATAAGCGCCGATTTTATAAAGGCATTAAACTCTCCGGAGCCGGACATCAAAAAAGCAACTGACCATATTTTTATTCCTACGAATATTACCGAGGAACACGGCGAAAGAGCGGCTGATGGTAAAGAAAAAGTAATGATGGTTGATGCAGCTTTGTTTGCCATCCGGGAATTAATGGAAGATCATCCTGAATGTGTTTTTTTCGGACAGGATGTTGGGCGCAGGCTTGGTGGTGTTTTTCGCGAAGCAGCAACACTTGCTGAGCAATTTGGTGATGACCGTGTTTTTAATACTGCAATACAGGAGGCTTATATAATCGGATCAACAGTTGGCTTAAGTGCAGTAGGAGTGAAGCCGATCGTTGAAGTACAATTTGCTGATTATATTTATCCCGGTTTCAATCAACTTGTTTCTGAAATTTCGAAGTCATGTTATTTAAGTTGTGGTAAATACCCCGTATCAACTATTATTCGTGTACCTATCGGGGCTTATGGTGGCGGCGGTCCATATCATAGTGGTTGCGTTGAAACAACATTGCTTTCAATAAAAGGAATTAAGATCGCTTATCCATCAAATGCCGCAGATATGAAAGGATTGATGAAAGCAGCTTATTATGATGGTAATCCTGTTGTGATGCTTGAACATAAAGGTTTATACTGGAGTAAAGTGCCGGGTACAGAGGATGCAAAATCACTTGAACCATCAAGAGATTATATTCTTCCGTTTGGAAAAGCAAATATTGTTTTAAATGCTGATAAAAGTAAAATAGAAAATGGCGAGAGTTGTTGTATCATCACTTATGGAATGGGGGTGTATTGGGCAAAAGCTACAGCAAAAAAACTTCCCGGACAGATCGAAATTGTAGATCTAAGAACATTGTTTCCTTTAGATGAGGAAAGGATATTTGAATCAGTAAAAAAACATGGAAGATGTTTGGTACTTACCGAAGAGCAACAAAACAATTCTTTTGCAGAAGCTTTAGCAGGCAGGATCTCAAAAAATTGTTTTAAATGGCTCGATGCACCGGTTGAAGTTTTAGGAGCTGCAAACGTTCCCGCTATTCCATTAAATATGCAACTTGAAAATGAAGTGCTGCCAAATGCAGGAAAGGTGGAGGCAAAAATTAAAAGCCTCTTAGCCTATTAAAGCAACAGGAAGTCGATCGTGATTATGATCTTAAAGATCTATGCGATGGCTCGGCCCATTTTTCTGATCTTGATCATTTGTGAAATAAGATATATGATCGTTCCCCAAACTCCGGCAATGATAGAACCGGCAAGAGCCAGTAACCAAATAGGTGTTTTACTTCTTGTTGCCCAAAGTGAACGTTGATCAAATGAATTATCCAGTATTGGTGGTACACCCCAATTAACATTTTTTTCTGCAAACAAGTTCCCGAAATTTTCATTGTCTTCAGTACGGGCTATCAAAATAAAATTTCCTTTACTGTCTCCCAATAAACTATCTCTTTTAAATTCCGCGGTTACAGAACCTGTAGAATCAGTGGTGTAAGTTTCTTCATCGCCAATTGGCAAATTTCCTAATGAACGTTTCACTGCAATTTTTAATTCTACTCCTTTTGCAGGAACCCATTCGCCATTTTGTAATGTTTTTACATTTACGATCACATTTTTTGTTTCCTCTATTCTGCTGGTATCAATTTCAATTTTTGCTTTGGCTATCTGTACTTCCCCTTTTGTCTCATCAAACTCTTTATTGGCAGTAGCTACTGCTATAAATGTAAAGGAAGAAGCTGCATCCCACACTCCTTTAAAAGATGTTGGTATATAAACTCTTTTTTCTCCTGTTTCATCGGATTGAAAAGACTGAATAATATTAGAATCTGAAACTTCATTCAGGTAAACATTTACTTTCATGTCTTTTACCCCGATGAATTTTCTTTCAACTTTTGTTTTTGTGTTTACCAGCAAATAGGGAATATTATTCTGAGGTTGATAGTATGCAACATTCAATTGCAATTCCTTTTTTTCATTCTTTTTTGAATCCTGAGCAAAACAAATTATATCAGCAAACAAAAAAGTCAATAAAAAAAATACTGCTTTATTTTTCAGGAGTTTCATCAGTTAATGTTTTATAGATTGAGATTACAGGGAATATTCTTGCTAATAGTGTAATGATCAACAAGGCACCTGCCAATGAACCCATCGCAATAGCCCATTCTTGCCAGCTGGGAAAATAATGACTGTATTTTTCAGGAGCATCATGCTTTGGCAAAAATGGATGAAGCAATGTGGGAGTAACTATAAGATAACGTTTAAACCAAGCACCGATCACTACCATTACCCCGGCAATAAACATTGGCAATGGTTTTCTTCCTTTCTTAAATAAGATGATAACAATTGGAATGATCATTCCAATGAAGATCGCAAACCAGAATAAGGGGGCAAATTCACCAGCAAATAATTCAGTCAAATGTGCTTCTTCCGGCTTTTTCATTTTGAAAGCTGGTACCAGGTATTCATTCACATTAAAATAGAGATACAAAAGTGCCAGCATCACTAATATCCTTCCCATTTTTTCAAAATGCATTTCAGTTATATATTCTTCCAATTTATATACGCGGCGAAAAACATACATTGCTACGACCACTCCACCTGCTCCAACCAAAAATGCACCGGAAACAAAATAGGCTCCAAAGTTGGTGCTGTCCCAACCGGGTCTGTAAGTAGTGGCAAATAACCAGGAGGTAACGGTATGTATGCAAAATGCTACAGGAATTATAACAATACAAAGTATAGTGATGGATCTGTCTCTTATTTTCTCCTGTGCTGTTGTTCCTTTCCAATATGAGCCCAGCCACCTGTATAGTTTTGCAAATGGTTTACCTACCATTTCTTTTGCTTTGATCATGATCCTGATATCCGGAAGCAACGTGATGTATAATAAAAACAAACTGATACAGAAATAAGTGGTGATCACAATTACATCCCACATAATGGGAGATTGAAGACGACCATGTGTAAATAAATTTACAAGACGTTCAGGCCGTCCCATATCAACAATAATAATTAATGAAGCAAATGTAATTGCTGATATTGCGATCATTTCTGAGATCCTTGTCAATGGTGTACGCCACTTGACATTGCTTAACCGGAAAATAGCAGTGATTAATGATCCCACCAGGCTGATAGCTACAAAGAATACAAAGTTTGAAATATAAATTCCCCATGAAGCATAGTCACCCATGTTAGTTACAACCAGGCCATTTTTCAATTGAAGGAAATATGCATAAGCTCCAACAAGACATATAACGATCAAAGAAGCTGTCCATATTTTTCCCCGGAGACCGAATTTTTGCGGCAATAGATCATGGATAATTTTATGAGCACTAAGTATGTTTTGATTTTCCACAATAAAATTTTTATGATTTTGATTTAGCTTCTTCTTCAGTTTTCAAGCCATCTTCGAATTTGAAATTCCTGTTTACAGGTGGCAGATAGTAAACACTTGGTTTAGTACCAAGTTCTTCCATTAATCTATATCCTGCTTTATCACGGATCAAGTCACTGAAACGGAAAGTTTCTGTTCCGTTTGTTACAGTATCTTCATTCATATCTCCAAAAGCAAATACACCGTTCGGACATGCTGACACGCAGTGAGGCAATTCGCCTTTCCTAGCCATATCCGGACAGAAATCACATTTGCCTACTGTTCCTTTCTTTTGAGGAACACTTGTTTCGCAGGAGTAATGTTTATGCTCCACTTCAACTGGCAATAATGGTTCTTCCCAATTAAACACCCGTGTTGAGTAAGGACATGCAGCCATACAAAAACGACAACCAATACAACGGTCACTATCAATCAATACTATTCCATCTTGTCTTTTAAATGTAGCATCAACAGGACAAACTTTTACACAAGGAGGTTCATCGCAATGCATGCAGGTAGTCGGTTGCCAATAAGGCGCTGAATGTTCTGCATCCTGCATAGGATGTACTTTTATCCAGTTTTGTGCATCCTCTACAAAGTGAGCATGGTTACAGGAGGATTGACAAGCTTTCACATTTTTGCAACGGGAAAGATCTATTACCATTACAAATTTCTTTCCTGCAATTCCTCTTCTTGCTTCGCTATTTGATATCTGTGGCAGATCAGGAACGGGTTTCAGTAAAGCTTTATCCATTTCAATGATCTCACCATCGGCAGAAAGCAATTTTACTTTTTCACCGGAAAGAGTTACCTGCTGATCGGAATCGGTAACAAAGGGATTGTTATCCGAACAACCCACGGCAGCAGTTGCCAGAAGACCGGTAAGTAAAAAATCTCTTCTTGAATTTTTTTCCATTGTATTCTATTAAAGCGTTGGTTTGTTTTTTACCCAGGTAATAACATCTTTATCTGAAACTTTTACACCTGTTTTTCTGATCTTGCTTATATCTACTTCAACAAGCTTCCCATCTTCCGTTAGCATTTTGGTAGTAATAGCAGCAGGACTACAAGAAATAGCAGTCTTTTGTTTCTTAGGAATGATAAATCTTAAAACAGGGATAGTGGAGAGAACACCTAATCCTCCCCATAAAAATTTCCTTCTTGTTGAGTCTTTTTGATTCGTTTCCATTTCAATATCTTTTTTCATAATTAAAGACGTAAGATAGTCTTCGTGAAAAAGTGATAACAGTATTTTAGTCAATTAATAATATGATTATCATCACATGTCCATGAAACATTCATCCAGTTGTTATATTTCATAAAATAAAAAAGCCGCTGGTTCTTTACCTCAGCGGCTTTTAAAATAGTATGCGAAATTTATTTTTTGAATGTTCTCATAAAATTCACAATGCTCCAGCGTTCGTCGGCATCTGGAATTTTCTTTTTAAAACTTGGCATATCATCTCTGCCTTCTGATGATTTATAGAAAATAGAACCATCACTTTGTGCTTGTACATCGGCTTTTGAAAAATCTCCCGGTTCGGTTTTTAATTGTGAAGCTTTTGGACCATCACCCATTCCTTTTGCGCCATGGCATGATTTGCAATGCTGGCCCCATAGTTCCTTTCCATCTGCAATAGATTCAGCATTTGAGGCAACTGGGTTTTTCATTGTCTTATAGTTGTCTGGAACGGGCCATGGTTTTTTTTCCTGGAAGGTTTTATAAGTAAAGCTGGCTCCGATTATTCCGGTTAATACTGCAACGATAATTACGTAAGGTTTCATTTTTATTATGTTTTAAATTATCAGGATTTGTTATGATTTGATGAAAGAAGGATCATTCTATCATCAAATAAAAATTAAGAACTAAACCTGGTGTAAAAGTATCAGTACATCTTTTTGGGTTTATTGACCGTAGTAATTGATCTGTATGATTTTAATCAGTTGATGCCTGTTGGATCAAAACATGAGCAAGGTCAGGTAAGCCTATGTAATGTGTCATAAGAATGTCAGGTCACCTACAGGTAGTTTTGATTTCGAAGTTTTGAAATTGTTTGTGATATATCTCGATTTGAGAATTATTAAAATAGATTTTATGAAAAGAATTTCCTCCTTAAAAACAGTACTTATTTTATTAATTGGATTTCTTCTCTCAATTACTATTATTCAATGTACCAAAACAGGTGTAATGGCTAAACAGTTAAATAGAAATATTTCGCCTGACTCAACAGTGTTTGCTGCATTTTATGATTTTACAAAGGTCACCCCCAGTGATATTGTTCCTGATTTCAACGACAGCATCGTAAGCAAGGGAGTGCAAAGCATTATAAAAGAGTATTGCGGCATCTCTACTTGTCATGGAGGCCCAATCAATCCTAAGCTTTCAACATATGAGGAGATAACCAATCTTGTGTTCCCGGGAAATCCTGAGGCTAGTAAGTTATGGAACCTGTTAACAACAAATGATCTGAATAAAGCAATGCCGCCGGTAAATGCAGTTCATGAAGTGGCGTCGGGCGATAAACTGAAAATCTATAATTGGATAAAAAATGGCGCTAAAACTACACCAGATATTGCAGACTTCAGACCAGCAGCCATACATATTATTACAACTGGATGCACTTCCGGTAATTGTCATAACGTTGCGACGTCTACTGGTTCATGGGCAAGAAAAGGTTTGATCGCTGTTACATCAGCCGATACCACAACATTTGCTTTGGTCAGGCCCCCAAGTGTAACTTATTATTGCCAGCTTTCAAATGTCACATTACGCAACCAGGTTTGGAATGCGTACAAAGACAGTGTAAGAAAGTTTTACAGCGATACACTTGCTTTTGCAAGTTTCAGGCCTTACAAAACATTCAGCACTCCGGTAGTTTCTTCAAGTGTTCGTGGCTCATTAAGTTCTTATGATGATATTCTTTTGGACATTAATTATCCAAAGGCTTTACGAAGCAACAGTACTGTAGTATATAGCAGCAATGGAAATAATTTTTATGTAAGAGGAAATAATCTGAATTCAACAAGCTCACTCGTTTCAAGAATTGATTCCACCATGCTTCTTGCAAATCCATTTACAGGAGTATTTGCTACTTCTCACCAGGGAGATATGGCTTATAGTGATGGCGGTCTAACCAGGAATGATATTGCTCTTATTAAGGCCTGGTATTTTACTGATCCTAATATTCCGGATATATGGAAATATGGTAAGAACAATGCAGGTATTTTCAAATACAGGAAATCAGCAACTATCATCAAGAAATAAATTATTAATAAAAAAATACCAGGTATATGAAAAAAGGAATCATCTTAACAACACTAGCAGGATTACTGGTAATATATATATCATCGTGTTACAATAATAAATCAGATATACCAGGTTTACCGAAAGTATCTTTTTTAAGAGATGTTGTCCCGGTGGTAACATCAGGAGCCTGTGGCTGCCATAACAATGTAAATGCAAACAGTACCAGCAATAATGCAATTGCATTCTCATTGCCGGATACTGTAATAAATGGTCAAATAGTAAGAAGACCTAAATCAGATGCAATAGTGGCAAGAGTTGATACAATTGCGCAATGGGCAAATGATAAAATTTCTCACCCGGGCGGCGGCAATGTTTTCCTGACTGAAAATCAAAAAATACTATTCAGGAAATGGAAAGAACAGGGACAACCTTACGATGGAGGTGAAATAGTATGTGATGTTACCGGCAGTATTAAATACTCAACACATATAGTTTCTATTTATAATGGTACATGTAAGTCTGCAGGCTGTCATGGTGGTCGTGGGCCGGTTCTTGATTACAACAAGATGGTTGCAGACAAAAATACTTTATTAGTTATGATGAATAGTGGCGGAAGCAGTGGCCATCCGGGTGGTGTGATAGGTTTATCATCCTGCGTCACCAATACCTTTAAAACATGGATCGTACAGGGACAACCTCAATAATTTATTCATCCAATAACGGAAAAGAAACATTTATAATTTAAAAAAGCTGATATGAAAAAGATATTATCACTTTTAGTTTTTACCTCAGCATTCTTTCTTACTTCTTTCGGACAAGATAGCCTGGCTGATGCGACAGTTGTAAAACCGAAAAAGAAAGTCAAATCGACTTTTAATTCCAGCCATATAATTAATATGCACAGCGTTGAAATAGTTCCAAAAGGAAACCTCCAGTTTATGATTGCACACCATTTTGGAGTGATATGGAATAAAGAGCAGGATGCCGGTCAGAACCTGGCCCAGGTATTTGGTTTTAACTCTGGTATTGCGCATACCTACCTGTCATTTGATTATTCTCCGACAAATTTTGCTAATGTTGGATTTGCATTAACCGGTAATTCAATGTTTGAAGGATGGGCAAAATTTAAGATCTTGAAACAAGCTGGTAAACAAAACAGCCCGGTTTCGATCGGATGGATCTCACTGGTAAATATCGATGCACAATCGAACCCTGTCGATACGATTGAGGAAAATAAACTGGGTTGGAATAAATTCACATACATGCACCAGTTGCTTATAGCCCGAAAGTTTTCAAAAACTTTTTCATTGCAGATCATGCCGACATATATTCACTATAATATAGTACCGTATGGAATGGAGAACAGCAATGATATTTTTTCTTTAGGAATGGGAGCAAAATACCAGCTTTCACCAAATAAGGCGTTAACATTTGAATATTCCCACCAATTCAATATGTATGAGAATGTAATTACCAAAACCGGGAATATAGTTAATTACGAACCTGATCTTTTGGCTCTTGGTCTTGAATTCAATACCGGCGGACACGTATTCCAATTCTTTGTTGGTAACACAACGGCCGCTACAAACATTGAACAGCTTACCAGGAATACAAACTTTATTAAAGATGGAAAATTTGCTTTGGGATTCAGAATGAACAGAAGTTTTTATCTCGGCAAAAAAGAATAAGGATTTAAAAACATTTTTACAAGAGGCTGAAATTTTTCGGTCTCTTTTTTTTATGCATTATCTTTTTATCAAATGTCGGATTATCTGTACTTTTTAAATAGATCTACCACTTACATTTAACTACTCAACATTTCTTTTGGGTATTCTCATCATGATACCTGTGTGAATTTCGGAATTCACTTATATCGTTCAAAAAAAGACTTTTCCAGGCTTTCCCTGTGATCAGGGTGTGCAATACTTATCAAAGATTTTCCTCTTTGCTTCAGGCTTTTTCCAAATAAGTCTATTGCTCCGTATTCTGTCACAACCCAATGAACATGACCTCTCGTAGTAACTACGCCTGCCCCTTCTTTTAAGAAAGCCACGATTCGTGATTGTCCTTTAGAAGTTACTGATGGTAAGGCAATGATCGGCTTGCCATCTTCTGATAAGGAAGCTCCACGCATAAAATCCATCTGGCCGCCAATGCCTGAATATTGATATGTACCAATAGAATCAGCGCATACCTGCCCGGTAAGATCAATTTCAATAGCGCTATTGATAGCAGTTGCTTTGGGATTTTGCCTTATTACACTGGTGTCATTTACATAAGCAATATCCATTACCCTGATGGATGGGTTATCATTTACAAAATCATAGAGTTTTTTTGTGCCTGCCATAAAACCGGTAACGGAACGGCCAACATTTAATTTTTTAAGACTGTTATTAATGATGCCTTTTTCTAAAAGCGGGATAATGCCATCTGATAACATTTCCGTATGAATGCCAAGATTTTTATGATCCTGTAGATTTTGTAATACCTGGTCAGGAATGCTTCCAATACCCATTTGCAGCGTAGCCCCGTCGTCAATAAGCGCTGCAACATTTTTTCCAATTCTGATCATTGCATCATTTGCTTTGGAAGAATAATCCACTTCGGGCAGATCAGTTTCATGCCAAACCAATGAATGTATTTTTTTGATATGCAGAAAACCATCACCATGTGTTCGTGGCATTTTGGGGTTTACCTGTGCGATGATTATTTTGGAAGTCTCTACCGCTGCTTTAGCTATGTCCACCGAAGTGCCTAGCGTACAATAGCCATGTGCATCCGGTGGTGAAACCTGTATCAAAGCAACATCAATAGGTAAAATATTTTTTCGGAACAATTGGGGTATTTGGCTGAGAAATACAGGAACATAATCTCCATCGCTGCTGTTTACCACTGATCGTGTATTTGCAGACACGAATAATGAATTAAAGAAAAAGCTTTTCCTGTATTCAGATTTATCGAAATCAATATCTCCGAGATTAGTGATACTTATCAGCTCTATATTCTCAAGCTCGTCATGCCTGTTTTGAAGTTCTTTAACCAAATGCACTGGGGTAGCGGCGCTGCCATGAATAAAAACCCTATTACCGGATTTCACAATTTTTACTGCTTCTTTTGCCGATATATATTCGATCATTGGGTCTTAAATTTTAGGAAAATATGGATTCCGGATATTGTGGTTGATAGATATTTTTAAAAAGTAATTGTCTTTTTTCAACCTCTAATGGCATTTTCTTTTCCAACTCAGTTAATTGCTGTTGTATTTGTCGTAACGGGTCAGGTTTCATGCGCAATTAAAAATAAAAAAGGATAAAAATAGTAGTAAAGTTTTTCTTTAAGGATAGCCGTCAGTTATTAATATAAGAGATTCTTTAACTTTTCAAGATTGGCAATTAAGATCTTTCCGTCTTTTATTTCAATAAGTTTTTCAGCTTTAAAATCACTAAGCGTCCTGATCAATGATTCGGTTGCAGTACCAATGTAATGAGCAATATCATCCCTTGAAATTTCGATCGGTTTATTTTGTCCGCCGGTATTAAATTTTTCCCGGATATCAACCAATGCTTTTGCTACACGTTTACGCAAAGAACTGTATGCGAGATTAAGCAACCTGTCTTCTTTATCCTTTACATTTTTTGTTATCATGCGGATGAATTTTGCTGCAATACTCAGATCCCCAAAGATCATTTTGTGAAAATCTTCGCGGGGTATTTGCATGATCTCGGAATCTTCAAGTATAACAGCGCTGTCGTCATAATTTTTATCTTCTATCAAAGCAGAATGACCTATGAAATCTCCTTCACTAAAAAGATCGGTTATATATTCTTTACCATCTTCATGTGTTTTAAAACCTTTCACCTTTCCTTTCACTACATAATATAAAAGTTTGGGCCGTTTTCCTTCCAGGTATAAAGATTGTTTTTTATTATACGATTCGATGCTGTATTGATCAGCAAGTTGTTTCATTAATCCACTATCTTTTACATCTTTTATGAATTGCGATAAGCCCTGCTGAGATGAAGAATATTTATTGCCCAGTATCTCTGTTTTTTTTAATCGCATTTCAATTGCATTCAACAGCTCAATATCTTCAAACGGCTTAGTAACATAATCATCAGCACCCATTTCCATTCCTTTGCGGAAATCACTTCTTTCAGTTTTTGCCGTTAAAAATATAAAAGGAATAGCTTGTGTATTCTCATTTTTCCTTACCATATGAAGCACACCGTAACCATCCAGTTCGGGCATCATAATATCACAAACAATTACATCAGGCCTTTCTTTAATAGCAATATCAACTCCTTTTTTTCCGTTTTCAGCGGTAAAAGTTTTGTAGCCTGCAAGGTCTAATATTTCTGCTGTGTTTTCCCTAATGTCTTTATTGTCTTCTATTACAAGAATTGATTTCATTAGTTATTATTTGTTGCGTTTGGAAATGTTATGGTGATAGAAGTACCCTTTCCCAATGTGCTTTGCAAATCTACAGTTCCGTTTATTAGATCAATATATCTTTTTACAATATGGAGTCCAAGCCCCGTTCCCTGTATATTGGTAACGTTTGATCCCCTGTAAAACATGGTAAATAAATGCTCCTGGTCTTTTTGGGAAATGCCAATTCCTTTATCTGCTACCGTTATTACATTTTTTTCACTGTCACTCTTTGCCGAGATTGTAATAGGCGAATCTTCTTCTGAAAACTTAGCTGCATTGCTTATCAGGTTGATCAGGATATTCCTCAGCAAATTTTTATCGGCATTTATCTTTTCCTCTCCTTCATATTTAAAATTAAATTTTTGTCCGGGCTTTAGAACCACTTTCACATCTGCCAATGTTTCATCGATCATTTCCTTAAGATTGAACTCGCCAGGGTCGGTGGTGATACGGCCTTCATCTAGCTTCCCTAATGATAGAAAATCTTCAAGGATATCATTGAGATGTTTTACAGAATCTTTGATCCGGTCAATGTGCTTATTTCTTTTTTGCTGTTCTTCTTCTTTTGTATATTTTGAGATGAGTGCAGCGGAAGATAAAACGGCACTAAGCGGAGTTCTGAATTCATGCGAGGCCAGCGAAACAAAGCGGCTTTTTATTTCATTCAGCTGTTTTTCTTTATCCAATGCTTCGTGTAGTTCGGTTTGTGATTGTTCCAGTTTTTCCAGGGCCTCTTTGAGAATATGTGTTCGTTCGTCAACCTTTTTTTCAAGTTCGGTATTGAGTTTTCTTATTTCAAAAGTAACTTTTTCTAATTCATTTTGTTTCTTCACAAGAGTTTGCTCAGCTTCTTTTCTTAAAGTAATATCAACAATAAATGCGATGACAAAAAGCTCATCATTTTTTTTGTAATGACTTAAACTTATTTCAACAGGAAACTCTTCTCCATTTTTTTTTAATGCAAACAGGTCTCTGTTGGCGCCCATAGAACGATTGGATGGTTTTTTGTGAAAGCCTTCACGCAATGCTTTATGCCCGGGTCTGAAATTACCGGGAATTAAAACTTCAACAGGAAGATTCTCTAATTCACCCGCATTATAACCAAACATTCTTTCGGCAGCTGGATTTGCAAGTGCAATATGACCATTTCCATTGGTTAGTATGATACCTTCCGTTGCATTCTCAAAAAGCGATGTCATGTGTGCCTGGCCGAGCATAGATAAACTGCATTTGTATTTAATCTCAAAGTAGCCAATGTAGCTAAAAGAATAAAATGAAAAAATGTTCTATATTAAACCATTTCTGGCTCACGCATTTCAGTAAATGTTCTTACAGCCTCAATGATAGGAAGCGCATTTTCTTTTTTTACATGATCCAAATCGGTAAGCATTGTTTTTTTCTCGACCGGATCTTTTGTAAGTTTTGCACCCATTTTAAGCATTAACCTGTCCCATGCAGAAAGATTTCTTATGATCATTCTTCCTGGTAAATAATAAAACCTGATCTTTTGCAGAATATCGGGAGGAAGGGATGCCTTATTATAACTTTCTCTTTTTTCTATTTGCTCGGGAGGTGATGCAGATAGCTGGAAGAAAAGTATCTTTTTATTCTGCAATAAGTCAAAATTTTTCTTTAACCAGTCTTTTATTTCCAGTTTCCCGATATATACACTTGATCCAAGAATAAAATAATCATACTTCGGTAACTCATCAACCGGGAAACGATCAGCTGAAGCCACTGGTAATTGCAGTTCTTGCCCTATCCACATCGCATATTGTTTGGTGGCCCCGTATTTGCCTTTATAGATTACAAGCCCTTTCATAATTTTTAGTTTTAGAAATTAAAAATATTATTGATTAAGCAGCGTAATTGATCACATGTTGTTTTGCAATTACGACTTCAGGATGTTGTACGATCTCGGCATTAACAGAATTAGAAATAAGACAATATTTTTTTGCTTTTTCCATTGCTACTTTTGCTCTTTCCACATCAAAATCATTACCCACAAATGCTTTCGGATAAATATGTATGTAAGTGAATTTGTATTTGCCATCTACTATCTCTACCTGGCCCGTTGCAGTGCATTCAAAACCTGTATTTTCAATCTTCATTTTATTTACAAATACCAGGTAAGTGCTCATAAAGCAACTTGTAATCGAGCTTAGAAATAAATGTTCAGGGCTCCATTCACCTTCGGGTCCACCAAATTCCTGTGGCGTGGATACCGAAAAGGATTTTAATGAAGGTGAACCAACAATCCCAATCTTGTCTGCAGACCAATAAAGATCTGTTGTAAATATGATAGGTTTATTATTTTTTAATGGCATAGTATAGCTTATTTATAAACAAAACTATCCATATGGTAAAACAGAAGTAATGACTTGAATCAATGAAAAGGATGATTTATGAAGAATGCGAAAAAAAGATTCTTGTTACTTATCTTTTAAAAGCTCCTGTTCCATCGCAATTGCTTTTGGAAAAAGAATATTGCTTTCAAGATGTATATGTTGCACAAGGTCCTTGTCGAGCTCCTTAAGTTTAGAAAATGTTACCTTATGAGTGATACATGAATTCTCAGGTGGAGTATAGTTATTTGTTATTGTTCTGAGTCTGTTCAGATTTTGTCCCGTAGTTTCATGTTCTTTTAGCATTACTTCTTCAAGTGGTTTGCGCAGTGTTCTTATAAAAAGTCTTGCATAAGATTCCCGGTGTTTGTAAGCATGGTTGATCTGTTTAGTATAAGGAAAGTAGATATTTTCTTCCTGTCTCATGTGAGGTGGCATCTCTTTCATAAAACGCTCAATGATATTCTCGATCTCTTCAAGGTCAGGGAATTTTTTTCTGTGGCCATCCAGGAACTTTTTTACCTGCTCCTGTACTTCAGGTAAAGCTCTTTCAAGATACCGATGATGAACATTTAAAATATAATCGGCAAGGAAATCGATATCCCATTGATCGAAATCGATTGCCGCATTCGAAGGTGATTGCCGGACGATCTTTCTCAGGTCATTTATCACTTCATTTGTTTCTAAATTTTTATTTTGACAAACCATCTCGAGTGACCATTTACCGCCACAACAAAAATCTATATCATATTTTCTAAATATTTCAGCCGTACGATAATCATGTTTTACGATATCCGTCACAAAAGAAAAGGGTTCTATTTTATAAATATTTTGATACATAACTCTTACTCCTGATCACTAATCAATATTAACTGGATAAAAAAAGAGAAAACATGACTTTCATCATCATGAAAAAATTTATCAAAATTAATCTTGCTGTTTTCGTATACAGGTGAGTAAACTCATCCCATTTTTTGACACATATCATGTTTGGGCGCCATGGCGTCGATACTCTTCTTAAATCTTTAAAAAAAAAGGATATTTGTATCTTAAAAAGCGACTCAACGCATCCTTTCGCTAAGTCTTTACGATTCAAATCTATTCAGGTTAAAAGAGCTTTTTATGAAGAAATATTTGATTGCGATTACTATTTTATTCTTTACCGAGGCACAGTCTTCGGCCTGTGAAATATGTGGTTGTGGAGTCGGAAACTATTATTTTGGAATGCTACCCCAGTTCAAGAGTCATTTTATTGGGTTGCGGTACCATTATAATAAATTCAACACAAGGCTCGTAAGCGATCCTTCGCAATATAGCAACGACTTTTACCAAACGATTGAGTTGTGGGGTGGTTGGAATATTGGAAAACATTTTCAAATGCTTGGACTTGTGCCATTTAATATCAATCACCAGGAATCGGATGAAGGAGTTACCAATTTAAAAGGGCTTGGTGATGCCATTATATTGATGAACTATAAAGTATTTGAGGTGAATTCTAAAACCGGGAGCGGTAAAAATATCAACCAGGAGCTATGGTTGGGTGGGGGATTGAAATTGCCAACCGGTAAATTTGCGATTGAACCAAACGATCCGGATGTTGCGTCGGCGGCGAATATTCAGCTTGGTGCCGGTTCAACCGATATTTTATTGAACGGGATGTATAATTTAAGAGTTGGAAAAATCGCCATGACCACACAGGCCAATTATAAAATAAGTAGCACTAATAAAGATGATTATCGGTTTGGGAATAAATTTTCTGCCAACAGTTTCATTTCTTATGGGTTCAATGCAAAAAAAACAATGATTAGCCCCAATCTCGGGTTACTATATGAAAACACTGCAGAAAGCAAATTGCAATCTGCTAAAGTGGATCTTACCGGTGGTTCGCTTTTACAAGGCGCAATTGGTGTTGAATTTGGGTTTAATAAGATATCTGTAGGGTTTAATGCACAACTTCCAATTGCTCAAAATTTTGCTGAAGATCAAACTAAACAAAAAGTGAAAGGGATGGTACATGTGACCTTTGCACTTTGATATTTTCATGTTCTTTGTTTTTAAAGAGCCGTTTCCAAAAGGAAAACGGTTTTTTGTTTTCTGATATATCTCATTTTATAAATTGATAAATGTCATGTCTTTCGAAATTAACAGCCGGTAGTTTTGTTTACAAAGCACAAAGTTGTTATCTAACTATAAGGGCAAAAAACTCTTCCCATCACAGGATGGGCAATCGTTGGTTTTCGTTTCAATTACACAGCCCTCTGATTCCTCAGAGGGCTTCTTTTTGAAAAGCATTTTTGATTTAGCTTGGATATATTCCTTAATAAGATCCTTAAAAATCAAATACTTTAAGATGCTGCATAGAGTTACCGGACCCCTTTGCTTTCACTCCGGGCAGACTACTGCAACAATTGCTGAGTAGAATTGTTGCAGCACAAGAGTGCGACGCAACGAAGGCTTAATAAAAATTATACAGCCCGGCCCATAATTTTCCACATATTAACAAAATGCCAGCAACGACAAAGACGTTATAGTCATCCTGATTATATTTGTCGCTAATCAAACCCTTTAAATGAGCATTCCTAAAGGAACACTTATTGCAATCGGAGGTGCGGAAGATAAAGGCACCGATCTTGAAGCCGGGGAAGTCTATCGAAGTAATCTTAATTTTTTTGAGTTAGGCATTTTACGTCGTGTAGTGCAGGAAGCCGGTGGTCCCAGTGCAAGAATTGAGATCATCACGACCGCTTCTACTATTCCTATGGAAGTTGGGGAAAACTACCGAAATGCATTTGGTAAGATCGGTTGTGAAAATGTTGATATAATGCATGTTCGTACACGGCAGGATACATTGAACAAAGAATATTTGCAAAGAATAAAAACCTGTGATGCCGTAATGTTTAGTGGGGGAAATCAATTGCGATTGAGTGTAACGGATGGTGGCACAGAATTTCTTGCGATCATGCAGAGGCGCTACATGAATGAAGATTTTTTAATTGCCGGAACTTCAGCAGGCGCCATGGCAATGAGTAAAACGATGATCTATGAAGGCAATGCAACAAGAGCTCATTTAAAAGGTGAAGTAAAGATCACGACCGGTCTTGGGTTTATTGATTCTGTGATCATTGATTCTCATTTTGAAAAACGTGGAAGATTTGGGAGATTGGCACAATCAGTTGCAACTAATCCAAGTTGTATTGGTATAGGTTTGGGAGAAGATACCGGTATGTTAATCACAGATGGAGATAAAATGGAAGCAATAGGAAGTGGCCTCGTTGTGATCATTGATGGCCATGATATTTTGCATAACAATATTGGTGATATTCCAGATGGCAACCCGATCTCTATTGAAAATTTAAAAGTTCATTTTTGTGAAAAAGGGAATGGTTATGTTATAAGTGAAAGGAAATTTTTAATGGAAGCAAGTGAAGGAGCTGTTATTAAGAAGCAAGTGGATGTTGAATGATAATTAGAGGGTTGGAGTTTGAGGTTTGATTTTAGGAGCATTCTTTATGAATGCTTTTTTAGTTTAAATTGTGTCAAACATAATTATTATGAAACTTTTTTTCTTTTCAATGGTTGTAATGTTGATGACATCTTTTACTTTTCAAAAGAAAACAAAGGTGATCTTTTTTGGAGATTCTATAACACAGGCGGGTGTACAGGGAGGTGGTTATATTGTAAGAGTTGATAGTATGTGCAAAGTGGAAGGTTCCGGAGATAAATATGAATTTATTGGTGCAGGTATTGGCGGTAATAAGATATATGATCTGTATCTAAGAATGGATAGTGATGTACTTGCAAAAAACCCGGATATGGTTATTATTTATATTGGTGTAAACGATGTATGGCATAAATCTTCTTCAGGCACGGGCACCGACGCTGATAAATTTGAAAAATTTTATCAGGCTATCATTGATAAATTGAAAGCAAAAAATATAAAGATTATTCTTAGTACGCCGGCAGCAATAGGAGAGAAGACTGATTTTAGTAATCCGCAGGATGGAGATATGAATGAATATAGTAATATCATTCGCCGGATCGCTTTAAAAAATAGCCTGGCTTTAGTTGATCTGCGGAAAGCATTTCTTGATTACAACATTAAAAACAACCCTGATAATAAAGATCGTGGCATTCTTACTACTGACCGTGTTCATTTAAATGCAAAAGGAAATCAATTGGTAGCTGATGAAATGTGGAAGGTGATCAAAGGCTCATAAAAGTCCTTTATCTGATTCCCATTTTCTTGTTGATCTTCCATCATGGGATATAATGCTGTAATTATTATCAGTAGCCCATTTCAAAACTTTCTTTCTTAAGAGCTTTGGATAAAAATGTGTGGCAACATTTTTCGTGTTTGGATATTCTTTGAACAAGCCGATCTTACTTAGCACATCATAGCTTGCAGCTGCGCATCGCATACCGAAAATTGCATAGTCATAAGGAGTTTTTGCAGTAAATGAATCAATCAGTTTTTGCAAAGTCATAAATTGCTCTTGAGAAACAGGAACAACGACTGTTGTCCATTTATCTGTTTCGCTGTTCCAATAAATAGAATCGTTTATACTGAAACCGCCGCTTGGTTTTTTATTGTTTGGAACAAGTGGATTATTTCCCGGTCTGAAGTCCAGCACACGGCCACCAGCTTCGATATTGACATGACCGCCTTTTATGCCACCAAATCGTTTTGATTCTTGCTGATGATAACCTTTCGCAGGTCTTGAGCCGTAAAGAAAATTAATTTTAATTGTATAAGTTGAATCACTTGCATAGCAAGAAGAGAAAGTAAAAAAGGAAATGATAATTACAATGACTTTCATGTTTTTTAATGGCAATACAAAAGTATCAACAAAATAAAAACCACTGCTAAGAAGGATGTTAAAAATTAATTGCAATTAACGAGGTAGTAATTCTTTTTTCCTTTTTGAACCAGGATATATCTATCGTGCAACAACAAATTATTTTCTATGGACTGTTGAATGTTCTCAATTTTTTTTCTGTTAATGCTTACCCCGCCACCTTGGACTGTTTTTCTCGCTTCCCCTTTGCTCGGAAAAATCTTTGTTTCCGCTAAAAAGGTAACAATATCAATCCCTGCGGCAATCTTATTTTTTTCAAAATCAATTTTTATAATGCCGTCCATGCCTTCAAGTTCATCTACGGTCAGATCTTCTGCCGAAGCATGTTGATTGGAAAATAATTTTTCTGTTGTTTCAATAGCTTTTTTCAATTCTTCATTGCCGTGTACAAATTTTGTTACCTCTTCAGCCAGTTTTTTTTGCAGTGATCTCTTTGCCGCATCTTTTTTATGTTCTGCTATCAATGAATCAACAGTGAGTTTATCAAGAAAAGTGAATATCCTGATCCATTTTTCTGCATCATCATCACTTGCATTTAACCAAAATTGATAAAATTGATAAGGAGATGTTTTGGCCGGATCAAGCCAGACATTTCCTTTTTCTGTTTTTCCGAACTTACCACCATCTGCTTTTGTGATCAATGGACAAGTAAATGCAAAGGCTTCGCCACTATCTTTTCTTCGGATCAATTCGGTTCCTGTAACAATGTTTCCCCACTGATCACTGCCACCCATTTGCAGCTTTACATTTTTGTTTTTATACAACCAATAAAAATCATAACCTTGAACTAACTGGTATGTAAACTCAGTAAAGCTCATCCCGGTTTCTCCTTCCAGCCTTTTTCTCACACTGTCTTTACTTGTCATGTAGTTCACGGTAATATGTTTACCAACATCACGAATAAAACTCAGGAAACTTATTTCTTTGAACCAATCGTAATTGTTCACCATTTCGGCGCAGTTTGGTTTTGATGGATCAAAATCAAGGAACTGCATCAGTTGCTTTTTTACCCCCTCTTGGTTATGGCGCAGTGTTTCTTCGCTCAGTAAATTCCTTTCTTCGCTTTTTCCACTTGGATCGCCTACCATTCCCGTTGCACCACCAACCAAGGCATATGGTTTATGCCCAGCCTTTTGCAAATGCACAAGTAGCAGAATTGGCACAAGGCTGCCAATATGAAGAGAGTCAGCTGTCGGATCAAAGCCGACATAGCCTGAAGTCATCTCCTTATTCAATTGTTCTTCACTGCCTGGCATAATATCCTGTATCATTCCCCTCCACTTAAGCTCATCTAAGAGTTTCATCCTTAAAAGATTTGGCACAAATGTAAAGCAAAAAGAAACCAAGGCAGAAACGGCAATATTTTTCTAACTAATTCGTTTTCAAAGCTGGATTTTTCGCTGATTTCTATGTATTTCAGCGCTTAAAATCTAATTTTACAAGCTTTCCGCACCGATGAAAAACTAATAAAAAGTGCTTATTCGAAAATTGGAACCATGAAACGACCACATAGCTACCTAACCCTATTAATTCTATTTGCAAGCCTGACAACCTACTCGCAGTTCAGAAAATATTCCAATGAATTTTTGAATATTGGCGCAGGTGCAAGGGGTCTTTCAATGGGCGGTGCTCAAGTGGCATCAGTGAAAGATGGAACATCTGGTTATTGGAATCCTGCTGGTCTTGTTGGTATCAAAAATAATCCTGAGATAAACATAATGCATGCAGAATATTTTGCTGGCATCGGTAAATATGATTTTGTTAGTGCTGCTTTTCCTACAACAAATAATAAAAGAACATTTGCTATTACAGGTCTTCGCTTTGCAGTAGATGATATCATGAATACATTATTCCTGGTGGAACCCGATGGTTCTATCAACTATAATAACATCCAGGCATTTTCTTCTGCTGATTATGCTTTTATTTTATCATTAGCACAAAAATTAAAGGAAAGTGATAATAAGAATATCCAGTTTGGAATAAATGCAAAAGTTATTCATCGCAGCGTAGGCAAGTTTGCAAAAGCATGGGGCTTTGGATTAGATGCAGGTTTACAAATATTCCAGGGCAAATGGAAATTTGGTATTGCTGGCAGAGACATCACTACTACATTTAATACATGGTCATTTACATTTACTGAAAAGGAAAAAGAAGTTTTATACTTAACGAACAATGAAATACCGGTAAAATCATCGGAGATGACTGCACCAAGACTTGTTTTGGGTGTTGCCCGTGATTTTCGAATTAGTAAGAAAGTTGGCCTTCTTGCCGAAGCAAATCTTGATCTCACTTTTGATGGTCAACGAAATACAGTTATCAGCGCTGACCCTATAAGTGCAGATCCAAAACTTGGCCTTGAATGTAATATCAATAACATTTTTTATGTAAGAGCAGGCATCAATAATTTCCAGAAAGCATTGGCTGACGGTGATACTTTAAATCTAAAGAAAGTATGGATATACCAACCAAGTGCAGGTGCTGGTTTTAAAATTTCCAATATCACTATAGATTATGCATTTACTAACCTGGCCAATCAATCAAATCCTTTATTCACACATGTATTTTCATTGAAGCTGGATATGGTAAGTGATAAAAACAAAAAGAAAAAATAATCTGAACCACAGATAAAATTATTTTGATGAAAAGAATTTTCCTTATACTGCTAATCGCCATTCCCGGATTGTCTGCTACTGCGCAGACTTTTCCATATAACAATGAGTGGATCGATTACAGTAAAACCTATTATAAATTCTATGTAGGTAAAACTGGTCTTTACAGGATCTCTCAAACCGTACTTGCATCGAAAGGAATTGGAAGCATACCTGCTGAACAATTTCAGCTTTGGAGAAATGGACGTGAGATCCCTATTTATACTTCAGTTCCTTCAGGTCCTTTAGGCGGAAGTGATTTTATTGAATTTTGGGGTGAAAGAAATGATGGTCTTCCCGATAGCACACTTTATAGGGATACAAGTTTTATTTTAAACAATAAATATAGTCTTCAAACTGACACAGCTGCATTCTTCTTAACTATAAACCCTGTTGGTGGAAATAGGCGACTACTGAATACAGTAAATAATGTGGCCGGCAATATTCTTCCTCCGGAACCATATTTTATGTTTGCCGAAGGGAAATATTTTTTTGATTATATTAACCCGGGCTATTATGTTGATGCCGGAGAATATGTCCATTCCTCTTCTTATGATAAAGGGGAGGGTTTTGTTTGTCGGGATATTTATGCCGGTAATTCTTTAAACGTGGGGCATAAATTATATCCTTATGCTTCAGGTCCAGACGCCACTTTCAGTATCAATGCTGCTGGTAATAGTATCAACTTACGGACATTTAGAGTTAAGCTGAATGCCGATAGCATTTTCGGAACGCAAATGGATTATCTGAACCAAACAAAATCTTCTGTTAGTGTTCCATTAGCAAAATTACTAAATGGGTTTAATACAATTGAAATAACAAATCAAAGTAACGGTGCATATGACAGGTTGGTAGTAGCTCAGTATGAATTGACTTACCCAAGAATTTTTAATTTCGGAGATACTATGAATTTCCAATTCGATCTGCCTGCAAATCCGGCAGGTAATTATCTTGAAATAACCAATTTCAATTACGGTTCAACAGCTCCTGTTTTATACGATATTACAAATGGTAAAAGATATATAGGTGATATTTCTAATCCAGCATTACTGAAGTTTGCATTAGATCCTTCAATGGTTGACAGAAAGTTTGTATTGATCAGCCTTGATCCTTCAAACATTGCGACCGTCGGCACAATAAAGCAAAGAATTTTTATTAATTATAATCTTGCGGCTAACCAGGGAGATTATCTTATCATTTCTCATCCGCGTTTGTATTCGGGTCCTGGCGGTTCAAATCCGGTGGATGATTACAGGGCTTATCGTAGTTCATCAGCTGGTGGAGCTTACAATGCTAAAATTTATGAAATAGATGAGCTGGTTGATCAATTTGCATTTGGTATAAAGAAGCATCCTAATTCAGTTAGAAATTTTTTACGTTGGGCTAGGGCTAATTTTTCCACAGCACCAAAATTTGTGTTTATGATCGGGCATGCGGTGGTATACGATCAATATCGCTATGCAGAAATTTTATCCAATCCTGACATTGAGAGATTAAACATTGTTCCAACTTTTGGAGCTCCTGCTTCAGATATATTACTCAGTGCAGATGTGAGACAACAAATTCCGCTTACACCAATCGGACGTTTGTCGGTGATAGATGGGGGGGAAATAGCAACTTATTTGGCAAAGGTAAAGGAATACGAAGCCGCTCAAACAGTCTCATCGCCATTGGTTCAGGACATAGCCTGGACGAAAAACGTAGTACATGTGAGTGGTGGTAGTGAGCCGGAACTTGTTGCACAGCTTGGCGGTTACATGAATAAATACAAGCAAATTATTTCTGATACCTTGTTTGGTGGTAATGTAACAACGTTTAAAAAATCCTCTACAGAGACTATACAGGCAATTACTGATCAGCATATAAAAGATCTTTTTGCGGAAGGACTTAACCAGGTTACATATTTTGGTCACTCTTCAGCAACAGTACTTGATTTTAACCTGGATAATCCGGAACAATATAATAACCCGGGTAAATATCCTTTGTTCATAGCAATGGGATGTTTGGCGGGTAACTTTTTTAATTTTAACCCCGCCAGGTTCTATACAAAAGAAACTCTTTCTGAAAGATGGTTGCTGACTCCTAACAGGGGAGCCATTGCGTTTATCGCCAGCTCTCACTTTGGTATTCCGGCCTATCTTGATATTTATAATACGAAAACATACACCAACGAAGCCAAAACAATGTATGGCAAAACTTATGGTGAAATATTGAGACAAACTGTGATAGACGTTTTTAATGAAAAATCCCAACTCGATTTCTTTGCCCGCATGCATACAGAACAAAATACATTGCATGGTGATCCGGCAATCCACCCTAACAATCATTTGAAACCTGATTATGTTATTGAGGATCCGATGGTGAAAGTTTCTCCATCATTTATTTCAGTTGCAGATACAGTTTTTAAAGTTGATGCAAAATTCCTAAACCAAGGTAGGGCCGTTAATAAAGACATTGCGATCTTAGTTGAACGCAAAACTCCCACCAGTGGCAATTTCATTCCAGTTCTTAAGGATACAATTCCGGGTATACGTTATGCAGATTCAATATCCGTAATACTTCATATAAACCCAACAACTGAGCAAGGGCTTAATCAAATTAGAGTAACAATAGACGCAGATAACGCAGTTGATGAATCATGGGAAAATAATAATACGATCACAAAAGATGTGTTCATTTTTGAAGATGATGCAAGACCGGTGTATCCTTTAAATTATGCAATTATAAATAAGCAAAACATTAAGTTGTATGCCTCAACGGCAAATCCATTCAGTCCATCAAAACAATACCGGATGGAAATTGATACAACGGATTTCTTCAATTCCTCATTTAAGCATACTGTAAATGTTACTGCAATTGGAGGATTACTTGAATTTAGCCCGACAATTACATTTACTGACAGCACTGTTTATTACTGGCGGATATCACCACTTGATGGTGCCGGAAACCCCTCAAAATGGAATGAGGCATCTTTTGTTTACTTAGCAAACAGTGATGTTGGATTTAATCAATCGCACTTTTATCAACATACAAGATCATTCTCAGAAAGAGTATTTATAGATTCCACTAACCGCACCTGGGAATACCATCCAGTATTAAATCAGTTGTTTATAAGATCAGGTATATATCCAATAAGTTCACCAAACGCGGCTGATTTTTATATTAATGTTAACGGTAAAAATAGTGTTGGCCCCGGTTGCGTTTATGATGAATTAATCATTAATGTTTTTGATCCGATTTCGTTTCAGCCAATGGAAAACACTACAGGAACCTTATTTGGTAGCGGTAATTTTTGTGGTTTTTCATTTGCCAGGGGATTTAATTTTCTTTTTTCTCTCGGCGACACTGCTTCAAGAAGAAAAGCACGAGAGTTTCTCGAGAATATTGTACCAGAGGGGGCTTATGTTACCATTAGAAGTAATACCTCGCCTTATTACGACTGGGGACCTAATACCTATGCCTCAGTATGGAAAGCAGATACTGCCTATTATGGACCCGGAATTTCTTTATATCATACATTAAAAAACCAGGGCTTTACATCAATTGATCAGTATGATACTACGAACGCATTTGTATTTGTTTATAAAAAGAACAGTCTTGCTACATATACGCCTTCTATTAAATTCGCCGAGAATATTTATGACCGTATTTTGTTGAGCGTAGCCTGCCCTACTCCAGATACTTTAGGTTATACAACTTCTCCGGTGTTTGGTGCGGCCAAACAATGGAAACAATTAAGATGGAGTGGATCAACTGTTGATGTGTCAGCCGGCGACCAGCCAACTGTAGATATTATCGGAATAGACAATGCGGGCATAGAAACAACAATAATGAGTGGTTTAAATACGGGCCAGCAGGATGTTGATATTTCAACGATCAATGCTGCTCAATATCCATTTTTAAAATTGCGAATGAGGAATCTTGATTCGATCAACCTGACTCCTTACCAGCTACGATATTGGCGACTAACCTATGTACCGATACCGGAAGGAGCATTGACACCAAATGTATTCTTCCAGTTCAAGGACACACTTGATGCAGGAGAGCCCCTTGATTTTAAAGTCGCATTTAAAAATATAAGCGATGCAAATTTTGATAGCCTTAAAGTAAAATTGATCGTAACAGATAGGAATAATGTGCAAAATGTAATTTCGCCTTCGGCAAAATTCAAACCATTGATCAGCGGTGATACATTGCATGTAAGAAATCTTACAACAACATCAGGTTTAAGTGGCTTAAATACCTTCTTTCTTGATGTAAATCCTGATAATGATCAGCCGGAACAGTTCCATTTTAACAACTTTATGTACCGGACTTTCTATGTTAGGTCAGATAAAGTGAATCCATTACTCGATGTAACTTTTGATGGCGTGCATATTCTTAACAGAGATATCGTGGCATCTAAACCTCATATTACGATTAAGCTTAAAGATGAAAATAAATGGCTATTATTAAATGACACATCTGGTGCTCAAATACAAGTACATTATCCAAATGGCGTTACACGTTCTTACTTCTTTAATACAAGCGATACATTGAAATTTACCCCTCCGGGTAATGCACCGAACGCCGATAATACAGCTACGATCGACTTCCTGCCTTACTTCCCGCTTGATGGAGATTATGAATTGACAGTATCTGGTAAAGACAGGAGCGGAAACACAGCAGGAAATGTCGAATATAAGGTCGGATTTCAGGTCATCAACAAACCAATGATCTCAAACATGCTGAATTATCCGAATCCATTTACCACATCAACTGCATTTGTATTTACAATTACCGGAGCCGAAGTCCCGCAGAATATCAGGATACAGATCATGACTATCACAGGTAAGATCGTAAGAGAAATAACCAAAGACGAATTAGGGCCATTGCATATCGGTAGAAATATCACGGAGTTCAAATGGGATGGAACGGATCAATACGGGCAGAAACTTGCCAATGGTATATACCTGTATCGTGTGATAACGAATCTCAATGGCAAATCGCTGGATAAATACAGAAGTACAGAAAAAGATAATGAAGACAATACAGACAAATACTTTAATAAGGGGTACGGTAAAATGTATTTAATGAGATAAAGCCAGAACTCAAAATTAAAAATTCAAAAGTTCCCGAATAATGCGGGAACTTTTTTGTTTCGTACTTCGTAAAGGCGGGAGTCTTATACTTTAATACTTTTGCCAGCAATAGATTTTCGACTTTTAAATTTTGACTTTATTCAGATGGGTAAAATAGCAATCAATATAGCAACAGGCAGTTTACAACAACAGGAAATGATCGTGGGAATTGATCTTGGAACAACGAATAGCTTAGTCGCTATCATTCATCCTGAAAGCAGGAAGCCGCTTGTGCTTAAAGAACATGATGGCAATGCATTGGTGCCCTCGATCGTTCACTTTGATAATACCGCATCGATCACTGTTGGCGATGAAGCAAAAAATTATCTTATCTCTGAGCCGCAGAACACCATCTTCTCTGTAAAGAGATTGATGGGTAAATCTTATAATGACATTAAAGAAAGATCATCTTTTTTTTCTTATAAAGTAATCGATGATAATACTGAGAGCTTAGTGAAAATACAAGTAGGGGAAAAGTTTTATTCACCTGTGGAATTATCTTCTTACATACTTATTGAATTAAAAAAAAGGGCCGAGCATATTTTAAAAACACCGGTAACAAAAGCCGTGATCACCGTGCCAGCTTATTTCAACGATGCGCAACGACAGGCAACAAGAGATGCAGGTAAATTGGCTGGACTTGACGTATTAAGGATAGTGAATGAACCAACAGCAGCAAGTCTTGCTTATGGTTTAGGTATGAGAAATGACGAGACAAAAACCGTTGCAGTCTATGATCTCGGCGGAGGAACTTTTGATATTTCTGTTTTGCGTATTAGCAATGGAATATTTGAAGTGTTATCAACAAACGGGGATACTTATCTGGGGGGTGATGATTTTGACCATGCAATTGTAAAACATTGGATAAATCAAAAAGGAATAAAGGAAGAAGAATTAAATACACATAAAAGTCTTGCGCAGGAATTAAGATTGAAAGCAGAAGAAGCGAAGAAATATTTAAGCAGTAATGAAAATTTTAAAGGTGCAGCGGGAGGAGAGCAACTTGAATTAAATAAAGCTGAACTTCAAAAACTAATTCAGTCTTTGGTTAATAAAACTATTCAATGTTGCAAAAGCGCATTGGCTGATGCACAACTTTCGTCAGGTGATATTGATGAAGTGATAATGGTTGGTGGATCAACGAGAGTGCCAATAGTAAAGGCGTCAGTAAGTAAATTTTTTGGGAGAAAAGTTCATGATGAATTAAATCCAGATGAAGTAGTGGCGCTTGGTGCCGCTGTACAAGCTGATATTCTTGCAGGAAACAATAAAGATTTTTTATTGCTGGATATTACACCGCTATCATTGGGCATTGAAACAATGGGAGGGTTGATGGATGTATTGATACCACGTAATTCAAAAATTCCTTCTAAAGCGGGCCGTCAATATACAACGCAAAAAGATGGTCAAAACGGAATGAGGATCTCTGTTTTCCAGGGCGAAAGGGATCTGGTACAAGATAACCGCAAACTGTCTGAATTTAATTTATCAGGAATTCCGGCTATGCCTGCAGGACTTGCCAAAGTGGAAGTATCTTTTTTGATCAATGCTGATGGAATATTAAATGTAAAAGCAAAAGAACTAAGAAGTAGTGTAGAACAAAGCATTGAAGTAAAACCACAATACGGATTAACTGATGGTGAAGTTGAAAAAATGCTAATGGAATCTATTCAACATGCGAGTGAGGATGTAAAAACAAGAGCATTAGTTGAAGCTAAAACTGAAGCGCAGCAGTTGATCGATACTACACAAAAATTTCTAAAAAAGAACGCTGAGTTTCTTTTACTTGAAGAAATTGCCAAAACCACAAAAGCAATTGATGATCTCAGATCGGCGCTTAATTCAGAAAATAAGGACCTGATACATCAAAAGACAGAATCATTAAATGAGATCTCGCGACCTTATGCAGAAAGAGTGATGGATATGGCGATCAGTAAAGCGATGAGTGGAAAAAGTATCAAAGACGCTATTTAGCTCTGAAGCCATCTTCTACTTTATTTCCTCGGGGGGAAAATTTTTCACAACTAAGATCAGTGCAGGGAATCGGAGTAATGCCAAGTTCTTTATGTGCAGCAGGGGAATTGATTTTTATTCCATCACAATCGAAAATTTTATACTCAGTTTTTTTAATCCCCAAAGGAATTAATAATTGCTCTTTGCTGAAAAAAAATATAAATCGATATCCAGTGTATGCAAATATCGATCCTGTGGCAAGAAGCAAAATAGCGATCAATACATTTTTTCCAATGAGAATTTCTTTTTCTTTAAAAACCAGGTAAGAAACTACACCAATAAACCCAAGTATAAATCCAAAACCAAATCTTGGATCAGGAGCATTTAAAAACCAGAAAATAATTCCAGAGAGCATTGTCAGTAATACTAATAGAGTAATGAAGTTGGATCGAATGACTTTCTTTATTGAGAATAATATTGCAATAAAAGATAATACAAAGAAGATCATGATGACTTTATCTGCAGTGGATCGATTTTGCCACCAGGTTGGCAGCCATTCTGCAGGATTCATTTTATTTACGGCACTAATTTCATCTGTTACTACTCCAGACTTCTTTGCATAAGCATTTATATAGTTTTTTTCATTTAGTGTAAGTTTTGAATCATATTTCCAGTCTACATTGGCAACATTAATAGAAGTTGAGGGAAAAACTACATAACCTGAAGTAATAATATTTCTTGCAATAAAAGGCGTGAGTATTATTATCGATATAAACAATATCCAATAAGACAATTTAATTTTTCTTTTAATCAGACTAAGGGAAGCTGCCACTACAGCAATTAAAAGCACCGGAGCAACTGATAGCTTGATCGTAACAGCAACAAGGCTTAAAAAAGCGACAAGTACCCAATCATTCGGTGCTACATGGTTTGTGTTTTTTTCCAGTAGAAAATAAATAATAGTCAAAATGAAAAGTGTTGCAATAAAATCAGGACTTGCGGAAGTGGCAGTTAATCTTACTTGTGTATAACTCCAGGTGCTTATTATAAGTAACGCAATCCAAAATAGTCCAAAAAAATTTTTTCCCTCTTTAAGAAAATTATAATTGATCCGGTTGATCAAAAAAATAAAAAACCAAAATAGTACTGTTGAATTTAGAAGGGTGATTCCTTCTTTGCCGGTAAAACTAAACCCAAATAGCGCACAATCAACAAACCAAAGCCCTTGATAACCAAGGCGAGCATGTAAATGAACCAAACCAGGGACCGCTTTATATTTTTCTATCCATTGTATTGTTTGTGCATGATAACCCAGCGTATCAGCATGAATGACCGTCCAGGTGCTCATCACTAAGACCAATAACAAACAAGTTGATAATAGAATAATAGAAAAGAAATGCAGATCTTGTAATTCTTTTTTTAATGCAGCAAAAAATGCAGGTGAATCTTTCTTAAAAAACAAGACAAGGCAGGGAATGATAAATAAAAATTGTACCCACCATTCACCCAATGGAATGAATAATGAAAGAGTACCTCCAATAACTGTAATGGCAGAAAGACCGGCAATGCAAATTATGCTGAAATGCGGGAGCTGTAATTTATTCCTAGTTATTTTTTTGATGAAATGGAAAAAGAGAATGCCCCACATCCAGCTCAGAAATGAAATATAGATCCATACAAGTAAAGTTGTTAGCATTTACACACTATCATTTGCGTGAAAGGATATTATATTTCAAAATACACCAAATGGCATGAAGACCATCTGTCCATTTTATTTTTTTTCCATCATCATATGTTCTTCCATAATAAGCAATACCAACCTCATAAAATCTTATGTTTTTGATGCGGCTCACTTTGGCTGTAACTTCTGGTTCAAAACCGAACCTGTTCTCTTTAAGCCGAATTTGTTTCAATACATCTGTCCTGAACATTTTATACCCGGTTTCCATATCCGTAAGATTTAAACCCGTGAAAAGGTTCGAAAGAAATGTCAGAAATTTATTACCGATCGTATGAAAGAAAAATAAAACTCTGTGTGGTCCGCTTCCCATAAATCTTGAACCATATACTACATCTGCGTGGCCATCAATAATGGGATGTAATAATTTATTATAATCATTTGGATCGTATTCGAAATCTGCGTCTTGTATTATAATGATATCACCATTGGCTTTTTGTAAAGCAGCTTTCACTGCGGCACCCTTGCCTGAATTTATTTGCTGATGAATTGAGATAGCAGAAGGGTTTTTTTCGCAAAACTTATTTATTTCATTTGCTGAGTTATCAGTAGACCCGTCATTTACAATTATTATCTGTTTTTCAAGGTCATATTCAAGCTTTGTTTGCAAAACTTTTTCCATTACTGTTGAGATCAGTTTTTCTTCATTATAACAGGGTATGATAATGCTCAGTTTTTTCAAGGTCATTAGAAATTAATGTGAAGATAGTCTAGTGACTCGATTTTTCTAAATGAAAACCACTTCGAATATTTTTCCCTCTTGGTTTTAGCCTGGGATGAATTTCATATAAACAAGGGAGTTCTGTTCCATAACAACGTATATTCCAGTTGTTGTTTATTAATTCGGGGATACGAAATGTAATTCCATCGATCACGAATTCTTTTACTGGTGGTTGTGGAAGTTGCAAAGGTGAGATCCAATTCCTGTATTCTTTTTGTTTCAATGGTTTTGAAACCAGGTAATAACTTAATCCTGCGATCATAAGAATTATTAAAGCATTTAATAAAAACTTTATTGATCGGAAATCATTTACAAAAGAACTTAAATGATATTCTAAAAGAACAGTTCCAAATATCAAAATGCCATAAACAAATCTTGGATCGGGAGCGATAATAAGCCAACTCATAAGCCAAAGTATCATTAACCCCGTAATAATTGATTTACTATAATCTTTTTTTTGAATACGCAATTTTATACCAGTGAACAATATTCCAGTAAAACCCACCAGCACTAATATTTTATCAAAGGGAAAGAGATGTTGGAACCAGGCAGGTACCCAGCCAGAGCCTAGTGCTTTTGTTTGTTCGATATCAAAATAAGTTGTGCTGACGCGATTATAATACTTAATGTATTCAAGAAGCCTTTCGGTAATTTGGAGATCAGGTTTCCAATCTACATTAATATCGAAAAAAGTCGCAGGATAAAATGGGTAACCCGCAATTATAATGCTTCGAATAAGAAAAGGAACAATAAGTAAAAGGCAATAAGCTATTGGTAAAAAAAGTTTCCTGGTTTGTTTTTGCTTTATAAATAAAATAAAAGCAAACAAACTTAAAAGTAGTAATGGATAGTTGATCAGTCGAACAGTGAGTAAATAAGCGGGCCAGATGATCCATTCTATCTTGGGAGAAGTTTTTTCACTAAAAAACACTTCTGTAAATAATAGTAAAACAATGGATGTAGTAATAAAATCATAATTGGTTGTGGCAGCATTTCCTTTTATGAATGCCCAAATTAACAGGCAAATAATGAAAACTAAAAGAATAGCAAAAGCAGCTTGCGCATTATTTTCTTTTTGAAACTGACTGATTTTTTCAATAAACCAATAACATAACCATAATGATATAAGACTATTCAAAACCGTAAATCCGCCAGTGGTCTTTGAAGAAAAACTAAATAAAGCTACACTGCTAAACCATGAGGAATTAAATCCAAATCTTTCATGAAGATTTACAAGTCCTGGAACCGAACCGTACTCCTGTATCCATTTTATCGATTGGATATGATAACTTTCTGTATCATCCATCATTGTAGGTCCGGCATTGATAAGAAGTATCGTAATCCAAAAAATAAAAAACAGAATCAAGGATGCAGAAACTTTGATCTTAGGTACAAAAATTTTTGTGTTCTTTCGTTTGATGACGGATATTAAAATAAGCAGTCCTAATATCCCAAACCTGGTGTAAAAAGTAATTGGAAAAAACAAAACAATGATCTGGGTTAAAGATGTAAGAAGGATCAAACCGCTTACCAGGTAATAAATGATCGGCCTTGATTCATCTTTTGAGGGGAAGAATTTGTAAAAAAGAATTCCGCTCCAGAGACAGATCAGTGTAATAATGATTTGGTAAAATAAAAGGGTTAACATTTCAGTATTTAAATTTGACTTTCTTCTTCAATAAATGAGATCGGATGATAAATAGGATCTATTCCATGCTTGTTACTCTAAAACAGGTTCAAAAATATTTTTTGAGTTTAAGAAAATGTTTTTCAAAAAGATGATAACTCAAAATGCTTACAAATAAACCAGCTAAGGTAGCCAGCAGAGATGAAAGAATTTTGAATAAAAGTTCATCTTTGGTGGCAATGCCAGCGATAAGTTTATCGGTATATGGTTTTGTCAAAAGAAACACGGGCCAATGAAAAATGTAAAAACCAAAGGAATATTTTCCAAGTAAACGTAAAATAGGGTTTGTCAGAAAAAAAATTATGAAACGATTATCTTTCATTACAGCTTCATAAACGGCGATAGCAAAAATGAGTGAGAAAGTAGTGAAACCTGCAATGGCCCAAACCGGAAAATCAGGGCTTTGATTTTTTTTCAATAAATAAAAAAGATAACTTACTGAAGTTAGTGTTAAAATAAAAAAAGTAAAATACTTTCTTAATAGGTTTACATTGATTTTATAAATAGCAGCAAGCATTGAGCCAATGAGAATACCATCAATTCTCGTAAAAAGAAATGCCCTTTCGTAAGCTGGATAATAGTCCCTGTTTTCCCAAATATAAAATCGGGCCGCAATTACACTAGCTAAGATTAAAATGCAGAGAATAAGAATTCTTTTAGGTTTTTTTAATAACAATATTATTAACGGCCATAACAAATAATACTGCTCTTCAATAGCCAGTGACCAGTAATGATTCAACGCAATTCCACTCCCATCACTTTTGATTATAAGTGGCCAATTTTGTAAATATGTCCAGAACCACACCTGGTGCGCCTTGTAGTAAGACATCTCAAGTAGCGACGGATTGATTGCAGGAATAATGAATAAAAAAAGAATAAGAGAAAAATAGTACAAAGGAAAGATTCTTAAAACGCGGCGGGCATAGAAGTTTCTAAAGTAATTCTCTGAACTAAGTGAATTTAAAAGAATATTAGTAATAAGAAAGCCCGAGAGAACAAAGAAAAGATCAACACCGAGCCAGCCATAATTGAAGTATTCAATAAAATTGAAGTTGTGATACAGAATCACAAGAATAATAGCAATCCCTCTCAATCCATCTAATGCAGGATAGTGAGTTTGGTCAGCAGTTGGCAGTTTAACAGGTATTGAATCGGGGTTAGTAATAACTGTTTATTTACTCAAAGATAATTTCCGGTTGATGTATTTTCCAATCATATCAAATTCGATATTCACTTTTTGTCCCGGTTTCACAAGGTTCATATTTGTATGCTCAAAAGTATAAGGAATTATAGCCACATCAAAAGTGGTTCCGGTTACATTAAAGATAGTGAGGCTAATGCCATTAATAGAGACTGATCCTTTTTCAATGATCAATGTATCAAACTCTGGAAGAAATTTAAATCTGAACTCCCAACTACCCCCTTTTTCTTTTTTATCGATGCAAGTTGCCGATGAATCGACATGTCCCTGTACAAAATGACCATCCAGGCGGTCATTTATTTTTAAACATCTTTCAAGATTGATCGGGGTGCCTTTCTCCCAATCACCCAGTGTTGTTTTACTTAATGTTTCAGCAATGGCAGTAACCCGGTGCTGACCACCTTTTACCTCTTCTACTGTAAGGCATACCCCATCATGGGCCACACTCTGATCGGGTTTTAATTTTGAAGAGATAGCTGATTTTATCCAGAAGGTTTTATTGCTCCCTTTTTCAATCACTTTCTTGATTATCCCCTGTGTTTCAACTATTCCTGTAAACATAGCGGCAAATTAATTCATTTTGCACTTTCATTTCTGATTTTCAGTTTTGCCTCCTATCTTTGGTGCCCAATAAAAAATACCAAAGGAGGTATATTAACCATGTTGATCATTGATTCAAAAGATTGCGAAAACATAGACAAGGCGCTTAAAAAGTACAAAAAGAAGTTTGAGAAAAGTAAAATCCTTCTTCAACTTCGTGAACGTCAATCATACACTAAGCCGTCAGTAAGACGTCGCGGTGCCGTCTTGAAAGCTGTTTACAAGCAGAAAATAGCCAGCGGAAAAATCGAAAGTTAATATTATCCGCTAAATAATTTCAAATAGCTATTCCGAAGTATTGGGGTAGCTATTTGTTTTTGTAGTTTAGTGATGAAAATGAAAAACACATTTTTGCCCGAGATCCAATCCTTTATTGGTTACCTGAAATTTGAAAAAAGGTATTCTGCTCATACCATCCGTTCTTATCATGATGACCTCGTTCAATTTTTTGATTTTCTTGATGCGCAATTCGGAAAACTTACTCTTAAAGAAATTCCTTCAAGTTTTGTTCGTAGTTGGTTGGCTTCATTGAAGGATGATGATATAACTGCAAGAACGATCAATCGCAAGATATCGACACTCAAGTCTTTTTTTAAATTTCAACTAAAGCAGGGTAAGATCGAGAATACCCCGATGGGGAATATTATCTCCCCTAAAATAAGCAAGCGACTACCTGTTTTTATAAATGAAAAAGACCTGGTTGATCTGACCAATGCTATTAATACTAATACTGAAGACTGGGATAGCCTGAACACAAAAATGCTCATCACGATTTTTTATTCAACAGGAATGCGGCTAAGTGAATTGATAAATCTTAAAGAACGTCAGGTTGATTTTTCAAGAAAACAATTCAAAATATTGGGTAAAGGAAACAAAGAAAGAATTATACCGGCAGGAGCAGACCTGCTTGCTATAATAAAGGACTATATAAATGAGAAAAGAAAAGTGTTCGAAAAAGTTGATGACGTTTTGCTGGTAAGTTCGAAAGGAAAAAAATTATATCCCAAGTATGCATATAACCTGGTAAGAAGCATTTTACAGCAAGAAGTAAAAACGCTTGATAAGACAAGCCCACATGTATTGCGACACACTTTTGCCACACATTTAATGAATAACGGAGCAAATCTTGATGCTGTAAAAGAATTACTTGGTCATGCCAGTCTTGCAAGCACCCAGGTTTATACACATAATACTATTGAAAAGCTCAAAAACGTGTATAAAAAAGCTCATCCTAAAGCTTGATTTTAACATGATAGCTGCAATAAATTTCGAGCAAATTTTTTTTGGAAAAAGCTCATTTTAATTTTAACTTGTAGTGAACCAAAAAACAAGCCTATGCTATAAAAAAAATCAATCGAAAGCTATTTAGTTCTTTATTTATTGTTTCACCTAAAAAATGCGATTCTATGAACGTGAAGATTCAAACTGTTCGATTCAATGCGGACGAAAAACTTGTGCTATACATTAATCAAAAGTTAGAAAAGCTAAAAATCTTTAATGACCGCATTGTAGAAGTTGATGTGTTTCTGAAACTCGATAACGTAATTCATACGATTAAAGACAAGATCGCAGAGATCAGAGTACACGTACCCAGACACTATTTTTTTGCAAAAACAACAACAAAATCATTCGAGGAGTCATTTGATGAAGCGTTTGACTCCTTGTTAAGTCAAATAAAAAAGAAAAAGAAAAAACAAGCAGCATAAATATTTAAGGTCTCGTCAAGGACGGGACCTTTTTCTTTCTCATTATCAGTACAAAAATTCGCTCCAAAGATTTTTCCAAATATCAAATTCCCTTACCTTTGCCTCCCCTAAGAATTAGGGGGTAGCTCTTTATTACCATTTCCGCATCACTGACCAGAATTTGCGGAGACAGTAATCCGCCACCTTAGCTCAGCTGGTAGAGCAACTGATTTGTAATCAGTAGGTCGCCAGTTCGATTCTGGCAGGTGGCTCAGTTTATCCGAATTGCAATTCGTATTTGCGATGGGCAGATGGCCGAGTGGCTAAAGGCGACAGACTGTAAATCTGTTCTCTCACGAGTACGGAGGTTCGAATCCTTCTCTGCCCACGAAAGTTCTTTACTTGATGAGGATTACAACAGCGGGAGTAGCTCATTTGGTAGAGCGATAGCCTTCCAAGCTATAGGTGGCGAGTTCGAGCCTCGTCTCCCGCTCTTTACTAAACTGCCTGCGACGGCGGCAGTATTACTAGCCGTTGTAGCTCAGTGGTAGAGCACTTCCTTGGTAAGGAAGAGGTCAAGGGTTCAATTCCCTTTAACGGCTCATCCTTCCATTATCGTAGGATAGGCTTGGATGTCGAGTAGAATTATAGAAAGTAGAAGAGTGCGACGCAACGGAAGCTAAATAGTAGCAACAATGCCGGGCACATATTTATAAAAAACAACTTTAAAAACCGATAACATGTCAAAAGAGACCTTTAAGAGGGATAAACCCCACGTTAACGTTGGTACCATTGGCCATATCGACCACGGTAAAACAACGCTTACAGCTGCCATCACAACCATTCTTGCAAAAAGTGGTCTAGCAACAGCAAAAAAGTATGATGAAATTGATGCTGCACCTGAGGAAAAGGAACGTGGTATCACGATTAATACGGCTCACGTTGAGTACCAGACGAAAAATCGTCACTATGCTCACGTTGACTGTCCTGGTCACGCTGACTATGTTAAAAACATGATTACCGGTGCCGCCCAAATGGATGGAGCTATTCTCGTAGTAGCTGCTACAGATGGTCCGATGCCACAAACTAAAGAGCACATCCTGCTTGCCCGCCAGGTAGGTGTACCTCGTATGGTTGTATTCATGAACAAGGTTGACCTTGTTGATGACCCTGAACTTTTGGAACTGGTAGAAATGGAGATCCGCGAATTGTTGACTTTCTACGGTTTCGATGGTGACAATACACCTATTATTAAAGGTTCTGCAACTGGCGCATTAGCTGGTGAAGAAAAATGGCTTGCTGCAATTGATGAGCTGATGGCCGCTGTTGACACTTATATACCATTGCCTCCTCGCCCGGTTGATCTACCGTTCCTGATGTCTGTTGAAGACGTATTCTCAATCACTGGTCGTGGTACTGTTGCTACTGGCCGTATTGAGAGAGGTCGTGTTAAAGTTGGTGAAGGTGTTGAGATCGTAGGATTGATACCAACTCCGCTGACTTCTACAGTAACAGGTGTGGAAATGTTCCGCAAATTGCTTGATGAAGGTGAAGCTGGAGATAACGCAGGTTTGTTGCTCCGTGGTATTGAAAAGACCCAGATCCGTCGTGGTATGGTTATTTGCAAACCAGGTTCAATCACTCCGCACACTGACTTCAAATGCGAAGTTTACGTACTGAGCAAAGAGGAGGGTGGACGTCATACTCCATTCTTCCAGAAATATCGCCCCCAGTTCTATTTCAGAACTACCGATGTAACTGGTGAAGTAGAGTTAGCAGCAGGTACTGAAATGGTTATGCCTGGTGATAATACATCGTTGACTGTAAAACTTATCCAGCCAATTGCGATGGAAAAAGGTTTGAAGTTTGCGATTCGTGAAGGTGGTCGTACAGTAGGTGCGGGCCAGGTAACTGAGATATTGAAATAAAAAATAGGCTATAAGCTGTAAGCTTTTAGCTTTGATTGAAATACAAAGATTTTTATCTTTGTAAAATAAGATTCTAAAAGCTGTTTCGGTAACACGGAATAGCTTTTAGCTTTCTACGGGTATAGTATAACGGTAGTACAGAGGTCTCCAAAACCTTCAGTCTGGGTTCGAATCCTAGTACCCGTGCTAAGAGAATTTCTAATTTATAATTTCAAGATATATTCTTGAAATTTTCAAATTTTCAAATTTTGAAACATGAATAAGATCGCAACGTATTTCAGAGAGAGTTATAAAGAGCTGATGGAAAAAGTGACCTGGCCAACTTGGGCACAACTTCAGCAATCAACCATGATCGTAATTGCGGCCACACTAGTTATTACAGCGCTGGTTGCGGGCATGGACTTTATAACAAATGTGACATTGAAATTCATCTATAACATTTTCTAAGATGGAAACAACAAATACAACAGAAACACCGCAAGCCGCCGAATCAAAATGGTTTGTACTACGTGTAGTAAGCGGTAAAGAAAGAAAGGTAAAAGAATACCTTGATAAGGAAGTTTCACGTGGCGGATGGGATAAGATCGTTAAGCAGGTTTTTTTACCGGTTGAAAAAGTATATAAAGTGCAAAATGGTAAAAAGGTGATGCGTGAACGTAACTATTACCCTGGCTATGTGATGATCGAGATACTAGATGGTAAACTTTCTGATGATCTTCGTGATACTATAAAGAATACATCCAATGTGATCCATTTTCTTGGTAAAGAACATCCGATCGCTTTGCGCAAGGCAGAAGTAAATAAGATGCTTGGTAAAATGGATGAAATGGCTGAAGCTGGTGGTGTAAGCATGAGTGAGCCATTCATAGTAGGTGAAACGATCAAGATCATTGAAGGACCATTTAATGATTTTAATGGTGTGATAGAAGAAGTGAATGATGAAAAGAAAAAATTGAAAGTAACTGTAAAGATATTTGGTCGCTCAACACCTGTTGAATTGAATTATATGCAGGTAGAAAAGATCAGTTAATTATCTAAATTGATTTATAGAAAAGCAATCCCAAAAGGATTGCTTTTTTTATTTAAATATAGCTTTATCAAGCCCTGATTTTCGGATAAAATATTCTCTATTTTCGTAAGTAAAACCATTTTAAACCAGGCATGCTTCCAGGCTATAACAAGCATATAAATTCTCTCATTGTGTTTTTATTCCCTAGGCTTTGGAAGTTTGAATTCTGCTGGAAAAAATTATCAGTTGGGGTTCTTAGTTTGATCCTGGTTACAAAAGCCAGCTCACAACAAAGCCAGATCGATACAACTGTCACAAATCAAAAGGATGTTATAGATGTTATCATAAAAGTTTTAAAGATCAATCCCACGAAAGCTGATAGTACAAGACAAAACAAAAAAGTTCATTTTTCACTTGTGCCAACAGGAGCAGCTTCTCCGGGAGGAGGTGCCGCTATTGTCACTGCATTAAATGCGGCGTTTTATACAGGTCCTGTTTCTTCCACATCACTTTCTACAGTTACATTTTCGCCATGGTTTAGCTTTGATGGAAAACTTGTATTCCCTATTCGTCAACTGATCTGGTTTCCCAATAATAAATTTTTATCCAAAGGTGACACACGTTTTATGATCTATCCCCAGGAAACATGGGGTCTGGGTGGTAAAAATGAAAAAGAAAAACATGTAGTATTAGACTATAATTATGTAAGAGTTTATCAATCTTTATTAAAAGAGGTTGGAAACAATGTTTTTTTAGGTGCCGGTTATATGCTGGACTATCATTACGGGTTGAGCATTACCGAAGATTCTTCTCATCTCCCTGATATTTCTTTTTATGATTACAAGGATCGATTATTAAATAGTTCCATCTCTAGTGGACCTGTTTTAAACTTTCTTATAGATACACGCCGTAATCCGATCAATCCAGATGGAGGCTTTTATTTTTCTACTGATTATCGTTTCAATTTGGATGAGCTAGGCAGTACTGATGATTGGCAATCGGTGTATATAGATATGAGGAAATATTTTTCATTTAGTAAAAAACAAAAAAACCTTCTCGCCTTTTGGACTTATTATTGGGGAGTTGTTAATGGTAATGTGCCTTACCTTGATCTGCCAAGCATTGGTTGGGATTATTTAAATCATTCAGGACGGGGATTTCAACAAAGCAGGTATCGGGGAAAACATTTACTTTATTTTGAATCCGAGTACAGGAGAGATATTTCAAGAAATGGTCTTTGGGGTTTTGTTATCTTCTCTAACATGCATACTACGTCAGAGTATTTAACTGATCGTTTTGTATATTGGCATCCAGCCGCAGGGTTCGGAGTAAGGTTGAAGTTTAATAAAATATCAAAGACCAACATAAGTTTAGATTTTGGTTTCAGTAAAGATTTTTTTGGTATTGACCTGGCGCTTGGAGAGATCTTCTGAACTATAATTGAAAATGGTGATTTTGCATAAATTCTTCTATTCGTACATAAGTGTTGATATTTGATCTTTTTTATCATGCTGAAAAAAATATTTTTTCTTCTCATTTATATTTTTACCTGGGTGATCTTTTTTGAAGTAGCCCGTGTGTTTTTTCTTTTGTCAACAATGCAGTACGCGAAAGAGACACCTTCTTCACTTGTATTGCAGAGTTTATGGTTTGGATTAAAGATGGATCTTTCAATGGCCGCTTATTTAACAGCATTGGTTTGTGTTTTCGTGATCGCCTCATTATTTATTCCTTTTTTTAGAAAAAGATGGATCTATTTAATTTATACTGGTATTATTCTTTTTATACAATTGCTATTGATAATTACAGATGTTGAAAGTTTTAAAGCCTGGGGCACAAGGATTGATTCGACTCCATTGAAATTTTTATCTAGCCCAAAAGAAGCCTGGGCATCTATCAGTCATCTTCCACTTGTACTGATCTTTATAGGCCTTATAGTTATCTATCTTTTATTATTCTGGATCTTCAGAAAAACCATTTCAAGATCGATCGTTCTTTTGGAAAATAATAAATACAGGCTTGTACAAGTATTGTTGTTAGTACTATTTATTGGAGCACTTATCATTCCTATCCGGGGAGGATTTCAATTATCACCTTTGAACCAGAGCAGCGTTTATTTCTGTAATAGTCAATACGCAAACAACGCAGCAATTAATCCTTCATGGAATTTTATGTTCTCGGCCATACAAATGAACCAGCTAAATAAGAACTTGTACGAGTACATGAACAATGAAGATGTCGACGCAATTATAAATCCTCTATTTGAAGCCGAAGGAAAAACTGAACAAGTTATTGACGATAGCAGTTCAGCAAGGCCAAATGTCATCCTGATCATTTGGGAAAGTTTTACAGAAAAGGTCTTAAGCAGAAACATTGACAGAAAGCCAGTGATCAAATTTTTTCCTGAGCTGATCAAGGAAGGAATTTATTTCAGCAATTGTTATTCTTCGGGTGACAGAACAGATAAAGGCATTGGTGCTATTATCAGCAGTTATCCTGCATTACCAAAAGGATCGATCGTAAATTACCCTGAGAAAACGGCTAAACTACAGGGATTGGGAAAAATATTTTCAGACAATGGATATGCAACTCAATTTTATTATGGGGGTGAGTCAGAATTCATGAATATCAAAAGCTATCTAAATGGACAGAAATTTCAACAGTTAATTACAAAGGGGAGTTTTAAAGATGCAGACATGAACTCCAAATGGGGAGCACATGATGATGTAGTAATGAAAAAAATTGTGAATGATATTCCAAAAAGAAAAGAACCATTCTTTACCACTTGGCTTACATTAAGCAGTCACGAACCTTTTGAAACGCCGGTTCCAACTGTATTTAATGGGAATGATAAGGAAACAAAATTTTTTAATTCACTTCATTATACTGATTCTGTTGTTTACAGTTTTATAAATGAGCTAAAGAAAATGCCATCATGGAAAAATACAATCGTCATTATTTCTGCTGATCACGGACATTATTTACCTGTGACAGGAAAACGTGCAGATGATTATCGTATACCTATTTTATGGCTTGGTGGCGCATTGAAAAAGCAAAATGCTATTATTGATAAAACCGTTGATCAACTTGATATGGCCGGTAGCCTGGCCCGGCAACTTCATTTCAAAACAGATCCATTTTCATTTGGAAAAAATGTTTTTGATTCAACTTCAAAACACTGGGCTTTTTTTACATTTAATGATGGAATTGGATTTGTAACCGATAGTAGCAGGTTGCTTTTTGATAATACCGGAAAAAGAGTCGTCTTTGAAGAGGGGAAAACAAATAAGGAACAGGAAAGAATTGCAAAAGCTTTGATGCAAAAATTGTATAATGATTTTTTGAAAAAATAGTATTTCACCTAAACCGGGAACCCGCAGCTTTATTCGTAAACTTACCTTCAAAAATTGAGTACAAGTTGGTATTGCAGGAAGAGTAGAAAATAGGTTGATTTGTATTCTACTTTATCACTATGCAATTGATGATGTACATAGGAAACGATCACATTGAATCTATTAAACTAGATCCGGAAAAAATTTCCAAACCAGGCTATCTTGGAACTTTCAAAAGAAGTTTAAAAGTGAAGTATAAGGATCTGATAAGCCAGCATGGCTCACCCGCTGATTTTATGGTGATCGATAATTCTTCGCAAACCGCAAATAAGCAGTCAGCAAATCTTTATGAAACCGAATAGAATTACTGAAGTAAATTATTTAGAATCGGGCGGTGTAGGCTTTTTGGCTTCTTCATTGTCGAGTTTATCAACAACCTTATTCCATAATTCTTTTGCATCTTCTTTCAAGCCTTCAAGCTTTACTTTGGCCTTGTCTGCAAGCTCACTACTTTTTGCTTGTTCATAAAGATGTTTTGCATCTTCCTTCAATTCTCCAAGTTTTACTTTAGCCTTGTCTGCTAGTTCACCACTTTTTGCCTGTTCATAAAGACCTTTCGCATCTTCTTTTAAGTCTTCAAATTTTATTTTGGCTTTATCTGTAAGCTCACCGCTTTTTGCCTGATCATAAAGATGTTTTGCATCTTCCTTCAATTCTCCAAGTTTTACTTTGGCCTTATCAGCAAGCTCACTGTTTTTTGCTTTATCCCAAACCTCTCCGGCTTTTTCACTTATTTTTCCAGCCAGCTCTTCAGCCTTATCAAGCAGAGAATCTTTTTTAGTGCTATCCTGTTCTGTGTTTTTATTTTCTTCCATGATAGAACGATTTTAATTAAGAATAAATGAAAGTTAGTGAATAAGTGGCAATTTCAATTTTAAAGCGAAAGTTGATTCGGAAATAAATAATGTCAGGGGTGCAAAAACAGGTATCAAAATAAAAAATCCCATACTACTATGGGATTTTTTACTGTCAAGGTTGGGGGTATTATATCTTAATTATCATTGATCATACTTTAGCAAATTGCGATCTGATTACGTTCAATGCGCCGCCGGCTTTAAACCATTCGATCTGCTGTTCATTGTAAGTATGATTTACCAAAATTTCATCGTAGCTTCCATCTTTATGATTCAATACAACGGTTAATGGAGTTCCCGGTGCAAAACTGGTTAGGCCATTTATGTCAATGCTGTCATTTTCCTGCACTTTATCATAATCCTCTTTGTTGGCAAATGTAAGTGCAAGCATTCCTTGTTTTTTCAAATTGGTTTCATGAATCCTTGCAAAACTTCTTACAAGAATTGCACGAACACCAAGATGTCGTGGTTCCATTGCTGCATGTTCTCTTGATGAACCTTCCCCATAATTCTCATCTCCCACAACTATGCTGCCGATATCTACTGCTTTATAGGCTCTTGCAGTTGCAGGAACAGGTCCATATTCACCTGTCAATTGACTTTTTACTGAATCGGTTTTATCGTTATAAAAATTAATAGCACCAATCAACATGTTATTGGAAATATTATCCAGGTGACCGCGAAATTTTAACCATGGCCCTGCCATACTGATATGGTCAGTTGTACATTTTCCTTTTGCTTTAATCAAAAGTTTTAAACCCTTCAGATCAATTCCTTCCCATGCTTTGAATGGTTCAAGCAATTGTAAACGTTTTGAATCAGCTGCAACTTTTACTTGTATACCGCTTCCGTCTGCTGCCGGAGCCTGGAACCCTGCATCTTCAACAGCAAAGCCTTTCGGAGGAAGTTCAAATCCTGTTGGCTCTTTCAGTAAAACTTCTTCTCCTTTATCATTTATCAATTTATCTTTTAGCGGATTGAAATTAAGCGTTCCCGCCATTGCTAATGCTGTCACTAATTCAGGTGAGCCTACGAAAGCATGAGTGCTGGAAAGGCCATCATTTCTTTTTGCAAAATTCCTGTTGTAAGAAGTAATGATCGTGTTCTTACGGTTTGGATCATCAATGTGTCTTGCCCATTGCCCTATACACGGACCGCAGGCATTTGCCAATACCATTCCGCCTACATCTTCAAATTCTTTTATGAAACCATCTCTTTCTATAGTGTACCTGACTTGCTCACTACCCGGTGTAATGGTAAATTCAGAGATCACTTTTAACCCTTTGCTTTTTGCATCTTCAACAATTGAAGCGCTGCGGCTAATATCTTCATAAGAAGAATTGGTGCAACTGCCGATCAATGCAACTTCAATTTTTTCGGGCCAACCATTTTTCTCTACGGCCTCTTTCAATTTTGAAATAGGAGTAGCAAGATCAGGTGTAAATGGACCGTTCAGGTAAGGTTCAAGTGTGTTAAGATCCAACTCTAAAACCTGGTCATAATATTTTTTCGGATTTGCATATATCTCCTCATCAGGACGAAGATGTTCACGAACACCATCAGCTGCACTAGCCACTTCTGTACGTCCAGTTGCTTTGAGGTAAGCACTCATTTTTTCATCATATCCAAACAGCGAGCAAGTAGCACCGATCTCTGCTCCCATATTACAAATAGTTCCCTTTCCAGTTGCACTTAAACTATCTGCTCCTTCGCCAAAATATTCAATGATCGCACCTGTACCACCTTTTACTGTTAATTGACCGGCTACCCAGAGTATTACATCTTTTGCACTTGTCCATCCGCTTATTTTTCCAGTTAGTTTTACACCAATTACTTTCGGCATTTTCAATTCCCACGGTAGCCCTGCCATTACATCTACTGCATCGGCGCCACCGACACCAATTGCGATCATACCAAGCCCACCTGCATTCGGAGTATGGCTATCCGTTCCGATCATCATACCACCGGGAAATGCATAATTTTCCAATACTACCTGGTGGATGATACCTGCACCCGCTTTCCAGAAACCAATTCCGTACTTATCAGAAATTGAACCAAGGAAATCATAAACCTCACGATTGGTTTCAATCGCTAATTGAAGATCTTTCTTTGCTCCAACTTTTGCCTGTATCAAATGGTCACAATGAACTGTTGAAGGAACGGCTACCGTTTGGCGACCACAGGTCATAAACTGTAATAAAGCCATTTGTGCTGTTGCATCCTGCATTGCAACACGGTCAGGCGCAAAATCTACGTAATCCTTACCTCTGTTATGGGGTGAAGCAGGTAAAGGGCCGGATAAGTGTGCATATAAAATTTTCTCTGTAAGAGTTAAAGGCTTGCCGACCAATTTTCGGGCAGCCTCAACTTTCGCAGGAAGTTCGGAATAAATTTTCTTGATTAGCTCGAGATCAAATACCATGATGAAGGATTTAAGATTTAAGATTTTCGATTGTAGATTGAAAGAAGATACTTGTTCGTAAATCTGATATCCGCAATCTGAAATCTGAAATATGTATGGGTGGCGAAAGTACGAAAAACAGGTATGTTGATAACAGGGAATTGGATGATTTGTTTGAAAAATCTAATTTAGCAAACATGAACCGATTTAAGAACTACATCGAATGGAACGCCTTTGGCGTTTGTACTGCCATAGGCCTCAGGTTGGGCATTGCAACCAGTAAGATCCGCCAGTTTTTTATCTATGCTTCAATACTTACAATGGGTTCGCCTGTTATCATTTACCTGGTGCTTGCTTTTTGGAGAAACATCAGGAAGTATATATGGGCGGCAAAAAGGAATCCGTGGTATTATCTATAAAAGCCTACTTATTCGAATAGATCACCGTCGTATTTCCTTCGAACAAGTCGTGAATGGATGATTCTTCTTTCAAGCCGATCGACTTTAATTCTTCTGCAAAATTCTTACGGCTGATAACGGCGGCTTTATTTTCCTGTAAATAAATTTTTAAGGAGTCAAGGTTTTTAAATACTGGAACTCTTTCGGGTAAATAATAAGTATAGGAAGGATGAAAAATTTGATAGCTTACTATATGATCATATTTTTTTACCATGTCAATTGTTTTTGACATGGGATTTTGCTTATAAATGGCAGGATACAACCAATTGAACATAAGAATGTGGAATAACGAGTATAAAATAAAACAACTGACTACTGCTTTTCGGAAATTCTTTTTAAACATAAAATAAAAAGCAATGATTGCTGCTGTAGTAAGAATTAAAAGAAACGCAGCTATGTTCTCCATGCCAGCCGTATTCACTTCTTTCTTTATTCCTAAATATGCAGCAATTGGTAAAGTAATATTTATTACAAGAAGTATGATAAAAGGGTAGATGCGGGTTTTATTTTCTTCCCATGCTTTGTTCATAAAACTGCCAAAAAGTATTGCAACAAAAGCATAACATGGCATTGCATAGTTTGGAAGCTTGGTGCTGCTGATACTGTAAAACACGACAAAGATTGCAACAACAGAGAGTGCAAGTTTTAAAAAGGAATTGCTAAAAGTTGTTCTAAATTTTTTTAATAATTCTCCTGTAAAAATGGATGCCGGCAATAGTCCTAATAAAATTATTATAGGTACAATTATAAAAGGACCTCCATGACCTTCCATAGGTTCAGAAAAGCGACCGAAATTGTGCTGGAGGAAAAATCCTTTTGTCCATTCACCATTGGTTTCTTTATCTACAAGTAAGTACCATGGAAGAGCAACAGCAAACATGATGATACCTGCAACAAGTATTTTCCAAGAAAAAATTTCTTTCAAGCTTTTTTCCCAGATCAGCCATATGAATATTGCAGCGCCGGGCAAGGCGATCGCTACCGGCCCTTTTGCCAGCGTTCCTAATCCCATTGTGATCGCACAAAGCCAGAGCCAGTAATTTCTTTTCTCATTAAAAAATAAGTAAGCAGTAAAAAGTGAAGCAGTATTTAGAAAAATTAAATAAGGATCAGGTACAGACATTCTGAATTCAAAAAGAAAATGAGTTGATGCTAATAAGACAAGAGATGTGATGAGTGCCTGTCTTGGTGATGAATATTTTTTTACAAAAAAATAAGTAATGAAAATGGTCATCACGCCAAATACTGCTGAAAAAAACCTTGCTCCCCATTCTGTGATCCCAAAAATCTTAAAACCACCGAACATAAAATAATAATGCAGAGGTGGTTTTAATGTTCTCAATCCGCCGTTAAAAGTAGGAACGATCCAATCGCCACGTTCATACATTTCTCTTGCACATTCAGCGTTTCGGACTTCGTCGTAGATCCATAAAGGAGTTTTACCAAGACCAGGAAATAAAAGCAATGCAGATAAGCCGAACAATATCCAGAAATATTTTTGATTTTGTTGCTGCACAGAAGATGTTAGGTTCTTTCAAAGGTAATTATCAATTCCTCAATCATCTTTCAATGGATCGTGATAAATAAAATATACACCCCAAACAGAAGATAACGCATTAGAAAGATAAAACAGGATACTGATGATGGGTGCTACATGCATGTCTAAACCAAAGTAGCGGGCACCTTCTACAAATACCAATTCTCTTGTACCTAGTCCGCCACCAAGTGATATAGGAATTACAGTAATAACTGCAGCAACAAGAAAAATAAAGATCCACTCACTTTGATGAAGTGGTAAATGAAGCCCCATTAAAATGCAATAAACACAAACCACCTGGAAAATCTGCACGGCTATCCCCCAAAGAAAAGTTGGCCAGAAGCCGGGTAAAAAATCTTTGAATAAGAATTTTATCACCAGGTAAAGCGCTATAACTGACAAAACTGATCCGCTTATCAATATGATATCATAAAGCTGCTTATCCAAAACTATTACTCCGTAAACTGAAAGTATCATGCCCAGGGCAAGTAAACCACTAAACCGATCAAGCAAAACAGCGGCTGTTATTTTTTTATAACCTACATTATATTTTCTTGTTAGCAAAACAACTTTATAGGCATCGCCGCTAATAGCACCGGGGAGAAATAAATTATAAAACATCCCAAGCCAATAAAGTTTCAGATTTGTTTTTTGGGAAAGATGAATACCAATGTTCTTGAAATATATATTCAGCCGGAAGGAAGCAAGGAATTTTGAAAATGCAAATGCAAGCACTGATAAAAACAACCACCACCAATCGGCCTGCATCACTGCATCTTTGGCTTTAGTAAAATCTATTTTGCGGGAAATATACCAGAAGCAAAGAATAGTAACTGCGATCTTTAGCAGCAACTTCAGCACCTTGATTGTTTGAGATTCTTTCTTAATAACCGCTTCTGTCATTTCTTTTTCCGTTTCAGAAAAGGTTAGATAATTTTAGGGTTAAAACTTATCAAACCGGGTGCAAGTAAATTCAAAATGATGACAAAAAAAATTATCCTTTTATCACTGGTTATCACTTCCCATTTTTATAGTCTGAGCCAGGAAAAACCACTTACGAAGGGCCTGAAAATTTCAAAGTCAGTTAAGATAAAAAAACAAACTTATAAGTTAGATGCACCAACATCCATGGACGAGGCTTTAATAGTCATAGAAGGAAATAATATAACAGTCGATTTTAATAACGCCGTTTTGAAAGGAAGTAATTTGAAAAACAAGCCCGATGAGTTTTTTGGTGTAGCTGTTTTAATAAGATCAGGAAACAATATCACTATCAAAAACTTAAAAGCGAGAGGTTATAAGGTTGCATTGATGGCGAAAGGCATTACTAATCTTACAATTGAGAATTGTGACTTCAGTTATAATTATCGCCAGCATTTGAACAGTACACAGGAAAAAGAAGACATATCTGATTGGCTTAGCCATCATCAAAATGAAAAAAATGAATGGTTGCGTTATGGCGCGGCTATGTATTTGCGGGATTGCGAATCAACAATGATTAAAAACACAAAAGTTACCGGAGGACAGAATGCTTTGATGATGACTAATTGTAACAAAGGGAAAATTTTCAACAACGATTTTTCATTTAATTCAGGATTAGGAATTGCCATGTATCGTAGCAGTTTTAATAAGATCGCTTATAATAAGATCAACTTTAATGTTCGGGGTTATAGTGATGGAGTTTATAACCGGGGACAGGATAGTGCCGGCATTTTGGTATATGAGCAAAGTAATAATAACCTTTTCTATAAAAATTCGGTGACACATGGCGGAGATGGTTTTTTTCTTTGGGCCGGGCAAACAACAATGGATAGTGGCAAAGGTGGTTGTAATGATAATGTTTTACAGGGGAATGATTTTTCTTATGCACCGACTAATGGTGTCGAAGTTACTTTTAGCAGAAATATAATTTCAGGCAACAGGATATTTGAATGTGATCATGGTATATGGGGCGGCTATAGTTACAATACAGTAATTGTAGGAAATCAATTTCGGCAAAATAAGATTGCAATTGCTATTGAACACGGGCAGGAGAATGAGATCCATCATAATATCTTTCATGAGAATAAAGAGGCCATAAGACTTTGGGCGAGAAAAGAACAACCTGCTGATTGGGGATATGCAAAAAACCGTGATACAAGAAGCAGGGATTATGCGATCGTTAATAATAATTTTAACAGTAACCTGATTGTGATGAACATTATCGGAAGTGAAAAGATAAACGTGTTTGAGAATATCTACGATGAATATGAAACGCTTTTTAAAACTGATTCTACTGTTACCGGATTCGATACCACATTTAATGAGGAAATATCTCAGAAGTTTAATGAAGATACCGCTGAATTTGTTCCTGATATTCCATCGCCGCAAAATGCATTTGCCGGAAACTCGGCTTTGGCAGGAAGAAGAAATATTATGATGACGGAGTGGGGGCCTTATGATTTTCGTAGCCCTATCATTTGGAACACAAATCCAACAGATACAACCGGGATAATGAAATTTGATTTGATAGGACCAAAAGGAAAATGGAAGATCAAAAGATTTAAAGGAGTAAAAGATATTTCTTTAATGAATGGAACATTTCCTGCAACGATCACTGCGGTAAAAACAGCCGATACCCGAACTGATATTTTGATCGAGCTTGAATACATCGGCTCTGCAATTACTACAACTTTTGGAGAAAATATTGCAGCTGGTAAACCATATACTTTTCCATTTAAAAAATTTTTTCAACCAATAGACTTTGATGTTCTGTGGTATGCCTATGATTTTAAAATGCATGATCCAATTAAAACAGGCCTCATCTTTTCGCCAACTGCAAGATTGGCTCCTATAAAAGAGGAAAAAACAACTAAGCTTGACTACGCATGGTGGGGAGGAATAAAAACAGAAGAAGGTGATCATCCTCAATTTGTAACCACAGCAAGCGGCTCGGCAATATTTGAAAAAGGCAATTATGAATTAGGAGTTACATGGGATGATGCAGTAAGAGTGTATGTTGACGGTAAATTAGTAATTAACGAATGGAACCCATCCTTATATAAATTTGATGAATCACCACATAAGACAATAAAGCTTGCTTTAGATGGGAAACATTCTTTTACTGTAGAGCATGTTGAGATCGGGGGATTTGCAACGCTTAGTTTGAAGATCAAAAAGCTTTGATTTTTCGAAGATTTTTTGGCTCACCTGCTATTGGCATCATTCATCCTGATCTTCCTTCCTTTAAATTTTTTACCGTCAATAGACCGTATCATTTGGCTAGCAGCTTTTTTATCTATTTCGATCCAGCTATTCATTTCCTTCATGTCAATTCTGCCAAGAACTTCTTTTTGCAATTCACTCATATCAAGAATGAATTGTAAAAAACTTGCTTTGTAAAATCCATCTTTTGTTCCAAGATTCACAAACAATCTTGCGAAGTCATTGCCACCACTGAATTTTCTTCCTCTTGTATCTCGATTCACTTCTCTTTCTCTGGTACCATTTTCTCTTCTTGGTTCTCTCACCCTGTCCCGGACGCCTTCTCTCGTGTTCAGGTCTTCAGCATTTTCATAGTATTTAAGAAAACGATCAAATTCCATTGCTGCCACTCTTTTCAAAATTTCTTCTTTCGTTACAGCTGCAAATTTTTCCTGTAATGCAGGTAAATATGTTTCATAATCACCATGACTGATATCTGTCTGCATCAACTTATCCATGCAGGAAGAAAATTGTTTACGGCAAACATCTTTACCTGATGGTATATCAACTTTATGAAATGGAACCTGCACCAATCTTTCAATTTGTTTTATTCTTCCTACTTCGCGGCTGCTTACAATGCTCATACAAACTCCTGTCTTACCTGCACGACCGGTTCTTCCGCTACGATGTGTATATACTTCAATATCGTCAGGCAATTCAAAGTTGATAACATGGGTGATACCTTGTACATCAATTCCTCTTGCCGCAACATCAGTTGCTATTAATAATTGTAAAGTCTTTTCCCGAAACTCACCCATCACTTTATCACGTTGTCCTTGTGTCAGGTCGCCGTGTAATGCATCAATATCGTAACCTTCTCTTGTTAATTTTTCAGCGATCTTTTGTGCATCGGCTTTTGTTCTTGTAAAGATCAATCCATAAATGCCGGGATTAAAATCGATCAAACGCTTCAATGCTTCATAACGATGATGCGACGAGGCAACATAATATTGGTGGTCAATACTTTTACTTGCCGTATTCATTTTACCAACCGTGATCTCCACCGGGGTCTTCATGTATTTCTTACTCACCCTTTTTATTTCTGCAGGCATAGTAGCGCTAAAGAGCCATGTACTTTCACGATTAGGGGTGTTCTTTAAAATAAATTCAATGTCATCCTGGAAACCCATATTCAGCATTTCATCTGCTTCATCGAGTACTACATATTTTATTTTTTCCAGGTTAATAGCTTTTCTTTCTATCAGATCAATTAAGCGACCAGGTGTCGCTACTACTATTTGCACTCCTCTTTTCAATTCTCTTATTTGTGCCCCAATAGGCGTACCGCCATAAACAGCGAGTACATTCATTCCAATAACAAATTTTTTGAAGAGATCCATTTCGTTAACTATCTGCATACAAAGTTCTCTTGTAGGACAAACTATAAGAGCTTGAGGGAACTTGTCTTTGCTTTGTACTAACTGAAGAAGTGGTAAACCGAATGCAGCTGTCTTACCGGTTCCTGTCTGTGCAAGGCCAACAAGGTCTTTTGTTCCACTTAATAAAACGGGGATAGCTTTTTCCTGTATAGGTGTAGGGTTTTTGAATCCTAATGCATCAGTTGCCTGGATCAATTTTGAATCTAATCCTAACCCTTCGAATGTGATCATGAGACTTTAAAATTTTCGGCAAAGGTAACTGTATTAAGGTCGATGGATATTTTTAATTATTTCATAGATAAATGACCTGAGAACTCGAATACTAACGAATGTATTAGCATGCTTATGCTCATCCGGCAAAAACGTGCATCCAATTCAGGCAAAAATCCGCATTAACGTGCTATTGAAAAGGCTTTTATAATAAACCATATTTGTTCTATCAATTTTTTAAAATGAAGCATTACAAAATCATAAAGATCTTTTTGCTAATAGTTGTCAATACGATAGTAATACTGGAAGGAACTCATGCTGAACATATGCCAATAGTAAAAAGTAAGCCGGTAGAAGGATCAGAAAAAGATGTTTTCCCTGACCTTTTATTTTTTGCCAGTTATCTCTATCAATGATCGTTCGCCAGGACATTAACCAACTATGACAAATTGATGGACCATTTGTAATATTAGATGCCCCGTTTACGGGGCATTTTTTCACATTGTTATGCTAATAAAAAAAGCGGCCATGTACGGAACTTTGTATTAAGTTTTTTACATGAAAAATAGAATACACGATAACCCTGTACTTCAAAACAGGATTGAATTCAAAGAACTTTGCGAAGAATCTAATGGAACAAGAACAGTTGCAGAAATAACATTAAAGAGTGGGGGGAAGATCCCGCTTCATTATCATTTCGAGTTTTCAGAATACTATGAAGTGCTGAAAGGAGAATTGAAAATGCAAGTTGGAAAAGAGATCAAAACCTTGCATAAAGGAGACTATCTACTTATTCCTGTTAAAACAGTTCACCGGTATTTTAATGAGAGTGGTAATGATGTAAAATTTAAAGTTGTGATACAGCCAGGCAATATCGGTTATCAATTGCTTGTCTCGGTTTTGAATGGCCTTGCAAGAGATCGAAAAGTAAATAGAAAAGGCTTGCCAAAAAATTGGCTGATCCGTGGCTATTTATCTGTAGCTTCTGGTTCAAATATTCCGGGCATTCTTTCATGGCTGCAACCCATACTTAACTGGCTTTATAAACTTGCTATTAAAAAAAAGGTCGATAAACGATTACTTGCAAAATATTACATGTAAAGATCATTTATAAAAGTTTAGTAGATTGTAACTGCTTCATGATAAGATCTGTTCTCAATATTTTTCTTTTTATCATAATTTCCTTTTCGCTTTATCAAAAAGCGAATGCACAACGCTTTAATTTTTCATTTGAACAATTTACTACAGACAATGGTCTTTCACATGAAAATGTGATTAACATTACCAAGGACAGGGATGGCTTTCTGTGGATCGGAACAGGTAATGGCTTAAACCGGTTTGACGGAATTTCTTTTAAGATATTCCGCAATGATCCAAATAATGATCAAACGATCTCTGGAAATTATATTGCAGGCACTACTCTTGACAAGAAAGGCTATTTATGGATAGCTACAAATTACGGATTGTGCAGACTTAATACACGTACATTAAAAATTGACAGGATCGATCTTAAAGATAGCTCCGATAATTATCCCCGGTATGATGTAATGTCCGGTGAATTCGATAAAGACGGTATTGGTTGGTTCATTGTCAATGATTATTTGTATGCTGTGAACGAGGAAACATTTAAATGGAAAAGATATCCATTGCCTGCGACACGTTTTCATGGTAATTCATCGCAAGTGGATAGCAAGAACCGGGTATGGTTATCCATTGGCAGAGCAAAATATTTATTTGATCCTAAGACTGAGAAATTCAGATACCTGATCGGTTTCGATTGGTCGCATCGTAACTCAGATATTCTTTGCGGTTCAATAAAAGAAGATGCAAGCGGCCAATTGTGGATGGCTACATGGGCACACGGGTTTTACGTTTGGAATGAGAATAAACAGGAGTTGGAAAAAAAAGAAACGACATCCGAATCATTAACCGCTTTTGAATTTGATAAAGATGAGCAGGGCAAACCATTTATGTGGTGCGGTGGTGGCGCTTACGGACTGATGGCTTATGATACGTCAGAAAAAAAATTCTTTTACTTTAAGAATGACCCGAGGGATAAATACACACATAATCTTGGCCAATCTGTATACATACTTCGTGATACAATTTCAGGAATTGTATGGATCGGTACGGAGAATGGTTTGGAGAAGTATGATCCACATACGATTCGTTTTCGGCGTTACCGCATATGGCAGGATGAAAACGAACTTACCAACTCACAGTATTTTTTTACGAGTGGTTTTGTACAGGATAAGACAGATCCAACCGGCAACATATGGTGGGTAAGCGTTTGGATCGGTGGTTTATACAAATGGAACAGGAGTAAATTAACATTGGATGAAAATTATGAGCAAACAAAAGGAATTAAAGAGGCCGGTATATTTTCTATTGTGCAGGCAAAAGATGGAATGATATGGATTGGGCATGGACAGGGAGTTCAGGTGCTTGATCCAAGAACAAATAAATTCATCCGTCACTTTGTCGATTTTTTCCCAAATAAAAAAGAAAGATTCAATGTCACGTTTATTTCTGAAGACTCAAAGTCTAACATGTGGTTTTCCACTTACCAGGGATTGTTTTCATATGACAGAAAAGGAGATTCGATCATTAACTGGTGGAATCGTATACCATCGTTACAAAAAATATATCCTTTAAATATCAGGGAAGATGCTGAAGGGTATATATGGTTCTCGTCAGCAAAAGGACTAGGAAGAATTGATCCGCTTAAAAGCGAATTGATCCTTTATACTAACGCTAACAGAAAAAATAAAAAGCTCCCAGATGACGAACATGGTAGTTTGTATATTGATAAATCACAACATATTTGGGTATCTGGTGTCGGTTATATAGCGACGCTTGACAAGCAAGGAGAAGTACTAAATCTATATTCAGACAAAACAGGTTATATGGGCTCTTCAGCTTTTGGATTAGCAGAGGATCCTTATGGGTTTTTTTGGATAGCAACTGATAATAAGCTCCATCGACTTGATCCATCGAATGGTCATTTTGATTATTTTGATAAAAATGATGGGTTATTTAATAATAAGATAGCAGATGGTTTTTATATGAGTAGCGAGGGAGAATTGTTTCTCGGCTTCAACGGTGCTATCAACAGCATTAACACCGGTAACATTGCGTTCAATAAAAAACCTCCGGTGGTTTTAGTATCCCGATTGAATGTAAAAGGACAACTTAGAACTTTTGATGAGGATAATAAAGTTGTTATCAAGCCCGGAGAACGAGATATAGTTATCGAATTTTCTGCAATGAATTATAGCCAGGCATTAAAAAACAAATTTGCTTTTTTGTTGGAAGGATATGATTCGGCCTGGAGGTATACTGCGGATAGAGTAATTAGTTTAATGAACATGGATGGCGGAACACACCGGTTGCATGTAAAGGCAAGCAACAATGATGGTGTATGGAGTAAGGAAACAATTTATACGATCAAAGTAATTCCTCCTTTTCAACAAACCATATGGTTCAAGTTGCTGTTTGTTGTATTGGCTGCCATTATATTTTTTATCATCTATGCATATCGGGTGCAGCAGGGAAAAAGATTGGAGAAGATACGCAATCGTATTGCTACCGATCTGCACGATGATATGGGGTCAACATTAAGCAGCATTCGGATATTTAGCGATGTGGCAAAAAAACAGATCGAAGAAAAACCAGAAACGGTTCAGTTATTGGATCGCATTAGTAATAATGCGACATCGCTTTCAGAAAATATGCAGGATATTATCTGGACAATTCGCAGTGATAATGATACGCTGGAAGATCTTGTTTCAAGAATGAGGGAATTCGGTCTTCGGGTTTGCGATGCTAAAAATATCAGGTTTAATATTATTGTGTCACAAAGTTTCAAAGCCTCCAGGCTTACTCTTGAGCAAAGAAGAAATCTCTATCTCATTTTCAAAGAATCTTTAAACAATGCGGTAAAATATGCAGAGGCTTCGCAAATTGATCTGCACCTGAATTTGAAAAGCCGTTTTCTGAAAATGGAAATTAGCGATAATGGAAAAGGGTTTGATATCGATAAGATCAAAAGAGGTAACGGACTTAATAATCTTGAGAAAAGAGCAAAAGAAATAGGAGGGCAGATAGACATTAAATCAGAACCTGGAAAGGGAACATGCATAAACCTGATGATGGTGTTGAAGAAAAGCTTGCTTACCGATAAATAATTAGCATGATTATGTTATACGGTTTGCAATTGCTGTAATTAACTTTAGGATATGGAAGATAAAATCAAAGTGATCTATTACGAAGACAATACTAATCTTAGAGAGGGCATTTCATTTCTTATTCAATCTACACCTCAACTCGATTTGTTAGCCACCTTTAGCAATGCTGATACAGTGAAAACAGACACAGAACAGTTAAAGCCTGATGTGATATTGATGGATATTGATATGCCGGGTACAAATGGTATCGATGCTGTCGCCATCGTTAAGGCTGTTTCTCCAAAAACACAGGTGATCATGCTTACTGTGTTTGATAATGAAGAAAGAATATTTAACGCAATTCGCAATGGTGCCAGCGGCTATTTATTAAAACATACTTCTCCATCAGAAATTATCGAATCAATATTTGATGTAAATAAAGGCGGTTCTCCAATGACAGCTAATGTCGCAAGAAAAGTGTTACAGTATTTTCAGTCACAACCAAAAGCACATAAGGAAGATTATAATTTATCAGACCGGGAATTGCAGATCGTAAAAGGTCTTGTTAGCGGTTATAGTTATAAGGCCATCGCATCCGAATTATTTATTAGTATTGATACTGTACGTTCTCATATTCGTCGCATTTATGAAAAGCTTCATGTCAATTCTAAAACAGAAGCGGTACTGAAAGCAATTAATGAAGGTCTTGTTTGATTTTCATCACTACAAAAAACAAAAAAGCCGCTCTTATTGAAGCGGCTTTAATTTTTCTATTAATATCAGGCAGCGGCTTTATTTGCTATTTCTTTAGGTAACATGAATTTTCCCCTGATCATTTGCCAGCGATCAATTGGCAAGACGATTCGTGCAGTTGAGATCAATTTTTTAAGCATAAAAGGAGTAGCATGTTCTTTTATTATATCAACCCACATTAAAATTTCACGATTGCTAAGTTCTTTCAATATTTTGCCGGTATACCAGTTACTGTCTGAGGAACTCGCCTGTTTCATCATCTCCACTTCCATTCCTATTAACTGTTTATCGGAATAGTTTGACCATAATATTTCATTGATCACTGTTTCTTCTTTATTCATGTGTTGCAAAACAGCTGCGGTAAATTCAAAGAATACTGCTTGTAGCTGATGTCCAAAAGCGATCATTTCCTTTTTTGTATCCTGGTCCTTTTGTTGATCAATTATTTTGTCGATTGATTCTGCCAATGCCTGGTCTTTTAAATTGGTTTGTTCGATCATGGCGACAATATAAGGTGCATGCAAAACAACTGAATGATAGATGATCTTATCCTCTTTGCTTAAATGGTATAAGAAAGAACGGGTTGATTGTTTAATAGCTTCAATAGCTGCAATTGCCTGTTTGCTCTTGGTAAAATCGGTTTGCTGAATCTTCGCTCCCGCATCAAACAACATACTGCGTAACCCTTTGTGGGTTTTTCTGAAGATGTTGTATCGCTGTTCCTGTTTCATGGTTTGGTTTGGTTTGTTTGTTATCATGAATTGTATGACGCAAATATGCTACGAAAGTTACTCAAGGCTGATAGCATAATCATGTGAAAAACAGGTGTTAGGAGTTAATTATGGTTAACACATACCACATATGGGTAAGCCCTATACATGAGTGGTAACTGAATTGAATCAATGGTAATTTTTAATGATGTAATGAATACACATTGAATACTTATCGGCATGATTTTTCGAAAGGATAACATCAAACCGTGAGATGTTAAGGAACTTAACAAAATAATGTTAATTCATGTGAATGCCATTAGCATTATTGACAAAAAAAGTTTTTTTGAATACCATTGGCAATTCAGAATTCGTTATGACCATAATCAAATTCAATTATGAAAATCCTGATCCTCCCATTATTACTGTCTGCGTTTTGTTTAAATGCATATTCACAGAAGAAGAAAGATCCCTCTGATACGGAATCGTTGATTCGCTTGGGATTCAAGGGTGGTCTTAATCTTAATAAGATCGAAGGCAAATCTTTTAAGGATGAGTTTAATTATAATTATGCATTGGGTGGGTTCGTTCAAATTAATCTTACAAGAAAGTTTGGGTTTCAACCCGAAATAAATTTTGTTCAGACAACAGCAGAACAAACGAACGACATAACAGTCGTCTATGATGACTTGTTTTTTGGAGGTGATCAGAAAAAGGCCAAGCTTGATTATTTAAAATTTGCAGGACTTTTAAACATTGACATTGGTCCATCCCAAAGAGTAAAACTTCAACTGGGTCCTCAATGGGGCATGCTTTTAAGCGAGACTGCGGACAGCTTAAATTCTTCTCAAGATGTTTTCAAAAAAGGCGAGTTTTCTGCATTGGGCGGCATTATGTTGCAACTCCCTCTATTTCATATAGGCACACGGTATGAGATCGGCTTGACAGATATCAACGGCACCGATAACCACGATAAATGGAGAAGCCAGGCATGGCAGGTTTTTGTGGGAATTACGTTATAAGAAATCTGGATAAAAAATTCTTTTCTAAATCTTTGCCTGATAAGCATCATCCCCCTATCTTTGCGCTCCCAAATTCAAATGGGGATTTTTACTCATGTCGCAGAGAATCAGAATCAAATTACAGTCATACGATCATAACCTGGTAGATAAATCTGCAGAGAAGATCGTAAAGACAGTGCGTAGCACCGGCGCTGTTGTAACAGGACCTATTCCTTTACCTACACGCAAGAAAATATTTACTGTGTTGCGTTCGCCGCACGTAAACAAAAAAAGTCGTGAACAATTCCAACTGGCAACGCATAAGCGTCTGTTGGATATTTACACTTCTTCAAGCCGTACTGTTGATGCGTTAAGTAAGTTGGATCTGCCAAGTGGCGTAGAAGTTGAGATCAAAGCGTAGTACCCTCTGTCTCCCTAAAGGGATGACTTAGGAAGAATAGTTCTTATAAATAAAAACAAAGTGTATCTCTCAATCCGTTACGGCGGAAAAAAGAGCAATGCAATTAAATAACTTCTGAAACTCCTAAGAGACGGAAGTCGATAAATAAAAACAAGCCATTCAGGGTTTGTTTACTGCCGGTACTTCTGAACAAAAAGAAAAGGTCGGTGGCAAACGGGGATTGACGCCTTGGTTCGTGTCTCACGAAACAAGTGTATGTCCCAATAATCCTGCAGGCACAAATTGAACAAACATGAAAGGTATTATTGGGAAAAAAGTTGGAATGACCAGCATTTTCGATCCCTCGGGTAAACAAACTGCCTGCACGATCATCGAAGCCGGTCCTTGTGTAGTTACTCAAGTAAGAACAAAAGAAAACGACGGCTACGAAGCTCTCCAGCTTTCTTTTGGTGATAAGAATGATAAGCATTCTACTCTTGCTGAAAAAAATCACTTCGCTAAAGCAAGCACTTCTCCCAAAAAATTCTCTAAAGAATTCCGCAACACTTCTCTCGAAAAAAATATTGGTGAAACTGTAACTGTTGACATCTTCTCTGAAGGTGATAAAGTTGAAGTTATTGGCACTACCAAAGGAAAAGGTTTCCAGGGCGTAGTTAAGCGTCACGGATTCCACGGTGTAGGCCAGCAATCTCACGGTCAGCACGACCGTCAAAGAGCTCCGGGTTCTCTTGGTAACTCTTCTGATGCAAGCCGTGTAATGAAAGGAATGAAAATGGGTGGCCGTATGGGAAGTGACAGGGTAAAAATGAAAGGTTTGAAAGTGGTTAAAATTTTTGCTGAGAAAAATTATATCCTCGTTAGCGGATCAGTTCCTGGTCATAACGGTTCAATTGTTTTGATTCAAAAATAATTTATGCGGGATGCGTAGGCATCTCTAAAAAATAAATAAGATGCAAGTAGAAGTTTTAAAAATAGATGGAGAAAAAACAGGCAGAAAGATTGAGTTGCCAGATGATATTTTTGGCGTAGAACCTAATCAACACGTCGTTTATCTTGCCGTAAAGCAATACCTCGCTGCACAACGCCAGGGAACACATAAAGTGAAAACCCGTGCTGAAGTACATGGTGCAAGCCGCAAACTTCATCGTCAAAAAGGTACTGGCGGTAGCCGTAAAGGAAATATTCGTAACCCATTATATAAAGGTGGTGGTACTGTATTTGGTCCTAAGCCGCATGGTTACGATATCAAGTTGAATCGTAAAGTAAAAGATCTCGCAAAGATTTCTGCGCTTTCTTTCAAAGCAAAAGATAATGCGATCGTAGTTGTAGAAGATATGTCTTTGGATACTCCAAAAACAAAAAGCTTTACTGATATGCTTAGCAACCTGGAGGTATATGGTAAAAAAGCATTGTTTGTAATGCCGGAGTATAATGATAATGTATACCTAAGCTACCGTAACGTTCCATTTGTAAAAGGAACTTTATTGAGCGACATGAATACGTATGATGTGGTGAATGCTGACGTGTTAGTGTTAACTGAATCAGCTGCGAAAGTTTTTACTGAAGTAGAAACTGAAACTGAAGCATAATAATAAATTAAAAACTGGGCAATGAAACTTTCAGATGTATTGATAAAGCCGATCTTAAGCGAAAAAGCAAATAACCAGCAGGAAAAATTGCGTCGTTATGCTTTTCGTGTTGACAAAAAAGCCAACAAGCTTGAGATAAAAAGAGCTGTTGAAAATTTTTATGGTGTAACGGTTACTGATGTAAATACAGTTGTTGCGCCGGCAAAAAGTAAAACCCGTTATACAAAAGCTGGTTTTATAGCTGGTCAAAAATCATCATATAAAAAAGCATTTGTAACAATTGCAGCAGGTGAAACAATTGATCTGTATTCCAATATTTAAATTATAGCTGGCGAAGCTGAGAATTTCGCTGATAAAAAAATAAGAAATGGCACTTAAAAAATTTAAACCAGTAACAGCGGGAACAAGATGGAGGATAGGCAATGCTTATGCTGAAGTTACTACCAATGTTCCTGAGAAAAGCCTGGTAGAAACTAAAAAAAGAACCGGTGGTCGTAACACATCTGGTCACATGACGATGCGTTATATCGGTGGCGGTCATAAAAAGAAATATCGTGTTATCGATTTTAAGAGAAATAAAAAAGAAATGGATGCAACTGTAAAAACAGTTGAGTATGATCCAAACCGTACATCTTTTATCGCTTTAGTTGAATATACTGATGGTGAAAAAAGATATATCATAGCACCCCAGGGGTTACAAGTTGGAATGACTATATCAAGTGGAGATAATGTTGCTCCTGAAATTGGAAATGCATTAATGTTAAAGAATATGCCTCTCGGTACAATGGTGCATAATATAGAAATGCAGCCAGGCCAGGGAGCAAAGATTGCAAGAAGCGCAGGTTCTTCAGCACAGCTTACAAACAAAGAAGATAAGTACGCAATAGTAAAAATGCCAAGTGGCGAATTAAGAAAAGTATTGATCAATTGTTATGCAACCGTTGGTGTAGTTGGAAACAGTGATCATGCTTTGCAGAGTATGGGTAAAGCTGGTCGTAACAGGTGGAGAGGTATTCGTCCCCGTAACCGCGGTGTTGCAATGAACCCAGTTGATCACCCAATGGGTGGTGGTGAAGGAAAAGCTTCAGGCGGTCAGCCTCGTAGCAGGAACGGTCAGTATTCAAGAGGTTTGAAAACGAGAACGAAAGGTAAAGGAAGCGATAAGCATATAATTCAAAGAAAGGACGGCAGTAAGTTATCGAAATAGAACAGCTACGAGAATAACTCGAAGTCAATAAGTAAAAAATTAAAAAGAACAAATGGCACGTTCAATTAAAAAAGGTCCCTACGTAGCAACACATCTTGAAAAAAAGGTGCTTGCTATAAATGAAGGAAAATCTAAGAAAAGTGTTATCAAGACCTGGAGCAGACGTTCAACTATCACTCCTGATTTTGTAGGACACACTCTGGCAGTGCATAACGGAAATAAATTTATCCCTGTATATGTAACTGAATTCATGGTGGGTCATAAGTTGGGTGAATTTGCACCAACCCGCCAGTTCAAAGGACACTCAAGTAAGAAAGTAGAAGCAGCATAAACAAGAAATTAAGTTAAATGGAAGCAGTAGCAAAACTCAACAATTACCCAACGTCGCCACGCAAAATGCGTTTGCTGGTTGATTTGATCCGCGGTAAAAAAGTAGATAAAGTATTAGCAATACTTGAACATAACCCTAAGCACCCGGCTGTGCCTTTGCGTAAGCTGGTACTTAGTGCAGTTAACAACTGGAAACAAAAAAATGAAGGTGGTGATGTAAATGAATTGACTATAAAAACGATCATGGTTGATGGTGGAAGAACATTGAAGCGTATGCGTCCTGCACCACAAGGCAGAGGTTATCGTGTTCGTAAAAGAAGTAACCATGTTACTGTAATTGTAGACTACCCGCCAGTAGTAACAGAAGAGTTGATCAAAGAAGTAATAAAGGAAGAGCACAAGAAAGAAGTGGAAGAAATAGCAAGCGAACTGGAAACATTAGCAGCGGCAGATACAAAGCCAAAGAAAAAAACAGCTAAGAAATCTGCTCCAAAAGAAGAAGGCGAAACAAAAAAGACAACTAAAAAATCTAAATAATTCCGAATAGTTCGGAAGAAATTAAAAAAATAACATGGGTCAGAAAGCAAATCCGATTGGTAACAGGTTAGGCATCATCCGCGGTTGGGAATCCAACTGGTATGGCAGTAAAAAAGATTATGCCCATAAGCTGATTGAAGACAACAGGATCAGAACTTACCTGAATGCCCGTATCAACAAAGGTGGTATTTCAAAAATTGTTATTGAAAGAACACTGGGTAAACTGATCGTTACCATTCACACTTCCAAGCCCGGTATCATTATCGGTAAGGGTGGCGGTGAAGTTGACAGGATCAAAGAAGAGTTGAAGAAACTTACCAATAAGGAAGATGTTCAGATCAACATCCTTGAGATCCGCCGTCCTGAGTTGGATGCTATGATCGTTGCTGATACAGTTGCTCGCCAGATCGAGAATCGTATCAACTATAAAAGAGCAATTAAAATGTCGATCGCTTCTGCACTGCGTATGGGTGCTGAAGGAATAAAAGTAAAAGTAGCTGGTCGTTTAGGTGGTGCTGAGATTGCACGTACAGAAGAGATCAAACAAGGTCGTGTGCCATTGCATACATTCCGTATGGATATTGATTATGCAAATGTTTTTGCACTGACTGTTTATGGAAAAATCGGTATCAAAGTTTGGATATGTAAAGGTGAAGTACTTGCGAAGAGAGATCTGAATCCAAATTTTGTAGGTGGTAAGAGTGATGTAAGTGATAGAAGAGAAAGAAGAGATATGGATA